>Ga0179593_1424882_pt1:0-27500 | contig 33919 bp, 39 predicted proteins | sample CZODoug2_1_08_16_FD_185931 | JGI IMG/M metagenome (GOLD analysis project Ga0179593, IMG submission 185931) | Vadose zone soil fungal communities from Angelo Coast Range Reserve, California, USA - CZODoug2_1_08_16fungal (PacBio error correction) | ecosystem: Environmental > Terrestrial >...
TGCAGGCAGATGGGCGGTCTTTGAGAAAGGGGGGGGGGAAGGAGTGTCGGCGAAGTCGCCGGGATGGTGCTAGGGTGTCGAGGGCCGTGTGCTCAGGGGAAAACAGGAGTCTTTGATATTTCCTGAAGGGTGATTTTAGGGTGGCGCGTACCATAGTGAGAGGAAAGGGAAGGATTATCAGGAACGAGTAGGAGTAAACAAAAATTGGGCGCATCCGGGATTATAGCGCGTGGCCGGGCCGAAAGTAAAATCTCCCATTACTGGCGTTTCTTTTTCTTCCGTTTTATTCTATCGGCTGCCAGTCGTGGTTGAAAGGAAGGGGAGGGGAAAAGGGCCTTCAGGTTGTGAGGAGGAGGTGACGAAGGGCGGGCACGGCAGTGTAGCTATTTTTGTTTTGGGGTTTGGGGTTGTTGGGGGGGGTTTGTTTTTTTGGGGGGGTTGGGGTTTTGTTTTGTGGGGGGGGGGGATGGTTTTTTTGTTTTTGGGGGTGTGTTTGTTGTGTGTGGGGGGAGATAGCTCACGGCCGGGACGGGGCCGTGCGACGGGGGGGGCTCAAAGTTGGTGGAATGACCGAATGCCGTCCTTTCTTTAGCGCAGGGGGGGGGGCCAATCCTCCGCGACGGGAGAAAAGATCAAAAGACAACGGTCAAAAAAAGGCGGAGGGACAGACCTGGCCGGTATCAATAAACTTGCCCGATCATCAGAGGCTGTTTTATCCATCAAGCTTGATGTAGGGAAAGTCGGAACGCGAAAAGAACCGGAGCAGGGCAGGAGTGGGAAAAGATGGCGAACTGAAAGTGTGTGCACGGTGCGTGAGGTGCAGCACCGGCGCAGAGAGACGGTGCGGGAAGAAGGGGGGGTCATCGCGCCTGCAGTAAGGTCGCGGGACCGCGCTCCGAGCGTTTCTAGGGCAGGCGCCTATGTGGCTTGGCTCGGTAGAGGGGGAGGAAGAGGAAAGGAATTGTGGGGGGAAAGGGTCTTCCTCACATGCCGTCGACGGCTGCTGGACAAGCAAAATCTGCTTGTCGCGGCTGCAACATGGGACGGTAAGGGGAGAGGGGCATGGGTACATCCAGAAAGACCGCCAGGTGTCAAAACAAGACAAACGCGCACGCGTCAAAGAATTTCTATATGCAAATCTGAAGGGCTTTTTCTGCGAGTCAAAGGTCCACATTAGGAGGAAAAAGAAGAGAAATTGTCCTGGAAAGAGGGAAGAAAGTGGAAAGTCGCGTCCCTCTCGGCGACGAATACAAACCATCCCACTGGTGCATAAGGACTTGGCACTGGGTGCCTCTTACGGCTCATAACAAACCTCCGTACGAACTTGAGGGCCTACGGAGGAAGAGAAGGACTAACACGCTCCGGGGGACCAAAAGTATAATTTAAAAAAGACGATGCAGAAAAGTGGGTGAAAGGGGAAAACACTGCGCCGTGGAAGCAGAGCACAGATGCGAGCACTTGAACTTCTCTTTCATTTTTTTCGGGGAAACAGAAAAAGGGAGAAGGGCCTAAGAATCAAAGAATAGGGAACAGGAGAAGAAACTTCGAAGGGGACCTCCAGGCCAACAGGAACGAATTTCCAGTCCTCGCAAAAGGCTAACACATCATTAACCCGGTGGCCTAACGCTAGGTTTCTGAATACAAAAGACTAACATTCGAAATCGGGGGGAAAAAAAAAGAAGAAGGGGGTGAACGGGGGGCGAGAAGACAAGAATAGTACACCGGTTGAAGGCGCAAAAGGGGCCGGGCTCAGGCGGGGAAGTCGACGTTGGACAGAGCCACCGGCCTTGGATGGTATAGGGGACGGGAAAGGAGGGCGGCGCCAAGGAGTCGCGCACGGAAGGGACCGCCTCGCCGAGATCTCATCACGCTTTCCCCGGCGCACACCGCATTATTGCAAATTAGAAGGACGAGGAAAGGGGCACGCCGGGGGGGAAAACGAGCCAAGAGTTCGGGACGGCCCCAGATTAAATGAGACTAACGGGAGGTCGGGCTAAGAAGAAGAAGGGAAAGCAGGGTGAAGGGATGGGGTGCTGCTGAGCGTCCGACTAATGGCTCGTTGCACTCTCGTGATTACTAAACATATGTGGGCGCTCCAGGATAAAGAGAGAACTAGAGCCGCAGAATGTCAAAAGACCAGTGACCTCAGGCTGGAGGAAGGGGAGAGACAGGCGAGAGGGGGGGTCGGCCCCGCGCTGGAGCGGCGGGCGGGAAACCGCAAGCCGGGAGATACGGTGTCGGAAAAAAAACGGACGCTGGCGATCAAAACGAAAGGGGGGCAGAATGCCCCCCCCAGGGAAAAAAAAAAAAGGGAGGCAAGTCCAGGGCCTTGTCGCACCATGTCGTCGTGCCGGGAAAAGAAGGAAACGGCCGATGAGCACGTTGACCTTTTTATCTCTCAAAAGGAGGACTAGGAAGATAAACCAAAGGGGACAAGAACACGTTCTCAACAAGCAAAGAGGAATGGGGGGGAGGAAGAGGCGGACCGGGCACCTACACCTGGTGCAGACAAAGAAGGGTAATGGCACGCGTGTGCGACTGTCGCTTAAAAGAAGGGAGGGGAAGGCAAAACTGGAGGGAAGTGCCGGATTCGAAGAAACCTATGCAGGGGCTGGACCCCCCCCCCTGGGGGGGGTCCCCAAACTGCGCGGGTTCCGCAGCCTCCCAATTTACCTAACGAATCTAGAAAGATACGGACACTGACGGAAGGGAAAAATTCTTCGACACCCCTCTCTAAGTCGATATTTCATCAGCCTGAAAAACTGCATTCCTTGTTATTCTCGCTGCAAGAGGAGTGAAATACATGTGACTGTCTAAAACTGCACACACTTACAAAGCAGAAGAGATGAAGAAAACCTCCCTCAACCATCTAAAAGGGATCTGCGGTTCCGTCGCTATGACAGAATGATAGTTGTATAGTAAGAGATGAGGACGAAAAAAAGAAAAGGGGGGGAGGGGCGGGGGGAGTAAAGGGTTCGCCGGGCGATGAGAGCGTCTGAGAGGGCCCTGACGGCGGCACCAACCCCACAAAGCATACCCGCAAGCCTTATGAAAAGGAAAATGGGAAAGGGAACGCCGTGGCAGAAAGGGAAACGTTCGAGTACGTTCTCTCTCCCTTAAGTGGCGACATAACTCCGAAAGTCGGCAGGGTACGAGACACACCAGGAGGAGGGGGGGAGAGATGGAGGAATGGTTCTAGTATTCCGGAACACTAGCGTTCCATCGGAAATTTTGGATGTTTTCGCGCCTGAGGTCACTTAAGGAGGCATTAACAAGTTGGCCGGGAGGGAAAGTAGAATTGGCAGGAATACAGGGAAAAAGGGTCGAGCGGTCGGTTGAGCTGGATTCATGGTACTTGTGGTCAGTCTACAAACTGCCAAAAAGTGACTAGATCGTGGGCGAGGTGACGAAAGAAAGGGCGTAGAAAGCCACGTTTCGGGAAAGATACATACTACTAGTTCAGAGAGACTCAAATTAATCTATCCGTGATGTAAGATCCTATGATCCTGGGTCAGAGCTCGGGGAAGGGGGTAGGATGGTCCTTTATCAGTGGTCACACCCGTCTGGCGGGACAACCAGTGATGGGGGGAAAACAGTCAAAACCGGAACTTGGATTTAAGTCTGAACTAACGGGCAGAGAAACATTTGCGCGGATGGGCTGAGAAGATTGTGGCGGTCAAGTGAACCCGCACATTGAGTGTGTAAAACAGTTCGACAGAAGGGGATTTGGGAAGGGTGGGAGTTGGGAAAGGAAGAGGGCAACCTCCGGACACGCGAAGCCCGGACGAAGGCGGAAAACCGATTGTGAGGCCAAATGACTACTTCGAGATAGAAAGACAGGAACAAAAGGAAAAGGCCAGGTCATGAACCGAAAATATCCCGCAGATCGCCCCCAACCTCGGAGGAAAAAAACCTCTCGGCGAATAGGCACATCATGTCGACTCAAAAAAAGAAAACCCCCTTCTCAAATCAATGGGGGGGCGTTCTCCTCGTCGGTGCGCCTGCGCACCGAGGCAAAAAACCTTCAACAGGAAATTCGCCATGAGGAAAAACCACTTACCGGCTTCGTGTAGGCGCTGTTTGCACCGGACTCACAAAAACTCTGAAGTTGGATAATCTTCATAAAGTGAAGAGAAAGGGAAAGGAGTACAATCGAAAGGGGAATCCTCAAAAAGACTTGTGTTCATCGATGAAAGGGAAAGACGAGGAAAAGCAAGGCAACAATTCGAGAAGGAAAACTGACAAGGCACGGCTGCACCTGCATTCCACACCTTGAGCCACAGGACCTTCAGACAGTCCGGCGTCATCAAGAGTCAAAAATGATCCGAAGAAAAAAGGGAACTGAGAGGATAACTCAAAAGAGGGGCCGGGAGCGCCCTGGGAACTCTACTCACTAACTACATCCTTGGGCCAAGGCTAAGAGCCCCCAATGCGCGAAAACGGGCAAACCAAAAGAACTGGGCAAGGCTGAACGCCGACGGAAACCGCAAAGGCTAATCCGCAGTAACGATCCTTCAGAAGCGTGACCTGTGGCAAGGCAAAAAAAAAAAAACGTAGCAGGGGAGGAGGAAATAACGGTCCACCCGGCAAAAAGACAAAAGCTCCCACATAATCAAGGAAGCCGCATGTCAAACCGGCCAAGCAAAAAACCTACAACCGCGAAAAAGAAAACGGCCCGAACAGCCGGAAAGCTGACCTCGAACTCCACGCCTCACTCGGACGGACCCGAATAGTCCGCAGAGTCAAAGAACCCCACAAATGGAAATGACGCGAATTAAGGAAACTTGAGAGGGGAAGTGGAGGGCCGAGGGCGGTACCTCCGTCCCGCGGTGGGGGAACGGCGGTGTAGCGAAGGGGTCTAGTTCCTTCATTTGTAAAAATCACTGCGGAAGGGGGTGTGGTTGGGGGTTAAATGCTTGGACGAGCTTTCGAAGGGAAAGGGGGCAGGCAAAGTGCATTTTGGAAAGAATTAAGGACGTCCACCAAAAGGCCAATACTGCTTCGGATAGATGGGTAGGCCGGAGTAAACACAGCTCACCATGAGACAGTTGGGGGCTGGGAAGAAATGGGAGCGCGGCCAAAAGGTCATTCGCTGGAGAAGTCACTTGCCCTCATTTCTCTAAAAAAACGGGGATGAGATGGGGGTAATGTACGTTCAGGAGGAAGTGGTCGCAGGGGGGGAACGCCGAAGGAAATGAAGGTCCTTGAGCGGGGGGGGGCGACTCTTGATAAGCAAGACGTAATGTGCCGATCGTGTGCCCATTAACCTTCGGGGAGAAGCTAAGAAAAAAAACAAAGCAAAAGAACCACGTCGAGGAGAAAAACTCTGGCTATGTACAGACTGGCCGAATCAAGAAAGGGGTGCCCTGCTTATTTATAAATACGGATATTTTGAAGGCGAGGTCGTGCAAGAGGAAGAACCCGAAAAGAAGGGAGTGGGCACGAAAAGGGGGAGGAAACTGGCAAGGCAGTTGCTTCTTCGTGTCATTTGCGAAGCAAGCGGAACTGGGGCGATCCGGGGATCAGGAGCGAATTCGGAACGTCTCTGGAATAAAGGTAGCCATCTGTTCGAGACTCGGAAGGCAGGCCGGAGGGGAAGCTGCGGGAGGACGATTGGAATGCCCTGAAGGGGTAACGGTCTTTCTGCCAATACATCATCCTTTAGGCGGCGAGGATGGTCAGGGCACGCCGGCGACGAGGACGCTTGCTCCCTCTCATAAACCAAAAGTTGGGAACTCAGCCCTAGAAGCTTCTTCTTCGTAACAAGACGGGGTCACCGCAGTGCACCTGGAGCTCACAATCTAATACCATAAGGGAGGGAAGGTAGAAACCAAACTCGCCGGAACCGAAAAAGCGAACTAGAGAAAAAACCGCACTCCGGGACGTTGCCTACGTTGCAGCCGGTAACGGCTAAAAAGATCACTCCAACTCAGAGCGCGGTCCCAAAGAAATCAGATGTCGGCAAAGCGAGGGCACACCGCTTCGATACGGGAACTAAAAGACAATGGCTTGAGGACACTGGCCGTGGTAAAAATCAAGAGAGAGCACTCCGGCTCTGAGTGGTTCAACGTCCCCCGGACCTCAGCAACCGACACAAGCGACCGGATCCAGCGGATAAAACTGGGGCGACAGTTCCTAAGGGGGGAAAAACACGTACTCTCTGTAGATTTAAAAGAAAAAGAAAAAACAAGAAGGCCGGTCCTCTGAACCTGATAAGTTGGATAAAACTTCGCAAAAACCGATACTGGTGACAAATAGAAAGACAAGAAAGGGGAGGCACCGTTGGAAGGTCGCCCACCTTGGCGGAGAAATCAGTCAAAAGCGAACTTTTGCCAAAAGAACCAGGGGGGCGGATCAGGGGATGCGAGTCAGGTACACTTTCCAGCTCGGGGGGAGAAGAAGGGAAAAAAAAAAACATTGCCTAAGAGGACGATCTCGACAGGGCCGCTGCCCCTCCAGCTACACCCACCGTGAAAGGAAAGAGAGTCAACGCAACGGACTCCTTCGCGCCATGACCTAGGGAGGGGAAGGGCATCAGTAAAAGGCCCAGAACAGTCGGCTGGGAGAGGCGCAGAATTAAATATATGCGTTTTAGGTAAAGCCTGCGGGCGGCCTACAAAGATGCTGATCTTGATAAGTCCAGTAGCATCAGCCGGGCAAAGGGGCCCGGAAGGGGGGAATCAGGCTGAGATCAGAAAGGATTTTCAGGAGTCAGGAAAAAAAAGCTCGAATGATCGAGGGGCCAGGGTGAGGGAACCGGCCAGAGCGCGGAAGAAAAAGGGGAGTGACGAATCGAAAGCCGGAGTCAAAAAAGACGGACGCGAGGACGTCCACAAAAGTGTGCCGCCGGAGGCCAAAAAAAAAAGTGCCAGTCACGGCTGAAGGTCGGCCGCGATGGGCGAAGCGGGGCCGGTGGTGAGAAGGGGTTGCAACGGGGTGGGTATAACAACACAACAACGGAGGGAAGGAAAGGGGAAGGATAGATAACAACCAATCCAAAAAACCACCGGAAGGTGGGGGCATACAGCAGTCAAGGATGGGAATTTTCGCAAATCCGGGTACTGAAAAGGTAACAGGCCAGGGGCGACTACGGCGGCTATGCTAAAAACCTGGGCGGGAGACGTTAATAGAGCGTAGGTGCTTTTGGCCGATCGAAGGGGAAAAGAAGGCGGGAACTTGCGAGGGGGTCCAGCTTGCCCAAATCGGATGGGCCGCAAGAGCAAAGTCGATCACTTAAAGGAAGAGGTCCTCGCAGAGGGCCGCCTGGACCACTTCTGGAAAGCGCGAGGGGATCCTTACCCCAAGGGCCTGCTCAAAATCACCGAGGGAAAGAGAGCTGGGAGTCGGGGGCAAAAAAAGACAGCAGCAGCCAAAAAAAAAGATCCCTCAGGGAGGACGTACCCGTCCGCTGTTGGGTCCTAAGCGGGACCTGAGACAAGCAGGCTCAGGTGTCGTCACGGAGTTCCTCGAGCGCGGGAACAGCAGAATCTTCGGGGATGGTTGAATAAGGTCGCAGGTGAGCGGAAAGTAGGAGCTCAAGCGCTGACGGCCGGGCTCGACGGCCGTCCTCTGAAAAGGACACTCTGCAAAAAAAAAGCCCGGGCCCCGCGTGGGGAAATCAGCTGGGCAACTAAAATGGGAGTTGTTCCACCGCAATTCGGCATAACGCGTAGCAGTAAACAGGTACACAAGCGTTCTTGGTGTCTAGAGTGGGAAATGTTTCAAATTAACCGCTAGGGGGACCCGGCCGAATGGGGGTGTTCTAGCCTGGACGGGGGGTCACTGGCACTTACGGGAGCTTGGGGGTAAGTCCTCAGTGAATTTAATAAGGGAACTTACGCTGGGGGGGGGGCTATATGGGGTCGTCGCGGGTGTAGGAAAAGTGGACCAGGGGGGAAACGAAAAAAAAAATTCATTGGTTCGAGGAATCTGTGCTCATGTGCCGTACTTTTCTCCTCATCCCAATTGTCAATCCGTACATGTTTCAGTATCGAAGCGTGGGGAGAAATAGGAGTTCAAAGAGATTTAGTCCAATAGAAAATAGCAATGTCTCTTGCTGGGGAGGTTGTCCGAGCCATAGGCATCCGTGCCCCGGTCGGCAGAGTAGTAAGAGGGGGATTTGTTGGTAAAAAGTTTCAGGCAGGCTGCTATCCGGGAAAAATACAAGCCGGGTCTCGTAGGGTCATAAACTAAGATTGGGGAGGCGCAGGTGCACTGGGAAGAAACAACCCTCCCATTCGTTGGAAAGAGTGATGGTAGCACGGTCCAATTGGGGATGAGACCCGACTAGTCGGAAGGACAAACTTCGGAAAACCCCGCAGGGAGGAAAGTGTGGAGTACCCAAAAAATCGTACTGGTAGGGGAAAGAAGACCCGGGACAACAAAGTCAGGAAGTAATACCGAAAAGATCCCCGCTAATCGCCCGACAATCGGAAAGTCGAAGATAGGATCAGTCACTAGAAAGTCGAAGCGCGAACAGGCGGACCACATCTAAAGAAAGGCGTCAATAACCGGACCGGGTTGCGCAAAAGGGGGTGGGGTTGGGGCCGAAAGCATCCAGCAGCAGTGCCAGGAATGGGAACCCTCAAAATCTTTCCGTCTTGTGTCTGGAAAAGAAGAAAATCATGACAAGGAATGACGGGTTAAATAACAATATGATATGATCCTGGGAAGTGGAGAGATACTGCAGGGTAGTCCAACATGAAACTGGAGGACGTGGAGCGGCAGGACCCGACAAAGAGCGCAAGGAAACAAAAAGAAATACCGGGAAGGATAAGCACCGGGGCATACTGCTCCCACCGCAATCAATACCTTCGCACGTCGGGGGAGGGGTAAGCGCAAAGAAGCACCTAAACCTAGGGAGTCACAGATCTCCGAATTCGCCTGCTGCCCAAGACCAGGGGACTACGGCCCGCCCCACGCCGAAACAAGAAAAAGCCCGAACGGAAAGGATTCTAATCATAGGTCCCTGGGCAAAGCGGATAGAGGCCGCAGACCGTATCACCTGCCAATCTTGGGAAGCCGAGACGTCCAAATAAAAGAAAACCAGACATCTCCGATCCGAAGCGGGTCAAGACCGGCACAGACACCCATCAAAAACAAAGCAAAAAAACGATATAAAAGGCAAGCGGGGGGGAGGAGGGTGAGGGGGTGATGAAGAGATGGAGTAAAAGGGAGGTGGAGGGGGAGGGGGAAATGAGGGGATAGACCTCACACAAAAGAGGAAAGCGAACCTCTGCGGGGGTACCGCCAATTCTCAAAAAAGCCCCGCACGGAACCACCAAACGGGGCCCACCATCACCGGAACAAAGGAGTCAGCCCACAGAAAGAAGAACTCCAAAGGGAAAGGCACTCCAGGGCCCCTCATATATCTCTCAAAAACGGAGAAGGGGGAATCTGAATCTTGACGGTGCGGAGTGCGGCGTGTAGGGGGGTGGAAGAGGCCGAGTGGGAGGACTCGTATCCTGGGGGGACGGTGGAAGAAGAAGGGGGTTGAAGGTCAGTACATGATGCGGGTAGAGCTTCTGGATTTTGGGGGAGGAAAACAGGCCGATGTGGCAGGTAGCGAGAGGCGACTGGCATTCGAAGTTGACTATGATGAAGGAAAAACTCATTCTCATATGACTTTCTTCTGTAGATCTTCCAGCTAGGGCGCAGTACTTCGGTGTTTCGGACCGGTGGGGCGTGGAGTAGCTCGGAAAATTCGGTTTCGATTAGATGAGCATTGCTCTCCATGACTCGTGTTCTTGGTGCGTTGGGACGCGGCGGCGGATTGGGGGCGATGGGCGATGAGGCTACCCTGACTTGCTTGAGAAGCAGGTTTTTTTCCTTTCAGAACTATGTAGTTATGTCCCGGAGGAGATAGCTGAGGAAAGAGAATGAGAAAAGCTAACCTCAAACTGAATAGAAAAAAGAAACCCTATACGGGTAGCTTCAAGAAGATCAGAATTAAAATTTAATCAAAGTCAGGATGGTATTCGGACTAGTGGGCGGGCCCAGCTCAATCCAAGGGCAGAAGAAGGGTGGTAACGATGGAAAAAGGTCTTGGGTTACCGAGGCGGGTTCACAGCGCAACCTCGGGACAGCTTGCAAAGAATTCTTCTGACACGGGGGAGGGATGAACGCCTGAGGAGAGGGCTGGACGAGCGCGCTAGCAGGGGCGCGGGGCGCCTGAGACTATTAGGAGGAGTGCAGGACCGGGAAATGAAGGGTGTGGACGGGGGCTCTTAACCTCCAGGGATAAGGCGTTAGCAACGCACACGAGGGGCAGCGGAGGAGGGGGAAAAAGTGTAAGGAGGAGAGAGATGTATCCTCTCAATTTGCTCATCAAATCAAAAACTTGAACGGACAACGACCATGGGAGTGGGGAGGGCGCATTGCACCTGGCGAGAACAACTTCAAGGGGAGAAAATCCGCGCCCGGGAAAATGCTGAGCAAACGGGTTCCACCCTGAGGAACAATTTTCTTAAAGCTACAGGGGCAAAAAATTTGCAGCAGGAGGCTCACAGGCACGAGACAAACTCAGGCAACCTACGAAAGTCTCGTCCCCAATCTGATATATATCACTCACTCAGAAAACGCTTTCGTCGTCAGAGACAAGGGGCAGTGAGGAAAAAAAATGAGCAGGGGGACGGAACAAACGAGCACGAGCCGATCACACCATCAGGGGGTTCGGAACGAAAAGACACCGTCCGGAGAAACGAAAGAAGATCACCGGACAGGTCGATCCAATCAAGTGCGAAAAAGGCCAAATGAAGGGAAGCAGAAAGGGGGGCCAGGGGAAAAAGGGAAACGAAAGGCTCGTAACACAACATGCACCGTGGAAGGCTGGGAAAAGTACGGGTTACTCGAATGAAGCTGGGGCGAAAAACAGAGGGGGGAGAGGGGGGAACAGGGGAGGAGTCGCGGAAAACTAGCACATGAAACTTAATGCACCCGGGGATACCCAGCATATGAAAAAGGGCGTGAAAAAGAGTCGCCGGGAAGGGGGGTCACTGTCGTCGATCTTCCTAATGTCGGAAACTCGAAGAGGAAAGAAGAGCATAGCAACAACTTCTCACTACCGCCAAAGTCTTTAGTTCCTACATCTGGGTTATAGGGATCGCGAAATGGGAAACCAGTCAATCAGTATCTGGGAGGGCGGCCTAACATCAGCCAGGTAAGTGCTTAATAAGAGCTGAATTCAAAGGATCGGTGAGGAAAACATCTTGCAGAGACCTAAAAGAGTTGGGGGGAAAAGAAGTTTGTCATGGATGAAGAGATAACTCTCGACTTCATGCAAAAGAGGACTCTGTCTTCGGAAAGTCCATGCTCGGCTGCAGGTACGGGGGACATAGGGGACTGCACAGGAGAAAATCCTCCCGGAGAGTGAAAGAATAAAGTTATTACCACTCGATGCTATCCAGTTTCAAGACCAACATAAAAAAAAAATGAAGGTAAGGCACCCTGGACCGTGAAGGGAACTACGATGGCCTGCAAAAGAAAGAGGTTGGGGAGGGGGACGTGGTTTGGAAGGGAGCGTGCTCAAAAACACAATTGAAAGTGATGATAACACCCCTTGCTCAAACGAAAAAATCGGCAGGGGGCAAAAAACCTAGGAGGGGAGACCTGGGTAAGAAAACTTGTTAAGAACTAAAGCGGTTAATTTCACTCAGAGGGAGGTCAAGGGTTAACCTAATAGCAAGCCTGGGGAAGTTAGACTTAAGCAAAACCGCTGACTGGAAATATCAGTAATAAACGCAGGGAGGATGAGGCGAAGGACCTCCTACTCGGGCCCGGGGAATCCCGCGCATCAAGAATGTCGGTGACTCCGAGGTCCTATGGCATGGACGCATGCTGATAAACCCTCTAGGGTCTTCAGACAGAAGGGGACAAGTGCCAGCTGGAAGCTGCAAGCCAGAGGGTCTCACCGTATTAAAAAATCTAGAATAGCACTCAAAACATAATGGCAGCCAGAGAAGATAAAGGAGAGGGAAAAGTCTATCCCTAAGCCAGCAAGAAAGAGTCTGTTCCAGAAAAATGAAAATCCAGTAATCGGGGACAACGTCTTAAAGAACTAAGGACCGGTCCTCCAATTTCGAAGTCATCTCGCTGGACTTTCAGAAGAGAGGACCTGAGGAAGGGTCTACCTCCTGGGAAAGCCCCTATAAAAAGAAGAAAATTGATGGAGAAACTAACCATTAAGGAACCCGAACCCGTATTCACGGTCTTGAGAAGGCCAAATGTGGGCGCCAAAAACCAGGAGACCCTGCATGTACCAAAAAAGGGGGGGTCACAATATTTTTCGTGGTTGGGAAAGTTGCGAGGATTAAGATCAGAAAAAACGTAAGAGGGGTTTCGAGACCGGAGAACGGTCACTACCTGGGAGGCATGGTTGGATGAATGTAGAAGGTTCTCCGAGGTTTACTTTCTGGTTGGGATAGGGGTAAAAGGGAGGACGGTGGGAAGGTAGTTGCAAAAAAACTTCCAGAAAGGGAAAAGGGCGTGCTCTCCTAAAAAACACGATTCTGCAAGAAAGACCACTTGTCGCCTCAGGCTGTCACGGAGAAAGCTGGGTGCCCATAAGCTGTAATAACTCGGGATCAAAAACGTGTTTAGCGCAACTGATTAGAAAAGAAGGCAGCGGCGGGGGGAAGGGGTCCTGGAGCAGGAGCGGGGGAGCGTGCAAAGAAAAAAAGTCCACCTAAATAGTGGTTTCACAGATCCTCAGAACGGGGGGCGGTTCGCACTAAAGAAGAAAGGGCGGCGGATGGTCTTCGAAGAATAATGTTGGCGAGCAGATCAAAAGACCTACCAAGGGAACAGCGATTTATAGCAAACCGGGGGAAGGAGAGGGCTAGGGACCTCCCAGAGGGGTTGAGATGGGAGAAGCCTATCCCGGACACCTGGGATACCCTTCCCCACCAAGGTTTCCAGAAGATTACGTTGAAGGGGGAAAAGAAAAGAACAAAAGGAAAAACACCAGTAAGGGAACGTCATGAAAACAAAAGTCAAAGGTGCAAGCCCAGATCCGGGGACCCGGAATCCATAGAGAGAAAAGCATTCCTTACCGGGACTAATCACTGAAGAAACAAGCTATCATGGTAGACATTCTTTTCTAAAGGAAAAAAAGGTCACCGTAAACGAGGGGTCCATGAGGAACATAGGAACAACGACAAAGGAGACGACTGAGGGTCTAAAAAAAGGACCGAACCTGTCCGCCCTCAAAATATCAAGTAGCTGAATGAAGTAAAAAAGAAGGAAGAGTGAGATGAGAGGGAAATGAAAGAGAAGAAAACGGACAAGTCTGTCCACTCAATGCGATCTACGTAGGTTATCATCTTCCTAGGAAGAAGCTTGTGCTCTGCGCTACAGCGAAATAAGGAAGTACGTCCCTGCGAGGGAACAACCAATGCTCGACACCATCCTCTTCTCGTGATGGGGTCAAGACGGGGGGCAAGGAAAAAAACTAAGCCTTACAAAGTCAAAATCGACGGGCTAAGGGGAATCCGATAAGGAAACCACGGAAAAACATCCACGCCGGAATTAAAAGCTGCTGAACAAAAACCTCTGAGAGACTCTAACTGACAGCTTTGAACTACTTAAAACCTACTCCGCTCTGCAGCGGGGCCCCCGCCCCCTAACGAAACCCATCATCAAATACAGCTGAAAGATAGAAACAGAAAACATAAGACAAAAACCTAACAACCTCCCCTAACCATAACCTGGCTGAATTCAGGAAACAGACCTCAACCCTCCACGCGCACATCAGAAGCCCGAAATAAGAAGATAGATCTCAAACAACAAAACACGTAGTATGAAAGAGGGCATGAGCTTTTCTGCTTTCGAGGGTTGGTTTATAGTCCTTGAGAAGGGACCGTGATGGGGGCCGTGCGTGGGAGGGAAGGGGGTGCTCAAACTGGCCAACAGGAAAAAGGGGACGGTAGCAGGTTTGCGCTGCTGAGGGGTTTGTCGGCGGTTCGAAATAAGTATAGCTGTACGATTTTGGAACGGATTCGCATACAAACGCAGTTCGCGATAAAATCGGGACGGGGAGAAGGTTGGGGGAAGGATGGGAGTTCACACGCCATGGGGGGCGTGTGGTACTGGGCGGGCAGCAGGCCAAAAGAGGGAAGGGATGAGCTGAAAACAGGCCGCAGGAGAGAACCAGGGAAGAGTGGTTTTGGGGGGGAAAAAGTTGTGTGGGCGGACGCAGTAATCTGAAAGCCTTATTTCTTGATATGGGGAAGGGGGGGGGAAATGGAAGTTAAGGCCAGGGGGTCGGAGGGGAAAGGGAGGGTGAGGGGGAGCGCAGGAAAAGCCTACATGCTAGCTCTCACCGAACAGGAAAAAGGAGGTTTATGGCCGTCTCGCTTGGGAAAACTTTAAATAAGGCATATGAGGGGGGAGGGAAAGAAGGCAGTAGCGTGAAGGGTTATGTGAGGCGGAGAGGGGAGGTGAAACCAGTCAGACATGATGGACGTATGGTCGAGGTCGGGGGGGGGGGGGTGGGGGGGGGGGGATGTTTGGGTGTGTTGCGACTCATTACATATTAGGCCTAAGGGCTGCTAGCAATGGGTCTCGGAGAGAAGTCTTACGGGATCGGGACTAATCATACTTATTTTTTAAAAGGAGGAAATTTTAGGCTATCTTATAGAGGAGGCAGGGCCCTGGGGGGGGGAAAAAGGGGAGCTTCAATATCACCAGACATCGAATGCAAAATCCTCCCGGGGGAATCGCCCTGGGAAGGAGAAAAAGGTAGGGTATCACCATCGCAAACAAAAAGTTATTAAATAAACCTCAGCACATAAAGGATATACGAAAATTCGGTTGAAAAAAAGACCATTGGCCATCTTCTTAACAGAAGCACTTGAGGGATGCAGGAGCAGAACAGGGAACTCGAAGTAACACTCTGACTGATTAACCCCTTGTGAAGGTTTTTAGCTCAGTACGGCTCCATGACAAATCTACCCCGACGAGAACTTCGACCGGGAGACAACGCGGTACACAAAGAGCGGATATCATCGGAGAATTCACCACGCGAAGAAATAACGTAATCCTATAGGAGGGGAAAAGGCTGTGGGGGAGGGAAAACGAGCACAGAGCGGAAAAAGGCAAGTCTGGCAAGGTGTTCAGGGCCACACCACTTCTCCTGACACTAAGTTCTATAATCCTACATGAGGAAAGGGACAAACGGGAAGCATCCGGTAGTGGACAAAGGGGTGAACGAGGGCAAAAGGCTGAAAAAAAGAAGGGAGAGTCCGCTTGGGACGCTATTGTTTCTACTCGAAAACGATCGAAATGAAAACTGGCAGGGACTCGCTTAAATGAAGGAGTGAACCGGTGAAGGGTGACAACACGTGGCATAAGCATTCGCCCGTTCCATCGGCTGCCACCGGACTGTAGGGAGTACGCCCATTTAAAGGCCCTCGGAGGCAGGAAAGGTAACGGAAAAAAAGAATAAGGGAAGGCCTACGAGGAAGAAGACTCTCGCCGATGGAAAAGCAAAGGAACAGAAAAGGGAGGGCTTATTCAAGTACAAGGTCAAGGGAAGGGAAACTTTACAAAACTACCGGGTCTAAACATGAATCATGCAACGCACAGTCATGGGAGGGAAGCAGGGAATACTCGCGCTGTGGGGAAGTAATTTTCGGATCGACAATAGTCAGGGGAGGACCGAGGGGAAGTGAGAAGAAAAAGAAGGGGGGGGGGAAAAGACTGCAGGCAGGAGGGAGAATCTCCGATCGGTGTCTCATTGCTCCCTATGACCTCAAGGAATTAATCTACTGCGGAAATGGAACTGTGATACGGGGGGGCGTAGGACCGGGAGAAGAATCCGCACTGATAGGGATGGAATATGATGTCGGAACCTACGACCGATTAATCTCCATCCCATTAAAATAGCCCCGAATTCAAGAAAAGGGACATCAAGAAGGGGTATGCACAGTCAAGTGACAAGTAACAGACGAAGGGCCTGCCCCGAGGTGGCGGTGGGTGAAGCAGAGGGGGGTGAAGGGTTGTATATCTCAAACAACAAATAGTAAAATAGTAGAAAAAACTTTAAGCCCCAAGAGGGGGGAAGAAATAGGGAAGGGAACTCAAAGGAAGACACCTGGAGGCACTCGTTTGTGGAAGGGGGAAAGAAAGGAATGCTGGGTGACAAAACTGGGAAAGATAAACAGGGAAGCTGTTCCGTAGTGGAAGACAGGACTATCAAAGAAAAGCATGCTCTGTGCGTTCCCAAGGTCAATCACCCGCGGTGGAAGCCCGAGCAGCATTCGACCAAGGAGAAGCCGAGGAATAGGCAGGCCGCAGTTTGGGTACAGCCCCTCTCGAAGAGCCTGAAGCCCGCTTATTCAGGTAGAGAACGGCCGAGGGATACCAGATCAAACGAGAGGAGTGCTGAAGACAGGGAAGCATCTAGTCAACGATGAAGGGGTCGACAATGGGATGGTCTGCTGGTCGCAAGAACATCCCAGAGCTGCGCTGGGTTCAACGGGGACTGCTACGGCCCCTTGAAAAGAATGGCGGTCAAGGGAGGTAAAGGGTAGAGAGATGGGGAAAGGCGGACCCGAACTAGGGCGGGACCTCCTGTGGGAAAATTAATGGTCCGGACATGGGAAAGGAACAACCGGGGGCTACCCGCCCATTAACCTAATTACTTCTTGGGTATCCTTTCTCTGGGCGACTGAGCCGTGGCGAAGGGGCGACTTCAAGGGTGCCGACGAGGAAATTTACGCGAACTAAAACTACGGTTTCATCTGATACTGGTTCGAGGATCCGTCAACACTGAGGGAAAGAGAGGACAAGGCCTGATGGGTTTGACGAAGGGAGAGTTGGCCTTAAAGAGGGAAAAGGAAATTGGCCTGTTCTCCGGAGGGAAGGGGAGTGAGGAAAATCGTGTCAGGTCTAGGGAGGGAGGTCGCGAAGGGTGGGGTTGGAAAAGCACGATCAGGTGGAGAGGTCTGGGTATCTGGGCCGGGAACACGGAGCTGCGGAAATCAGACAGGGGGGGTCGGCATCGACAGTTCAGGGATTTGAAAATCGGTTGAATAACAGAAAGTGGAGATGAGCAAAAAACGAGAGGGGGGGGAACAAGAGACCGAGCCGGAGATCTCGAGGGGGGTATGTGGCAAGGAAGTGAGAGGCGGCCGGGAAAAGGGTCGTCCGAGAGGCCATTGGGATGTGTTGCACCTCGGCTCTTGCGCGGTCTTTGGTAGACAAGAACCGCATGTTTCGAGGAAAAAAGGTTTGTGGCGGAGCAGCACTGCGCAAAGAACCAGCAAAGAGGGGAAGGAAGGGGTGACCGGAGATGAGGGTAAGGGCGTCTCTTTCAGTGCTCCATGAATGAGAGCGGGGTCTGCCCTGAGGGAAGGGCGAACGGCAAAACGCGGAGGGGCAAGGGTAGAAAAAAGCAGTACTGTATGGTAGAAAAGACCCTAACCAATAAATTCCTTGAACCTGAAAGAAGGACCCTCAGGCGCCAAGACAAGAACCGAGGGGCACGAGACCAAGAGAGCCCTCGGCGAGATCGGACCATCTACCGGACTAATAACTGGTCTACCGAAAATCGATTGCCGGGAAAGTAGGTGGAACCTGACCAAATCACCTCCGAACCTGCAAGGGGCTACAGGCACCAGTTGGAACAGACAAAAGAAGTCAACAGGAGGACACAGGGGATGGCATGGAACTAACAAATCCCCACTCAAAACTTACTGGAGGAGAAAGAATCGATCGGTGGAATCGCTGCAGGAGTTAAAGGAACCTTCTCTAGACGGGGGAGGAGCGCTGAAAAGAAAGTCATACGATCCGCTATGAACTGGCAAATACTACACCGCGAAAAGAAAAGGAGGGAAACCTGACCTGGAGGAACAACCGCTCAAAAACTAATTAACTGAAGTCAATTGAGTCTCCAATCACCACGGGGGAAATCCTCCAGACCTTATACGAACGAAAGGGAGTACTCGTTCATAGAAAGAGGCACAAAATCTGAAGAAAAGGGGGGAAGCCTTGGGCAAGCTCGACGGACTCCCCACCAGAAACATCCGCCCTTTGAGGAGCTCCTTTCCCTGCAGACTATAGAACGAGAGAAGGAGCGACGGCGGGGGACTGCCATGAGGGGTCCAACTAAAACTGCCTAAGAGAGATAGGAAGATGTCCCACCAATTCTACAACAAGACGAAACGCTCAGAAGCCGAAAGGGGTGACCCAGAGCACCCGGCCGGAAAACAGCACACCAGGCCCCCTTACCCACTCTAAAGAGCCAAAGCACTCTTCACAGAAATTCCAAGGAAGAAGGAGAGAAACACAAAAAGAGGAGGGAAAATAGTATAGGGATCTGAGCATGGGAGGGGGCGAAAGTGCGGCGTGGAAGGGTTTAGAAGAGCGGAAATAGCATTTATGGTGGATGCTGGAAATGCTCGTGTCTATCTTTGGAGGTCAAGCTGTATTGTGATGGTGGGAAAGTTGCCGGTTAGGGACGCTGAGGGATCGAGGGAGGAGGGAAAGGTCACGATGAAGGTGGAAAGATGAAACTTCCACCCGCAGTTTACAGGCTTTTGGGGTCCGAAAAGGAGTAAGCACCGGGGTCTGGGGGAGCCTATGCCGAAAAGGGGCGGGCCAAAAGGAGGGTCCAAGTGTCGGAGGAGATCTCCGCAGGGCTCGCCAGTTGGAAGGATGGAGGACGGTCTTTCGAGTAGTGTGGTATTACGACTGAAGGCTTGGAATGGAGGCGGGGACTGACGTTTTGTGGGAATGCCAAGGCAGGAAGAAGGGGGAGTCGGGCCCGGGGTGTCCCAGTCTCGCGGGGAAGAGTGCTCAAGAAGGGCCCACTTGGCGTTTAAAAGGAAGAACCTAGGCAAGGATTGCAAAACCAGATCATGGGAGCATAGGATTTGGGAAATCAAGTCATTCTGTGATATTGTGAAATGGGCTTCGGGAAGAAGCACCCCGAAACTCAGTAGGTGGTGCGTGTGAAAAGGCTGGGGGAAAGGGTGTCTTCACGGCGGGACGCAGGGGAGAAAACGGACGCACGCGGCCAACATTAAGGCAGGGGGGTCTTGGACGGCGTTACTAGGGGAGGGGAAACTCGCCAGGAGCGCTTCGAGGGAGAAGGGGCGCCGAGGTGCGGGCTTTCAAACGGCTTCTGGGGCTAATGAAGGTGGTTGCAACTTAAACCAGGGGATCGAAGGGGCTAGACGCAAAAGGCGGGTGCGGCGGCAGGGCTCCGGTCGAGAGGGAACCCAGAAAAAGGGAGCACTCAAAAAAAAGGAAGCACGGTGCTATCGGGAACTCTGAGAAGGGGGGGCAAGGGGGTCGGAGCAGTCCCACTGCGCCGAGTCCGCGACCCGCAGTCGGTGGGGGAAAGAACGTCAACCGGAGAGTCGACGAGAGCAAAAAAAACAAAAAAAAAAAAAAAAAGAAAACAAAACCCCTGGTCCGCACGGGGAAAGGACGGCACTTACTTCTAGGAAAAGAAGAAAACGAGCCAAGTTGAACCGGCTCATCGGCAGGGTCCCCAAAAGAGAGGGGGCGGAGCATCGCAGATTGTCTCACCTGAGGTAACCCTCTTCAGGGGGGGAGTGACGTCGGTCGGGGAGGGCGTTAGCACTGGCTGGAACCGAGCAACATCGACCTGGAAAATCTGGCAGGGGTAGCCACACACAGAACGTACCCACAGTCGACAAAGGGACCCAAACTAATTCATAACAAAGCATATTGACCTTAAGCACTAAAACCATACAGGCCAACCGGGAAACTAAGCAAGGGGAGGTTAGTGAAAAGAGAAACTCGGGAAAAAAGAAGGCACTATGTCAAGCTGGAACGAGAAGTCCCGGGTAAGAATACTATAAAATTAGAGGGGAGAAACCTCCGTGGAAGGGGGGGGCTCGTAGTTAAAGAGGAGCCAAAAGGGACGGATCAGGGAGAAAGGGACGACCGTGGCCAAGGATCACAGGACTTTATCCTACTAGGGGACATGACGTATTGAGCCATTAATCATTAAGGATCAAAGGAAGAAGACGAAACAAGGCGACGAAGAGAAGAGTCAGCCGTGCCCAAAAGGTCACGTAAACTTAGAAGGCGCAACCCGTAATGACTAGGGGGGCAAGAACGTGCAAAGAGAATGACTCTGTTGTCGGGGGAACTCGAATCAAGAATAAAAAATTGCCGTCTAAGGGCTTAAGACAGCGGCTTTGAAAAGGGGGAAACTAGGGCTGAGGCAGGAGAGAGAAGAAACGAAAGGATTGACACAGACCGACGTTTAGGTCCCCTCCAAGCACAGTTTGGGGGTCTATCTCTCGTGGGAAAAATGTGGAAACATAAAGTCTCGCAGAGGAAGCGAAGTGAGAGGAAGGGAGGGAGAGGAGGACAAAAAATAGCGCGGCTGCGATCCGAACCTATTTACGGAAAGGCTGAACCAACTACGGGGACTAGAACGTCGGCAGAAAAGGTTAAGAAATGAAGACGACGTAAGGAAGACAGCCAGAAAACCGCTTGACAGGACAAGCATTCCCCTTTAGAGGGAAATCACTTCCCCCTTCTATGTGGTGGGGATCAACTTTTGGAGGGGGGGGGAGAGAGAGCCAACAAATAAAGTAAAATAGAGGAAAGATAAACAATCAACAAAAGTGCTTAAACCGGACACCGTCGGCCGGGTTCCATCTCTGGAAAGGGTCCGACTTGTACAGTAACAAAAGGAGGCGAGAGGGAGCTGCCTGGAGAAAGAAAAAGGAAGTTCTGAAACAGGTAGAGACGTCAACTAGCGGTGGGTGCTGGCCGATAGGAAAGGCTACGGATGCTTTGAAAAGAAAGTGCTGCCCCCTGGTCAGGGAAACCTACCGAAATGTGGAAGGAAAAAAGGTCGCCAAAGGATGGAAGAGGTGAGGGACTGGACCAGCAAATTCTACAAACGCCTAATTAAGCAGGAGGACTTCTCGCCAAACTTGAGTAGAGACGGAATTCATAAAAGGGGAGGTCAATCAAAAAGATCTTAGGGAGGAAACGCAGCATGAATCACACCTCTCCTCTAGGAGAGATTCCCTAGAACGGAGACTTTCCAAAGATCGATAAAGATCCAGAGAATAAGGCCGAGTGCACTGCGGCAGCTAAAAAGTAGGCAACCTTCCTCGGCTGTGAAGAGTGCTAGAGGAGGGCTATGAGAAGTTCAAAACTGAACCATGACGGCAGGGGCTACCTTAGAGGGCCGACTGGATCATAAAATATACCGGCTGAAGGATACGAGGTAAGAAGCTTAAAGTCAGGTACGGGCGCCTGTAGGCAGCCGAAAAGGGTGGCACGAAGGAAAAACTGGGAACCGGTTCATGTTGCGAGCTAAAAGGTTCCTTGTATAGGGGGGGGGGGAGGGTTTAAAGGAAAAAGGCGTCAGAAACCGGGGGGAACCTGATGGTGTTGCCAAGGAAGGTCAACTGTCAATACTTTCCCGGGGGGAAAAGCTGTGTCTACCCGTGGAGACTCCTGAGGAAGAGTTGAGGTGGAGGAAGGAGTCGGAGAGAAACGGGTCCGGTTTCCGAACAGGGACACAGATGTACAGGTTGGTGTTGCTCACTTGCCACTTCCTAAAAAAAAAGGAAAACTTGGCTGGCATCGGGGACGTTCAGTAGAGAGAGGGTTGCCCACAGAGGGGGATAAAGAAAAAAGAGATAATCCTGTAGCTACGAGAAAAAGGGTAGGGGCTCTAGGGTAGGTGAGGGGGCAGTCACGGCGGCCGCCGTCACGGCGGAAGCTTAAACGGGGGAGGTTGTTCCGAAGTTGTTACAGGAGGAGCCCAGGTCTGCACGCTGGCAAAGAAGCCGGGATTGGTTACAGTTTTTCGCCTTTCACTAAACCCCATTTCAAAATGGGAAGACGTGCGCGGGGCTGATGACCTCCAAGGGGGGGAAAGAGAGGGGGGACCTCTACTAGTAAACGCCGGGGAAAAAGTGCCCTTGCAGGGAGCCGAGTTTGCGTAAAAGACCATCGTGAGGGACGGGGGTGAAGGAAGAAAAAGTCCACAACCAGGAAGTTAAGGCATGACCGCCCAGAGATACTGGAACGCCATCTGAGGATCCAGTAACCGGGGAAACGCTCGCGCGAAGTACGCGAGACAATTACTTAAGGAACTGTACTACCCTTCTCAGGAGGAGGGAAGTTTGGATCCGGGGGCGCCTCGTCGAACGCACGAAAGCAAACGGTCAACAAGGAAGGGGTCTCCCGGACACTTCTTCCTTCTGGGAGGGAAGGGAGGCCGAACAGCCGCCTCACATCAAAAGAGAAAGGAGAAAAAAGAAATAATATGCTATGACGGGAGCGGACAGGCAATGTCTGTCACAAAATCGGAGGTCTTGAGATGGAGCAGACCGAAACGCGTACATCAAAGCAGGGGGGGGAACACCATGAGGATTAAAAAACCAACTCCAAATGACTTCATTCCCAACAAACTGACCTACCAAAACGAAACTCAGGAACGAGGACATCAGGGTCATAGAAAAAAAACCTCCGCCGGGGAATGGAATTCACACTCCATGGAAGGAGAGAAACTGCGTCCATCTGAGAAGAACTGACCTCCTGGGAAGAGATAACGGACGCCCCAGAAGGGAAACATACAACAGCGGGCCCTTTAACGACAAGCTAGAAGAAATTCTGAGCAGGTGCGGAAAAATCGTTTCAAAAAAATCAGCGCCTTACAGGCCGCGCAGAGAAGAAGAAAGCGGTCCAGCCACCAAAAGAAATCATCCGCCTCATCGGGGAAAAACTCACCGATCATTTCCTGTCATATCAACACGGAGGGGAACACGCAACTTAACCATCATTCGCCGAAGAAAACACGGCCCTCTGAACCAGCAACCGCAATCGAAACCCCGCAAGGGGAGCAAGATCCCTCACACCGGATGGATTAAAAGAGAGGAGCTGCCAGTGGAATCTAGTGCTGCGTGTTTCGAGGGGAAAAGGGGAGCATAAGGGAGCCTTGATGGTGGCCGGTGCGGTGGCGGCGGGACTGTTTTCAGTGCCTAAAGTATAGTGCGTAGGAGAGGGTTATGAAGGGGGTTGAAAAGGGAGGGGTTATCGACGTCGTAGGCAAGTTGGAAAAGACGTCTTACACCCCATGAGAAGGAGAAGAAAAAAGAAGAGCGCGGGTGGACGGGGGCCCGAAGACCGGTCAAAAGCCCAGACGTCGCGTTTTTCGGAGGTGGAACTATCGACCAAAAAAACATGAGCGGGAAGAAGGGAACGCGCCCCTGCCTCGGTGGGGTAATGGGGAACTCGGCGGAAAACTTCAAACGCCGGACGGCAGGAAGTCTGGGAGCGTGTGTGGCAGAAAAGGTTTGGTGTGGAAGTCAGTTTCCGGCCGTAGGACTCTCCTGGGGGGGCTGGAAGGCCGCAGAAGGAAAACCAAAGTCGAAGATGCGAAGTGGGAAAACCCTGGCAGTATCGCATGAATTGCCATTCAGATGATAATCAATAGGGGGGAGTTGGGTTGTGGGGGGATTAGAGTTGAGTGCCAAAGAGGGACAGGACCCCGGAAGCAGAAGACATGGGGTATTACGATTGGGAAAGAGTAAAAAACCTTCTGGCGGTCGGGGCGCAACGGACTACGGACCGCAGGGACTATTACTAGAGGTAGAGGGCTCAAATTCTACGGATGGGAGGACCTCCGAAAAATACTTGAGGGGCTAGCTCGAGGTGGGCTGCGTTAGCGAGCCGTTAAGGTGGGGTCAGGGCTTCAAAAAGGCACCTATCCAAGTTTAACGACGGGCTGGGGGGACTACAACAGAAGCGGGGGAAGCGGAATGCCTCCGGGAAGGGACTAGTAACGAGGGAAAAACCAAAATTGTTCGAAGGAGGGGGACGGCGAAACAAAAGCTTGAACTGGGGAGGGGAGGACAGTGCAGCAAAAAAATAGATTCGAGACTATCCAGAGGAGGGCATGGCTCTCGAAGCTCTTAGGAAAATCGAAACACCATCAAAGGCAGAGGAAGACGGCAAGGGAAGACTTAATCCTGACAAACCCACCTGGCAATCTACCACTCCTCCCCCACGTAGGAGTCCGCAGGAGGAAACCGCAGGGTCACCCGAGGGTAAAGTACCGTAGATGCGACAAGGGGGCGTGAGGCGCACTGAAGACGTCAATAGAGATCGATCAAAGGGCTAGTTGTTAAGCAACCCAAAGACCTGCCTAAGATCACCGAGAAAAAAATCGACGTAACCGATACAAGCCTTAGAAAACAGGATACAGTTCACTCAATTCCACCCGTTAACAAGAATAAGTGGCAATTGCCTACATATAACACAATGAAGCGACCGGTACGAAACGAAGAGAGAAAAAAAAAGACGGTAAACGTTGCGGAAGGCGTACATAAGACACCGGGGGGAAAGTGCCCAAACACCTTGTCCGCTCAGCCCGCCGGGGGGTCGTCTGACGTATGCTTTGGGAGAAGACTCTGAAAAACCTCAAAGGACATAGGCTCCAAGGAAGGCGCAACGAAGTCAGGGGCCCCTCGGATTCGAAAGCACGCACCTAAAAGACAGGACGGCTTCGGGAAAAAAGGGGCTCTGCCGCATGGGACAACGAGCTGCATGGGGATCGGGGGATCGCGCAGGCAGGACCAGACCGCGCAGAGCTGGATCGAGAAAAGCGCGTCTCTGGACGGGCTGGTCGTTAGCGGGATCCTGAATCTGATTTGAAAGCAACGGTGATAAAACTCCAGAGAAAAGAAGGAATTGGGCGCCGGCGGGGGGAAGTCGTCAGAAGAATCTCCACAGAGTTTAGGGTCCATGGATAACCTCTTTAGAAGTTATAAAAATGCGGCTCTTCGGACCAAGATGCTGGGTAAGAGGGCGCGGGAAACCCGAAAGCCAGCAACGGGGTTTACAACAATCGCCCGAAGTCACTACATTCAAAACGAAAGAAAGGCAGCCCAGAAGCAAAGGGAGTTTCCCGGTCCAGGCTGCACCAGGGGGAGGAGTAAAGTCCAGAGATGCATGAAAAGCCGGGGGGTGGTGAAGCACGGGGTTTGGGGGGGCCGGGTTGTTTCCTCTCTAAAAACAATGTGAGGAAAAAAACCCCGGACAAAAAAAAAAACCACTCAAAACCGCCCGTGCATTGCCGAAATGCACGAGACCTGTGTCAACCACCGGCGGGGACTGGCAACTGGGCTGCTGGCCGGGCGCCCTACGTCTGCACTATGGCCTAAATGGTTGACTCAGGCCAGTCTTAGACTGCAGACGAAAAAGAACCGAGAAAACTGCGGGGACCGGGGTAAAGAAGAATTAAACCCATCCGGTGGCACGCCAGGGCAGACCAATTTCCTGTCACCTCCTATGTAAGGGGAAGGGAATACATATAGCGAAGATTCATAATTGACGGCCCGGCCGTTAACACGGATGAGATAAGGCCGAAGGTATAATATTCGTGGGCAAACGCTATCGGTCCCGGAAAGAGTGATTACACCAGCAAGCGAGTAAGAGAAAAAACACCAAAACCGTCCTGGCGCTGGTCCTGGTAAGGGTCTGCGCAATCCCGATCAAACCAATCAGGGGCCAACGTGAGAAGGGAAACTTAAATATCCGTGCGGGGTCGGGTCTGGCGCAGGGTGGGAAGCCGGCAGAGGAGATACGGACGGAAGGCGGCATGACGGCGGGGGGCTACCGGTATTCCGATCCTTAAAGGATGAAAGCTGCGACGGAAGGAATCCCCCCATGGGGCAGAACTGGGCAACCACGGTCGGGGCGATGCTGGGCCATGGCCAGGGGGGCGACTTCAAGAAGCGTCTTTAAGCGAACGGTCACAATGTGGGAGGGGGGGGAGGGGTCCTGTAGGGCCGAGAGAGAGTTAAAAACAGCGGACAACCCCGGGGCAGTAGTAAGATCGTCAAGACTGACTTGGAATCCCGGTTTCCCTGGAAAAGGGCGAGGGTGCCCCGAGAGAAGGGGGGCACCTGGGTCGGGAGGGGGCGGTGATCTCGTTGGGGACGGGGAAGGGGGGTTGTGCCACAACCATGCACAGGACAGCGGGATAAGTCCGAAAGTCCATTTCATCCGCACAAGTAGAAGAGGACCGTTCACGTATCTATCTGGTGCCAGCTCGTCAACAGTAATATCCGATAGTGTTTTACGAGCTCCGGGATAATGCGTCTGCGGTTAGGAGGTGTACTGGGCTACGGCGGCCAACATGCCACGATAGGGGGGGGGAGAGAAGAAGTGGGATTTGTGGAGATCAACGGTGAAGTTAACGACTAAAATAAAGCCAGGACAGGGCGCGATGGAGCGAAGAACAGGGCAGTTTCAAATGCCGAAAACCCATCAGGTTTCCGAAAATGCGGGCCGTGCGCGGGCGGAGTGCTACAAGGGGGTAGGAAAATGGGAGACCAGAAGGTCAGACCGTACGCTGGGGTCCCTGAAGACGGATTAGCAGAGTCGGACCTTCCATCATCGTGAAGTGGAGGTAGAAAACAGTCAAAAACACGTGCAGGACGGCATACCGGAAAGAATATCAAGAGGGTACCTCCAAGCACGAAGTCAATAAAAACGCTAGGGGAGAAGTCGGGCGACCGGACGAAGTGGAATGGACGACCAAACCCTCCTACTTGCTGATTTAAGATCTTCAATCCCCGAACGACAACGGTTACCAGGGGGGACAGTTCGCCCTGCGGGGGGGCCCTAATCTTCTCAGGGGATTGTCAGACCTATCGACATCAGGGGTTAATCAAATCATTTCAGCTGGCAGGGACGCGATAAGCAGGACTGTCCACGAAAAGGCTACGACTTGGGGTTCACGCTGGAAAAGGAAAGCCTCAAATCGATGAGCCGTCCCACGGAGTAAAACTCCGCCGAAAATTCCACCACCAATCCACCACAGCCAGGCCGCCGGAGCTTCATCCCAAGCGCACAATGCCGCAGAACGAAGGCCGTCAAATGAACCGTCCTTTAAAGGAGGGAAAAATCAGGCACCTGACCTAGGGGAGCGAAGTAACGCAGACTGCCCGCCCAAACTAAAACATAAAGAAAAAAAGATTTCACTGCAGGAAGCAAGACCTTTCCAAATCCGACCTTTTCTTTGGGGGGTACCAATCGTGGACCAATCAGCGCCTTATGCCCAGTCAACCGAGGAGATAGATCCCACGAAGAGCGAACCAAGGAAATACACACACCATCATTCAACCTCAGGACTTAGAACACTTCCCAACGTCCGCGACCCCCCGACAATCACCGGCAAACTGGGACGCACAGAGGCCCAACGTAAAAAACTCCCACCCGAGCCGCCATCAAGAGGACCGCAGGACTACAACAGTTAGAGGCTGCTTCGGGCAATTTGATTTTCTGTTAGGTTGAAAAGGATAGGGGAAAAGGATGGTGGCAGGGGAGGGGGTTAACGGCCGGGGTGCTCTGTCAGGGAAATGAGGCGTATAGACGTTCGCTGCTGGGGGAAAGGATGGGTAGGGAAAGAGGACCAGTAGAGGGTTCTAATTGTGGGAAAGCAACCCAGTTAAAAGAGTATTCATGATGGAGCGGTTGTTAGCCAGGGC
>Ga0179593_1424882_pt1:32500-33919 | contig 33919 bp, 39 predicted proteins | sample CZODoug2_1_08_16_FD_185931 | JGI IMG/M metagenome (GOLD analysis project Ga0179593, IMG submission 185931) | Vadose zone soil fungal communities from Angelo Coast Range Reserve, California, USA - CZODoug2_1_08_16fungal (PacBio error correction) | ecosystem: Environmental >...
CGCATTCGGTTAGGGGAAGTCATGGACGACATAGTGGAAAAGGCTGCCTATAATGTCTTGCGGTAACTGCGGGAATAGGGGGGAAAGTCATAAAAACAAATGGGGTGTACCGGTCTTCAGCCATTCCAAGGACGATTCGGAAAAACCCCGGAGGGAGGCAAGGGCCGCCGTGGACGCGAAGAGTCGAGTTCTCAACATCTCATCAAAGGGGGTTAACAATCAAAAAAAACAAAAAGAGTCAATGGGTGATAGAAAAAACGAAGAAGAATGCACAGCAACGCGCGCAAAAATCTTACTTACGAGAACATCAAGGAGCTCCCTGGAGGCGGAAGGAAGTTGGAGAAAGGGTAAGCGTCCCTGGTCAAAAAACAACCATGTTGCGCAGGGCAGACGTTGAGATGGCAAGCCGGACTGCTAAAAGACAAATAATACCACGAAGAGTAAAATAGAAGGCTCCAGAAGGGTCCAAAAAGGGGAGAGATCAAGTCTAAAGCACCACGCGGATACTTAACTCTAGCAGGGACAAAGTGGGCAAGTAACATGCGAAAGGAAGGAAAGATCCAAGGACAAGAACTGGATAGATGGGAGGCAACTCGTAACAAAATGATCCATAAATCGAGAAAGGATCCAAACGGAGACAGCGAAGTTCCTCCCAGGAAACGGGACGCAAAGGGAGGGGCCAGGGAAAAAATCGGGCAAATAGACAGCAAAAAGTGCAAACCGTGGCAATAGGGTTTGGAAAATGCCTCAAAAACCTCGGCGAAACCCCCTGACGGGTGACCGAGGTAGATACACAAGAGGTAGCACCGTTTAAAGGAGCCCACCTTGGACCTGCAGCATGCGCAACGTCTACCGGGAAAGACGGCTGGCCACCGCCTGACTCGAGGTACCGCAACCACGTCTTCCATTAAAGGGATCCCCGGCCCGTCAAGGCCGGAATAGGAGACGGAGGTCTCATCGAAGATTCCAAGGAAATAACATACAAAGGCATGGTGCGATCGCGGCCTCGAATAAACTTCTTGTCGATATGACCACAGTCGCTGGCGGCAGGATCTTCCATCGCGGAAGAGGCTTTGGGGGGGGGGGGATGCGTCGGGAAAGGAAGAAGAAGCTCGATGGACAAGCTAGGGAGAAGCTGCCGGAGCCACCGGCAGGCAGTACTGAAGCTAAATCTAGGCGGGTGCGCAGCGATGGGGTGACGCAAGGACCGGCCCGATCGTCTGAAGGAATAAAGAGGACCGTCGGGAAGAGAGGGAAAACAGCCGCCTTTAGATCAAATAAAGTCTTCCCAACAAAGGACGCGAGTAACGTCACCCTCAGCGGTCAAAATATCCCCGTATGCCCTGAAAGGGGGCTACAGTCCCCCGGACGGTCATGAACCAAGCTTTCAGATTTGCCTGCCATTGTGGGTGCTTGGTG
>Ga0179593_1489743_pt1 | contig 33901 bp, 53 predicted proteins | sample CZODoug2_1_08_16_FD_185931 | JGI IMG/M metagenome (GOLD analysis project Ga0179593, IMG submission 185931) | Vadose zone soil fungal communities from Angelo Coast Range Reserve, California, USA - CZODoug2_1_08_16fungal (PacBio error correction) | ecosystem: Environmental > Terrestrial > Soil >...
TATGGTCTCCGTGAGGAGCGTGCAAAGAAAGAGGGAAAAAAGGAAAGGGAGTGCGGTTATCAACCACAAGAAAAAAACGTATACAGACCGTGAGATAGGGGGGTGCCGTAAAGGGGGAAAGAAACCGCGTAAAGCTTAAAAAAAGAAGCAACGAGGTCACGGAGCCCAGGCCGGAAAAGGGCGACTCAAGGAGGGTAGAAAAGTAGGTGGTAAAATTTGCGACAAAATTTGCGAGAGTCGTCCTTGAAGGAAAGCGATCTAATCATCCCACTGCAGATATCGGAAAGGGCGCATTATACAAAACTCTCAAAAAAAAAAACGAAAAGAAGAAGGAAACTATGAAAGATGGTTATTCGAAGAATCTATCAGACAAAAATTTTTTTTTTTGTGGAGGAAAAAAAGAGTGGAAAGGGGAGAGAAAACGAAGAGGTTCCATAAAAGACTCCCTCCTGGGCGTTTTTAAGGAGGATCAACTCTGGAAGCGGGAAAAGAAAAGGCGGGAAAGAAGAAAAAAGACGGTGAAGATCGAAAGGGGGGGAACACCAATCTAAAAAAGAGTAGACCACTTGGGAGAGCAAAAGCAAACGAATTGAAAAATATGCGTTTCATTTGAAGGGAGTAGGTCGGGCTCTAAACAAAACACTTCGAAATAAGGCCACAGGGCCGGCAGGGCCATGGATGAACAACCGAAAAAATCCCGTGCTAGAGTGGTACGTCCGAGGGCTGTAGGAAAACCCCCCCCCCCAACACCCAAACACCCCCCCCAAAAAAACCCCCCCCCCAAAACCCCAAAAAAAAACAACCCAAAAAAAAAACCCAAAAAAAAAAAAAAAACCACCAAACCAAAACCCCCCAACCCCAAAAACCCAACCCACAAAAAAAAAAAAAAAAAAAAACGCCAAAAAAAACCCCCCCCAAAACCCCCCCCCACCACAAAAACCAAAAAAAAAAAAACACCCCACCCCAAACACCCCAAAAAAAAAAAAAAAAAAAAAAACCCACACACAACCACACACACCCCCCCCCAAAAAAACCCCCCCCCAACCCCCAAAAACACCACCAAACCAAAAAACCCCAAACCAAAATACCTGCCGACTAAAGGGGAAGGCTGGACAAAACCCCCGAAAACAAACCCCCCCCCCCACCACCCACCCCCCCCCACCCCCCCCACCCCCACCCATTGGGTGGGTTTACCACACAACAAAAAAACCCCCCCCAAAACCAAAAAACCCCGTTTTTTTTTTTTTGGCCCCCCCCCAAAAACCCAAACCCCCCCAACACACACACACCCCAAACCCCCCCCCCCTGACCCCCCCCCCCCCCCAAACCCCCCCCCAACACCCCCCACGCCCCCCCCCCCCCCCCCCAAAACACAAAAGAACCCCAAAAAGCCCCCCCCCACCCCCCCCCCCACCACCCCCCCCCCCCCCCGCCATCCACCTCCCACCCCACCCCCCCCCAAATAAAAAAAAAAAACACCCCCCCCCCCCCAAAAAGCCAAAAACCCCCCCCCCCCCCCCCCCCCCCCGCCCCCCCCCCCCCCACCCAACCCCACCCAGCCGGTCCCAAGGACCTCAAGCGTCCGGAAAAAGGTGGAACTATTGGGGGAAGACTGAATAAGGGAGCTTGCACGAAGACGAAAAAGCGCTTACGTCGGGGGCTTGAAAAGGGACCCACAAATGGTCCGTTGAAAGCAAGAAACTCGTCGGCAGGAAGAACAAAAATCGGAAGCCGTCTACTATCGTCGCGCGACAAAAGCAAGGGGGTCCTTAAGTCTAGAAATTTAACGCGCCAATAAGGGGCTTGCATCAGAAAGTCCCCTGCCTTCAAATGCGAAGGCCGATTTCTTGTCGATAGCTGAAGAGATGAACTGAAGAGAACCTTTGAAAATTGCGGTCTTACATGTGTCCAGTCAGTTGGAGAACAGAGACCAGGACAGGAAGGACAGAAAAATCAATGAAATCCTGGCATAAAAAAAAACCGGCGGGGGAACAGTAATTAAGACGGGCGGAATTAGGAGGCAAATCGGGACCGTGAGCCCCGTTGGAGAAAACAAGGTAAAGGAACAAAAAAGGATGAAAAAGGTTTGAGGCAAATATCCAAGTATAGGACGAGAGCAAGGTGGCCAAAGAACCATCAATAGGGCAAGGTGCGGTCGGGTTGGTCAACGGTGGGCAGCAAGGCAGGGTACGTACGCTAAAAAGTTTCTGGAGCAGGGAAATCACGCAGGGCAAGGGCACGTGGGAAAAAGTCAGGTGACTTCAAATAAAAAAAAATGGGTGAAAGGGGCAAAGCTGCATGCGAGCTGCAAACGCAAAACAAATAAAGGGGGAAGGAAGGGGCCTGAAATAAAGGATAGTCCGGCAAGGGTTCCCCGACGGCAAATTGACACCTCTTTGGAATTGAAATAGGAGGAGTTCAAAGGGAGGAAGCGACGGGGAACAAGGAATGCCTAACACGAGGCGATACTTAAAAATGGCGAAAGGTTATGTCACAGCGAAGAACGAGTTGACGTCAGTAAAGGGGGGGGGAAAAAAAAAACAGACAGGTTGAGCGCGAGAAAAAACGTCGAAGAAAAATAAAGCACAAACACAATAACCAGGGACAACTAAATTTGAAAGGACGAAAGCGGAGTGCACGTCCTAGAAACGGTGTGCGAGAAAGGCGGAAAAAGAAAGGATTCCAGGATCAAGAACAAGGTCATTGAAAAATTCTCAGATGGTAAAGGTCTGACGGAAGAAGGGTCGAAGCAGGGATCTCACTTTAAGAATCAGAACGAACTGAGGAGAAGAGAGGGGTTTCAAAAGGACCTTCTCCCGAAGGGGGGGTAAAATCAGGCTGTAAAGGTCGAAGGCAAAAAGAGGCTCACAACAACAACGAGGAAAAAGAAGAAGATCAGGAAGGAAAAGTTAAAAGCAATTGCCCAGGTGGAATGGTAAACGGAAAAAAAAAAGGCAGGGGCGAAGACGACGGAATTACCAGACTAGAAACAGGGAGACGAGAAAAGGGGGGCCTTGCGCCCCAGTAGAGCATTTAAGGGGAAAAGGACCGGGGAATAGAGAGGAAAAAAAAGGTAATCGCCAGAGGAAAAAATTGAAGAAGAAAAAGAGGAGAAAGTAGCTGGAAAAAAGTATGACGCTGATCTAGAAGATTGGGGGGCCGGAGAATCGACGTGAGCTCATTCACGAAAAAGAGGGGGGAAAGACCATTAGGGGAAGGGGGAAAAAGCTATCGGAAGGGGAAATACGGGAAACAACCGCTTGAAAGAGAAGAATCAAGGATTTCCTGGGAAACAAGGCGGCTTAAATGAAGTTTAAACAAAAAGAAAGGAGAAGGGAGCGGACACTCAAGAATTTTGGTGCAAAAAGAGGTCAGTAAGAAAAATCTCCAAAGAAGACCTGCGCATCGGAAAAGGGGCGGAGGGGACAGGGCAGAGCACTAGAAAAGGTCAAAAAGAGGGAAAAACACGGGGGAAAGAAACCTTAGCGTCGATGTTCAAAAGGAGGGGAGCGTAAAATGCTGACCGATCAAAACAAGAAAGAAGAATGGAAGAAGAAAAAGTCGTGGCAGAGGGTGAAGGAAAAAAAAGAGAAAAGGAAATGAGAAAAAAATCCATCTTGGGCAGGAGGGAGGGAAGTAGAAAATCAAAGATGTAGTGGAAAGCTAAAAAAGCAGACGCAAGTAGGGTCCTGGATTGAGAGAGACTTGAAGGAAGGGAAAAAGGGGGGACGGGAGAGGCCGGAGGAGGAAACACTGGAAGAATGGAACAAAAAAAAACGTAATACCTGGGACAAAGGGCTCCAAAAAGAAACACACTGTATCAAAAGAAAGAATCAAGACAAAAGGGGGGGGCTCAGAAGAAAAATGAAGGGAACTTAAAAAAATCAAAGACTTGATCGGACCAATACTCAATCAGTTTGCCTCAAAAAGGCCTTAATGTCGAAATCCAGGTCGCTGGGGGAGTATTTTCCCGAGGGGGGGAATGCTAAAAAAGAAAAGAGGAATCGGAGGCTAGGATCAATAAGTAAACAGAGGAGACTCGCAGAGGGGAAGGGTCCAGCGACAGGGATCGGAAAAATGGAAGGGAAAAAAAGAGTACGAAAAAGGAGGAAAAGCTTGAAAAATCTTTTGAAGAAGATGCCCCATCTTAGGGGAAAAGGGAGTTTTCAAGACCATATAGAGGAATCGGAAAAAAAATTTAAAAAAATAAGCGTTCGGGGAGAAAAAGAAAAAGAAGAGTCAAAAAAATTGGTGTTCCAGGAGGAAACGGCTTGTGAGGGGGAGGATGGTAACGTCTTCCGACTTCTCACGCTGAAAAGAGAAAAGAAACCTCGAAAGGAGTCCGGAACAGGTCTGAACAATCTCTCGGAGTTTTCAAAGGCAGTGGGTCGTAAGGGAGCTAACGCAATCAAAGGCGAGGGGGATAAGACGAGCTGTAAGAAGAAAGAAAGATAAAAGGGGTGGGGGGGAAGAAGCGCAACAAGGAGAGGGTCCAAAAAAGTTTATAGGAAGGTCTTCAGCAAGTCGGAGGAAAGTAATATCGAGGGGAAAAACGTTGCCAAGACAAGGGGAAAAGTCGCGGTCGGGGGGAAGCAAAAAAAGGGGGGGAAAAAACCGCGAACCCAGGGAGGGCTCGATTCTGGAAACAGGAAATTCTCACTGTCGGAGAGGGAAGAAGGTTACCGATGAAAAAAGGGGGGCTCCAAGGGAGGAAAGATTGCAAAAGAAGAAAAAATAGGGAGAAAAGGAGAGACTCACAAAAGGAGGAGGCCACAAAATAAGGGCATGACGTCTAAAGGGAAGCGCTCTAAGAGAGGGAAAAGGACGTGGGCATAGGTGGAAAAAGTAAGGAACAACAGTGAGAAGGGGGGAACAAGTAAGGACAGCCTTTCGAAAGAAAATTTCGGGGAGAACCGGGGGAAAAGGAAGTGATTCAAAGGGGGCAGCAAAGGGAACGGAAGGGCGAAGGAGGCGGCAAAGGAAGGCAGCGGAAAAAGCCCACGTCTAAAAAGGCGCCTTAAAACGTGCTAGGCTCAGAAATTCTGGGAGGAACAAGGAAAAAGGATGGGAAGAAAGGAAAAAAGAGTATCAAAAGTGCCGTTGGAAAGCCCTCTTTGAACCTACTAGAAAGAAAGGGGAAAAAAGGGGGTAATAGAAAGGGGGCGAAAGGGCAAGGGGGAGCAGCTCGAAGAAAAACGTAAGCCGGGGAAACGCGTAAAGAGGGAAAAAACAAATAGGACGGGGGAGACCCTTACTTTTTAGGGAAAAAAGAGAGGGGGAACCCTGATGGAGGAAGAATGTATTCCATATTAGGAGAAGGGGCGAGCTAAGGGGAAAGAGAACCTACGAAAGGGGAACTGAAAAAAAGGCTAAACCATTCGGGTGGCGCTCGAAAGACCCGGAAAAGATAACCAGCCAGGAAGGAGGACCTCATCTTCTGAAGGAAGAACGAAAACTTTCTCTTAGCGGAAAAGGGAGCTTTCCGTGAGGCACAAAGGGGGGGAAAAAAAGTACTAAGAAAATCGAAAAGGAAAAATTAGGGAAGCACAGTATTCGTTGAGTTAGCGCAGAGGAAGACAGGAAAAAGAGGGAGAATAACCGAACAGGTTCAGGGGGAGAGATATCTAAGAGAGAGACCAGGAAAGAAACAAGGGATGGAAGAACGTTTGGAATAAACAGGAAGAGGAGAACAGGAAAAGCAGGAACGAATAAAATCCTGGGCGGCAGGGGAATAGGGGCGTCGGGGGATGATCAAAAATGAAAGGTGATGAAAGGGGGGAAACCTAAGGAAAGGTAAAGGAAAGAGTATAACGGAAAAGGAGGGTCAGGAAGGACAGTGCAAAGTAAAGAACTACTGAATCAGGGAGTTTGTCAAAGAAAAAAGAAACAAATAAGCCCCGAAGAAAAGACGCGGGTCAGGAGGGGATGACCTTTGGGCTAGCGAGGGAAAGTGAAAAGAGAAGGCAACCAAAAGGAGAAGAAGGGGAGAAAAGTCACTAGGAAGCCAACGAAATTGAGCCGAAAAAAAAGATGAAATCAGAATGAAGAAGAGTCGGGGGTTCCAACCCGATGGAATAAAAAACAGAAGGAGAGGGGGATTCTAATGAGAATCAGTGGGGTCAAATAGGGACACAGCATGGAAGGAAAAGAAGTTAACTTCAGAGGTTGACTCGGGGGGACAAATGCGATAACCCCAGAAACGAAAGAGCAAAGAGGAAGAGTCATGGGATGGGTAAAAGGGGGGCCGAAGGTGAAAGAAAGGAGAGGGGAGGGGGAAGGTAAGGGGAAGCAAATTAGGAAAAAAAAAAAGCATATCCGAACGTAGCAAAAGTGGGACTCTAAATTGAGGAAATAAGGAAAACTTCGTGGGCAGAGATCACATAAGTCCAAGAAGAAGGAATTCCACGGGGGACCATTAGGACCGAAAAAGGGGAGAGAATCCTGGGGGGGGAGAAAAAAAGGAAAAGCACGAAACCAAGAGGTAGAATCCCGTTGGGATGGGGAAGAGGGGGTGTCAGTAACTCAAAAATGGTAATAGGTCAAAGACTTCAGGGACGAAAAGTGGGGGAGTGAGAGACCGTCCAGAAAATTTCAAAAATGGATGGAGCCAAGAAGAAAGGAGAAAGGAAAAAAGGGACCTGAGAGGAATCTGGAAAGGAAAAAAAAACGTCACAAGAAAGATCGAGGGAAAGGGAAAAAAAGGAAGCCACCAAAGGGCGAGAAAAGGATAAAGAAGTCTGAAATCAAACTAAGAAAAAAGGGGGTGGGGAAAGATCAAGACGAGAAGGGGGGGGGGAAGAAAGAAAAGAACAAAAAAAAAAAAAAAAAGGGAGGAAATAGAAGAGACCGGGGAAACAGGGCGCTTAAAACGGGGGAAGACTAATGGGTTCGATAAGCGTTGTGGGAGGCGAAGTCCTGGGGGAAAAATGGCCGGAAAAAAAAAATAAAAAAAAGCTGAGAAGGAAAGGGGCGGGGAACGTACCAAGGAAAAAAAATCGGCAGAAAAAAAGTAGAAAACCGGCGGCGGGGACAGGAAGGGGGGGGGGAAAAAAAAAAAAGAAGTGCAGTACCTGAAAAAAAAACGGGAAGAATGATAGGTCTGTCTCGAACTCCGAGAGAATGAGAGGAAAAAAATCAAGAAGGGATCGAAAAAAAAAAAAAGTGTGATCGGAGAAAGGCAAGTGGGGGGAAGATAAGAACCAGGGTAAGAGGAAGGCACACACCGGGGATCCCAGAAAAGGAAATTCCAAAAAAATGTCAATGGGAAAGTGCGCAAGGAAAAGTTTTAGAGGCCTCGCTCAAAGAGTCAGCGCTATAAGAAAAAACTGCGCAGAAAGGGGAGGGGGAAAAAAAAATGCAAAGGGGCGCCGGGCAAAACGAATCGCAGGACAGCCAAAAGAGGGGTTGAGGGGGCCTCAAGGGAAGATTCGGAAAAAAAAAACTCAGATGCCGTCAAGGGTGGGGAGTGAAAAAGCAAAGTGGAAACCGCGGAAGGCAAGGGAAGTCTGAAAAGGTCTGGAAGACCCAGAAGGAAAAGGAAGTGAAGTACAGGGAGCCACCTTTCAAACGAAAAAGAGGGCAGAAAAAATCGAAAAAGACGAGTCAGGGGTCAATGGTTCCGCAGGGAAAAAGGCCCCACATGAAAAAAAGATCGGATAAGAAATGCGACAAAAACAAAGGGGGGGAAAATCTGGAAGAAAACAGGGAAGGAAAGCGGCCACAGGCCAAATGAACTGAGGATGGGCCCCTCAGAAAGGAAAAGAAAAGAGGAGGTGCAATGAAATCTCGAAGGAAAACGTCTACCAAGGAAAAAAAGTACAAAGAAGAAAAATCTGGGAAAAAAAAAAAAGTCACGTGGTCAGAAGAATCACTCCGGAAAAGAAAATCGGGGGAGGAAGGGAACCTTCGGATAATAAAAAGGGAGGAGGAGAGTTGTGGAGGGGGAGAGAGGGGACTCAAGCCGGAAGGAATTCCGAGCATAAAGGGGGATTTCAAAACGGAAAGTGCTCTAGAGAAAGAGGAATATTTGAAACCGACGGGGAGAAAGGAGGGCACTTTAAAAAATCAGGTGAGACAGGTGAAGGTTGACCGAAGAAGAGACGGAAAGGGAAAAAAGAGAAGAAGGAAAGAAGCCGGAGGAAAACACCAGGAGAGAGAAATAGAGAGAGGAAAGAATCTCTCGTAATCCAAGTGTAATGGGAAAAAACATCCGTGAGAAAAAAGAGGAGACATACGGGAAATCAGGGGAAAAGGCTCAAAGCGGAAAAAAACTAAACGAGTGGGAGTTGGGAACTTCCGTGATAGAAGGTGAACCTGGGGTCAAGAGAAGGGATTGTCGAAAGAAAAATTAGGGGGGAGCCTCCAGGGAGGGACCGAAAAGATTGTACTTGCGCCTGAAGAAACTGGATCAATGTACAAAGAGTACCCAAAAAATTTTTGGAAAAAAAAACGACAGAAGCGGGGGGGAGGGCTCCCCACAAGGGGGGGGGTCGCGAAAAAAAGGGCCAATCAATCCCCCTTTTTACGAAATTTCGAAAGAGGGGGAAGCAGGATAAGCAATTCAAAAAAACTGCGGAGAAACCAGTAGGAGAGACAAAAGGGAAAAACAAAACACGCTTGGGGGGGGGGGGGAAACTGAAAGGGAAGACCATATGGGAGAGAAATATAGAGGGAGCTGGGAGGCCGAAATCCCGAAAATGCAGTCCAGAAAAAAGGTCCAGAGACGAATCCGAACTCAACAGGAACCTCGAGGAAGGAGTGACTAGAAAAATGGGGATCCCTTCTCTTCAGAAAGCAAGCGCGAAGGGGGAAAGGTATCGTCGGGAATCGGACGAAAGAAAGCCTCTAGAGCGAAAAAAAGGTTTGAGTCTTTAGAAGGGGCGAAAGGGGGAGCTGAAAGAAAAACGGAAAATGTCCCCGGAAAAGGGAAGGACCGTTGGGGGGAGGAGGAGAGGAAGAGCGAGAACGCAGAGGGCCGGGAAAAGTGTTGAAGAAACTTACAAGAGGGAAGTCTCGGGGGGAAATGAACCGCGAAAATAGAGAGGAGCCTCGGCTTTAAGGGAGAACTTTCGGAAAGGGGGGAGCTCTCAGGGGGGGGGAATGAAAAAAAAAATGAGTTGCCGCCATCCTAGAAGGCTTTCAGAAAAAGAAATCCATGCCATGGAGGGTTCTTTTGGGAAACACCGAAGACCCACCAGGGGACGGACGCAAAAAAAAGAATGAAATCCTGGGAGAAAGGGGGACGAAAGGACAGGCGTGCGCCAAAAAGAGAAAAAAAAACAGAGGAAGGAATTAAGAAAGTAATAGGTACGGTGAAGGAGGGAAACTCAAAAATCTAGTGTAGTTGGAGACCTAAGGAAAGTAGGAATGCAACACGCAGGGGGGAAAAGCCGTCTTCCGACGCCGGCCAGCGGTTGGTCGCGAAAATAGGTACCCGGGAAAAGAGGTTCCAGGGGAAATGCGCCAGGGAGAAGCGCACAAAAAAACGACTCCAAAGACGGGCAGGGAGAAGAGGGCCGAAAGGAAGAAATGGAAAGGCGTAAGGAAACACCGATCGGGAGACATAGAAAAAAAACCAAGGGCTCTCTTGGAGCATCAGAACGAGGGGAGGGAGCTCAGGAAAAACTTTCAATGCGAAAGGAGGGTCCAAAAAAAGGGTTTTTAAGCATGACAACAGGGGAGCTAAAGGTATCGAAGGCGATTGAAAAATTCGAACGAGAACAACAAAAGCAAGAAGAAAAAAGAAATCGTGGGGAAAGAAATATTGAAGATCCCCGGGGAAGGGCGCCAAAAAAAAGGAGGTGCGCCGATACCTGAAGAAAAATGGGAAAAAGGCCCTGAAAAAAAAGGGTATGCCCTCTTGGGGAGCTCAACATTACCGGAGGGAAAATCTCCTAAAGTGAGACCGGAAAAGAAATCAAGAAAGGGGAGAAAGGGAGGTCAAAAAAAAAAAAAAAAAAGGGAGGATTCGAGTGAAAAGCCGAGATGAGGGGACTTAAAAGCGGCGCGAATGGAAGAAAGGAATTGCACGTCGCGAGGAGTCGCGGGCGAAAGAGAAAGTCGACGAGGGGCCAGGTGGCAGAAAAAAAAAAAAAAGTGTTGGCGAAAGGGGAAGGTCAGGGGATAGATCGGCAAAAAGAAATTTAGAGAAAGGGTGGAAAGATAGAAAAATTAAGTAAGTCGTGTTTGGGGAAGGTTAAAGACAGCTTGAAAGCAAGCTTCAAGAGACAAGGTGGAACGGAAAAGAAAAGGGGGTCTCTTCAATTTGGGCCTTCCCTCACAAGGGCTTTAGAAAAAAAAAAAAAGCCAGGAAGGGGGTTCCGGAGAAGGGAAAAACGTCCCTGAAGCAAATTAGCCCACTAAAAGGGATCCGGTGGGGAACCCTTGGGAAAAAAGGGGGATTCAAAAAACGTACATCAAAGAAAAGAATCGGAAAGGGAAGGGATTAGAAAAAACCGATAACACGGAGTTTTACTGGGAGAATCTAAAAGTTCCAAGACAAGAAAAGAAAAGGAACCAGAAGAAAACCTGGTGAGGAAAAGAGGAGAGAGAAAAGAATCTCCAAGAAAAAAAATAGGAATCCGGAGAAAACTTAGCGAAAAGAGTGGGGGCGCAGGGCAAAATGTGCGGGGAGGCGGATCGATGCGTAGGAAAATCTAAAAAAAGCGAGAACGATTTGACTCCAATTTACCCAGGGAAAGGAAGGGCTTCCAAAGAAATCCGATAGAAATTCAACAGGGATGCCCGCGCCGGTAAAAAAAAAGGTCTAAAAGGGAAACACAAGAAAAAGAAGTTAGGGATTTGGGAAAACCCTCAGCAAGTGAGTGGAAGTATCGTGCAAGGAACATTAAAAAGAACTCAAAAAAGTTGAAGGAGAGAAAAAAAAAGTCCGGAGGGAATCCTCAAAGCGTTTGTTAAGGATGAGATGAAGGAAAGTCCAGGGAGGGAAACTCTGGCAATGCGGGAGCCCTTCATTGGACGAAGCGTGAAAAACCGAGTAAACACGGAGAAGGCTCGAAAAAAAAGGGGAGAGGGACCGGAGAAAAAGGAGAAGAAACTTCGAAAAAAGGGGGGTGTGAAAGGAAAGGCGCGAAGAGGAGGGTAGATCGCGGTAAAGTCCAGGAAAAAAGGTCAGGGGCGACAAAGGAAAACTTAAAGGGTTCAGGCAGTACCACTACATCGGTAAATATTCCGAAAAGCTGGAAGGGAAACCTGTCTCTTGGAAAGGGCGCCAAGGGAAAGAAAAATTTCACGCCGAAAAAGTATCGAAAAAAAAATCCCCAACACAGGAAAAAGAGATATGTTGGCGCATGATCGGGCTAAAAAAAAAAATCGGCAGAGCAAGAGGAACACAAGAAAGAAGGACTTTGAAAAAAGTCGGAAAAAACGATTGCTTGGGCCCATGCGAGAGTAAAAAAGGGAAAAAAAAAGAGGTGGAAATAGAAGTCTGCTTAAAGAATCGAAAAACAAAACCAATGAAGGGACGAAGATACAAAAACTCTCGAAAAAAAGAAAAAACTAAAGGACTCGTATGGAGGGGGACCAAAAGGGAGGAGGGTAAAAAATAACATAAAGGACTTGGAAGTCAAGAGAAAGATGGTTCGCCTCAAGGAGACATTGGGGAAAGGAGGGATGCCAAGCGAGCCACTTAAAAGGGAAAGAAGGAAAAATTAAGATCTCAACATCGGTTTGGGGGCCGAGGAGGAACGCAAACATGAGAGGTTAGGTAGAAGGAAGAGAATCTCAAAAAGGCATAAGCCCGCGAAAAAAAGTGCTCCTCGAAACCCGAAAAAGGGAAGGCTGAGAGAAAAAAGGGTCCCAAAAAGTGAACAGGAACGATATGAGGGGGGAGGAAAGGTGAGCAAGGAAAACGCTGGACGAGGCCCTTTGAAATCTGGCAAAGAACTGGTCCTCTATCCGGCAGCGAGAGCGACGAGAAAGTCCTGGAGAAACAAAACCCTCGAACCCTGCCTCAGCTGTGGCGAACCTTTGGTCCAAGGAGGATTCACCTGTGAAACTGGTAAAAAAATTACGGGGAAGGGTCGGCCCGTGAAGGACTCAGGGAAAAAAATTCTCGGTACAGGAATGACAAGATACCGGAGAGAAAAGAGGAGTGGAAAACTTTGTTTGAGGGGTGAAAAGTAAAGGAAGAGAGAGAGTTTTTGGGATCCAGGGGCTCTGGAAAGACGAGTAACAATCCAGACACAAGTAGTCTTTGGAGGCTGGGGGAAAGAGGGAAAAAAAAATATACCAAAAAGGGACCCTAGAAAAAGGCAACAATGCTACGTTAATTCAAAAAAATTGGAAGCGAGCGCCCCGCGCAAAGGGGAGCAGTGAAACTACGTAGAAAAAAGACTTCAAGGAGCAATTTCAGGGCTCGACTTGCCGATAAGAAAAAAAAATATGAGAACACTTAAGAGAAGGCCGAAGACTTCATAAGAAAGCGGGGCGAAAAAAAGGATCGGGACGGCAATAATGGACCGGAGGAGTGGAATGAGGGGAAAAAAGTCCTGCAAAAAGAGATCGGAAGGGGCGGGTACTAATTGCCGAAATAGAAAAAAGGAATTCTCCCAAGAAAGGACCGGTAAAAAAACCAGCCGAAAAGGACCAACTCCTTTGGTAAACAGGACCTGGAGGTTCGCAAGACGACTTTAAAGATTAGGACTCGGAAGCAAGAGCCATTCCAAATAAGTATCAACACGAGGTGCACAAAGGAATAGAGAACCACAAAGGGGGAATCCGCCTGGTAGAAAAAGGGGGGGGAAATTAAATGGGAACCTTTGGGGGTCCTATTTCGGAAAACATCCTAAGGAAATACCGGAGGAGATTGACCAAAAGAACTTGAGGCAACTATTTGATACAGGCGGAGAAAAGAAAATCCGGAAGGACTTAGGGGAATCGGAAAAAAGCGAAAAAGAGCTGACAAAAAGACGCTGGCGGAAAAGTGTAAGGGAGATGGCGCGTCGGCACTTAAAAGGAAAGATGCAATAAATTAGATCAGAGGAAATGACATACAAAAAACAACCCGGTCGAAGGGAGACTCCGGGGTTGGGGGAGAAGAGGGCCGTGTACGATGAGAGGCCAAGAGTTGATCTTTCAAAGTACAGAAAATCAGACAGCTTAGTCACGGAGGGGTTGGAAAAAAAAAAGTCACAAAGAGCGGAAGAAAGGCCCGAAAAAAAAAAAAACTCTGGGGAGGCCCTCAGGGTCTGGTAGGTAATAAAGGGAAGACTCAGGAAAAGAAGAGGAGGGTCGAGAAACTCGGACTCAGGAAAAATAAGGGCCCATGCGAGTGCTCCAGAATCCTTGGAGGTGGAAAAAGGCACGTGCGAAAGCAAAAAAATCAAAAAAAACATCCTCCATGAGTGACAGGAGAAGGAACGGTGACAAAAAGGTATGGTCATGAAAGGGCCTACGATTCCGTAAGATGTAAAACGGTCCTCGAAAGGGGGGGGGGAGGAGCGCCAAAAGTTGAAAGGAGACGTGGGCTCGAGAAAATGTGAGCCGGAAAAACGAATCGCAGAAGAAAAAGTAGCGGAAAAGGAACACACCAAAAAAACCCCCCACAAAAAAAAACCCCACAAAAGAAAAAAAAAAAAAAAAAAAAAAAAAAACCAAAAAAAAAAAAAAAAAAACACCAAAAAAAAAAACACACCCCAAAAAACCCAAAAACAAAAAAAAACACCACAAAAAAAAAAAAAAAAAAAAAAAAACCCACCACCAACCAAAGAAAAAAAAAAAACCAAAAAAAAAAAAAAAAAAAAAAAAAAAAACCCCACCCAAAAAAAAAAAAAAAAAAAAAAACCCAAAACCCACCCAAAAAAAGAAAAAAAAAAAAACCCCCCAAAAAAAAAAATCAAAGAAGAAATCGTAGTTCTTTACCATGGCTACCGAAAAAGGCTTGGGGCGTCAGCTGCGAAGAAAAAAGGGATCAAGGAGGGAAAAAGATTCTAAAGAAGGTTCCTAGAGGTTCCAGAAGGGAAAGACCGGAGGAGCAGCCAGGCTTAAAGGGGGCTCGGGATTGGGAAAGGGGGCCTCGGGATGGGAAGGGAAGTTTCAGAAATTTCAGAAGAACTGAAAAAAGCAGTTGGGGGAAGAGAGTGTGAAATTTTGCGAAAACGGAGAAAAAAAAAAAAAAACCCAAAAGGATTTAAGAGAGGGGAAAAGGCTTGCCGGGATCGACGGAAAAGGGAGGACGAAAGGCGGTTCCTTGTGATCTAAACTGGCTTGTCTAGGGAGAAAAACCTGAAACCGCCAAAGGATAAGGGAAAAAAAAAGATGAAGGAATACCTACAGTTCTCCGAGGCGAAGGCACTCGTCAGAGAGGAAAAATGTAGAAGGAGAATAAAAGGCCTAATATTAAGCTGGAACGAAGGTAACACAGAGGAGGGGAAATCTCGGGAAGATACTAAGTCCTGTGGAACGACAGGCGTTTAAAGGACGGAAAAAAAAGAAGGAGCCTGGGAGGGGGACTAAAGAAACCGCAAAAAAAAAGAAAAGCAATCAAATAGGAGGGATAGCATAAGGCTCAAGTTGGCTGATAGGGGGGGATTGAAAGAGACGGGTAGGGAAGGAATCCTAAAGAGAAGGGATATAGCGTTGGCCATAATGAGAAAACTGGAAAAGGCAAAATCTTGTTAATATGGGTAACGGGAAAAAAAGCCGTGAGGGGGTTAAACCTTAAGATTAATTTCGGCCATCAGAAAAACGACCAAGGGGGAGGGACCACGGAAGAAAGGAGACCTATGAAAAAGAAGGAGAGGGGCTCAGGAAAACTCCAAAGGGGGAGAGACGAAATCTATCAGACAGAACACGGAAAAAGAAAGTGGCCGGCGTCGACAAGTTACCGCATTGAGAAAAAAGCTTGGAGTGACGCCGCGGAAAAGCCGAAAAAAAAAAGGGAATCTACAAATGTCAAGAAAAAACAGGGAAAAAGAATTAAAGGACTGATCCAGTATGACTAACGAAAAGAAGAACATCCTAAGCAGGAAAGCAGCAAAAGCTCATTGGAAAAGGTTCATTGCACCTCCTGCCGAAGGAAAGCTGGACAGAAAACCGGGAATCATAGGAAGAAAGGAGGACGAGCAAAAGATACAGAGGATCGGGAGTTGCCATCGGGAATACACAAAAAAGGGCACATAGGAAGGCCGAAAGAAGATCCCGAAAAAAATGGAAGTCGTGAAGAAAGGCGCCGAGGGTTTATAGTGAAGAAAACCGTCACTCTGAGAAAAACTGGTTAGGGAAGAATAACATGTGAGAAAAAAAAATAAAAGGGGGGTCGTAGTGTTACGTAAACAATGGAAGGAGACATAACGGAAAACCCGACGGAGGATCCAGTAAAATCGGGTAAACTTTGAGGCAATACAGTCAGTGGGCGGGAACGCAGGGAACGAAATCGGAGAAAAGGGGGCAGAATTCTAAAGAGGCATTTCCGAAAAAGAAAAACACTATGTCCATGGGAACATCGGTCAAGTTACGCAAAAAGGACCCGGCAAAAAAAGGTGTCAAATTCCTGATTCCAAAAAGGTGAAGGGAAGCAATCAAAAATGAAGCGCAAAAACAGGGAGAGGAACTGGAGTCCCGTGCCATCAGAACAAAAGAGGGGATGCAATCATTCTGATCAAAAAAGGAAGCGACGTGGAAAAAAAGGGGGGAAAAAACGAGGGGTTGAACACAGCGGGAGGAAAGAGGCTGGCAAAAGAGAGGGGGGAAAGTGAGCACCAGAAGAAAATCGAAAAAAGGCACAAGAGATACAAAAACTAAATTAAAAGGAAGGTGATGTGCACGATATTCTCCGGGGGTTTCTTGGGAAAGGAGGGGAGGAGCTAGCTCCATCCACAAATAGAGAAACCAGAAAGGAAATAGGAAATGGGTTAAAGACAGAATAAAAAAAAGGCGAGGTTCTTACCGGGCAATCGACGGAGAGGAAACGGAAACCAAGGAGACGACACAAAAAATATCTGGTAGCGAGGGGACAGTCCATAGCTAACAATATGGGGGGAACAATAGCGGGGAATAGTACCGGGGGGGAATGATGAAAGGGGGGAACACAAGAAAAAGGTGGCCGGGAATGTCCTCCAGGAGAAGTACATGAAGCTGAGAATGTCAGGAAAGGCTGAAAGGGAAAAAACACCAAACCCAGGAACGACTGAAAGACGTGTATGACGCCGGGAGGGGATGTTAGAAGGGGAAGGGACGTGAGGGACTCTGGGGGGGAGGGCCGACACTTCAGGTTCGGCAAAAGAAAAGGATGAATTCGACGTAAAAAGCCATAAGCATGAAAAAAAAAAATGGGGAGAAAACGGGAAAAAAGGATCGAAAAGTTTGGTCAGGCGAATGACTTCTGAGCCAGCGGAAAGGGGACGAAGCGGGAAAAAGTGCAGAGAAAGGCAAAGGACATAAGCGGGAAGGCAAACTTCCAAAAGTGAGCGTCGACGGGACGAACTGAAAAAAGGAGTCGATATGAGGAAGTCTAGGAAAGGGGAAGCAGGAAAGAGTCGGCAAAAATAGGGCTCAGAACCCGGGAGAACACGTTAAGAACGATCAAAAAAAAACCAACCCGACTTGTTAGTGGAAAAAAATTAAAAAGGGGGGGAATCAAACAGGTAGAAGATGCTGCACGGGGAAAGGGGAAAGGAAGACAGATCTACCGAGCGGCTACATGTGAGAAAAAGCGCACAAAGGGAGCTCAGAAAAGGTGGAAAGAAAAAAACAAATTCGGTTGAACTGCTATAGACTGGATCGGCTCGTCAAGGCGATGGAAGGGGTGTAAATGAGACAGCTTAAAGAAAGGAGTATCAAAAAAATTCAGAAAAAAATATCCAAAGACCCCGTAAGGCTGGGACGGAAAAGGTAAAGGCAAGGAAAAACTCGACGGCACGGGACGAACATGGTGGGCCAAAAGGAAGCCCAAAAGTTCGAAAAAGAGGGAAGAAGGGACTAAGGGAGCAGGACCTGAAAAAGAAAAGAACGTTTGCGGGAGGTAAGGGGGCTTGGCCGAGGGAAGGAAGTCAGCAAACCAGACTTGGGGACCTCAATGGAAAAATGGGATCCAGGGGGAAAGAGGGGCCGCGAAAAAGGGGTTTGGCGGGGTCTTGAATGAAAAAAAGCCTGGGACAGCTTACGTAAAAAAAGAAACACGGTAGTTGAAACTAAGGCGAAAGTCCCTCGGGGGGCGATCGAGGGGAAGGGCTATGAAGAAAGGTTTAAACACAGTCAAAAAAAAAAAATGAACAAAAATCGTTGCGCCTGGGAAGCGGAATGAGGGAAAAGCCACACGCTAAAAATTGAACTAAAGAGAAAAAGAGGGGATGCGCACCGATCATGAAAAAAGGAGGATTGGAATAAAGAAAGGTATTGGAGACTCGTTGAAAGGAAAAAAGATGTCATGAGCAAAGCATCAGTGTAAAAGCAAGAAAAAGGGGGGGCCGGAAATTCCAAGGGGAAGAACTCGAAAGAGTCAGGGGTAATCCCATGGAAAAAAATCAGAAGTATTTCGGAAAAAAATGGGCAGCTTTTCAGAAAGGAATCGGCCTTGGGAATACTAAAAACCTAAAAAGCATAGAAAGTGTCGAAATCTACTTCAATTGAAGGGTTTTTGACGCCCCAAGGAGGATGCGTTCGGGGGAAACACTGCCGGGTGGCAAAGAAAAAGGAAAGCCTCAATTTGTAACAAGGGATTCAAGTTTTACATTTCAGGAAAGTGCAGAAGGAAGGGAAAGACGCTGTGAAGACCCAAAATAAAGTTTTGGGAGGAGAAAAACCTTAGGGGAGGAAAGAAAAAAAAAACTGTTAAAGGGAGAGTATAGAGAAGAACTCCCCAAGCATGTGGAGGAACGTCAGCGAGGGAAAAAAGTGAAAAAAATCCCAAAAACCGGAGATACTTCTCGAAAACCCGGCCAATCCTTTTAGAAAGAAACCATCCGGGAAAAAGGAAAGCACGGAAATTGACTACACTGATTAAAATTCGCAGAAAGCTTACGAAGAAAACTGTTGCATTGAACACAACAAAGGGGAACTCGGAAAACGACTGGAGTCGAGATAAAAAGCACAGGAGTCTTGCTGGAGAAGGGTTGACGAGGAGCTGGAAAGCCGGTCCAAAATCTGTCCAAGAAGTCAGAAAAAGCTGATATGAGGAAAGGAGCCGGGGAAGAGAACGCTTTAGATGCGGGGGGGGGGCCAGTCGGACAACTGACGATTCGGAGGGAACTTATCAAAAAGGGAAGTGGGAGCGGGGTTACTCTTAAACTCAAGGGTGTCGTGTACAGGAAAAAATGGCAAAAAGTGGCCAAAACAGGAACTCGGAAAAGAGGGGTGGGTTGGGCCGAAAAAGGGCGGACTGAGGAAAAGAGAAGAATCCTTGAGATTGTAGAGAAGCCACCGAAGATCCAAAATCATGAGGCCGCAACTTATAATATAGGACCTTTGATAAAGTGACCCTTTTAAAAATATCCAAAAAAGGATTCTGAGCTGAAAGGGGGGGGGTCTGGGAGAGAAAGGGAAAAGTCGCACAAAATCGGGGGGAAATGGGTAAGAAAAAATGCAACTGGGCGCAAACAAAAAGAATTGAAACAAAAAAAAGCCCCGATCGATTGTTCGAAAAAAACGAACGAAGATTGAAGGTTCACCTTCCCGGGAAGAAGTTGAAAAAGGCGAAAAGGACAAAAAACCACAAGGAAAAACCAAGCAGCCGAAGAAAGATCGGAGGTTGCAAAAGGCTATGAGAGGTTGGCAAGTCCAGGGATATTCCAAAAAAAAAATCCGGGAGGGAAAAGAGGGAGGCCACTTCTTTGAGTAGTAAAAGTCAACGTTAGGGCGACGAAAACGTTAAGATAAAAAATAAAAATTGGGGGGGGTAAAGAGGAAGTCATACCTGGGGAGCTGGACAACAGCCACCGGAGCAAGTGCTGAGGAAAACGTTGAGGGGGAATTTTGTTGGAACAATCAGCCGAAAAAACCCTGTAAGGGATTGAGGTGCTTCAAGGAACGAAAAATGATTGAGAAAAGGGGGAAAACCTGGAACCCGGGACATGTGCCGAAAATTTGGGGCCGTGTCCTGGGCAAAGTAATAGCTTATAACCAGAGAAAAAAAAGGCACGAGATGTGATAGGCTGACCAAGACTCTGCGAAAGCCGGAAAAGACGAAACGAAGGGAAACTCAATCGGGGTTTTGGGGGGCAAAAAAAAAGCGAGAAGGCGCGGAAACGCGAGGTCGAAGGGAAAAGCCATGTAAGGAGGCAGTAGGGAGAAGTTGACCTATGAAGGGGAATCGGCCAAAAAGAAAATTTTGAAAATGTCGCGTAGCTAAAGGAAATCCTAAAAAATTTTGCGAAGGAGGGCAATCTTTTAAAAAAAAGGGTCACAAAATCGAAAAAGAAAGAAAAGTAGAAAAACCCTTGAAAGGGACTGTCTGAGGAGCGGAAGGGCCGATCGAAAAAAAAAATGTAATCAAAATGGGAGTGTCTGGATAGATTGAAAAGAGAAGAAAGGAGGAAAACTCGAAAGGGGGTAGTTAAAAGGACACGGGAAAAAGGAATTTAAGGCTAATTACTGGGAAGATTAAAAAAAAAAAAAAAAAGTGTAAACAGAACAGGAAGGAAAAAAAGTCCTGGGAAAGAAAATCAAAAAGGGGTCCTACTTAACAAGTGACAATTTTTTCAAAAAGGGCTCGAAAAAGTCTTAAAAAAAAGCAAAGAAAGGGGTGTACTAAAGAAACGGGACCGCGAGATGCAAGCCTAAAATTCAAAAAAAACGTGGGGGAGAACGCTCTCATCGCTAGGAAAAAAAAGACGAGGGGGGGGTCACCGAAAAAAAAATGGCCAAACAAAGTACCAGCGAAAGTCGTGCGGGAGACGGGGGAAAAATATCGTTCAAGACGGGGAGAAAAAAAACCGGCTGAGCAGGGAAGATAAGGAACATCTCGGAAGGGATCAGGAGGGAAAGGTTTTGTGCCCGCGCAACTAATTGGGCGAAAATGAGAGAGGGGGAAATCAAAAAAAAGGCTCTAAAAACAGGGTTCAAAAAAAAGAAACGTGGGAAACTCCTCGGAAAATTGGGGGAATTCACCTTTGGTGAAAGAGGAATTACAAGGGCCGCACGCTTCAAGAGAAACTTCTAGGGAGGAAAGTGGGGGAAAGACCGGATTTTGGGTAAGGATCTTGGGGAATTGCAAAAATCTGCTGGAATTTTCTGACGAAAGCGCGGGTAAAAGAGCGGCCATTAAAACGGAGGGCGAACGAGAGGGAAAGGAGGTTTGAAAAGAGGGTCTCAAGCTAATATTCGCCAGGGAAGGAAGCGAGAGGAAAAACTCAAAAAAGAAATCAAAAAGTTTAAACACGACCTAGGGGGAAGCCACCGTACGGAGGGTGGGAAAAGGGGAACTTCCGGAAAAAAAGCGGGTACCGGGGGGGAAACGCTCTTGAAATGTAAAGGCAATCAGAAAAAACGCAATATCGGAAGAAAGAGTAGTACAAGAGGAAGATTTCTCATGAGGACTCGTACCTTACTGAAGCGGTTAAAAGGAAGCCTCAGGGAGGATAGATGGGGGGAATGTAAAAAGAATTCGAGAAACCAGAAATGGTAGAACAATGGAATGCGTATGTAAAAGGGAAACGACATCGAAAGGAAGGGGGGTCTCAGGACGATGCCTTACGCGAGCGAACAACGTGGAGGCGCATTCTCAAAAAGAGGACAAGAAAAACGTCGTTCGGAAGCGGGCCCCCAGGCTTTGAGGGCCAGGAACCGCAACGGTCAAGGCAAGAACTTAAAAAACGATCCAAAGGAAAATCAGGGAAGGAAAAAACAGGGAAAATCAAGTTTTACTTGAGAGAAAAGGGGAGGGGATCGGAAGGAAAACAACACTCTAGGGGTGGTGAAACTTTGGGGAAAAACGCTGTTGGGGTAACCTGATTCAGGGGGTCTCCGGAGAGATTAAAGTCGAAAGACCTGCGAAAAGCCAAAAAAATGGCCCCATCCCACGTGCGAGGGCGTCCGAGTCCCTCCCATAAATGGGAAAAGACTCAAGAGGCTTGACAAGAAAAAGAATAAATGGAGTATGGAAACCGATATCGAGGGATCGGAAAAGAAAAATGAAAAAGGGAAAAAAACGTCAGTAAGACGGGAAGTCTTGGGAAAAAATACTCTGAAGAGTACGACGACGAAAAGGAGTAAAGACTAATGCGGAAAAATTCGGTTTGGGAGAAAAGTGAGGGGCCTAACTTCAACTTCCGCTGCCCAGCTGAGACACCTGGCTATAGTCTTATGAAGGGAAACCCTGGTCAAAGTTGCGGAGGGGAAGGGGGCTCGTACCGGGGCCGCCCTGAAAGAAAAAAGCCTCCCGGGCCGGAACAATCCTGGCAAAAAAAAAAACTAAAACCTCGGGACTGGGGCGTCTTTAGTGTAACCATGAACACGTTTGCCGTGAATCACAAGGGATCGAGAAGAGACTCCTATGAGAGGAGTCTCCGGAAATGCTGCCGGTCCAGGGAAAGACAAGAAAAAAGATTCTGTAGGCAGGCTAAGAAAAAAAAAACCAGGGGAAGAGAAAAAGTCCAACGAGTCGATGGAAAACAGTGCTAAAAGGACCGCTCCGGGGGTGGAACCGGCAAAGCACGGGAAAGCCAAGGAGAGCAGCTGAAGTGGAGATACGAGCATGGTAGACACCAAAGGGGCTGGGGCTAGGAACAAAAAAAAAGACAGTCGTATTGGACTAACCCTTGGAATGAAATACCACTACAGATTGTTGGGGAAAAAAAAGTAGGGAAAAGGGGCACGGCGATTTACTGCAAGACGGAAACTCTTAACAAAAAAGGAAGGAAATCGTGCCAAGAAAAAAGAAACTCCGAGAGCATAGAAAAAATCAGACATCCTAATTGAAAGAAAGAAGAGGAGTAGGAGTGGGAAGGGAGTCGAAAAACACCTTTCACCAGTAGGAGAAGGGAAACCGATGTACCCGAGACAAACTAAAAAAAAGGAACAGGGGATTCACATCAAGATAACGGTAAGGGGAAACTTCGGGAAGTTCAAACAAGCAGGGGGTTTTCCACCGCAAGAAGAACAGTAAGATAGCCTGTGAATGGGCAACACAACGGGAGACACAAAACGGAATTATTAAACTAGAATACGTGTCAAAAAAAGGGAGGCCTGATCTCCCGGAAGCATGGGGAAAAAGGAGGTTACCAGTAGGGGGGGTCGGGTGAAGAAATTACCTGGGGAAGTGAGGCCAGAAGGGAATGTCCTCAAGTTGGGGAAGGACAGTATATCTCTTTCTGAGAGGTGAGCCTTAGAACCAAAGTGAAGGAAGCAAAAAGACAATGGGGCAAAAAAATCGGAGCCGTTCGAAGGAGGGTCAATCTCGAGCACTCCGGAAAAAGAAATAACATGGGATCGATCCTCGCTGACGAAAAATCGAAGGGGGGGGCCATAAGGGAAGAAACCTAAGCTCCGTTTAGCAAGGGGGGTGATTCGAAGAAAAAAAAGAGCGGGGGGGGTGACCTTGTTGAACACGCCAAAGGCCAGCTCCTCGAAGGGGTTATTTCTGCACGGCGCAAGGGGAAGGAGACGTGGGAAGGACTACCCAGAAGCGTCAACTGTTGGGGGAGAACGGATACTGACAAAAAAAGAATAGGGTATGGGAGGGCAACGGGGGAACTTCAAGCATTCAGAAAAAACGAGATCCTGGAAGTAACCCTGGATCAAAAGGAAGGGGGTGGGGTGAAGAGAATTTCAAACGAAAGAAAAGATTCCAAAAATGAGGGGGGAACTTCCGTGGACCGGAGGGAATCGGAACTGTGAAGGAAAAGTTCCCGTCAAAGTGAAAGTTAGCACAACATGTAATTATCATCAGCTGAGGTCACTTCAGAAAGGAAGTACGGCCTACAGGGGACCTGGCTCCGGGGAAAAGAAAGACAAAACTGTGCACGGATTGGCGGAGCCCTACTGGGCTGGTAGGTAAAGAAGATGTGAATCTGGGGGGGGCCCTATGAACCCTCTTAAGGAGGCGTCTTCTTTCGAAGTCCATAATGGTTACAGGTTCACGGGACCCGGGGACGTTCAAACAAACTGATAACATTTCGGTCGGATGAAACAATGAGAGCTGGGGGTCATCCAGGACGGCTGGAAGCATGATTAGTATATCGTTATATCGAGAAGGGATCTAAATCATGGGTATTTTGAAAAAAGAAGGCCGAGGAAGGGGGGGGGAAAAAAAACAGGAGATCTTCCAGGGGGGCTGAGGGACAAGCATCAGAGAGGAAAGGGAAAAAAAGATTCAAAAAAAGGGTAGGTAGAAATAACCTAGTAGCCAGGGACATAGGGAGGTTTGAACACAACCGGCCAGGTGGAGCTTATAGGGAGATCCACCAAGAAGGGGGGAGGGTAACTAAAACTGTCCGGCTGGCCAATAACTCGCACGGGGAATAAGGCCATGAAATAAAAAAGGGGGCTTGAGAGAGGGAGGGACTGAAACTTCCTAGCGTCAGAAGGGGGGGACTTCTCTGAAGGGGGCAAAAAAAAGGGGAAATAAACGCGAAAGACCGTCATGAAAACACAACGTGCTTCCGGGTGAAGCGGAAATAGGGTGCAGGTCTAAGGGGTGAGGAAAGGGGAATCTAAAGGAAAAAAATTAGGAAATACAAAGAGAACCGATCAGGGACTCATATAACAACAACCAGGAGAAGGGGGAGGATAACTGATAAGCGTAGCTTAAGAAGACCGAAAGGAATTATAGTTAGAAGTCATACCTACAGACAGGTTGAAACAGAAGAAAGAGCCTGTGAGGGGGGCCACCACAGAGGGGGACCATTACCGTGAAACCAGACTTAGGATGAAACGAACTCTGGAGAAGGGTGGATTCAAATAACGAGGCTCAAACAAGAACGGTCTCGAAAAAAGAAGTAAAATACACCCCCCCTAGGGAAGGCAAGACGGGACGTAAAAAGAGAATAGACCGCAGACAATGTGGGACGTTAAGCAGACACAGGGAAGTGGAGCAAGATTGGTCGGCGAAGGGAACTAAGCAAGGATGTGGAAAGGCAAAGCTAGAGGGTGCAGGACGCTTGAGGAAGGGACCAGGAGTTAAAGAGGGAGGGAACAACTTTGTGGAAGAACACCTCCTGGCGGGGGGAAGAGCACGCGTCTGGGCGAAAGGAAAAGCCAGGTCAGTAGGGGTTAGGGGGGAACGCTGTCGGAAAGAGCCCATGACCTTGGAAAAAAAACCCCCGTCCCGCTCAAAGCAAGTGTTCCTTCACGGGGTCCGTTGGCCACTTCCTCCAGGGGGCACTTTCCCAAAAAAGAAAAACGTTTCCAAAAGACACATGGGGGATGGGGGAGGGAACGCTGAGGGGAAAGGGACATACTTCTCTTAAGAAATGCAAGGTCGGGGGAAATGGAAAAAAAGGTAGTTTGACGGGGAATGGGGACATCGAAGAAAGATCCAGGAAAAGAAAAAAACACCACAGCACAGACGAGGAGGGGGCGAAAAGATGGCATTTTACCACCCCAGACTGTCTCAAGGTCCAGGGAAAGGGCTTAAGATTCGGGGACTGAATTCTCCAAAAGCGAAAAAAATCGCGGGGGGGAACCCCGGGATCCCTTTGCTAGACATTTTTCCAGCAACTTCCAGGAGGAGCTGTCCGTATCAAGGGAAATAAGGGGGAAATTAAACAGGGCCTCGGAGGCTCAGGAGGAGAATTACTCACACTCAAGTTAACAGGTTTCTACTTCTCTAGTAAAGGGTAACATGAAGCAAAGTTGGACCGAATGGCATTGTCGGACTGCGTGGGGTGGACACACTAATGAAGGTTAAAAGAGCGCAAAAGGGAAATTTACGGACCAGTTCGGGAAGAAATCAGAAACGAGTCAAGTCCGAAGGGAAAGAAGTTTCGGTAACAGAGGCAACATAAAAGAAAAAAGGAGCGGAAAGAAATGAGGAGTACACCTTGCAGTCTCTAATCTACGAGACTGGAAGATGGAGTTGAGAAAAGCTAGAAAAGAAAAAAATCAGAAAACGTAAGCAGCAAAGAAGGAACTACGTCGAAGGGGTTGTTCGGAAAAAAGAGGGGCGTGGGGGAAAAGTGTAACATTTCAAAAACAACGAGTTTGAAGTGAGCCAGAGGACGAAGCAAAAAGAAAAGAAACAAAAAGTAGAAAGCGAAAAAGGTGTCATCAGCCTAATTGAGCAGGAGATGTGCTCAAAAGGCGAGTTTAGAGGCAAGGAAAGGTCAGGGAAAAGGAAGTCAAATCAGGCCCTTTAATGAAAAGGGATAGTACCGAGGAAGGGTATAAAAAGATATCCAGGTAATTCCTGAACTAAAAAGTACGTTGAAAGTCAAAACGAAATATCAGGAACACGAAGGGGAAAAAAGCCGTCGGGATCTACCTGGAGGAGGAGACTCCGTTGGAGCCACATCGGGGACAGGAAGGAGGGAGCGAAAAGGGGGGCATAGAAATGTCGTACTGAAGGGAATGAGGGATAGATCCGAGGAGTGAGAGTGGACTAAGAAGCTGGAAACTGGGAAGCGAAAAATCAGTCGAGGGTACAGCTTTGAGAAGGAGGCCTCATCCAAAAAAAGTTAGCCGCGGCCTCCAAAATCAAACCAGTCCAAACCGAAGAGCGGTCTGGGCCGCCCTTATGGACAGATGAAGGAACCGGTATATCTTCCCTCACTTACAATTCTGGTGCCGGAGCTTGGGGTTGATTCGCGGGTAGATTTGGAAAAAATTAAAAAGATACACGAACTGGAAGAAGGAAAAAGGGGGGAGTCAATCGAAGTGACGAAATAAGTCCGAAACCAAAAAAGGAACGTAGTCCGTAGTGTCCACCACTCGGGGAGTTGAGAAATTAGCCTTTCGACAGGGTGAGCAGGCTTTTGAACGGGAAAAGACTATTGGGAAGGACGGAACTAACAAAAAAGAGAGTAAATAACGCCTCGAAGATCTTGGGTGGTGGGAACGAAAAACTGAAGGGGGAAAAAAACGAAAAAATAGTAAAAGGAAAGCACGGATTTGACGTAAGTGAAAGAGGCCGAAGCAGTGTCTCAGTGAAATCAGGGTGGAAACGGGACAGCTCAAGTTCCGCAATTTTCGGATTCTTCTTGTAAGAGGGCAATCCATGCAGGCCTTGAGGGAAAAAATCTCTTGCAGACGGTTCTTTAGAGGGGAAATTTAATGAGCAACAAGGGACCTTGTGCCACATAAAAACAAAAAACGAATGACGAGGGAGTTTCCATGGGGAAAGTGTCCTCATACTTGATGAAGTGACAAGAGGAAAAAAAGTCAGGGATAAAGTGGAAGGAAAAGGGAAAACAGTTACAGGACTCGGGGGGGCTCCCTTTTGTACAAAAAAGTTCTCCGCACAGGGGCGTTCCTCGGGCAGCATCCCAACAAACATGGGGACGCAAAGCTTAAGGCGGGCCTGCCCTCGTCCCCTGAAAAGACGCAACAAAAGAGTGACGGGAAGTCGCCACAGGGGGGGCAGATCGGTTACGAGCGGAGACACGCTTGGGGGGTGAGTCAAATGAAACCCTTTGAAAAAAAAAATCGGGGTTGTCCATGGGAAAAAGCTGGGGGTCGAGAACGGGGATCAGAAACGAGAGTCCCCTCGGCCTGCAGTAGAATCAGGGTCAAACGAACGGTAATTAAGCTGGGGAACTGAAAGCCCTCGGAAGTCAACAAGAACGGGAGAAACCATGGTGCTGCCGGGAAAGTATAGAGGGGATCGGGAGAAGCAGAAAAGTTTTACTCCAGAAACTAAGAGGCACCCTCTCGTTGGGGGCGAAAAAGGTTTCAGAAAAAAAGAAAGAAAAATTTTTGGTCATTCTTACCCTCGAGGGGACTTTGCCTTGAAAAAAAAAATAAAGATTCTAGCTTCACTTTCGTCTCCGGACCCGAAAAAAACCTCCCGAAAACTGGGGGAAAGTTATGAAAGTATGAAATATCCCTCTCGATGGAATGGGGAACCACAAAGAATAATGGCTGACCTTTGACCGCAAGAAAACAACATCCGAAAAGCTGGATACGAGCTGGATCGTGAACGGAGAAAGGGCGCAACTTCACATAAAGGCAACAGGGGGCGGGGACGTCATCCGTGACGAAGCCAATGTAGAAGAAAGAAAAAGACCAGGTACCCCCTCTTAAAAACGGGGTAAGCAAAAAGCGGGTTGTCGTCCCACCTCAAAGAACCATTTGGACTCAAGTTTTACCGGCGGGGACGTTCGTGAGGCCGGGAGGAAGGCATCTCTAATCTGGTTTGGAAAGGATGATTGTTGGGCACGATGCTAACTCTCACGAGGTATTGCAGCACCTGGAGTAAAAAAACGCTCAAAAGATTGAAAGAAACCGCCTGTCGGGGGATAAGTCTACGAATTTAATTCCGGAAAAATTTAGACTTGTAAAAAAAATTAAACAGAAAACGAGATTCAATTTTGAAATGCACTTAAAGTAAGTTTCCAATAAATTTCTTTGCAAAACTTAAACTGGGGTGAAAAATCGTTTCAACAGAAAGGGTTTGACGCTTGGGCGCGGAGAAAAGACTTGCAGCCCGTCTCGAGAATCCAACAAAATCCCGCCTTAGTCCCCGAGGGAGTAAAGGAAAAACGAGGAACTTCATTACTAAAAGAATAAGTCTTTCTCAGACGGAGATTAGACTCTCTATCGTATGTTAAACCATCCCCCCGGGATTGGAAAAAAGGATAAAAATCACACGTGAAAAAAAAAGGTGTAAAGGGACGGAGGGCCCAGAGAAACTGGCAACGTGCCTACACAGTGGAACGCATGGAAGATTTTGACTGGGAAAAGAAAGAGCAACGCCTCTTCGGAAATAAGCTTGTGAAAAAGAGACGGGACAATCTTGTGGGGGAAGAACCTTACGTAAAACTAGAAAGGTCAGGGGGTCATTAGGGAAGGGGGGGGGAGGAGCAACACGGGAGAAGATGCTGCAAAGGTGCAGGCAGCTGGCAAAGTCCAACAGTGAGAGTTACGGAAAGTGGAAATCCGGAACGTTGACTGTACACAGGTAAAAAACTCAGGAGGAAGACATGGAAAATATTAACGAGTATGTGAACGATAAAGAAAGGCTCAAAAATTAAAGCCTGCGCTTTGACCACTTGGGGGTACACAGATGCCGGAAAACATCGAAAAACGATAGGAAATCGAGAGAGGCAAAAAGCACGGGGGTATGCGGGGGACGTTGTAACGGAAGGGGTAATTAGAAGGAACCTGAGGGAGGTTCTCGGGAGCGCGAGACCTTTTCGTGGCGCGAAACGCAAAGAAAGGGGGAAAGGGAGACACGTTTCGGGGGCAGGAGTCGGAAAAGTGGGAACTGAAGCTACGATAAAAATCTCCCACTTCTCAGGGGATCAAACATCCGGAACTTTGGGGCAGGCGGGGTCTAATGGTAAGGGGGGGGGTACGCACGTAAGACTCAAATTCTGAACGGGGGAAGTGGGGAGGGGGGACGCCTATATCTAAAAGTCCTGCGTCGATGAAAGACTAAAAAAAAAGAGGGTTATGTTCTTCGTAGTAATCCAAATAGATCCAAAAAAAGAACCGAAAACCTCAGACCAAAAGGGGAACTTCCCAACGCTCCGACGATGTTGGAGAAAGGGGGTCGGAGCTCGGAGGGTTGGGGAAAGTTGGCAAGCGCAGAAGTATGCAAAAACAAGGGACCAGGGGAGGACGGCGGGAAATTAGAGGCACCGCCAGACTACTGAGAAGAAACAAAGAGGGGTTGTCCGCCTGCCGCTCCTAACGAAAAATAATTCAGGGGGGGTCAAAATCAAGCTCAGGGAGAAAAAAAACAAAGTGAGGGGAAATCTGAAAGACTTCGACGAAAGGGTGAGAAAACACAGAGGGAAAAGAATCAAGTGAAGTCCAAAGAGGGGTCAACAGATTCCCGGATTATAAACGATCAGGAACAAGAGGTGTGGAACACCAGTGGTCAGGGGAAAATGCATCAGAGCCTAGGGGGGAAACGTCAGATTTGATTAAGGTCACTCATGCAGGAGAGTCGAAATGAAGAGTAGGGAAGGGAGGGAGAAGTGCGGAAAAAGGGGAAAGGACAGGGGAACAATGAGGAGGGGAAAGGGGAGCATATCAAAGGGATCAACAATTCCGGAAAAAGACGCAAGGGATTGTGGGGGGAAGGAAAAAATAAAAAGAAAAGCTAAAGTATAAGACACCCGGCATCGAAAAGTTCTTCTGCTTCAACCGGAGGCGACCGTGGAAGATGTTGGTGTCACAGGAAAGTCGCGCAACCTTGACCTATTGAGGGAAAACGGAACGGTTCTTACTAAAGTGAAGAATTACCAGAGAAAGTCCCTCGCAAAAAAGGCCTGGATGAACATTGCCAGACCGGAGGAGGAAATGGATCAAAGAGTCTAAGCGACCACGGGGACTAGAGTGAATCAGATTCGGTTAGAGAGCCAAACCCAGGGGTATGGCTGCGATAGGATTGGGGAGTGGGTCATGGCCGGGAAGAGGGGGGGGCATAACGGGGCGAAGGGGGGAAATACTTGGCAGGAAAAAAAACTGAGTCGAAGGGGTAGAGAAAACCATGATACTGCGAGTCGGTTTAGAACACTTTGGGCGCATTAGAATAGCTGAACACATTTGGTGAAAGAGAACGAAGTCCTGGGGGAGGGGGGGAAAGGACTAGTAAAAACAGAGGAAAAAGGGACATGAACCTCAAGAGATTTTGGGGTTGGGAACGCGGGAGCAAAAAGGGGGACGAAGGACACTTGTGCAGGCCCCCTGGACGGTAGACGGGTTTTACGTTGAACTACATCGGAGTGGCATGGGTTTCTCTAACACAGAAAGCAATAAGGAGGACTGGCTGAGAAGGGGGCCCCTAGAACTAGATGACTCTGACTCTGGAAGTCGTGACAACCTCAAAGTGGGCTCTGTATAGGAGTGGAGGAGGAGGCAAAAGGTAAATGATCAGAAAAAAAAATACTCAAGCAGGGGGGAGTGGAAGGGAGAAAAAAGGAAAGGAACCTGGACAGGACCGGGACGGACGGGGAGAAGGACCAAGGGGAACATTGCCGGGGGGAGGGGTGTCAAGAAAACGTCACTACAAGACGCTATAAGCCAAAGGACGGGAGGACGGAGGGGAAACGGAATGCAAAAACCTTATTGTCAAAACGATGCACGCAACAGGGTGTGAAAGGGGAAAATTCGCAAAGGCCTGAGGAGGCACGCTGAAGGGCGATCCGTCACCGACCAGATAAATAAGGACAAAGCCCACGGGAAGGCTTAGGAAAAATTGGGAAGGAAAAAAGGTCGTTCCATCATATGAGAGTAGGGGGACAGGATACGCGGAGCCAGAAGAGAGGGAGGCGACAGATGGAACAGAATAGGGACGGTACAAATCTAGCATCTTTACGGCGGGGACACCTGGACTCGGCCCGCAGCAGATCTGAAGTGGTAAAGTCGAAGAAGCATACCTTAAACTCATCAGGAACGGGGGACGTCAGTCGAAAGAGTACCAACAGTGGGGGGGGCAAACTGCGATCGGGCGTGGTTCAAACCCCCGCCAGGGCTCCCAGAAAAGTCAAGAGCACAGGGGTGGTCGGAGATCCGCGAAAAAATACCTATGGAGACACCGAGCATTCCCCGGAAGAGGACTTCTACGCACGCAAAGACTTTGGGAAAATTTCAAGGAAAAAACCTTCGGCCTGTAAGCCCGGAAGGTGAGACGCCTCAAGTGCTACCCTGGAGGCGTTAGGAAACGACGATATCCGTGGAGCCGAGCGAATGCACATACAGTTCAGAAAAAAAGCGAAAAGAAGGGATGAAAAAATGGTTGGGAAAAAACTTTACAGGAAAACGGGGAAAGAAAAGCTAGCGCACGCGGGATAAACGCGGGAGGAGATGATTTTGAAACGGGTTCTAAAATCGGGGGCTAAGGGAAACGCCACCCGCAACGGGTATAAAAAAAAGCGCACAAAAAGAGAGAAAGGAACCCATCATCGTTGAGTGCGTGCGGAGAACAAGGACCGGGAAGGGGAAGAGGGGCACTTAAAACAATCATACTCACAGAGAGATTGGGGAAAGGGCGATGTCGGAAAAAGGCCGCAAATCGTGGGTAAGAAAAGGAAGAACGATGGAGCTACTTTCGAATACCTGTAAGCTCACTGCTTGGAAAAAGATAAAAAAACGCCCACCGTGAAGAAGAGGGGCGCGCCTGGAGTACAAAAAGCGAATGGCGGAACGCCCAAAGGTCGTTCGTAGAAAGAGAAACGTGCGTGATGTCGCAAAAAGGAGGGTTTCCGCGACATTAGACAAAAATTTTTAAAAAAAATGGCAGAGGGGGGGAGGGTCGAAAGCGTGCGACCAGGGAGGAATCAAAATTACACGAGGTGAGATAAAAAAGGTGGCCGGTACTTGGTGAAGCAAAAGGGGAATCACCGGAAGGAACGGGGGGAGAACAGGTTCTGACTCATAAATATGAGATGCGAGGAACATGGAAAAAATCCAGGGCGAAGTGATCAAGTGGCGTACCCGAACGACCGAGAAAGGCGGGCCCGGTAGAAAGACCTCCTCAACACATTTGAAGGGGGAAAGAGCGGAGGGGAACTCTCGCACAACGACAAGGACGCGGGCATTGACACAGCGTTGACGTAAAAAAGAGACGTGAAACGAAAAGACAGTCTAGCAACGAATGCGGAAAAAGGGGTCGAATTCGTGGAACGGAAATTTAAGGCCGGCTCGCTGCGAAGAAAAGGAATTTTCTTGGCGATAGATGATTGAAGAACAGCAGGGAGCTTAAAAATCTATTGTGGCGGTAAAACAGGGGTAAGAACTGACACAATAACGGGACGCGGGAAGAAGGAGGATCAATAAGGGAACCGGAAGGGAAAAGAGAAAGAGTAGTTGAGCTTTCAGATGACGTGCTGGGCCTGGACAGAGCAAAGAAATGGCGGGGGCCATAGAAAGGGGCACGAAGAAAAAAAAAAAGCCATTATGGTGGGGGGGGGTAGCGGACAAACACTGACAAGACAGGGCAAAAAAAAATCAAGGGGAAAAGATAATGCTGAAGAGGAGATTGTTAAAAAGCAAGCGAAGGGATTCTTCCTCTGCAATGAGGGGCAAGAAGGGACGTAGGTGACTACGATGGAAAGAAAAAAAAAAATCTAGTGGCAAAAGGGGCCGGAAAGGGCAAGCCCAAGAAACGAGGGAATGACACAACGGAAAGGAAAAATTCTTCTACAAGGGCGAAGGGGGGGGGAAAGCGAAGTAGAAAACTTCAACGAAGTGGAAAACAGAGAAAAGGGAGGGGGAAGTGCTCCATAACGTCGAAGCGCAAAAAAAACACTCGCAAGCGTCATACAAAATTTGGGAAAAAGAAAAACCTCGGGAGTCTATTAGCAGGTGTGAGAGTTTGAACAGGCGAATTGCAGAGAGGGGCGCGACCAATGCGAAACGAAAAAAAACAAGAAAGGTGGGGTAAAAGGGGAACACCATCACTTTCATCCCGTCACAAATCTTTGTTTGAACCATTAAAGGAGGCCTGGGAAAAAAAAAAACGTCGGACTCTCCAAAAAAAAAAAAGGGGAGATAAGAGAACTACGTTAAGGGTAAGAACAGAAGCCCCGGTAAGGGGAGGAAAACAAAAAAAAAAGAAGGTAGGAAGGGGGGACTTAAAGGGGAGGGTCCCTCGAAAAAAAAAAGGGGAAGAATGGAAAAGTATATCTTTTGACCGAGGGGGGTCCTGAAGGACGGATAGCCGAATCGCAACCGGGATCACAAGAGAAAGTAGGAGGGAAAGCTGAGGTGGAGAAAAAGCTGAAAATTGCTAAAGGAAAAGAAAAAAGGAAGTTTGTAACATATTTGGCCGGAAAAGGTTTCGCTGGTGACAAACTGGGGAGATCCGGAATTGTCGAAAAGGGATGTTTAACGGAAAAACAGGGAATTCGGTTCGGATAAACAAGAGCGGAGAGTGAGAAGAAAGTAGAAGCGAGAAGCCCGCGTTAAGTAAATCACTTGGGGGCGAGGTAAATCAAGAGCTGCTAGCACAAGTCAGAGCGTCCCTTGTGGATGCGACCCCTGAGAGAGCTCTTTGGAAATTCATTAAATGTGGAGCTGCGGGTGTCCTGCTTCCAGGAAACCACGCTTCCTCCTGGACGTCGGGAAGGAAGCAATCGGGAAAATAAGACGGGCGGGAAAACTTTGAAAAGGGAACCCGGGGGACAAGGTTAAAGGGGAAAGAAACTATTAATGGCAAGCTGAAGCAAAAAGCCGGGGAAAAGTTACGAGAAGAGAAGGATTCTAAATCTGTAGGCTTGGGAAGGTTGTTGAAAAAGCACGTTTTGAATAGGGTAAAGCACGGGCGCAAATGTTTAAAACCTCGCTCTCCTCAGCCCCGGGTCTGGCAAAACCCGGAAGAGGAAGATTCACGACGTCTCCGGGGAACAAGCGAAAACAAACCTCCCCGGGGAAAAATTGCCAGAGACGGAAAAAGTCGTTCGGCCGACGAGGGCGGAGGCCCAGGCACACGACCAAGAGGGGGAAAAGCCAGTGATTGAAGGCGGCGTGGGTAAGAGTTCCAAGATGCACTAGGACACCGCGCGCGGGTGCCAGGGGGCCTTCGCATGAAAAAGAAGAGAAAAATGAAGAGATCACGGGGAGACAGGAGGTGTCATCCATGGGGTTTGACGAAAAATGAGTATTTCGGAATCGAAAGCATTAACCTAAGGGACCCTAAGCGGGGGAAGTAGGGGGAAGAAGGCACCATATGGGTTTTTCAGAAAAGGATAGACCGTGGTCTTGAAAAGAAGCGGAGAAAAACTGGGAATAATCTGCAAGAGGGAAAAAGGGGGGAGTCCTGGGCTAACCTAGTCGGGGAAGACTTGACGGCCACGAAGGAAAAAGTTCTGGATGGATCCAATCCTTGGAATAAAGGGCGAGA
>Ga0179593_1282860_pt1 | contig 33879 bp, 60 predicted proteins | sample CZODoug2_1_08_16_FD_185931 | JGI IMG/M metagenome (GOLD analysis project Ga0179593, IMG submission 185931) | Vadose zone soil fungal communities from Angelo Coast Range Reserve, California, USA - CZODoug2_1_08_16fungal (PacBio error correction) | ecosystem: Environmental > Terrestrial > Soil >...
GTGGGGTTGTCGTGCCGATAAGGTGTCTCCCCACGTGTCTTCTCCGGGGGTGGGCAGTATTTGCGCACTCTGGAATAAAAGGGGAAGTTTGTCTCTCAATGATTAAGAGGAGTGTTCCGGGAAAGAGGTGGGGGGGCCAATATTGGCAAAGATAAGCGGGTCTTGTCTCAGAAAGGGGGGGTAATTTGGGATGTGGGGAACGGAAAACATGTACCAAATACAAAACGCCCAGGGCATGTCGGAAACCTAGTGGAGAAACTGCACCCTGGTGACGACAGGATAAGGGACTAAAACACCACTGGGAGAATGTGGTAGCGCGTCAAAGCCACGACCTAATTGCGTGCCAGTTGGAAACAAGGGAACGGACCTCATGAACGTCAGCGGAAGCCCAAAAAAAGAACCTGCCAGCCCAAGAGAGGGGATTGATTCCGGCAGTGGTAACCCTCCTGGCGGAGAAGTAGGGTTGAAAATGCCGGTGAGGGGACGACTGGGTTGAACGTTGTCCATAGCAGACGGGGAAAGGGGGGAAACAGCGGGAAAAAAGAAACGTCCCCAAGAGACTAACGTTGAATAAAAAAAACGTGGGCACTGGTGGGTGTGGGCACCTTGGGGGCATCAAAGAAATCCGCAAATAGAACGAAAGAGCAAAAATACGCGGAGGAGGAAGTAAAAAAAAGAATCGGAATTAGATAAAACCGGGGTAAAGAGGGGGAGACGTCGACACTTGGGAAACAGGCTTCGCGGTAATTTCTAGGAAGGAAGCCAGTAAAACGAGACCTTGACAGTTCCTAGGCACTTTTACGATGAGACAGAAAGGGGGAGAGCCGAGAACACGGGGGGTTTTTTGGGATGCACTGAACCCGGGGTATAGCAAATAAGAGGGGGCGGGTGACTGTTAAAAGTAAAAAAAAAAAATTCCTGGGGAGATTCGACACCTTGATTTAACTAAAAAAAAAAAGGAGAAAAAACAAAAGCGGGTTGTACCGAAGGAAACATGGGGGGGGAAAAACACAAACTATCCAGCAACGCTCGGGAACGGTAGCATCTACAGTTTCCTCGGTACAAAAGAAAGGGGTTCACTCGATGCAATATGAACCAAATAAAAGAGGAGTGTGTGGACCAGGTTTGGGTACCAAGGTAGAAACCCTACAACCCGATCTGGTGAGATAATTGAGAGGACGGGGAAATGACTGAAAAAGCGAACAAATGAATCTGGGAAAATGGAGACTGAAAAAGTTAGGAACGATTGTGGGGGGGTTCCACACGGGAAAGACCCAGTAGTTTTTTGTTTTTGGTGGAGCGCCAATGGGGGTTGTTCCTCTAGGATCTGGGGGGCGAAGTTGTCAAGGGGGGAGGCAATGCAGGTCAAGTAAAGATCCCTATATTTGAAACAGGTGGAAGGAAGAACTGTTGCCGAGAGCGCACAAACCTAAGGGGAGGGGGGAAATGCGGTGGTTGGATCAAGAAAAAAACAGAGGTAGTATTGCACGCAGGGTGGGAACTCCCCGTCTTTAGGCCAGGAACCAAAAGGAAAAGGAACTGAGCGAAGAGAGGTTGAACTACCATGGAAGGGCAGGAAGAAAAAAAGACCGGAGAAAGCAATTCCCTGACACCGGTTGAAAGCCTCAAGGGGGTGGGAACGCGTGAAAAGCGGCATGTTCAGAGTGAAATCTCGAGAGGAAAAAGCAAAGGGGGAAAAAGGGGGGTCTCCACGCCATCTCCTTCCAGAAAAAAAAAAAAAGGTACTGGGTCGGGAGGAAAAAGGGGTAGAAAGAGCAAAGTTCTTTGGCTTCCTCATAGACAGAGGAAGAAAGCTATGAAACGAGAAAAAAAGGTAAGGAAACCCGGTCGGAAACGCCTCGAGCTGGGAGAACGCCCGGTCAATGTAGGAAGGAACATCAGTCTGGGATCTTCAAACTCGAGTTTCGCGAGAGTTGACCACAAGGAAGAAAAAAAGATCCAGAAAGGTTTGGGGTAATGACCTCGAGCCATTGTGAAAAAGAAGGGAAGGGGGGGTGAGCGGAGAAAAAAAACGGAAACAATCTTTCCACCTGTTGGGGACGATAGGGAGACAGGTACGAATTGAAATACAAGAGCCGTCCCCCCAGTGAGGATCATATCTATAGAACCAAAAGCAAAAAACCCGATGGCGGCTTTAAACGGGGCAACAAAAGACTTTCCTACTAGGGAAAGACACTATGGGAAAATTGGTACTGCTGGAACAAGGAGCCGGAATAAAGGGAAAATGAAAAAACTCAGGGTAAAACCAAAAAGAAAGGGGGGACAAACATGGGTTCCCAAAAAAGTGGGAAAAATTGTCGTTTTCTGCAAGAAAAAATGCAGGCCGGCAATCCCCTTTACAAGGAATGGAGTCATAAATTGGTCGATAAGTGTAAACAGGTGTTGGGGGGTCCAACCACTGAAAAAAAAAAACTTCTGGGCGGGGCGGGGTGGGACTGGTGACCCAACGGGTCGCTAACGGTTGTGTGAACACACAAAAGTCAACAAGCAAAAAAAGAAAAAGAAGCAGAGAAAATACACTTTTTTTTGAGGGCCAGACAGGTGGTTTGCGAAACAGGTTGTAGGGATCAGGAACGGGGGCGAAGGAGGTGGGGGGAAAAAAAGGGAAGTAAACCGTTGCCATGCTCAGCCGATTCTAAGGAAGGCAACACACGGGAGAGAAAAGAGGGTTTTTATTCCACAAGGGGAGCTCAAGTGGACAGAAGGGTGAATGGAATCCTCGGAGGGTTTTTGAACGAGGCCAAAAGAGATGGGTTTGTGATGACACAAAAAGCACCAGGGGAGGGGGTATTGGGGGGGGGAGGGGACGTAAAAAGCCGCAGTTCGCCTGCAGAAAAACGTTTTTTGGCGTGGGATTCACGAAAAAAGTCAAAACAAAGGAGAAAGCCAAGTGAGGGAGACCGAAGGGGCTGCACGTAATCCCAAACGATGAAAGGGCGGAAGGGGGGTGGTTGGGGAAGATGCTGACTGTGGACGCGATTGAGGGAGAAAAAAAATGGAAGGAGACCTGGGGGGGGTTCCAACATGGCCACAGGTAGGGCAAAACTGGGGAATCAGGGTACGCAAGCCGAATGGGGGGGGGGGAAAAAGGGAACACGAATACAGCCAAGGAGTGGAAAAAAGGGGATTGGAGAAATCCGCGCGTAAGAGCGTAGGAGGGGGGGGAGAAATTGGGAAAAGGGCCGCTGGGGGAAGGAGGACCGAAAAATTGGGGTAACGTCACCGGACATAAAAGCGAATGAGAAAAACGCTGGTCCAGCACGGCCGAACAAGACTGACCTAGAAAGGTGACCGGATACAGTCAGGGTTCGACATGAACTTAAAAACGAAAAGCGGCGAAAGGACGAGGAAAAGGGAGGAAACCCCCGTAGGAAAGTGTAGGGGATAGCGGATGGGCGGGGGGGCAAAAGGGGAGGGGGGGAATGTTAAAGAAGCGCAATGACGGAAAAAAAAAGGGAGCAAATTTTCGTCAACGGTTCGGGCAAGGAAAAAAGACGATCTCGCACACAAGTGGGGAAAATATACAAGGTAAAGGGTTTGGGGAGGCATGGGGGGCCGCCCAAAGGGCAACAGGCCTTCAGGGGCAGATTTTATGAAAAGAGAGAAGATTTGGGGGGGGCTGACGGCTGTTGAGGGGAAAACAAATTGGGACCTCCGACAGGGAGCTAAACGGGGAATACGCAGTATAGGGGAACTTAACTCGCAAGTATATCCGGGCACCGGATTTGGAGGTACAACACTGCGGAGGAAAAGGGCGGGAAGAAGAGAAAAGGGGTGTGGGTTTTTTCCCGAAAATTCTAACAAGTGCCCAACCACAAGGGAAGGGGGGGGAATAAGGTAACCAACTCAGAAAGATCCCGCCGCTGGGGAAAAAGAAAAACAACAGAGGGGTTTGTCTTTCAACAAAGAGATATCACCGTCATCGGGGGGGAAAGCGGCGGAAGAGCGGACTCGGGGGAGGTTGGTTGGGGGGAGGTTTTGTTACCAGAAAAACGCCAAGGCAAAAGAAAAAGGTTTGAAAGGAGATATTAGGAAGGGGGGGAAAAAAAAGTGGTCGAGATACCGGACTTTTTATCAAAAAACTCCAAGGAGAGTAATCGGGGCACAGGGGGGGAGGCAGGAAAGACAACACGATCTCGGAAACAACAGGAGAAAAAGAGAAGCTGGGTGGGAGGGAAGAACAACACCTTGCCAAGAGTTGGAGCAACGATGTAGGAACTCACCAAGGCAAAGCAACTCAAGCCAAGTTTTGTCACAAAAGAGCACAAGGCGACTAATGATGGGGCCGGGGAGGGGTCGGGAAGGGGCGGTGAACAGCAAAAGAAAAACCATCCACCCACGACCGCCTCAACATACTTGAAAAAAAAAAAAGTTTTCATCTTTTGAACAAAAAAAAAAACTCAGGAGAAAGGGCCAACAGACCATGAAGGTGGAATCGTAATGGGACCTGGTAACCAGAAAGAAAAAAAAAGACCTGAGGGGGGTCCAGGACAAAGGGGGACCAGCGTGCCATTTGCGTTGAGAATTCTTGTTAGAACAGGAGATATCAAGTAAATGGTGGGAGGGAAGAAGTAGTCACAGTTTTAAAAAAAAAGGAAAGACTGGCGGATAACATTCAAGGAACGCAGCAAAGGGGAAGGGGGAACGAAAATCCCGGCGGTCCGTGAAAGAAACGCCGGTCATAAAAATTTGGTTGTACTATTTGGGGTGGGGAGTGGCAGGGGGAACGGTGGGGACAGGGGGGCAAAGGACAAAGGTGGGTTTTGTTAAATAGGAACAGCGGGGGAATCAAGACCAAAAGAGCCTTGGGACAACTGGTGATATACAAGTTGGAAAGGTTTCCCAATGACGGGGGTGGGGGTGCAGGGAGCCAGGCCAAGAGTTGGGGGAAGGGCGGAACAGGTTCGAGGCAAGGACAAGGGGGCAGACCGCGTATGGGGTTCTTTCAAGGGGTTTGGGGGGAAAAGGTGATGAAGAAAAAATGGTTCCGTTCGGAGGCGGAAATTCCAAGCCGAACAACTCTTGAATAGGAAAAAAACGTGCGCCCATTGGACCGGTCAGAACAATGGGGAGCAAAAGTGGGGAAAGGAAGGGGGGAAGGCAAAAAAGGGGCCGTTGCATATGGGGGAACAAGGAGACGCGGGGGGAGCGTAAAATAGAAGTCAGGACGGACGGCCACGGGGGGGGTGAAAAAAAGAGGACTAAAGAGAAAGTGTCAGGGACATGGTGGCTTTAGGGTTTCGCCCATCGCTTGAACAAGAACAGAACGAGGGAACGATAATATAAAATGGAAGAATGAAAGTAAAAAAACTTTAGTCCTTGCGCTCGTTATTTCCCCCTACAAACGTTTCTTTTTAGGGGGTAGCCCGGACGGTGCCACCAAATCCCAAACGTGAAAAACCAAGTGGGCCACATCCCGCGTCTGCAGCGCATGCCGCTTAGCCAAACAAGGCTCCCTATTCCAAAAAAGAAAACCAGGAAAAGACGCCACGGGAATCAAAGCAAAAAAAGGCTGACAGGGGACCGAAGCTTACGGAAAAGATGGATCCTACGGAGGGGGACTAGCAAAGTTGCGAGGTTGGGACACAGTAATAGCCACGCCCAAAAAAATAAGAAAAAAAAAAGGGAAAAAAATGGGGCAGGTGAAGCTAAAAGGACCGACCTGTCCAGGGGCGGCGGTAATGAAGTCATCATCCTGGGGAGGTTGTTTTGGAGGTGTGGGGAGAAATAGGCAAAAAAAAAAAAAGACGAAAAAAAACCTAAAAGATGATCCCGCAAAAGTACTGAAGGCACTTTCAAAAGAACGGAATTTGGAGAAAGTATAACACAGATTGTCGGTTCAGCGCCGGGGGGAATCATAGCGTCGGCCGGAGGGGGTGAAAAAAGGTCAAACGGAAGCACACTGAAAGAGGGAGAAGGGGGGACATTCTACATTTAAGGCCAGTTGCTCCAAAGACACCATACCCCACTTTTGTCTCTAAGGGAGGAGGAGAAAACCTGTCTGCCCCACGGGATGGATCAAATTCCCGGGGGATAGTCCGTTCTGGTAAAAAACAATTCCGTAAAACGTGTTAACCCGAAAACCAAAAAAAAAGGAGCCCAAAATGCGGGGGAACATTGTGGTGGAACCAACAAAGGTTACACCCACTATCTATCCAACAGCTCTGGATGGGGCCAAGAACTGGGGGGTATAAATGATTTGCGGGGGAAGGCCCAAAAGGAGGGGAAAAAAATCAGAAGGGCAAGTTACCAAAAAACCAACACCCACACCCCACTTGGGAAACCCGGGGGTCTAACCGAGGATAGCTAAATTCAGGGATGAGGGAAAAGAAAGGAAAAACAAAGCTGGCCTAAGAGGATGAGAAACGGTGGGGGTTGAAAGCGCCCTGAGGTTGTGCAAGGGTGGGGGGGGGAAGAGATATGAGAGATGTCCGAATTGAAGGGCTGGGAGTCACGGTAATCTTACAGGGACCCTAAGGGGTTGAAAAGTGAATCTGGCGAGCCAAAAATCAGACAAAACCAATCCCCAGTGCTTGGTAAAAAAATGGGAGGGGGGGTGGGAAAAGGCGAAACCAAAGATCGGGATATCTCGGGGGAACGGCCTAGGGGAGGGGAAAAACCGTCGGAAAAGATAAAGAAGTCGTTTTGACTACCTGGAAGGAACGCTGGCGGGGCGTGGGGTCAATGGGAAAGAACGGGGGGACTACCTTTTTGTCCGGCGTGTGACTCGTGGGGAGAGTCGCTGGACGAGGAAGCAAAAGGGGAAACGTGTCTCGACTCCGTTGGTGAAAGACTAGGAAAAAAAAACCCACAAGGGAGGGGAGGAAAAATAGATGGCGTGAGAGGGCAAGGGAATGGGGGATGACGGGGGAAAACCTATCGAAGCGACCAGAGGCAAAGGATAAAAAAACAGGTAGGAACCGGTGCCAGGAACGCCTCGACGGGACCGCATGAAGTGGTAAAGGGACAAACGGGGGAGAAGAGGGAGAAGAGGGGTGGAAAAACACGAAGACGGAATTCAAAACCTAAAAGTATCCGGAATTGGGTGTTGGTTAGGACTCACCACGCCCACTTGGTAACAAAAAAACGGAGGGGGGGTGTAGCAAGAAATCAGCACGTTGAGAAAAAAGAGGTAGGGGAAATTCTGAAATAAAACAAGGACACCGGCAATTCGGAATAAGATCATGGAGGAACCAAACCCTGCGAAAAAAAAAAGAAGGGGGGGGGAGGGGTGGGGGACAAAGAAAAAACCAACCAAATCTAAATCTTACATCACGACAAAAAAAAAAAAAAAGGGGGGGGGGGAAAGTCCCTTTCATCAAAGAGGAAGGGATTGAAAAAAAAGAGGGGGAAAACCAAGGGGGGTGGCCAACATTTTGGGTCCAACTTCCCGTCTTTGCTCCACCCACTCTGAAGGCTGGGGAAAAAATCAAAAAAAAAGTAGATGTACGGCTCGAAAAAAGGTCAAGGGGGGGATAGGTTGGGTCCAGGTGTGGGGAAAAAAACCAGGGAACAAAGGGGGGCAAAAGGTTGGGCTTTGTTCTTTGGGAGTTGAGAAGGCAAAGGAATTGGGGGAAATCAACAGCCGAATGCTCATAGCATGAAGCTACCAAAAGGGGGGGGGGAAGTGAGACAGGGGGGGGGTGGGGGTCTGAACTCGAGAAGATGGGATGGTAACTGTAGGGGGGGGTGAGTACCGGGGGTGGGAGGGGCGGGAAGGGGGGAGGAGAGGTAGGGAGTAAAAATAAGGGGAGGAGGAGAGAAAAGAGGGGGGGTGGGAAGGAATAGTGCGAAAGGGGGGGAAGGAGGCGAGAGGTGTGAAGAGGGGGAGGGGATGGGATGGAGAGGGTGGGGGGAAGGGAGGGGGGGGAGAGGGAGGGTGGAGGAGGAGGGTGGGGGAGAGAAGCGGGAGAGAAGAGGGGGGGAAGGAGCGGGGAGGAGGGGAGGGAGTGGGATGGGGGGAGAGGGTAGTGGTGGGCGAGTTAGGAACGGGATGGTGGGGGTGAGGGGTGGGGAGGAAGGCGGGATAAGGGATGAGAGTGAAGAAGAGGAAAGGGAGGAGGAGGACAGGGATGAAATGGGGAGGAGACAGGGGGTGATACAAGGGCCCACGGGGGGAAGGGGGTCGTGTGGAAGGGTGAGAGAGGCGGTGGGGTGTGAGTAGCGGATGAGGGACGGAGAGGGGGGGAGGCGTAGTGGAGGAATGGGGGTAGGGGGGGGTGGGTGGGGAGGGGGTGGCTGGAAGGGGAGGGGGAGAGGAAGGGGAGGGGGTGGTGGTTGGCGAGGGGTTGGGGGGGGTGTTTGAAAGGGGGGGGGAGGGGGGGGGGGGGGGGGGGGGGGGGAGTTAAAAGTGAAAAGAGAGGGGGGGGAGGGTGGGGAAGAGGGGGGGGGGGACGGGAGAGGAGTTGAGGCGAGGAAGCGGAAGATAAGGGAGGGGGGTGCTTAGGGAGTGTAAGGAGGAAGGAGGGGAGAGGTAGGGAGGGTGCGAAGAGAGAGAGGGGGGGGTGGAGAGGAGCGGGCCGGGGGGGGCGGGTGGGGGAATGGGGTAAGAAAAGAGGGAGAAAGTAGATGGGTGGCAAGGAGGGGGGGGGGATGGGGGGGGGGAAGGGGGGGGGGGGGTTGGGGCTGAGGGGCTAGGAGTAGGGGGGTGAGCGGGGAGGGGGGTGGGAGGTAGGGGGGAGGGGGGGAAGGTGGGGAACGAGGGTGGATCGGTGGGGGAGGGGGACGGGTTGGGGTGGAGGGTTGGAGGGGGTGAAAGAGGCGGGGGAGGGGGAGGGGGGGGGAGGATGGGAGGGGGGTGGGAGAGAAGAGGGGTGGCGCGGGAAGGGGGTGGGGGGAGGGGATAAAGGGGGAAGGGGCCCACGGGAGAGAAGAGGGGGGGTTGAAGGTAGGCGGGAGGGTTGGGGGGGGTTGTGGGGAGCCGGGGACATTGAGGGGTAGCGAAAAGGGCAAAGAAAAAGGGGACTGTGGAGGAACTCGTGTTAGGAGAGCGAAATACCGAACGAAGAGACTGTAACCGGGGAAGCGGAACTAGGGTTTAAAAGGGGAACCCAATGCGAAGGTAAAGTCCTCCCCCTCGAAGGGGGAGGCCACTCAAGGGAAAGGTTTGTGATTACCAATACAACCCCAAAAAAAAAAAAAGGCAATTGGGTAAAGGTAGTGAGAACCAAGAGAAAGAGGTGGTACGACCTGTCATTTTTGGGTTTTGGAGTGGGGGGGAATTGCAAACCAACGTCAAGATAAAAGAAAAGAAAAAAATCTCAAGCAGGAGGGCCATAGCACTATCAGCGTAAGCAAGAATAGGAAAACGGGCGTTTGGGCGAAAACGAAGGTTTGTGGGGGGGGGGGGACTATGGAGAATTGTTGAGCACGTTCGCAAAAAAACTTTATGGTGGTCCCAGTTGGGCACAAAAAATGGGAGGACTGGACGAGGGGGAATGACCTTAAAAAAGAGTGGGTTGTGACAGGGGGGAAAACCGATACCCCAATGGGTGTCACACGGAAGGGGGAATCGGACTTGACACAAGTCTGACCGGGGTTTGTAAGAGAGTGGAGCCGACAACACTAAAAGTGGGAAAATGGTCCGACCTCAAGACGCAGGAAGACTGAACGGGGGGGAACCATCACAAAGACAATAAAAACTTTCATGTTTAAGTGGAGAGAGCTCCATAACGGGTGTCGCAAGACGTACGAACCAAAGGGGAGACCTCAAAAGGGGAAGAGTCGGATTTGGGCAAATGTTAGACAGGGAAAGAAAAGGAGCGGCTGGCGGCAAGAAGGGAAAGAGGTTCGGGGGACAGACGGAAAAAAGCTCAATGGTTTCGTCAAGGGGGGGAAAACAAGAAGAGCTCGCCAAGAAAAGGTGGGGGGGGTGGGACTCAGAAGTACGGTGGGCGGGAACGGTGGCCAGGCTGTCGAAAGCAACAGAACAGGGGCATTACTGGCAAGGAAGAGAAAATTCTGGTGTCGGACTGGAGAGAAAAAAAAAGTGATGTGACTCTTAAAAAAGGAGAAACTGGGAAAATCGTAGGGCTTGCACGACCTAAGGGAACTGTGAAGAAATTGAGGGAAAGAAAAAGACAACTGTCACCTGGGAAGGGTTCTTGTGAGACTGAGAAAGAGGGCTAAGGGGAGAAAAGTGTGGTGCACGCAGAAGGATAAAGGAAAAATTGAAAAGGGTCCGAACCCAGAAAAAAAGGAAGAAGAAAAAAAGTGGTCGCAGGGGGGAAGAAACCGAAGTATTTGGGTCTGGAAAGAAGGACTTTCAAGGCCAAACCGGCAGCGGGCGAAGCGGCCGCAAGAAATGAAACTCGAAAGAGGGCGGGGGTTGGGGGTTTACAGAAAAAAAGACAGGCAAGCCGAGGGACAAATCAATGGGAGGGAGGAGGAGAGCCTTTGAAAGGGGTAACGGTGGCGCGGCTCCGGGGTGGAAGGGGGTACTCAAATAAGAGAGGAGGGAACTTGGCAAGAAAGACGAACAGAAAAAAAGCATCTGAGGACAAAACAAAAAGAGGGAAGGAAAAGAGGACGAAAAGATGTTGGTCTGGGCAAGACAAGACAGTAAAAAAAAAGGAAGAGGGAACTGATGGGAAGTGACAAAAAGCGCCCAGGGGGTCCAACTGCAACAAAGAAAACGAAAAATGTTGGCGATTTTTAGAGGAGGGGGGGGGAAACATCAACACAAAAAGAAAAAAGTCCGCGTGTCAATCTTGCCCCCAAACCGCTCGCCAACGGGGAAAGTGCGCCGGTTGCAATCGCAGTTAACAAAAAAAAAACGGCAGAAGAAAAAAACGAAAAGGGTGCCTGAAAATACAAGGCAGACAATTTTTCGGTGGTGCGCTTCCTTTTCTTGGGGTCTCAAAAAAATTCTGTCCTTTGAGAGAACGGACTAAGTGTCATGGGAAGAAAAGAGGTAGTGTCGTGCCCCAACCACCCCCGAAGGCAAGACGGGAAAGAAGGAAAAGATTTAGCGGATTGCGAAGAGGAACAGAAGCGGGGGGGTTGCCCAAACGGGGAAGGGGGAATCCAGTTCGCGTCCTCCATCAGAGCCGGTAGGCAAAAGGTCGTTCATGGGGGGGGGTTTGGGGCCATTTTCGGCGGTGACGTGGCAAGCAAAAGGGGGGGTGGAATCATCTCGCCGGACTGACAGAAAAAGTCCCCGGAGAGTGAAAGAATGAAGGGACCACAGCAATGACGTGGTCGGGAGGGGTGGCAATGACCAGCTGCCACGATCAGCAAGAACCAAGGGGGGGGGTTCCTGTTTCCGGAGTCGTCACAAGTGGGGGGGAGGAGCAACTCCCGGATGTGTCCTGGGAAAAACAAACAAAGGAAATTTGAAAAATTGGCGGCAAGGTGGTTCACTGGAGATAAAAGGGAACAAAATTCACGGAGGGGACCGGGAATTGCAGAGGGAAGCCCTGGCGACCGGGGGGGCGAAACCCGTTAATGAGACATAGGGGGAGAAGCAAGAGTGGTATACAAAAAAAATTGCGTCCCAGGTAAAAGGGGGCTAAATAAAAACAGAGGGAAGAGAGCAACCAAGGATCTAAAGGATGCGGTGTAAAGGAGGAAGGGGGGTTGTAAAGGGGCTTTATTGGCCAGGATTCACGGAACGAAACAGGTGGGTTCAGAAACAATGGTGGTGGGGCTTGGCGCGAAAGAAAGAGAATTAAAAAGGCCCATCCCTCCCCCGTCAAGGGATGGGGGTACGCGATACGCAACGAAAACCCGGGGGGGGAACTCCTCGTATTCTGGGGGGAAGATTTGCCACAAAAGGAAAAAAGGCTTTTTAGAAAACGGGGGGAAGAGCAGGGGGAAAAAAAAAGACCACGTGCGTTAATGGTCCACGAATCATTGGTATGACGAAAGGGAAGTAACGCTTCCAAGGAGCCAGAGGGTCAAAAAAAAAGGGGGCGCCGCGTCTTGCCTTCTAAAGGGGGAAAAAGACGCGGTGGAATCGAAACGGAGGTGGGGGCGATGGGGAATTGCTTTTAAGAGGGTGGTTGACCGGGGGGGGATAGCCAACGACAAAAAAAGGGAAAAAAATAAGAGACAGACTAAAACCTGCACGGGGCCGTCACCAAGGGAAAAGTGTAACACACCAACTTTGCCTTTGGTGGTGATGAGGTCATCAAAAAACTCCTTCCGGGGAAGAGGGCACCTGACGCAAACATACTGGGGCAGGAGTAGGAAAAAAAGGAAAACAATTCATTAACCATATCGAAAAAGGGGGGAGAGAACCGTGGATCCAACAAGCGGGTAGGAAACCAATTCGCGAAATCTAAGCTGACTGCGGGTAGGGTTCGAAACTGAACGCGTCCAAAAGGGAAAGACAAGTCCTACTAAAAGGATTTATGCCAAGGGGGGAGATAAACCGAGCAGGGTGAAATCTGATACCAGGGCTAATAAAAAAAAAGGGAGAACTTAGCCACCTGGTACGGGCAATGCAATATGAAGGAAAAAGGTCGTCGGGGGGAATCTGGGTTTCGTTTTTGAATTAGACACAATAGGGTTAACCAAAAAGTTTGGGAAATACCCAAGACTCCAAATAAGGGAAAAAAGGTGGGGGTACCCCAACCTGTACACAACGGCAAAATCGCGCCAGGGAGGAATCTAAATTCTGGGGGAAAGACAAAACTCTGGCACAGAAACCATGGGCAAGTTTGACAAAACCCTTGGACAAAAACTTTTTGTGGAAAGAACCGCTAGGAGGGCCTTCGAAAGGAAAGGAAGGAACGAACAAGCCTGCAAAGAATGGCGTAAAAGAGTGAGGGAAAGTGGGTTTGGAAACGCCCTGAGGGTTTTTGGTTGTGTTGGGTGGTTGCTCCACTGGGGGGGGGTGATCGATGATCTGAGTGGGCCAGTGTGGGTAAGGGCTTGGATTAAGGAAGCCTGAAAAAGAGAAAAGGGGGAAGAAAAAAGGTGGTACTCACGTGGGACTAATGACAGAGGGAGGGAGAAACCTCCCAGGACCAGGGTGGTTAAAAGGGGGAGGTGGGGAAAGGAAGAAGAAAATAGACAAAATCAAGGGGGGTCGGTTGGAACTCACGGTCAGAAATGGGTTGAGGCGGAAAAAAAAAAGGGAAGAAGACATACTATTGTGGGAAAAGGGACCTGGAAAGGAGAAAAAAACGCTCTATTAGGTAAAAAGGGAACTTTTTTCTAACTTTTCCATCACGTGAGAGAAAGTCAGGGGGGGCTTGGTCGCTGCTCTGGAAAAAGGAAACATGGGGGAACAGAGAAACACGGGAAGGGACGCTCTCACAAACCACAAAGTAAGAGGATGGAATATAGATAGGGGGGGGGGGGAAAGGGAAGATCGAAAAATTCCGGGGACTAACGAGCGCCAAAAAAAAGAGGGGGAAGCCTCCTCACAGAAAAAAAGGGGACCCGGTCAAACTCGAGCGTTTTCAAAGGACAAGAACGGACGTGACTTCAAAAAGGAGGGGGGGATTGGGGAGGGATCGCACGAGGGTGTCACGAAAAGACGGGGGTCCAACGCTCCTAGAAAAGGGGTTGGCATTACACACCACGCAAGTTTGGTGGGGAACCTTCACGAAGGGAGGGGGGGGGCTAGAGACGCCAGGTCGTAACCGGTTGAAGAAAGATAGGAATACTGAAAAAAAATAAAGCCTCAATTTCGTAAGTCAAAAGAGTAGATACACAAGAACAGGAGAAAAAAGAAAAAAAAGTGGTCAGGGGGGGGGGCCGTTGGCCAAAAAAGAGTTTCCTGAAAGAAAGAAAAAAAAAAGGGGTCCAGCAATTGTTCGTTAAGGTCAGAATCTGGAAAAAGGATGAAAAAGCGAGGGGGAGAACACACGGGGGAGGGGGGGTCCCAACTTTCAAAAAGGAAGGGGGGTTGGGGAGAAAAGGCCAATGCGGGAAAAAAAGTAAATGAATAAAGGGGGAAGCGGTATGGGAGGGAAGGGGGGGGTGACCACAGGGGGGAAAACCGACCTGCCCGTCTTTGCGGAACTTTTTCGGGTAAACGTGGGGGACCGAATCCAGGTAGGGGGGTAAAGTCAACCAGCACCCCTCTAGACATTGAAGAAATCCCAAGGGACCGTTCACATAACGGGGAGGGGGAACTCGTACGGAAAGGGGTAGGGTAGCGAACTGGGCAGAAAATTAGTTTTCAGGTCAAGAGGGGGGAAAAGCGCGAAAAAGGGAATACTGTCCACGAACCGGGGTGGGCTAATAGAATATGTGGGGGGGAGTTAAAAGGGGTGTCAAATGCGAGGGGGGAAGTAAAATCTCAAAGGAGGGGGGGGGTCTCTCAGGGCCGGAGGAGGTTGTGATGAAAAAAAACCAATAAAATGTGAGGGGAAGGGAGAAGGAAAGAGTTTTTCGCTTAAAAAGTTTTTTGGGGTTCGGGGCGTGCACGCAAAAGAACGTGAGCACTCAAAGAAAAGAAAAGAAAGGAAACGGTAGCCAGCGGCTATCAAAGGAATCAGAAATGGACAGGGGGGGGGGGGGAGTCCAGAAAAAAAAAAGGGGGGTGGGTTTGGGGGGAAGTGTTGGACGCCGATGAGGGTCGGGAACTTTATTTGGGGGAAAAAAAGAACTCAAGTGGTAGGCACTGGACGCAGGAAAAGCCGTGAAAAGGGGGTTGACCGGAACAAGGATTTTTCCAGGGGAGGGAAAATCGAGGGGAAGGGACCTGGAGGAGTCAGCGATGGACCAGAAATCAAAAAAAATACTGACAACAAAGGGGACACTAATCGAAAAGATGAAACACGTTTGTGACATCAGGGAAGGGACCAATCAGGGAGAGCTAAAAGAAATTTACGATCCAGCCGTCTCAGGTAGGAGACATGGGAACAGGGAAAAAAAGGGGTAAAAGAGGGCGACTAACACTGCAATGCACGGGGAGAAAAACTGAGGCAGGGTTCTAATTCAAGATAAGAATGGCGTGGCAAGCTGGAGTTGCCCAAAGAAGGGAGCGGAAAGGCCGAGGAATCAACTTGGGAAGTACACAGAAGAAAGACGCTGACAAAATACGCAGAAGAAACTTCGGTTGACGGAAGAAGGGGGGGGGGAGGAATTGGCTACGGTTGCCACACTAAGAAAGTAACAAGGAAGGCACAAATTGATATAAGATCAACTGAGGAAGAAGGTGTCCCGGATGGCAAATTAACAAATTATGCAGATTAAAACACAAGGAAAAAAAAGGGTCAAAAAAGAAAGAACTACCTTTCCGAAACCGGGAGATTGGAAAGGGGAAAGAAAAAGGGGGTCTCACCGGCAATTTGGCTTCGGAAGTCAGAGGTAGAAAAAAAGGAAAAAGGTAGTGGGGAAGACAAATATTTGGTTCTTTCAGCAAAAAAAAGTTCACTTCAGGGGGGGGAAGATTTGGTCAAGAAGAGCGCACGCCAACAATTTCAGCTTGGGGGGATTTAAGACACAGAGGGGGGGAGGAATGCAGGCGGAATGGAAGCAAAACCACGGCATCGGTGCGAGCGGAAAAAACGAAGGGACATATTAAAAGGAAAAAGGGTTTGTTTTGGGATGGTTTACCCGATAAGAATCTCAGGGGAGAAAGTCAATGGGAAGGACTAGTATCGCCGGGGGAAGTTTGGAAAAACTGGGGAGAGAGCTTTTAGGGGGGGGAGGAACGCTCAGAGACTCCCTTTGGCACTTGGCGGGAAAAGACCCACCGGAAAGAGAGCAGACAAAAACAACAAAAAACGGAGGAGGAGAAAAAGGATCAACCGTGTGTCTGTTAAAAAAACGCAGGGACAAGAAGTATCGACAAGAAAAAAAAAAAGGGTCATAAAAAAAGACAGAGCCAGTTTTTCAAAACTTCACAACACAGCGGAGACCTCGAAGAAAAAGGGGGGGGAAAAAGGGTTGGGACCCGGGGGCGGTTTACTGAAGTCGGAAAAATCAAAAAAAACAGAAAAAAAATCTGTGAACGGAACCGGCCGCTCGCAACGCATTGCACGGGGGACCGAGAAAGGTCGAAAGCCGGAGAAAATAAGGAGGGAGTGCAAACAAAGGACAAAACCATTGCTGCGACACGGACGTGCTTGGTTTAGGGGAAAAGGAGAAAACGGAGGGAAGAGGTCCGGAAGACGGCGTGTCACCAAAAAAACGGAGAGGTGCCCTCAAAAAATCCATTTCGAAGAGAACAGGCCAAATAAGGCAATGGTGACCCGGGATTCAAAAAGGGAGGAAGAAACAAATCGTCGGTCCTTGAAAAGGACTCCGGAGCAGGAGTACGGAATTTTGACCCATGAGGGGGACGGGGGTGAAGGGGGGAAAGAAGTTTGTTGTCGAGACGACAGACAAAGGAAACAACAAAAAAATTCAGTGATACCATGGTGGGTCACAAAGTAAGGGTTGAAAGGTGAGGGGGCTGGAGCCAGCCCAAAGAGGACAGAAAGGGAGGGGGGATCTGAGGTGAGAAAAACCACATGACTCAAACAATCGGCCTTTGTCTTCACCAAAGGGGGGAAGAACAAAGTGGAGCCGTTCTTCGAGGGGTCAGGACAAAAGGATAAGAGGGGGAAAAACCGGAAAAAAAAAAAAAAAAAGCCGCTAAAAATAGGTCCTTAGTCAAAATTTGGGGCCGTGAAAAGAAAAAGCAAATGTGATCGCATTGATGGTCGCCGTCAGGGGAAAGGGGCCTTGCGAAGACACGCCGGTAGCGACGCTGGGGACGGAAAAAAAGGAAAGAAAATATTCAGGGATTTTTGGTCGCGGCCGGGATTGTTGAGTCCTAAATCAAGAGGGGGGGGAAAAGAAAAAGAACATGGTGAAGGGGGGGGTGATTGGTTGCGCGGAAACGCATGAACAAAGGCATCACAAGGGGGAAGAAAGCGAAGCAGCGAATAGCAAAGAAACCCCCCTTTAACGAATTTGGGAGGAGAGGATGTCCACAACCCACGACCGGCTTGGTCGGTAACCGCGTCCAGCACACTAACAAAGGGAGGGGAAGGTGGAAACAGAGGGGTCGGCCTCGAAATAAGAGTCCAACAGTCTAAGAGGAACAAAAAAAAGATTCGTAGGGACGCCCAATGAATATCCTGGTCTTAATTGGTTTAAGGGAAGAGGGGCGAAGAAGGACAGTGGGCAGAGCCCCGGGGAATAACACGAAGAGGGGTGCTGGGTGTGCCATCGCCACGAAACCAAAACAAAAAAAAAGAAAAAAAAGGGGGGGGACCGCACGCGAAAAACGCCGCTTCCGAAGCCAATGACTGCACAGTTTTCTGGGGTTTGCATGGGGTGAATGAAAAAAACAAAATAAATCCGGCCCCTGAGACAACATTAAATCGAGGAAGGGGAGGGAGGGGAGACCCTAGATCACGACTGTGGCGCATAAAAGGTTGAAGAAAAACCCAGCGGTCCCTCAATTATCGCCCGGGGCCAGTGGAATAAAACGTCCAGGTATTCGCCGGACTCTTCATCAAGGTGGGGGGGGGGAAAAAAAAAAAAGGACTTCTGCACAACGTGGGAGGGAGAAAACAGGAATGTTTCGACGACAAGGAAGCCAGAAACCCATGTCAAGGACAAGGGGGGGAAAAAAGTGGGGTAGATTCAATGGCTAGAGAAAGGGCTTTCTGTGGAGAAAGGGGGGGGGGAACAAGACGTGGTCGACAGGTTAACCAAAGAACAAGACCAAAAGAACTTTAGGGGGGGGGAAAAAAACAACAAAACCAACTATCGCGGGAAAAAAATCTGACAAAAACATTGGGCGCCGAGAGCCACGGCAAGACTATCCACCAAACACGGCCAAAAAGTCGCAGTTCTTAATCTAAAAGTAGGTGTTCCACAAATCAGAAGGGCTAGTACCAGCCAAATACGAAAAGTTTTGGACCAAAGAATGTTGGGAACCCAAGGGTTTTGTGAAAAAAAAAAAAACAGGAAGGGGAAAAGGATTGTGGAATAACGGGTTATTTATTCGTAAAAGGGAGGAGAAATAAAAGAGGGGGGGAAACCATAGGGGAAGGTCAAAGAATGGAGGGGAAAGGGGGTGGGGCCCTGGGGAGAAAAGTGCTTTTTGGGGAGTCAAAAAGGGGGTGTTTCAAGACGAAGGAAAGAGGGAAAAAGGGGCACCTAATGGGGGAGGACTGTAAAACGTAGGAAAGATCATATAGTGTAGGAAAAAAAGGTGGGACAAAACTAATAGGGAATGCCTCGCGACCAACCGAAGGTAATTGGGAAAAAAAAGGGGAGTGGTGGAAGTGATTAACCAAAAATCTAGGGGAGAGAGAGGGAACGAGTCTTTCGCGAACAAGATTCAAGGGGACAAACGACGCAGGGTGGGCAGAAGGAAAGGAGAAACTCTCGAGGTGTCCGGGATGTTTTCCTACCGGGTTCAAATCAGTGAATCGTAAGGGGGGAGTCATAGGGAAGAGGGAAGCAAAGGGAAAAAGTTTTGAAAAAAAAAAACATCCACCTTCAAGCCAAAAGAGAGGAAACAACCACCGGAGGAGGAATGACAAATCAAAGAGAGGGGAAGGGGGGGAAGGAACACAAGGAAACCATTTGCTTCCCCTCGAGCATCCAAACTAATCCGATTAGAATCCGGAAAAGGGGGGGAAAACACTGGGGAAAGAAAAGAAAAAAATCTGATCCGTTTTCTCAAAAAACCGAAGTCCCAGTTCGAGAAAAGAAGGAGTAGCACAAAAAGTTTCCAGCGAAGACGGGTCTTGTAAACAAAAAGAAGAGAAAAAATAGCCGATTGGGGGGTTGGGGTTAAAGGGAAAACAACAATTGTACCACGAAGGAGTCGCGAGGCATCTCCAACCAGGAGGAAAAAGGGGGAGGGTCATATAGGGAAAAGCGCGAAAATACAAGCCCGTCAAAAAGTAATAGAGAGAGACCACCGCAAGGGAAAAAAGAAGGGCAGTCCGTGGAACAAAAAAGTGCCATACAATCAGAAAAAAAAGAGCACAAAGCTGGTGGGTTCAGTTCCGGAAGATCACCCATCGAAGAATTGAAAAAAAGAGAAGTGTACAAAGGGTAAAAGTTTGGTCAAAAAAAGGGCCCCAGGATGTTTTTGGAACCAGGGGGGAGTTGACTGGAGAAAGAAACGGGAAATCCTTTGACGATGTACTCCCGAGGGAGAAAAAAAAAAAGGGTACTATAGGGGTGGGGTGCCAGGGTTTTGGCAAACCCTTTCACAAGGGGGAGGGTTGCGCGTTTGGTTCGGTAAACGTTGTCGAAATACAAAAACGGGGGTGGTAAAGACAAAAGAAGGAAGGTATATAAGGGGGGAGAGACCCAAGGGGTGTTCCCGGCAAAAAGGGGGTTCGTTCGCAGGAAAAAAAAGGGTTCTGGTGGAGGACAGAAGGAGTGGGGTCAAGTGGCAGTACGCCAGGGGTCAAGGGAGGAGGGAAGGAAAACCGCCGAAGAGAAAGGGCAAACTGCAGAAACGAACGATTTTTATCCACGGGGGAGAACCGGAAAGAAAAAGGAGGTGTCCTTCCGCCTAAAAGGGCTCAGGGGCCGGAAAGGTGTTTTGCTGGAAAAAGAAGGGCAAAAAAAGCAAAGGTTGCAGTAGGGGAGACCGGCCAGGGCAGGGGGGGGGTTCCGAAAAAAAAATTCCATGTTTGGATTTTCTAAAGGACAAAGAAACGGAGAAAGAAGAAGGGCGCCTTCGTAAGCCAGCTGCTATCAAGGAAAGAAGGGAAGGACCTTGGGGGAGGTTTTTGGGACTATGCTAAGGTTACATTGAGTGGGAGGACTTAGGGGGGAATGGGAAATTTAAATGCACGAACGTTTTAGGTCTTGGGGAACGAATACGCAAGCCCGTAGTGGGGTGAACCGGGGGAAACATGAAGAAAGGAAGTCAAAGGGAATGGCAAGATAGAAAAACAAAAGAGCCATACATCGAAATTCGAACAAGGGGATTTTTGGGAAGCGAGGGGGGTCCCCTGCCAGTAAGCACAATGTCGACCTTCAAGAAGGAACTGAGACTCCACCCTTGGGCAAAAGAAAAACGTAAAAGAAAAGAAGGAAAAGAAAGGCGATCCAGACCCCAAACCTAAAGGGCCTTCATCCAGGGAAAAAAAAGAAAGGGGGCGAACAAAAAATCAATGGGTGAAGTGGGAAAAAAGCAAGGTCAAAACAAAAGAAAAAAAAAAAGACGAATTGAGGGGCAAAGGGAAGGGGCCAAGAAAGAAGAACCCAGGCAAAAATTTCGGTCAAAAAAGGGGGGGGGAAACAAAAAAAAAGAAGGGATGGAAAAAAAAAGCAAGAATAATTAAGGTTGGGACTAAAGCGTTTTTACGAGGGGGGCCCTGCACCGAACCTCACGGGACAGACAATTGGGGGTATAAAAAAAAAAAAACGGCTTGTTGGACGGGAGGCAAAACGAGAAGGATGATGGGTGGGGGGAAAAAACGTAAACGCCGAGACAACTGGGAAAAATCGTAAAAGAAAATGTGACAGACGGAGGATGGAACGAACCGAATGGATTGCTCGAAAAAAACAATGAGGGGGGAAGTGTTGTCCATGGGGGGACGAATGGAGAAGCGAAAAAAGAGGGGGGGAAATGGTGGGGGGGGAAAAAACCGAAGATGTCTCAAAAAAAAGGACGGGACAAAGTTGACAGAAAAAAAAAAAGGGTTCAGGAAAAAGGAAGAAGCACGCAAACAAGGGGGGGGCACGAAGGTTTGAAGAACCCTAGGGGTTGGTTCAGGGAACGGAACGAACTTCGGGGGGGACACCGGACCAAAAAAGATGCAGCGGATGAAAGCGGGGACTCATGCACAGTGGGTGAGGGGGAAAAGTGGGATACGAAAAAAAAAAAAAAGAGGGAAAAAAACCAAGGCAAAATTAAAGGGGGGGGGGAAATGTCGAGGGAAAAAAAAGGTGGAAGTTGGGGGAAAAAATGGCGCGAAAACTTGGGGGGGGGGGGGGAAGTTGAAATCAGCATGAAATCAGGGGCCTCTCCGAGGAAAGAGGACTGACAACACACATCCTCTCTTCAAACAAACAAAAAAAAAAAACGATGAAAGAAAGAGGAAAGAAAAGTCTGGGGGGGGAGGGGGGGTCGCAGAACAAGTGAAGGAGGAAAGAAGCACTAAAGGGAGTGCGAAAAGGGGCAAAGAGACGCGCCAAATTTTTTGTGGGGAACACCTGCAAAAAAAAACACAATCCAAAGCAACGACTCACAAGGGGAGGGGGGGGGGTTTGTGAACTTGCGATTTCGAAACGTCCAAAGGGTTAATAGTAACAACAGGAAAAACGACGTAAAAAAAGAAAGAGGAGGGGCCAGAGGTAATTTTCAAAGCAGACCGCTAAGAGGCCACGCTGGTGCACGTTGGGATCAAGGGGAGGGAACTCCGCAGGCAGCAAAGAAGGGAAGGTGTGTCATGAAGAAAAAAGAATACAAAGAGGGAAAGGGGTGTCACGTGTGTGGGGACAGGGAGATCCTTTCCAGAAAGGGGTCAACGGGGCAAAAGGGGAAGAACAGGGCATGGGAAAGGGGGAAAAAGGGTTGCGGGAGAATCTTCATGGGGAAACAAAAGCCAGAGTTGAAACCAGGTCGGCCATCTAAAAAGCAAGGGAACTTGGGGGGGGAGAACAAGGGATCTAATTTGAAATTAGACGTGAAAAAAGGACACAATCGAAGGTTCGCGCAAGCTAAGTTCGAAAAAAAGGGGGGTTGGGGTCAACAAGGGGTTTCCGGGGAGGGGGGGGGAGCAATGGTTGCCACATGTTAATTGGAAAGGGGGTGGTGTATTGAGAAAAGAAAAAAAAAAAAACAAAAAAAAGCCATGGGGGCGTCGTGATAGGAAAATGGGGTGCCAGGGGGTCAAGGGGGGAAAGGGGGAAGGGGTTCAGGGACAAAAGCGGCCAAGAAGAGGAAAAGAAACCGTAAGTGTTGTCCAAAATGGAGGGGTCTCTGGCCGTGAAAGAGGGGGGAAAATCGTGATTGGAACAAAAGGGGGGGTACGCAAAAAACTTTTAAAAAGAAAAGGGCAAAAAAGGGAAAAAGGGTTTTGCACCGGTCGGCGGGACGTCAAAAAGAGGATACAAAAAAAAAATGCAATTCGCGGGAAGGTAAGGGGGGGAAAAAGGGGCAACGAAAAAAAACGGGTTACCCGGGCGCATTTTTATACACAAAAGAAAGAAAAGGGATTGTAGAAGAAATGGCTGAAAAAGAAAAAAAAAAGAAAAAAAGGGAAAGCATTGGGAAAGGAAAAAAACTCCGGTGAAGGAGGGGATCGGGTGAATGATAAATGCGGTAAAAAGGGGGGGGGGGGTGTCAAGGGAAATTGGGGATTTTGGCAAGAGAAAATTATTAAAAAAAGGAAAGGGGGGTGGGGTCGAAAATTGGTGAAGTTGATTTTTCAGGGGGAGGGTCACATAGAGGATGCCCCCGGAAGGAGGGGAAAAAAGAGAAAGTTTTCGGAAAACGAAGGGGGCAGAAAAAGCAATAAAAGGGTGGCAACACCTAGAAAAGGTGGGGGGGGGGCGGTATCGTTGAAACAACAACAGACTGCGGACGTATCAAAGGGGTTGGAAGCGGTTTCAAAAGCAAACAACAAAACAAAAAAAAACAACAAGGGGCGTGGCCATGGAAAAAACATAAAAAAAAAGGGAAAACAGCACAGAAAGACGCAAAAGGGAACACAGTAAATAGGAGGGAGTACCAAAAAAAAAACCGGGGACCCACACGGGGGGAGGAGGGGGGATTGGAAAAAGGCAGGAAAAATAAAAAGACTCTGGCACCAGGAAAAGAAGTGCAGGGGAATGTCGTGCCACACGACTTGCTGAAAACAAAAAAAAAAGACCACAAAAACAAAAATTTGGAAAAAAATGAAAAAGGGGGGGGCAGGAGGAAGAAAAAAGAAAAAAAAAAAGAAACAAGAACAATCGCCGAAGTTGGAGGAAAGACAACGACTGGGGGGAAAAGGACGGGGGGTGCTTGGGGGCAGCACAAGAGAGGAGTTAAAGAAAGGGTCCCGTCCGACCCAAAAGAAAAAGCAAAAAAAAAAGAACAATGAAAGAGGAGGGGGGATTACCATGGGTCTCATTGGGGGAGGAAAGAAAAAACGGGGGATAAACATCAGGGTCAGGTCAAAAAGAATTACCGGGGACAGGTATAGGGAAAACTGAGGGGGGGTTTCGCGAGCCGAGGGACCCTTAAAATGAACATCTGCCCAGTTGGACACTTAAAAAGGGGGAAAAAAAAACAAAGGGAAAAGAAAGAAGAACACTACAAAGGTGTGGGTCATGAGAAGAAGAGAAAAAAAAGGTGACTGGAAAAAAACAGAAAAAAAAGGGGTAGACAATGGAACAAGGAGAGAGAAGCAGAGGGGTGAGGGGGGGGGGGGGGGGAGCTTTGCCAAAAAAACAATCACAAAAAAAATTGAGGATGTTTAACAAAAGAAACCTGTTTACCAAAACATCAAAAAAAAACCAAAAAAAGAAAAAAAAAACCACTTAACCAATAACAAAAAAAAAAAAGAAAAAAAAAAAAAAAAAAGAAAAAAAAAAGGAAAACAAAGAAACTGGCAGGTGTGGACGGGGAAAAAAAACCCTTGGGAAAAAAAAAAGGTCGAAAAGACAAGTGGGCCGATCGCGACTCACCATCTCTCCCAGGAGAGGGAATGGTCTAAAAAGGATTTTGAAAAACAGAAAAGACTAGGGCCAAAAAGCCAAAAGAAAAGGGGGGACCACACGGGGGGAGAAACCCAACTGTGGACCACACGTTGGTGAAAGAAGGAAAAAGTCTTGGGGGGAATCCCGGGCGAATCGGAAAATGAAACGGGGGGGGAAGGAAAGAAAAAAACACGGGGGGACAGGGGAGGGAAAAAGGGAAGGTCAAACAAAAGGTGGGTTGGGGGGGGAAAAACGGAAAAAAAAAAGAAAAAAAAAAAAAAGGCGTGGGGGTGTGGGGGTTGTTGCGAAAAGGGGGGGGGAGGCTATGGCAGAAAAAATTTCAATGGGGGGGGGAAAGGGGAGAGGTGGTCTTGAAAAAAAAAGTGCGGAAGGAAAGCAGCTGGGGGGAGGGGGGAAAAAAAGGTGGCACCAAAAAAAAAGCTGGGGATGACATGTCGCGAAAACAACAAAAACCCACGAAGGGGGGGCAGTGGTAACATGGCGTGGTGGAAAGTAGAAAAACAAAAGGAAGAAAAAAAAACATGCGGGACTGGGGAAATGGACAAAAGAGGGGGGGAAAGAAACCCGAGGGGGGGGGGGGGGTAGCAGGGAAAACAAGGTGGGGGGGCCGATCCAAGACGCTGTTGAAAACGAAAACGGGGGGAAAAGGCGAAACGCTCACGAAAGGCGGGGGTTGCAATGAGAAACCGGGGGGGGGGTGGAGGTCCCTAACCGGGTTTTTCGCGGGGGAAAAAAAAGAGGAGGTACGGGGTGGACTGAAAGCTAAAAGGCAGGAAAAAGGAATTGGGGGGGGGGGGAAGACATACACAACGGGCCCATAAATAGAAAAAAGGAAGGAACACAACAACAACGGGAGGAGGAAAAAGAAGTAGGGGAAGGGGAAACTGAACAAAGGAAAGAAAGGGGGTCCTTTGGCTTCCTCAAGGGAAAACAACAGGCACAGAAAAAAAAGAAAACGGTGAGGGAAAAAAACACCAGACAGGAACGCCTCGACAGGGAGCCAGAAGACAAAAGGGTCAAACAGCACGGAAGTGGATCGGGCAACTCGTGGGGGGGGGGGGAAAAAAAACGCGAAAGAACGAGGGGGTGGTTCCAAAGAGGGGGGGGTGAGAAGGAAAAAAAAAATTGTTTTGGTGGGATGACTTAACAGAGGGAAAAGTTGTTGGAAACACACGTCAACTGGAAGGGTGGCGAAGGGAGATCAAAAGGGGGGGACAAAAACTTCACCACCTGTGGGTTCAGAAATAATATCGTAACATGGGGGGGAAAAGGTAAGAAAAAAAAAGACCTGCCAGGACAGGTAAGACAGAGGAAGGCAGGAAGGAAAAACCAACCTTAAGCAAAAGGAGACGGTCAGGCGTGGCCCAAAAAAAAACGTGCAACACACAAAACGTGACTACATAGTGACGCAAAAGGGAAGAAAGCTGGGGGGAGGTCCTGGGGTGCAGATCGAAAAATCAGTTCAAAAAAAAAAAAAGGGAAAAAAAGTAGACCAACAGGGTCCAAAGTGGGGGGAAAAAAAGGTGAAAAAAAAAAAAAGTCTGGTTGGGGGGCGGCCGAGTGAACTGAAAAAACAAAAGAAGTGGGGGAAAAAAAAGTGAACTCCGGCGAGAGGTCGGGGGAAAAGAGGTTGGTGTCAACAGGGGGGGGGTCCCAAACCACTGGAAAAAAGTGACAGTTGGGGCCCGGCATTGTTTGGAAAGGGGGGGTAAAAAAAGGGGGGGGAGAAGGGCAACGGGTTGTTTGGGTAAGAGTCACACAGCCGAATGATAACTCGGAGGGGGGGAGCAGAACAAGGGGGGAATTGACAGAACAGGTTGTCGGGAAAAAGAGGCTCGGGGGAAAAAAGGGGGGGGGGGAATGACGAACTGGGCAGAACAGAGTGTCAAGGACCGCACGTTACGGAGTCAGAGAAGAAAAAGGGAGTACTAATATCGGCCACAGGCGAAAAGAGAAAAGAGGGGGGGGGGATCACACTGTGTTATCGAAAAGAATGCGAGTATGGTAATAGAGGGCATCAATGAGGAGGGGGGGGTGGTCGAGAGCGGAGGATTGGTGGGGGGAAAAAAGTGGGACTCCAAAAAAAAATCAACGGTTTACGGGTAGGGGGGGGGGGGGGGGCACAAAAAAAAAAACAATGGGGGGACTTTTGGTCACGCTCAAGGGTGGGGGGGGGTCTGGGGGCGATCCACCAAAAGGGGAGTAAAAGTCAAAGATGGCAACGAAGTACGTAGAAAAAAACAGAAAAAGAAAAGACAAGAGAGAAAGGATACGAGTGGGAAAGCGTGGGGGGAGGGGGGGAAAAAAAAGAAGGGGTGTTTTGGTTACGTGAGACTTGGAAGCGGAGAAGGGGGAGTCGACTTGATGTGTGTTCCAAGAAAAGAAAAGGGGGGGGGAGGGGGGGCTGGACGAGAAGGGATACGAAAAGCAGGAGGGGGTGGTGACATTCCCGGAGACGCAAGAGGGGGGGGGGGGAAACACAGTTATGGGGGATCCAAGAAACGCTGTCCGAATTCCTGACAGGGATTTGGTCGGAAAGATGGCCACACCGGAAAGAACAAAAGCGTAAAAACAAAAATGGTTCCGAACCTCACAAAGGGAAAAGAAAAAAAGTCTTCTGGTCACAAACCCGGCACGGACAAATGGACCCATGGGACAGAAGAGCATTTAGAACTTATCCTGGGAAATAAAAAAAAAAGGAGGGTCTTCAGGAAAAAAAAAGGGGAAAACTTACGCAGCAGCGACATCAACTGAAGGAAATTGAGAAAAAAAAAAGGGAGAAAAAGTAAAAAAAGGGGGTAGCAAGGGGTATAGGGAGGATTGGGGGTCAATCAGGGGGGGGAGGGGGGGGGAATCATCCGACACTAAAAAAAAAAGCGCAAAATTTGTCGGTCCAAGTGGAAAGGAACAAATCCTGAAAAAGTCAGCACACAATGGAAAAAAAGGCACAAAAATAGGGAAAAAAAAAAAAAGGGGGGGAGAAGGGTTTTCTGCATACCACCAAAAACGAGCGTGGGGGGGGAAGGCAGGCAAAAGAAGAGTCAACAGGGAAAAAGGGTACTGGACAAATGGTAGAAGACAAAACGACGGCTTTTTGTAAAGGGGAAGAGAGGAAAAAAAAAAGGAAGGCCATAGGCCAAAACGAACAAAGGGGAAAACAACTCAGGGAAAAAGAAAATTTGGACGAAAAAGGGGAAAGAAAACGGACAGGAGATGTTATTCAGGCCCCGGTCAAGGGGGAGGTGTTTCTGGTTCTACGAAAGAAAAAAAAGGAAAGAAAGGAGTTGGGGGTACACAACGAAGAAGTACTCCAAAAAAACAAAGGGAAAAAAAAAAGGGAACAAAAAAAAAGTCGAGAAAAAAATGTGACAAACCCGACCGAGAAAGCAAAAGGACACACCAAAAGAAAGGGGGGTTTGTAAACAAATAATGTTGGTTCCAAGGGGACGGGAATGCTTGGAAAGGGGGAAAGGAAAGGGAGGGGGGTTCCTCGCGGCGCTGGGGTAAAGGAAAGCGGGACTGTCGGGGTGGTGGGGTGAAACGATAAAGAATGAGACCAAGGGGGGGAAAAAATCAGTGTGGAGTCAAGAGGAGCAAATTTAAAATGGGGGGGGGGGGAAAAAAAAGTTTGTAGACTCCTCATTGGGACTTTGTAATCAGGAAAGGGACGGAGGAGAGAAAATCTTCAAGGGGGGGGAGGGGGACTAAAGAAAGATCGAGAGACAACAACAACTAAAAAGGAAAGGGGAGGAGGAAAAGAAGAGTGTGAAACTGGGGGGTTTTTGTTTTCGAAGACATAAAGCACAAGAGGAGGGGGGGGGGGGACTGATAAAAAAGCAAAGAAGCGAAAAAAGGGGGTCGAAACTGTAAAAGCGCTCCTCGACAAAATTTGAGGGGGTTTTTGGGGGGGAATTGCGATTTGTCAAGGTGAGCGGGGGTTAACCAACAAGACCCGAAAAGGTAAGTTAATTTTGGCTTCACAAAAAAAAAGAAAAAAAAGAACTCACAGAAAAAGGAGGGGGAAGTTGGTTGGGGGGGGGAAAAGGGGAAGAAAAAGGGGAAAAAACCCTCCCCCATGGAAAAGAATGGTCCTTAAAAAAAAAGAAAACAAAGGGTGTTAGGGGTTGTTGCGTGAGGGGGGAAAAAATTGGTCGGAAAATAAACCCGTAACTCGAAGCGGGGGTGGGGGGGGGTGGGGGGGGGGGGGGGGACGGAGAATCTCGGTACACCACCCAAAAAGAAGAGGGGGACCTGTCGCCATGGGCACTGGGAAAAGAAAGGAAAAAACCTAAATCCGGGCCGGGAATCAAAAGTCGAAGGTGTAACGTTCGCTCGGGCGCACCCAGAGGAAAGCAGGGGGGGGACACATTGTTTCAACCTGCGTTAAGGCAAAAACCAAAAGGGGGGGGTTGGGGGGGGGGACGAATAACTACAACAAAGCCGGAGCGTCTGACAAAAGCAAAGGGGGGGGGGGACCCTTCAAAAGGACGTCGGCAAGGTAAAGAAACAAAGAAAAAATGAGGGGCAGAACCGGAAGTTTCTAAACATAAAAGCCTGAAAAAAGGGGGGGGGGCTATCGAGGGGGAGTGGGGGGGCTACACACAAACTGGGGAAGGAACAAATTTAAAAACTGTGCCGGCGCGCCTGGTAACGGACGGAAGGTGGCACGCAAATTCCAGAAGGGGGGACGGGGCCAAAAAAAGCGAGATAAAGAGTGGCCGCGCCTGCCGTCAGAAAAAAAAAAAAACTCCTGGGGGGGAAAGAGAATCCTTGATGTCGCCCGGGCAAGGAACGTTGGCAGTGAAAAAAGTTTCTAAGACCAACGCTTAAGAGAACGCGTTGCTAGAAAAGAAAAAAAAAAAAAGTCTAAGCATAGGAAAATTTTTTGGTGTGCCGGAAAAAAGGGATTTGGGGGGAAAAAGAGGAACTTAAACAAAGCAGGTCGGGGGGGGGGGGGGGGGGGGAGGCGAACGGGAAGGGGGGAGGGGGGCTGCACGGGGGCAAATAGTCGTGAGGGCACACGACAATCACCACGTGAAAAAAAATTCGACAGGAAAAAGAGAAGAGGTCAATCCAGGTGAACACCTTGCTGTTGGGCGGGGGTGATCGACCCGGAAAAACCCTACCTTCTTGGGCATAAAAAACGGAACTTCCAGTCACTAGAGGGGGAAAAAAATTTCCAGGGCCAATGGTAAACTAAGCAAACAGTACGGCCGAGCAAAAATTTCCCGGGGCCACAGGGGGGGAAGGAAAATCTTAGTCCCAAAAAAGCGAAAAAACCTTACAAAGACACGGGGAATTCGTCTTGGAGGAAAAACAAAAAGAAGAATGCCACTCTGGGGGGCCGAAGGCGTGCCAACATTTCTTGGGCAGACGTGTTGGGGCGTGCCATCGCAAAAAAAAAAATTAAAAAAAAAGACCAAATATAAGGAAGGAAAAAAAGACGCCGCTGGGCCGTCAGCAACCGGGAGGAAACTTACGGAGCCACTGGAGGGGGGTTTTCACTTGGGGGTGGGGCTAACAAAATTGGCCGAAATGAAAAAAAGAAAGAAAAAAAATACTGCAAGAGGGGAACTTAAAAAAAAAAAAAACCCATAGAAGGTCGCACATTGGAGAAGAAAAAGTGGGATACCAGGGTAAAATGTCACAGGGGACGGAAAGGAATTCTCTTCAACGTCCGGTGGGTGCAGAGAAAGGAAGACGAGGGAGTGCAGGGGGGGGGGGAAATACTCAAACTGCAAAAAGGGTTCGCTAAAAAACCAACCAAAAAAAAAAAAATGGGGTTGCGAATCACGAGCAGAAAAAAACAGGGAGGGGAAGGGAAACCAAAAGGGGGGGACTACAATGGGCTAGAGCATGCTGGGGGGAGGGGGGGGTATTGTAAAAACAATCAGGTGGGGGAGGGGAAAAAACCCGGGTGTTTTTTTAAACAAAAAAAACAAAAAGAAAAAAACCACCACAGTAAAACTACACCAAAAACGAGAAAAGCCTGCACCGAGAAAGAACGCGTGTGGGGGGGGGGGGGAACCCCACACCTGGGGTCCCAAAAACTAAATACTATGGGAACATCTCACAACTGTCTTAATCTAAAAAAAACCGGATGGGAAACCGTAAAGGCAAACAAGCTTTGCATAACCGGCAAAACAGTGAACGGGGCCCTGTGTGGGGGTGGACGCTCAAAAATTTGGGGGACACAAACCCGTAAAAAAAGTACATGACTGGGAGGGGGTGTGGAATCCTGGATATTGGTTGGGCAAAAGGGGGAGCACTGAAGAAAAAAAAAAATAACAGCGGGGGAAGAAGGTTGCGTCCAAGTGTAAAAACAGTGGGGGGGGGGTGGGGGGGGGGAACGGAACGGCCACACGGGAGGGGGGGGGGTGTGGTTTGGTTGGTTGTGGGAAACCAAAGGGGGGGTGAACGATATGGGCGATGAGGAAGTCATTTTGTGTGAAAAAAGAGCGATTGGGGTTTCCGGATGGAAGAAAAAAGGGCAAGTATGAGGGTTCCAACAACAGGGGTGAAGAGCGGGGGGGGGAACGAAATGCTCTCGCGACACCTCTCGGTGAACAAGGGGGAAAAAGGCACGTGGGGTTGGAAGGAATAAAACAAAAAAAAAAAAAAAAAATAGGGGGGGGGGGGGGGAACTCGTTGGAAAACTCCAAAGTGTCTGTTTCCGCGAAAAAAAAGGGCCGAAAGCCGGAAGATGTGTGACTACCAAAGTTGGGAAAGGGGGTCAAAAACGCTCGCGTTTCACAGACGGGGGTTGTGACGAAAAAAAAAAGGGGGGGTTAGTTGGAACGGGGGGAGCTGTCTCAGGAGGGGGGAAATCCAAAAAGGAAAAACTTTAAACATCTCAAAAAAAGGCAAGAAAAAAAGAAAGAGGATCAAAAAACAAAAACCCAAAAAACTGTCTTCGGGTAGGTTGAACAGCAGGTTAAGATGGGGGGGAACTGGGATCTTGCCAGTTCTTTTCATTCGAAACTCTCTGAGGGCAAGATGTGGCCACCATGCCTGACTTCACACGCGTGAGTAGAACCTTCAAAAAAGAAAGGGTAGAGTGTTGAGACAACTACCAGGGAGGTCAAAAGAAAGGAGGGACTGCAGGAAAAAAGAAAGTGTCTTCTGGAGAAAGACGGCGGGGAACAAAAGGAATATCCCCGATTTGGGGGGTTAGGAAGGGGGGAAAAAAAAAAAAAACAAAAGTTTGTAACACACGGGGTGTCTCGAAAAAAAAAAAAAAGGAAAGAGCCACAGAGGGGGAGGGAAACACAATGTGTTCTAAAGATATGATAGTACATTCAGAACAAGAAAAAAAAGGAGTTGCTGAAAAAAAAAGAAGGATAGAGAACCACAAGCTAAAAAAAAAAAAAAAAAAACTCAGGGGGTCCTTGCCAACAAGATGTGGTTTCCGACAGGCTGAAGGAAAAGGTTGGTCAAAAAAAGGCAAGGGGGGGGGGTTGTCTTTTGCCGCGGAGGAAAAAAAAATCGGTCAACCACAAGAAACAGAGGGTTTCTAAAAAAAACGTGTCCAAAGTGGTGGGGGCCAACAAATTGACCCAAAAAAACTGGTTGGAGGGAAATAAATGGGGCACCGCGGGGGGGGGGCAAATCCTTGGGAGAACTGAAAGAAACCCCCCCAACCCACCCCAATCAACAGGGAGGGCGAAAAAAGGTTCAAGATTTGGGGCCAGTTGGGGGGGTCCACACACTGCAAAAAAGTTCTTTGGAGGCTGGGGAAAAACGGGGGGGGGGGGGGGGGGAGGGAAAAAAATGAAACGTAGTGTGTAAGTCAGACAGCAAAGGTACACGCAACAAAAAGGAGAATCATTGAGCTACCAGGGTGGAGGTGACCAGACAGGTTCTGCAAGGGAGATCGAAAGGGGGGGTAGGGGGGGGGAGGGGGAAAAAATGGGCAGCATGAATGACACGGAAGGGGAAAACGCGTTTTCCAGTCAGACCAGACCAAGGAACGACGACGTCCAAAAGAAGGGAAGGCAGGGAACTATGTTTAGCACGGTGGTGAGACAAAATAGAGATGGTGGGGGAGGAAGAACGGACGCACGTTATGTTGGACGACACTCAAAGGGGCCGGAATTTGGTTGAAAAAAAAGGACCAAAAATGGGACACCCCCTCAAAGTGCAAGGTAGTGGGAACCGGAAGAGGGGGATCGGTTGGTTCGCAGGGCAGGATTTGGTGGACAAGGGGGGAAAAAAAGGGGCAAATGGCACGTCCAACAAGAAAGACAACAGAGAGGAAAAAAACTCCTCACTCGTAGGCCAGGGAGACTAGGAAAAAGGAGCCAAAGACGATTAATGGGCACAGGCGGAAGGGTTTGTGGGGGGGGAAGAGGGGGACTAACTTGTTGGGGAGGGGCGGGGTGCGCACGGGGGCGAAGGTTGGGGGGGCACCGCAGAAAGCACGTGTAAGTGGACTGTTGGGAAAAGAGGGGGGGGGGGACCAGCAATCTTCGTGGGGAAATGACGATAGCTGCCCCCAAGCAGATGTGAAAAAGGGGGAATTGGATATACGCGCCACCGAATTCCGGAAAGGGGGAAAGTGTTGGACCAGAAAGGGGGGGGGGGGTCCTCTACCAATAAAGGGAAAAACCAAGGTCACCCAAAAAAAAAAAAGGAAAACAGGGAAAAAAAAAAAAACTGATTGTTGCACAAAAGAAATCAAAAGGGGGGGGGGGTCAAGGGAAAAAAATCCTGAAAGACTATCAGGGGTTCGATCTCAGCGACCGAAGAGTGTACTGAAGAACAGAAACGGACGCAAGCGAAAAAAAACGACTGGGTCAGGGAAAGGGGAGGTGGACTGCCGGCAAAGGGGACAAAGGCACAACAATCGTGGAAAAAGAGGTTTGCAAGGACAGCCGGAAGAAAAAAAGGAGCAGGGTGACCGGGGGGAAAAAAAGTTGAAGAAAAAGACGACACAGAAAAAAAAAAAGGGGGGAAAGAAGAAAAAAAAAAACAGGAAGGTTGCGGCGGGAAGGGTAGGGGGGAGAGAATGCACCACCGAAAAACCCACGCACCACCCCCCCGAACGTCAAACGGGGGGCAAGTATCAAAAGAGCGAGGAGGGGGGAGGGGGAGGGGGGGGGAGGGGCTAACAAAAAATGATTGCCAAGGAAATAACGCCGACACGGGGAAAAAGGAATCTAACTTTTAACGACCGGAAGGGGGGGAACCGAAAAAAGCTGTCAAAAAAAAGGGGGGAAAAAGGATGATTCACCGGCAAAAGTCGGGTTGCTTTGCACAACCGGAGAATTGAGAAAGGGCCAAAGCCGTATGGGGGGAAAAAATGGAAAAAAAAAAAAAAAGGGAAGGGACAACTCCAACTACAAATTTTACTAAACGTCAGAAGGGCCGAAAAAATGGTAAAGGATGGACTCCACCGGAGCTGGAGTTATGATAAAAAAGATTATTTTGATGACTTTCCGGCAACGGCGGACACGGGGAAACGAGGGGCACCAGCAAGGGCGAGGGGGCAGAAAAAAAAAAGGGAGATGAAAAAAGCGGAAAGCGTTAGGGGGGGGGTGGGGGGAAAGGGGAAAAGACCAGAAATCGCCCAAGGCCCAAAAATCAAGTTGGTGAGTCGAAGCAATCAAAAGGGGGGGGGGGAAAAAAAGTTGGGGGGGCGAAACCTACTATGGTGGATGTGGAAGAAAAAGGGGAAAAAAATCCTACCGGTCCGATCTGTGGGGCACATGGCGGCGGAAACAGAAAAAAAAGGAGAAAGAAACGTACTCACGGAAAAAAAAGGGAAATTCAGGAGGAAAAGCGGAGAAAGAAATCTGTGTACTGCGCACCCGACAGGGCCAATAGTAAGAAAGGCAGGGAGGTAAAGACGGAGAAAAAAACCTGGGAAAAGAATGAGACCCGCGGACAAAAGTTTTTTCACTTGCGGACGAAAGGGGGGACACACACACCAACTCGACTAAAAATTGGGGGAGGGTTGTGTGGGGGGAAGGGAGTCATTTGACTTTGAGCGGGGGAACCAAACACACGACAAAGAAACCACCAAAAGGAAAAAAAATCATTCACGCTGGTGGACAAATCTCATACAAATTCAAAAAAAAAAAAAAAAAAAAAAAAACCGCAGTCGGGGACCCGCAAGGGAAGGGGGCCTCGAAGTCCGCCCGAACGCAGAAAAAGAAAAAAAAAAAAAAAAAAAGAAACAAAAACAAAAAACAGAGTGATCAAGCAAGCGCACGGGTCGGGGGGCCAAAACGCGGGGGGGGGGGGGAACGGAAAATTCTCGACGGGGAAGTTAAAAGA
>Ga0179593_1316125_pt1 | contig 33834 bp, 43 predicted proteins | sample CZODoug2_1_08_16_FD_185931 | JGI IMG/M metagenome (GOLD analysis project Ga0179593, IMG submission 185931) | Vadose zone soil fungal communities from Angelo Coast Range Reserve, California, USA - CZODoug2_1_08_16fungal (PacBio error correction) | ecosystem: Environmental > Terrestrial > Soil >...
TGAAGTGCCTAGATGTGAAGACTGCAATTTCAGTGGGGGCCAAAGCGCCTGACCCAAGATTGATCCGAAAAAAATCTGGAGGCGCTGTCCCACTAGTGAAAGGACTGGCAAAGAAAAGTAACGAAAGTATAACCTCGGAACTTCGGGAAAACGGGGGGGGGACCTAAAGACAGGGAAAGGGAGAAATATAAGGGGGAGGGTAAACCAGTGCAAAGGGAAAAAAGGCGTCCCTCATCGGAAACTAAAAGTTCCGGGTTTCTCCGAACTGAAAAGGGGAAAATTTGTGAACCGACAACAAAAGTCCACTCAGGAAAAACGGACCTGGGAGCTTCGAAATTCACCACGGGGCAAACCTCTGCAAAGGGAACTGTGGGGGAAAAGAGAGGGAAAATGTGCCAAAAAGGGGGTGGCAGCCAGGCCAAGGGTGGGACGTTGTCAACGAGGGAAACCAAAGGTGCATGTAAAAAGAAAAGAAGAATAATAAAAAGTGAACTCTTGACCACTGGGAAACCTAAGGAAAATGACCAACAGAACACCAAAAAAGAAAAAGGGACCATAAGAACAGAGGGACAAGGGGACACCGGCCCTTCCACGCCAAAGGACTCACCAAGTGAGGGGGGGGAGGAGGAACGCGGACGATCGGCTTGGGAGAACAATCAGGGTCGGGTCACAAAATTAGTCATGGACGATTGCTTTTGACAAGAAGGGAAAAAGGAGGTTAAGAAAGAAAAAAATCATTGGAGGAGACTACAAGAGTTGCAATGCAACAACCATCGAAAGTGGGGATTGAAGGGAAAAAACAAAAACGAAACGATCTCTTAAAAAAAACGAATTACACCCGCCCTCAAGGAGAAAACACCTGGAGACTAAGCCCGCCGGGGGCTGTAGAGGGCATACGGTCAAAGAGGAAACGGGGGAGTCCCCGGGACGGAGAGATTCTACTGGGAAGAAAAGAGGAAAAAAATCCTTGGCATACCCAGAGGGGGCCTGACACCCCGGGGATAGACCCCTGGGTCTTTTGAAAGGGGACTAGAAAAAAACCGTCAAAGTTGGTCTATCTCGATTGGGAACTAGGGGGGAAAAATTCAAAACGTCCGTCGTCCCGGGATGAGGGAGAGAAATTGAAAAGGAACACCATGCCGACTATCGTCCTAAGAACAAAAAAAAAAGAGGTTATAGAAGACTTAGTACCTCCAAGAAGAAGAAGGGGGGGGAAAAAATTCTACTAAGCGAACCATCACCGGTGGGGTCTTGAAAACGAAGCAAAGCAAGGGGGAGCAAATTTTCCCAAAAAAAACAGTCAACGCAGGAGGGGCTTTGGGGGAGAAAAAAGGGACTCAAAAGGAAAAGGTGCACCCGAATGAACAAACGATGTTAAAAGAGAAAATCCCCTGGGATTCAAGACTAATAGGGGGGGGGTACTTCAACGATCTGGGGGGGTAACAAATAACCAGCCTCGAAAAGGGGAGGGGCAAATAGGGGTGGAAGACAAAAATCTGGTCTGAAGAACTGATAACAGCGGTAAACCTCAATCGGGGCTCTAAAAGAAAAAATAAAGGGAAAAATGACCCTCCGAAAAGGGAAGCATGACCGGTTTGGGGGGAGGTCCGAAAAGAGGAAAAGAAAAAAAAGGGGGAGTATTCGGGATTGGCACCAACTTGTGGCCTTTAAGTTTGGGGGAAAGAAGTTGTGGTGGAAAAAAGGTGTTGACTGGTGGAAGAAAAAAATTGGGCACGAAAAAGGGCGAGATCTCTTCAAACGTATCTGGCTTGATTCTCATGTTCCCGAGGCAAAGTACGAAAAAAAAATAAGGGGAAAGCCGTTAGGAAGCCATGGGAAAACCAGTCCGGCAGAGGCAACGGGAAAAGGGGGATGAGACTAGGTGACGTCCCTAAACATCCGAAGTCCTTGTAACTTTTACGTGGGGTGATTCCCTCAAGGGGTATAAAAAAAGAGGGAGAAAAAGGGCCGTCGATCGGATCGCCGGAGAGACACAACGGTGGGGGAAAAAAAAAAAAGGGGAAAGTTCCGAACATTCCAAAAAGAACCCCAAGGCACCAGGGGGGGGGATGAAAAGGGAATGAAAGAGTAGCACCGATAGGACAAAGGGAAAGAAGGGGGGCCTCCGAATCTTAAGGAAGACCGTTCCCTCCCGGGAAAAATTCAGGAGGTAACCAGGGGAAAAAGAGGGAAGGGAACAAAGACCTTTGGAGAATTCAGAGGCGGAAGGCAAAAAGTGGAAGATCGTGTACGCAAACCTATAAGGTATCGAGTAAGGGAACCAAGAAGGGCACGCCACAACGAGGTAAAGTGGCAGAACACATCTCATGGGAGATGCTCTATCTGCAAAGCCTGGCGAAAAGACTTATGGCACTGGGGGAAAAAAAAAAGGGGGAATGGAACCAGGCAACCATGCGGTAAAAAAAGGGGGAAAGAAAAAGGGGAAAGGAATGCGTTCGAACTTCAAAGTAGTTCGCTAGACTCTCGTAAATCTTCAAGGGGGGGGGGAAGAAGAGACAACGTAAAATTTGCCGCAGCGAGTGGCTGGGGCGAGACAAAAAAACCGGAATCTTCTAAGTCACCCGGGGGGGATATTTCAAACCAAGTTGGAAGTTAGAAAAGAATGGAGGGTAGAGGGAAGGCCAAACGGCCACAAGTTACGCCCGAGAGATAAATGTGAAAAAGGTGGTTACTGAGTATGTAAAAAGTGAGTGTCCCTCAGGCTTGCACGCAAGAAGAGGGAAGTGGGCAGGAAAAAGGGGGGAAAAAAACGAGGTCCATGAAGGGAACAGCGTTGCGGAAACAGATTCAACGCTCCTGGGGGGGATGTCGTGTGTGAACCTGTCAGAGTTATAGTGAAAAATTCTCTCTTGGAATGCTTCCAGGGGGTGGAGCAGGAAGAATGAGAGGGGGGGACAGAACAGTCCCAACCAAGGGGGGATAGCCAGAAACACGGCCGGTGAAAAGCAAAACTTAAAAAAAGAAAAAAAATTCGTAGGAATGTCCAGAAAAGAGCCGGGAAAGAGGGGGAAAGGAGTCAAACTTTGGGGGGAGATTACTATGAAAAAATTTTCCCAACAGACGAAAAAAGTGGGAAAGATTCAACCAGGGAAAGTAAGTATCGGACATGGTGCCATAGCAAGGAGCGCCAGGGGTTCATACCCCCAGCTTAACCACCACACGGCCACTAAGGGGTCTGACAACCACTCACTGTAAAGAAAAAAAAAAAGTAAGTTGGGGGAAATAGCCAGGGGACGCCAAGAAAGGCCCTGTAGAAATCTGGGTAACTCTTTCAAAAAAAGGCTTCTCAAACCGGAGGAGTCGAACTTGTCTTCAGACAGGAAAAAAAGAAGGGAGAGAAAGTTGGACTCTGGAGGAAAGAAAAGCACACCGCACTCACCTTCTGCATCCAAAGGGGGACAAGCACAGGGACCCGCAAACTATCTGAGAAGGGGGTCGGAAGACAGTCACACTGGAAAGCAAAAACCGAAGAAAGACAACACACAAATACAGAGGGCATACGCCAACATAGCAGGGGACACAGATAAGGTGACGACAACACCAAAAAAAAAAGCGGAAAAAAAAAAAAAAAAAAACTAATTGACTATGAAAACATATTATAACTTAAAATCAAAAGGAGGGGGAAGATCAAACATAAAAGACAGGGGAAGAAACGCCAGTGCCAGCAAAAAAAAAGAAACACGGGAAAAAAAAGGAAGGAAGGACCAGGCACACAGAAACATACAACTACACATACAAGGGGAGGGAGACCATTATGACTGAGGGAAAGTTGGTCTGGGAAAAACCGGAAAGGAGGCACGCCGAAATGGGGTGGCATTGCAAATGGGAAGGAACATGTCAATCAAGTCACGCGAAAAAAAGAAGGAAGAAAGGCCTAGGGTCAAGAGTAGGCGACCCGGCGACCCCCCGGAAAGAAAACTGGACAAAGTAACCTGAAACTAGGAAAGAGAATACTGTCGGGGAAGCATACCTGGTTAAGCAAAGCAAGCGGGGGTCTTCTCAGACGTCCCGCAAAGAAAGAAAAAGTAAAAATCAATGGGGGAAGTAGGACCACTGAACGAAAGAACAAACACCAGAACAAACTTCAACCCCCCTTTAAAAAAAGACACAAAAAGGGACCTTAAAGGAACATAAAAAGAGAAAAATAAGGATCTGGTTAAAGGGGGGGAAAAAGGAAAACCGGGATTTAAGTCGACAGCAAACGCACAGCTATGGAAGTAAGAAAAAGGACGTCAAGTAGCCTTTAAAAATTAAAAAGATACATAGGCGTAGTAACTGAAAAGGGAGGGACGAGGGTTCCAAGGGGGAAAAAGGGGCCCTCCACAGGAAGAAAGAAAGAGCCACTGACAGGGCTAACCAGCAAAGAACTAAAATCACGTTTTAAAAAGCCGACAAACGAAGTCAGAAAAAAAAAAAAAGGGGAGCAGAAAAAAAGACAGGCGAACAACCTAACTTTGGGTCCACATGGCTAAGAAAAAAAAAGGAAAGAAACGGAGTGTAGGAAGAATGAGACCGACGGAAAGAGGAAGAAGCATCATAGCACTCCTTGGGAAAACACCTATTGAATAAGAAAAGGTTTCAAATCCCCTAAAAAGCGGCGCAAAGCGCTATCCCCAAAAAAGTATCGTTGGGGGGGGGAAGGAAAAAGGGTGCGGTGGAGAGGTTCCACCTCCACCAAGGGGGTCTGAAAAAGATGCACCAAACAAAAAAAAGGGGGTGGAAAACAGCTGGAGGGGGAAATACTCCTACCTAAAAAGAACAAAAGAAACATGTGTTCTTGAAAAAAGGAGACTCCCGGGAAAAAAGAGGAAAACCTTCCCTGAAGGGGGAACGACATGCCAGGAGAAAGGGACTAAGAGCAAAAGTAGGATGACCGAAACCTGGCACGGGGTCAACACGGACCTGACCAATCTAAATCTCCGACGGTGAATTCCCTGGCAAAAAAGATCCGATATCTAAAAGGATCGTTCCGGAAAAAATAGTCCCCGTGCCAAAAACCAAAAACAAAGAATGGAGTGGGGGGGGAAAAAGGAAAAGCTGACAAACTCGTCTAGGAGGAAAAGGAAAAAACCGCTAGGGCTCCAAGGGCGGAACATAGAGTATCACGCAGCCTCCTAGGGAACGAATATCAACAATAAAAACTCAGAAAACTACCCCATCGGCCGCCGGAACAAAAAGACCCCAGGGAATCAGACCTTGGTATGAGAGAGAAACCGGGGGGTGGAAAACCTCCCCAGACGCGGTATAAGTTGTGAGAGGGGGGAAACATCTCAGCAACAAAAAGGGGGGGGAAGGAATAAAATATGGGGGGGGAATGGGGATCAAAAAGGAGAAAGGAGGAAAAAGGTGGATTTGTCACTCCCTACCACCAATAGATAGAACAAAGCCCGTAAAAGGACGGTGCGTCCGGAAAGGCTTTGAAGTGGGACGGGGTGACGGAGAGGGTCAGTTCATCTCTCGTGGGTTCGGAGTTAAAAAAACATGCCCGGGAAAAACCCTGAAGGTCTAAGGGGGGGGGGAAGGATACGTGGGTGGGGGGACTTGGAAAGGCCTGTATGCGAAAAAAGTCCTGGTAACGAAAGGCAAAACAAAGGGAGGGTTGAGGCACGGAAAAAGAAAAAAAAGGGCTCGTCCGGAGGGGGGTTGAAGGCCCAAGAAAGGCCCGCCACTGAATAAAGGGGTCGGCATTGTGGACAAAGTGAAAACAGTCTGCCCGCAGGATATAATTGCGTTTAACAAACCAACCAGAAAGGAGTCCCGTTCTTCCGGGATCACATAAAGGTGAACCGTAAGAATTTCGACAAGGGAATAGTTAGTAGGGTGGGAAAATCACCCGAACATGCGCTTGGAGGGAAAAAGGCCGGGGGGGACATTGGAGGGAAAACTGTATTTCTGGATAGGAAAAGAGGGGCAAAAAAACTTCTGGTTGAACAAAAAAAGGTTTCATCCTACTCCCCTTCAGGGGTTTGCGGAGGGACGGGGAGAGAAAAAAAAAAAAAAGGGAACGAGAGACCAGGGGTCCTCCAAAAAGAAAAAAAAGACGCGAAGACAGGTCTCGATCCAGGCACCATTTCCGATCTAAAAGGAGCAAGCGAGATTTTCACGGGGGGAGACAAAAAACCGGGAAGGAACAATGACAATCACAATGGAAGGGGGCAACGCAACAAAAAAAAAAGAGGGATGAGGGAAAGGTCCGGAGCAAGGGGGCTACAAGCAGTCAAGCGAGGGCCGTGCGACAATGGCCACAGATGGGATTAAAGGGGTAAGCAAAAAAAAAAAAAAAAAGGGGGGGGGCGGAACCGCTGTTGCCCGTGGGGAGGTTTACTCAGGGGGATAAGGAATGGGAAGGGGGGCATTGCAAGGGGATAAACCGAGGGGAGGATGTAAAAAAGGCAAGGGGCAATCAAATTGGTGAGAAGCTGTGCAATAACGGGAGGAAAAAAAATGGGTCGCCGGAGAAGTTGAAGTAGCGTAGAAGAAGGGGCAAGAAAGGAAGGACTCGCCTACCGGACCGATATTCAGACGTACCAGGGAAGTAGGGTATCACGCACAAGGGGGATTGTCTCACCCCTCCTACTGCCAAACCGATTCGTTGTGGAAAAAAGGGGGCAATGGAAGATTTCATGGATACTGAGGAAAACAGGGAATTGGGGTGGTCAGAACGGGTCACTGGAAGGGCTTTGCTTTGGTTCCAGTCAGGAACACAAAAGAGGAAGACCTGAAACGTCTTGTGTCTGGCTACATTGGGTAAGGGGACTTAAATCACTACAAAAGGGGCAACTGATGCAAAGGAAGGAAGGAAAACTGCTTTGAAAGAAAAAGATGAGGGGGGATGGGAATTTGCTTCAAAAAGAAGGCTATGTGCGAGAAACGGAGTTTCACAGGGCGCGTAACAGCCCAGGACTCGACTGTAGTGGAAAAGTTGCCAACCGGGAGAAGTGGGGGGGGCCCAAGAATGCTCCAAAGCACCAAAGAGTGTGCACGTGGAGGTACAGAGGGAAAAAGGGTTAGGGGGGGACGTGAATGGGGGCTAAAGGGGGTCCAAGTGGGACCCTTCACAAACGCACCCCGGGAAGCCGAGAATGGTGAGGGGTAGGGAGGGGAAAGGACGGCAAAAGAGGCGGGGGGGGTATTCAACCGAGGGGGGCGCTCTGGGCCGTCAAGAGTCGGGCCATCGGGGGGGAAAAAAGAAGGAGGGGACCGGAAGGCCGCAATCAAAAGAAAAGACTGTTCTGTGGGTGTGAAACTCTCCAGGGGAGAAAATTGGCCACTGCTCTAAGGAAAAAATGGGAAATACAACCTCAGAAGCTCGGCTTAAAGCGGGGGGGCCACACGTAAAGATGAGGTTGCAGAAAGGGAGGTGAAACGAAGAAGAAAAAAAGACGACAAAATGGGGCAAAAGGGGGGTATGGGAAAGTCCCGGTGAGAATTGTCCAGAAAAAGTGAGGAAAGGAAGGAGTGCGAAAGGGGGTGGACTTTGGGAGCTGAAAATATTGGTAGAAGGTGGGAGGAAGAATCAGGACCTTTCTGTCAGCGCGTGGGGCCCAGGAAGGTCAAAACTAAAAAAAAGGAAATTGGGGGATGTAGGATAAGAAGGGAGGAACGGGCTTGACCAATTCAGGGGTTGTCAACACTAATAGTCACATGAGGGAAAAGGGCTCGGAGACAACTGTTCGGGGCTTGAGATCTTAAGGAAAAACGGGGGAGGCGGGGGCAAGGAGTCTTGTCCATGGGGGTGTGGGTTGGGTGGCTGGTAACTTGTTCATAACGGAGAGAGGCCAGGGGGGAGCAACACCGTCATTGAGACAATCAGGTTAGGGCACGGGTGGGGAGAAGGGAGGGAAAAGAGGGGAAAAAACTTCAAGAAATCATGGGGGTGGGGGTCCAGGCAACCGCATGTCTTCGGGGGTAACAGAAAAAAGGCGGAAGGCACACCAGGGGGGATCAAACTACTTTCATCGGGGGAAGACTGGACCTGAAAGCTAAAGGGAAAAACGGACTAGGGGGACCCTATCTAAATTCTATTTTGGAATTCCACTCTGGGAAAAAAGTGTAGTGTCATTTCCTGGGGGATGTAAATAAGAAAGACGGACGGGCGGAACAAACTCTTGGATCAAAGACCCTCTTGGAGGGGTTACCAACGTACACCCATAAGAAAAATCAGTAATTTGGGGGAAAATAAAAAAGGTCAGCAAGACTTGTTGCAAACGTACTACGTAAAGACTTTCCCTTGAGTCAGGACATTCGGTTCGGAGGCTGGCGTCAAAGGGGCAGACTTCACTAAGGTCAATCAATAGTAAAAACTGCCATTACTCGGGGAAACTGTACGTTAGAGAACAAGGGGGGGACGGGGGCCCAAGTAATAAGCAAATTTCGTAAACGTCTTGTCTTAATTGCGGAAAAGAAGGGGGGATGGAAAAACCCCAAAAAAACTGCCTGCGAGCGTCCAATAAACATTGGAAAACCTGGAAAGGGGTAAAAAAACGCTAACTTAAGGGCAAAAATACGCCGACATAGAGAGGGTCAAAAGGAAAAGGGGGAGCTACCGGCACTAAAACCTTTGAGAGACGATCACTAAAGTACATGGTCTCCAGGGGGAATCCGGGGGGGGGTGTAAACGTCCGAGTGCCAAACCACGGGCGTTGCAACAAGGGGGGAAGGGGGGTTGGAAGACGATTAAATACCCCTATCCACTCATGGCCCGCACCTTCCTGGATGGGCCAAAAAGGGACAGAAAGATAAAAAAAAGGAGTTTGTACACAGGAAGGGCCTCGTTTGAGAACTGGGGATGGGTTTCCATTACACTTAGTTTCGCCAGGTAGATCAAGAGCGTTAACAGGGCCTATCATCTCCGAAAGAAGAAAGGACCAAAGAGTCAGGAAGAGGTCTGAGCTGCCCGGAAACCCTGATCCTTGACCTGACGTGGCGAAGGAAAGAGGGGGCTGGGGGGGGTTCGGACTCGATAGGAGGAAACTCGCCGTATTACGGAGGGTGCTCGAAGACATCCTCGACTAAAGCTTCACCGGGGGGCATATCAGCATCCATAAAAAGTAACCTTAGAGACGGAGAGCGGGGGGGGGGTGTTAAAAGAAGCAAAAGTGGTTGTAGACCGAGCCTGCGAATTTTATATTTGGTAGCCAAGTATCACCAAGAAGGTTAAAGTCTGGGGGGTGGAGAGTAAATGAAAAGGGGTGAAACACTTTACGGACACTTCACTCTAGAGGTCACGTTACCTGGATGGGGGACTGGAAAGAAACCGAAGGGAGTCATGGCAACAGTCTCCACCTTCTGGAAGGCCGGGGGAGGGGGGGGGGGAAACCATCCCAGGTCAGCGAAGTACCAAGAGGGGTCCCCAAGTGATGGACCGTAGTTAGGGAATAACAGGATGTTCAATGAGATGGCAATTCAACACCGTGAAACGAGTGTGAAGAGGACTAAAAGGGGGGAGTTGACGTTACTGACAAGAAAGGACCTTAACCTCCTCAACAAACCCCATATTCATGCAGAACCAGAATCTAAACAGAGACCCAAAGAAAAAAGTGGGGCCCCTAAAAAAGCTCACTTTCGCCCTCCAACGTTCGTCTTCCCGGCGTAAGGAACAGAGGGAAGAAAAGAAAAAAACATCAAAGGGGAGTGGGTACTTCCCAAATACTACAGAAGAAAATAGGAAAAGGGACTTGAGATGAAATGAACGAACGGGTCACGAAAGTCTGGATGAATAAGTTTTGGGGGAGTCTCTGGCAGAACTGAAAAAACCGGTTCCACAAAAGCTCGTTCTTTTTTGGATCCTGAACACACAGACCACTAAAGAATCCTCCGGTGCAGGAGACAACGAGGGGGAGAAACGTGGGTAGGAATCACCTACAAGGAAGCCTTGGCGGGGATATGATCTGTGAGAGGTAAAAAAACCGGAGTAAGGGGTGACTTTGAGAAGTACCAGCTCCGACCTGCTAAAAGACTCTTCCTGCAGGCGAAGAGAAGGTCAAGAGGGGTCACTGCCAAAATTTAAACTAACTCTTACTAAAAGACAAAGTGTGTGAAGGAGCGTCAAAAAACCGCCTAAAAAAGTAACAAACTCCAGGAGGGACCCCTACGTTTCTTCCGTACTTGAGGATCGGGGGAAAGGAAAGGGGAGACGTCAAACAACAACAATGGAGGTGCAAGATATATGATAGACTGGACCTTTTTCTCTAGACGCCACTCACAGGTAGCCATAGTAAGTCCGCAAAGCTCCAAGCGGTCTGGAAAAAAAAAAGCGGGGACGGCGAAAAAAAAGAACGGGGTTGGAAAGGGAAACAGGTCCCGGGTAAACCAATTCAATCCGTCCTTTGGTTAGAACGTGCCGACGACCGAACGGCGCCGAAACGATGGAAATAGGGAACAGAACAAAGGGGGGGCGGACGGGGGGATGCCTGGTGTGCCTCTAGAAGTTAGACGGCAAAAACCTAGGGTGTTTGGTGGGGAAGGAACGGGTGAAAGAACATCTTGGTTCGGGCGCCAAACCGCCCACGAGGGGCCGTCAAAAGCAAAAAAGGGTGTAAGAGGAGGGAAAAAACAAAAAGGGAAAAACCGTAACTCCGCGAAGAAACCTTAACGGTTGGATGTAACGAAAGAACGCAAGACTATTTGCGGCTAGAAAGTCAAACCCCCGGGCCCGAGCCCACGGGAGCGAAAATGACTGGGGGGAAAAGTCTTGGTTTGGGGGAGGGGATGGGTCGGTTGGAAGACGTCTCCCGGAGGGGAGACTCTCTGGTGGGCGTGAACACGATGAGCGACAATTGGTGAGGAAAAGGAAGGGAAGCCGGGGGGGAAATCTGACAATGGAAGTTCCGCCCGAATTTTACCACTGTCCCTGACTGCCGAATGAGAGGGTGGTGGTAATGTCAAAAAGACGGGCGTCCTCCAGAAAGAACGAAAAGGGTGCAAGGGGGGGGGGGAATTAAGAGTTAAAACAGGGGGGGAAAGGCACGTTGCCGTCGATCCCCAAAACTACTCAAGTGCAAGCCATTCAGGGACATACTGCAAAAACACGGTGCCACAAGGGGACAAGTTCCGGGGAAAGGAAAAAAAGGGTGTCGTAAAGGATTCTCCCATGGATGTGGGCCCTCGGCGTAACCCAGGGGGAAGAGGGAAAGAAGCCTGGGCGGATCATGGCTACATCTTTCAGAGTAGAATGTAAAAAAAAGTACACGAAGACGGAAAACGGCCGAGGGGATAAAAAAAATGGGGTGGGGCGATCGGATGGGGTATCGGGGGAAGGCTGGTGCCCGCCTCACTAACAAAGCGAGGGAATAAAGTAGCGGCCGGGAAGCCCGAAGAAAAAGAAAAGACAAATGGGAAGGGAAGGGCCATGAAAAATCTCCTGGGAAGCAGCAGACTTCGATTGCCTAAGGCAGACCGTTGGGGGGGTCCTGAGAGTACCACAGCCCCCTTTGCCGAAAGGGCAACATCGGAAGCGAGGAAAAAGGTGCAGGGAAGGGCAATTGAAGGTCAAACGGTCGAAATAAGAACCAGAACTTGTGGGCCCTTTGGGTCAGAATGGCAGGCAAGCCGAGTGGGGGCAAGGAGGGGGGGGGGAAAAGCGTACCAGGGGGAAATCTCTTAAATCACTGGGTCCCCGGGAGAAAGGCCTAACACAAACGAAAACCTTAGTTTGGAAGGGAAGAAAAAGGCCGCGGCAAGAAAAAAGGCAAAGGCCCAGGGTCACCAGTGCTTCCGACTCAACCCCAGCGAAGCCAAGGTTTGAGGTAGAGGGTAGGGGAAAAGTTTGTACACTCCGAAAGCGACACAGTGGGGGAGAAGAAGTACAACGGAAAGGCTTGACTATGAAACTAGGAATAAAAAGAAACCGCAGTACCACAGCAAGTATAGGACGGTGCGATGGGAAACAGTCCGGGAAGGGGGGGGGGGTCCAGGGGGTTATGAGGCCCCGTTCCTGTTCATCTCGATACTGTCGTGGGATCCAACTACGACTCAGTCTGCCTGGGGGGGGAAAGTCCGGACCTTGGCGTCTTTGGGGAACAAAGTAGTCCGAAGGGAAAAAAAAATAAAACGAACCTGGACCGTGAAAAAACGTGGTGGACAGTAAAAATTGCGACCCCTAAGAACACTTGCAGTTCGAAGGATGAGGAAAGGTTCAAACCCGCTTCATCTCCATCAAGAACGAAACCTGGGGCAAGAAGAACATGGTTGCAAAAATTGTGGCCTACAATGAGAACGGGTCAAAGAGCGCCGTTTCATACCAATCAAAGGGGAACAACGCAAACTCCTCAAGAACAGAAACCCTCGGTGAGCAGACAGCTCAGGGAAATAAAGACCTTAAAGACTCCCAAGGATGGGGTTGGGAAAGGAATAAAGGACATCTCGCAGCCATAAAATGTAGGAAAGACTTTCGGAACTAAAGAAAAAAAAAAAAAAGAAAAAAAAAAAAGAAAAAAAGGGGCACGACGAGTCTCCTCGGGTTCCAATGAGGAAAGTAAAATTAAGGACAAACAAAAACGGCTATCATCGCCTGGTACTAAAGAAAAAAAAAAAAAGAAACCTGTCAAAAGAAAAAAAACTGAAAGAGAATAAGGGGTGGTTAAAAAGAACAATTGAAAACTCGCCAAAAAAAAAGGTTCAGGGGGGTAATGGGAGGGTCGTTGACGTGTCCGTCGCCGGAGCACGACAGGTGGAGAGGGTACTAGAAGGTTTTCCCTCCGGGAAACAGACCGAGCGGGTTAGCCAGGATTGTTAGCAGAAGGCGGGCCTGTGAAAAAGGGGGGGAAATCGATTTGAGGCCCACGACCAAAGAGTTTGAAAAACTGCAAGAAGGGCAAAACGGCCGCCGCGTGCCACGGTACTACGGGGAAAGAAAAAGGCGACCAACGGATTACACACGTGGCCGCTCAGAAAAAAAAAAGGACAAAAAAAAGGGCCGCTTACGCTGCATGTTGGACCGGCACAACGAGCACCGGGAAAAAAGCTAAAGGGGTTGGGAAAAAGGGGGGAGTTTCTGAAAAGTCGCAGCGAGCAAAGGCTTCACAGAGGGAAAAAAAGCACACCATAGGCCACAGGACGTGAGCAATCAAATCCATTAAACTCAACTTTCCAACATCGAGGTAAGACGCTCCTAAGGAACTTGCGACCAGGAATCAGGTACGAAGCACAAAAGGGAAGGAATAACTCCTCCGCCTCGCCTACACCAAGCAGCACTGCCTTTGGCAAGGTGGGACAGTTATACCACAAAAACAAGGCCGCAACAAAAGGAAATGGGGTAAAAAGGAATATGAAAGAGGCGTGACCTTTCCTTCTAAAAGGCTCCCCATTTTCAGAACAACAGGGGAGGCAGGAAGGGTGACAAAAGAAAAGTGGCACTCAACCCCTGAATTATAAGAAAAAAAAAAAAAAAGGCCAGGCAACTGGTATAGAGAGGTTTTACGGGTCTTGAACGGGTGTGACACTCTGCCGGAAGACGCTCCGTAAAAAAAACATCGGGAAGTGAGGGCCAAATAGAAGTAAATGCCTACACTTACCCCCTATGTAATTCCCACCTAAAAAAAAAGGCGGGGACTACAAACCGGAGAGGAAATCGGGGCCAAGATCGGCCCAACCGTCAGGGAAAAAACAAGAGGGGAGCACATCGATGTGTTGGCGAACCTTAATAACCTCTGGGGGGGATTGTAAAAAGACACTCCTCGGAAAAGCTGCCACCCCAAAGAAAAGGGGCAAAGAAGGGGACCGGGGGTTGGGGTTGGGAATGTTCCGAGCTCTGGGAACCCAAAGAGACGTATATCCTGGAAAAAAGCCCGCAAAAAAAAGGATGTACATCGCAGATCAGGGGCCGACAGACTGGGGACTTTCGAAGGGGGGGTAGGAACTCGGAAAAAAAGAGGGAAAGCGAATGCAAAACCATCTCTTTGGAGTCAGCAAGCAAAAATGGCAAAGGGAGACTCGTAAGAGGTAGAAGTTAAGGGCGAGAAAAGGGGACGGGTGAACAAAAAGAAGGTTCCCACCGTGCTCACGAGAAACAATCCGGTGGGGGAAAAGAACCAACCGCAAGGAGGGACAGGAAGGGGGGAAAGGCAGGGAAACTGCAGGAAGAGATACTGCCGGTGCGATTGTTGGTTCTTCACAAGAACGTGCGGGAAGATGACGACAAAGACCGAGTAGTTCAACCGCCAGAAGCGTCCCCGGGTGCAAGGCCAACAAGGAAGGGTAAAGTAAAGAAAAGGAAACCCTCGGGAGGGAAGCTCTTCGTCCAACACCCCCACGACGTTCATCTAATGCCAGGGGCTGCAAAAAACTCAAAAAAACACCTACGCGCACGCGCAGAAAGAACCGTTCCGCGTCCATAGAAAAGGCAAGGCATTAACCGCCCGATCATAGGGTTCACAGGGTGTGGGGGCCCAGGAACGAACGCACAAGAGTACGCCAGGAAAGGAAAAGTGGAAGCAAAAGTACAACCATCTCGAAGTAAACTAGCTTATTAAACAGATAGGTTAGTGGTGTTTGTTTCCGGTGAAAAAAGACTCGATAAGGAGGGAAAACGTATGTTTGTGGCCCGTTTCGGTTCCTGGCTCCCGGGGGGGGGGGTGAGGAAAGAAAATCCACAGCTCTCAACCTATGTCAAAAAAGGCAGGGGGACGTTGAAAAGTTGGGGAGATGACTACGGGGAGGGTACGTTGGCATCCTTTAGCTCTTCCTTCAGGGCAGCCAACTGAAGGGTCTGCGACGCGCGGGGTCAAAAAGGGAAGGAAGAAAGCAGGGTGAAGAGAGGCCTCCACCAAAGCAGGGGTATGCCAGAAGTGGAAGAGGGAAGCAATGATGGAGAAAAGAAAGCCCCTGTGTTTTAGTGCCTCCTTCAAAAATCAAGGGGGGTAAGTACGGAAAAATGGGGAAAAGGAAAAACAGGGGACGGCACACGATCTTAGAATCTTCGGTGGAAAAAAAGCCCCGAAAAGTATATTATAACGGGGTTGGCTGAGGAAAGGATGAAAACAGGGAAAAAGAGGCTGTTCTGGGAGCCCTATGGGAAAAACAAACCCTCGCTTAAAATAGGAACATTTGTAGAGACCAAGGATGGGCGGAAACCTGCTCAACAGCGAATGGGGGTCCAAAACCCCTAAACGGGAAAAAAGTCATAGCGACAAAGAGTGGTTCGCAAGCGGGAAAGGAAAAACTGCAAATAGAAAAAAAGTAAGGTCAGGAAATGCTCCGGTATCAAAAAATCGGAATTGGAATCAGGAGCCGGGAATTAAAAGAGAATTTCGGGATGAGAACCTCTCCCTCGGGGAGAAAAACCCCAGGTCAGTTGGAAATTAGGTGGCAGCAATTGTCCGAAGGGATAAGGGGGGGGAGACCTCCTAAGGAAAAGGCCTCTCATTTGTACTTACTGGGGCCAAGGGGAAATGCGAACAAAAAAATACATAAAAAAGAAGAACGAGGGCCGGTTCAGAGGGTAAAGGGTCTTGGGCCTTATTTTCCGAAATTGTTACAATCTCTCTTTACTGTCGGAAACTCGTAAAAGAGGGAAAAAAGAGAAAGGAACCACTTAGACGTGGGACCTTGCATAAAAGGGTGAAGTAAGCGAAGCATGATAGCGGGCAACAGCAAGAACGCAAGTAAACCTAATCGAACCTTGAGAACCGCCCAGGCTGAATGTTTATCACTCTTCACTGTTGGGAAAAAAAAAAAAAAAGTGGGGGGGCCAACCCGCAACGACCGAACAGAGGGGGTGGCTTTTCCTCCACATCCAAAGGTCTGTTTATTAACGGAAAAGTAACACTCACCGCAGGGGCTACCAGCAGTTATGAAAAACGTTTCGTGTCATGGGGGGGGCTAGAGGAAAAAACAAACGTCTCGAAGGGGAAACGATCTGAGGGGGTTCGGAGAGGTGGCAGGTCGTTTAAACACCTTCTTTTCGAGAAAAAACGGGGGCTTGCAAAGAGGAGGAGGGAGGGCCCGCAAAGGTGTCAGGGAAACCTGTTCTAACGTTTATGTGAAATGGGAAGTGGGGGCTGTCAACCTCCGCGACGACCCGACCCGAAAGGTACTGGGGGGGGGGGGGGAGGCTGGGTACTCGGAAGGGGGGAATAGTCAGAGGATGGGCTGACGGGGACCCTGGAAGGAGAACTTACTATCAACAAAAAAACAGTCCGCACCACCCAGTAGGAAGTGTCAGATTCGTATTTCCCATTCTAAAGAACACGGAGCTCTTCAGAAGTGGACTATTTAAAGAGACAAAACCAGGAACAAAGGTCTGTGTACTTCTCAGGAGCGTAGTTTCGACGGAAGCGGGGGAAATCAGTAGGGGGGAGAGGACGTAGACGTTGGGTAAGGGGGGAAAAGTCACAAAGCAGAGGTGCAGACAGAGGGTTGAACTACCAATCTAAAAACTGAAAAAAAAAAAAACACGAAGGAAACGGAAGACAAAAAACTTAAGCACGAGCTGAACAAGGTTTTGGTTTTACAGCTTTGCCCACTATGAAAAGGGGGGGTTGGGCCTCAAGACAGTGGGGTGACGAAATAATAGCAAGAAATCAAAACGGGGGTGCAAAATTTGGTGGAAGGGCCAGGGAGAAAATTGTCAGACCAGGGAGGCGAGAGCGCCAAAAAAAAAGGGGGGGCGTTAACCGAAAAACCATTCTAGATCAAGAACTAGCACCGAACTGGCCGAAAAGTGACTAAAAAAAGTACAGAGGACAGGGGGGGGGGGGAGGCGCACGGCCCAAACCCGTCAAGGTTGTCCATACCACGATTTTATTAAGGGGGGGGGAAAAAGAGGGGGGGAGGGGGAAACGTGGGGTGCCGCAACGGGCTAAAAAAGTGGAAAAATAGTAAAAAGGTAAAATGGGTTGTTCGAATAAACAAAATTACGTCCTACTTTCCTGGAGGTGGCGGAGTGAAAAAAAAAGGCGAAAGGGGAAGGGACCGGAAAAAAGCCAAAGAACCATGTCACATAAATGGACAGACAATGGGTGTGAAAACACTCTTTTGGAATTAAGCATGGGGGTAAAACCCGCAAAAAAAAAAAAGCAAAAGGGTCAACGGAAAACCGTGCACAGGGTGCTTAGGGGGGGCACGATCGGAGCTGAAGGACCAAACACGCGGAAGCGAAGGGGGGGGGGAGCAAGGTAGGACGGTCTTAGCAATACAAGGTCAGGTCCATCCTGGAAGAAATCAAAAAGGGGCATGTAGAAGGGGGGAAGGTAGGCTGAAGAAAAAAAAAGACCATGTGGTTGTCTTCTAAAAATACTGTATTTTCAAAAGGGGGGAAAAGCGAAGAAAATGGAAAGAAAAAGGGGAAAGGAACCCATCGAACTCAAAGAAGAAGCAAAAGGTTAAGAGGTTCTAAACTTTACATCTTCTTTGGGGGGAAAGCAAAAAACTAATTGCGAGGGGGGAAAACTAAAAGGAGAAAAAAACCGGCATTCAGGTTGTGGAGTACACCTTAAGGGGGGATACTTAAGACAATCTACAATCCCATGAAGCAACAAAGCTCAGGAGGGTGATCGGCACAAGGGGGGGGGGAAAAGGGTCCTTGGAACACCTCTTCTACGTAGAGTGATCAAAAAAACTAAGGGAAAAAACTATCTGTCTCTAAAAAAAAAAAAAATCGCAAATGAAAATGAAAACAAGGAAGTGAAAAAAAAAAAAAATCAGAAGCACGAACCTCACTCAAGCTTTTCCCTCAAAAAAAAAAAGTCGCGCAATTCGCAGAAACCTTTGGAATGGAAGAAGGACAAACGGTCCAATCAAGTGACAAGGTAACGAAATTTTAAACAAAACCAACATTTTAATGTGACGAAGAAAAAAACGTGACGTTTCCAGTACGCTTCCTCCTTTTCACTTCATAGTCTTGGGGTTTAACCGAATCACTGTGAAGGTCAAAAAAAACCCGAATTTCCGTGAGGAAACGGGAGGGGACCAACTATACGTGCTCAAAAAAAAGGAGAAAATAAACCCACTCGAAAACTAGACGAGTCAACGGTGGGGCGAGGGAAATTACCCAACCCAAAATAAACCCAAAAGGGGAAAACTTAAAAGTTGGGACCCCAAAAGAACCGGGAGATCGTCATGGGTTAATGTCTAACTGGGCCCTTCCGAAAAAGAATCGAAAACAAGCGATTGAAACACCTTTTTCCTGAAAAAGGCAAAAGTGAAACCAAAGCGGGGTCCGGGGCACAAAAAAAAAGAATCAAAAAGGGGGTAGCAACGACCGGAAGGGACAGAGGGACTCTGGGGGGAGAAGATCCTCGAGAAAAGGCAAAACCCCATTCTTCCCGGGGGGTTTTGAAGGGAGTAGTCCTAAAAGGGAAGGGACAAGCGTAAAACTTTGAATTTATTGGAAACAACGAAGTACCCACTTTTTATCGCGGGAGTGCAAAAAGTCAACTAGAGGGAAGGGACAACGATCATTTTCCGCGGGACTCAAAACGCGACGGGAAGGCAGTTAACACGTCAAAAAAAAAATCACAGCCTCTAGCCGTATTATGGGAATACAGACACGGATCAAAAAGGGGTTCAACCTCAGGGCCGAAAAGGAAGGGGGGGGGGTACACCAAGTCTTCCAGGGTAAGCGCGGGGAAAAACAGGCTGCCTATAAAGTCGCCAAGTGGACCAAAAAATTGCACGATAGAAAGAACAAAACGGAAAAAGGGTCCGCATTCCCCTGGCTGAACTGGAAAGTGAAAATCAAATAACCACAACCGAGCAGGCAAGAAAGAGAGGGCCTCCGTATCAAGGGGCCCGTGGGCCCCAAAAAACAGACAGAGAGGAAGGGGGGGAAAAGAAAAAACGAGAAGGGACTCTCTTTGTAAAAAAAGGTCCCAAAGAGGAAAAAAACTGGTCAGGTTTTGGGGGAAAAAGGCCCGTCGAAGGGGGGAGTGGAACAAAAAGGGGAAACCCCACTGATTTCAAAAGAGGACCCGTGAGGTGGGGGGGCGCGAGGGGCTGAGTGTAGGGGGGAGAGGGGCAGTACATAAACACCTATTTTCATCCTCAAAAATTCTGGTCCTTTTACCAGTTGAAAAACATCTCCCAAGAGAAATTGCGGGCCTAAAAAAAGAGCAATCAAAAAAAAACTCGAGCCACAAGAGAACACTTCAACGCTAAAAAGTCGTGGAACTATGGGAAAATGTCATCGGGGGAAACGCGAACCTCAGGGAAGGATCGGCAAACTTCGCCCTAACTCCTGAGCATGCCACCGTAACCTTTGAGGGGGCCCGGCAAAAAGGAAACCACCCAGCCACACTTGATGAATGGGGCACATAACCTACGTTGGAGTATTCTTCACCACTGACTAAACTGGTACTCAAATAAAAATGGAGGTCGGAGGCGGCGGCCGGTGAAAAAGAGCAAAAGGGGAAAGAAGGGGTCAGAGATCTCCAGACCAACAACCAACTATTATAAAAGAGGAAGGGAAAAAACTTGGGGAACCCATGTGTCAACCGAAGAAAAATAAAAGACTTCAAGGGGACCCCTCACGACGAGCAAAAGGGGGGGGACGCACAAACTCCAAAGAGGGGGGGCATTTGGAAAGAAAGGCAACTGGTCGATCGCCGGAGAGAAGATGCAACTTTGCGCGCCTTCACACCAAAAAACAAAAAGGGAAAAAAGCCGAAAAAGAACGGGGAACCCCAAAAAGAGATGTCCAAGGAATTACCCCATAGAGGCCGTGTATCGAGAGCGCGGTGTAGAAAAATAGCACATCGTGGGAGGTGTGTGAAAAGGAAAATACCCCCGCACACCCCCTAACGGTGGGAGAAAAAAAAGGGAAAAAAATCAGGGGGGGGTCGGGAAGGGAGGAACCCTTCACCGATTCAGCCCGCCTCTCAAAAGTGTTCAGAAAACGGGAAGGAAACAAATCATGAACAACATCGTCCGACTGGAAGCACCTTACCAGGGGGGGGGAAAGGAGGGGGGGAAAGAAAGAAACGGGAAGGTCAACGAAGCAGGAGGACGAGGTGAGTCTATCTTCGGTGGGGCACGGCCGAAACCTGTGTCAGGGGCCGGGAAAGGCTGGTCACGGGCAAAACCAAAAAAAAGCACAAAAGGGTTGGTGGGCGGAAGGTGGGTCCAAACGAAGAACAGGGAAAGGGGGGAGAGACAGGGACGTGGCAGGGGATCTCCTTCTTCGACCAGAAATTGGCCAGAGACTGGGGGGGGCTGCATAAAGAAGAAACGGTGGGAAACGCACCGCCCACGTAGGTTTGAACAGGGGAAGATGTGGGAAAAAGAAGTCGCGAAGTGGATGGGGAAATAACGGCCGGTCCGGCTCAAAAAAAAAAAACGCAAAGCGGGACCTGGCATGACGGTGAAAGGTGCAATACCCAGGGGAGGGTCTGAGCCCAAATGAACCTCGACCGGGGAAAACAATCCGTGAGAATCCGGCGAAAAAGGGACAAAACCGATTGTTCACAAAACCTGAAAGGGGGCAAGGCCAGGGAGTGTGAGTCGGCCATTAACAATTCAGTGAGAAACTGGAGAGCACCTGAATCCAAAACAAAAAGGAAAACTCCAAAAAAAACAACAGAAAAGACCGGACGTCTAAAAAGGACAAAGAAAGGGGACTTGGGGAAAACGTGTCATAACTTCTCTCCTCTGAAAAAACGCTATGGCGTAGCCCCAATGGAAGGCGCACCAGGTACCAGCGCGGAGCACTGCCGGGGAGTAACTTCCAGGGGGAACCCAGAAGACAACAGGGAGAACTTATTGCTTCATGGTCGACAGGGAATCGGAAACTCAAGTCGGGAAGACCGGAAAAAAGTGGTGACCGGAGTTACACCACAAAAAAGTGGCAATTCTAAATCCGGACCTTGGCTCCCCTCTGTCGAAACGGAAAAAAAAACCCCGGTAAACTGGTGCGTGTCGAAGCTACAAAGGCTTGCAAGGGGGGGTCGTAGAGCAAGGGGGGGGGAAGGCGGACAGGAGGGAAAAAAGGGAGTCGGATAACGAAGGCAACGGTGCCAGCGAGTCTGCTAGTGTCTTTTTCAAAGGAGGGGCCAGACCCGCTCGTTTGGAATCAAACACCGCGACGAAAAAAAGCGGACCCGGAAACAAAAAGACATTAAGCCGAGAAAAAAGAAAGACGAAGGTTGAGGAAAGGGTAAACGAGTGGATTTACACCTCCGCACCTAACTGGGAAAAAGCAGTAAAAACGCGCAGTTCGTAAACGAGAAAACTTGGTCGAGCTACCGAAAAAAAGTGGGCCGGCAAATCTTCCTGATCCGGCCTGGGTCGGGGGAAAGGTACCAAAGGGGTGGGGAGGGGGGGGGTTAATTGGTATCCCGTCCTTCCTCTTCTAGAAAAAAAAAAAACTGGAGGCCAGACACGGGACCTGACTAGACTACATCACATCGCCGTGGGTGAAAAACCTAATGGACAGGATTAACAATACTTATGAGTCCCCAACAAGGAGAAAAAGGGTGTGTGAAAGGGGGGGAACCGCGCAAAGGCTTCGTGTGAAAAGGGAAAGCACAAAAGGGATTGCGCAAACGTTGGTGTAGAAACGGGAAAATGTTGTTTTTCATGGCGGAAAAAAGAAAAAACCGTGAAAGAACCGGTTGCATGCAAAACCCGGGAACAAAGGTGGGAAAAGGAAAGTCAGGGGAGCCCTGTCCATCACAGAACCGTAACTCAAACCCAAGAACAGACAGCTGACGAGAAAAAGACGGGGCCAACGAAGTAAAAAACCAATCCCGAAGGGACAGAGAATCCCAGGAAAAGAAAAAAAGGCCTGTATAACTCGGGGACGGGGGAACTCGTTGCCCGTACAGGAAACTGACGTCAAAGGCAGGCCAGTCACCAAAAAAAGAAGGCGGAAGAAAGACGCAAGGGGGTCACAAAAACCATCCAGGAAAAGAAAAAGGAAAAGGGGAGAAGCAGATCCCAAACTACGGGGAGGACCAAGTGACCAAAGCAAAGGTGAAGTGACCGTCGGAGGTCAAAAAGGGGACGTGGAACAAAAGAGGAAAGGAGAGAACAGGGGCTCGTTTAAGCTGCCACGAATGGGAAAAAAAACAAAGTCAAGGAAGTCCCCGGTGTTATATCTCTCCCATGTAGAAAAGCAAAAAACCCCGCGCCGAGTGGAAGGAAAAAAAAGGGCAGGAGACCGACGGGGGAGCGCCGACTGACCGGCCAAAGCGGTAACGAAAGGGACAAATGAGGCGAGTTACACAGACCCGAACTGTCCCTTCGGCTACAGATAGAAAACCATTCTGGAAGGAAAAAGGAAAAGGGCCAATAAAAAAAAGGACGAACATGTGGAAGAGGGAGTTGAGAGGGGCCCATCGAGTCCGCAAAGCAAAAAAAAATATTCACAAAAACCAAAAGCTGCCACCAAAACTGGAAAAGAAGAGGCTCCGAAAAAAAAGAAAGCCCAAACATTAAACCGTTCACATAGTGAGGGGGAACTTACTGAAACCCGGGAATCAAAAGACGTCAAAACAAAAAAAAAAAAAAGACGTCTTCAGGTTCAAGAGGAAAGCCGAAAGTTAGGCTAAACCAGAAAACTCCTAAAGTCGAAAACGGAGAAGAGGTCACATGAAAAAAACGTTGTGGCCTACAGGGGGGGAAAACCAAAAACTCAGGCCTCCAGGTGGGGGGGACAACGTGGTATCACTCTAACCTTGTTAAAAAGGACAAGAGCCACTCTAAATTATGGCTTCAAAAAAAGAACACAAAGGGAGTCGGACGGGGGGACAAAAGGAAGAAGGGAAACTTACACCAGAGAAAAAAGGGGGGTCGATCCGTCAGAAAAACAGGGGAGGGCAGAGGTTCCAATGGTGGTTTGTGGGGTTTTTTGGTTGAAAGGACGTCAACCGAAGCACTAGGACAAATCTCAACAAAGGAGTGCCATAGGACGAGCACAACAGCACCCACCGCAACTTACCGGACCCTCGGGCTCCCCTACCCTAAAAAGCCTTCCTCCCCCGAAAGCCACAAAAAAATCTGGTCCATCTGGGGGGAAGCCCAACCTTCTGAGCCACACAGTGACTGAAAATAAAAGAACTCTTGGGGACAGGCAGTTCATCCACCTATTACGGTGTAAAAACTCCTTTGGAAAACAAATGTACAAAATCAATCGCGAACGAATGGTACCTGGGAAGGGTAGGGTTCCGTCCCCTCGGGTCGAATGGCCCCTATAACTCAGGCAGTAAAGGGGAAAAGGCAAAAAAACTAACACCTCTTTCGAACACTGAGCATGATTTGGGAAACCAGAAGGTAAGGTGAAGGTCATCGGGGGAAGACATACACGAACCAGAAAAATAGCGTAACTTCTGTCAAAAACTGGGGGGGGCAACCCAACGACCGGGGGGAAAAAGAGCAGAAACGCCCTGAACAAATACTCGTCGTCCTCGTAAAAAAAGAGGTATGTCAAAAAACCACAAGAAAAAAAAAATTTAAACAGAGGGGACCAAAAACCGCCGCAGAAAGGAAAGGGGTCTCATGCAAGGGAAGCCACTAAAACCTCCTGACCGCCTAAATTCAGGGACAAATCAAACCTACTCTGATTAAAAATTTGTAAGAACTCGTTGGGGGGGCACACACAATTCAATCACGTCATGAAATGAAGGGAAAGGAAGGAAGGAACCAACACGGAACCAGGGGGACGCACTCTCGTTGAAAAATTTAGGAAAAACCAGTGTTAAATAACAGCTGCGTAGACCGGAAGCTTTAGTTCAAAAGGACAGGAAACCCGCAGCGAGAGAATGCAAAGGCTGAAGGGAAGAAAAACGAGGAACCAGACAAAACTCTTTCAAACTCTCATCTAACCTACTCAAAAATGTCCAAACAACTCCATGCAAACAGCAGAAGGCCAAACAGTAGCAGAGGGGGAAAAATGGAGAGACCGTTGTGGGAAATATAACCTCCCACTGACAAATAAACTGAAAACAGGACACAAACAACCGGGGGGGTGAGGTGAAAAGGAGAATGGGGGGGTTTTTTTTAAAAAATTAAATCCGGCGTACCAAGGTGGAACGGGGTGACTGGGGGGGAAAACGGGGGCACCCAAGAAACCCGGAGATCTATTACATTGCTTCAAAAACACCACTTGGCGATGGGGAAGGGGGAGTTTGACGTAAAAAAAGTTAAAATGCAGGGGCGCTTGGCGGGCGCAACGCTTTTATCGTCGTTAACGGCATCCCCGCCGTTCAGTTGAAAGATGGAGGGGTGGTCGGGGGGAGGGAGAGAAAGTGGGGTAACCAACCCGCCTATCCTACTTCGAGAACCACTGGTCACGAAGGGTGGCGCACGGGGAACCGAAGGGTGGGACGTAAAGTCCCTTGTTTCGTCCCCGTTAAGGGTGCACGTGAATAAAGGGGGGCAAAACGGGGCAAGCTCGAAAACGGGGGAGAAGGGAGAGGGGAATCTGTTTCAACGACACACAGGCAGGGTCTCCTATCGTGTGTAAAAAAAGGGGGGACAGCCCACATTACCAAAAAAAATCTTGAACTTTAAAAAATCAACGGGGAAACCTGGTCCAAAGACACGGGCCGGCTGCCGAACCTTGGAAAATGGGAAACGTGTTTAGGGGTGTTGCGCCTAAAAAAAAGTGTGGTAAAAACCGTGTGAAAGGCCTTGAGGAATCCTTCGAGCGGACGAGGAACAATATGGGGGAGCGAACCAAGGGTCGGACCAAGATCAGGAGCCGTGAGAGAAGCGACGATGCAGATAGCCAGTCGGACTCCGGGAAAAAAGGGAAGAGAAACAAGGGAAAAAGTGGAAAAAGGCAGTCCGGTCAAGGGGCAAGAGTGGGTTACGCCTAGTATGGTGGCAGAACTGTAACTGAAAGGGGCCTACAAGCAGGCTGACGGTTCGTCGCAGAAAACACAAACTATAAAAGGGGGGGACGGGGCAGGGTGGTCTCTAAACTGTGGTTACGTCAAAAAAGTACTCAACTGTCAAGGAGGGCAAGCGGGAAAGGATGGGCCGGGGCAGGACAAGAAAAAAACATACCTTCAGGGGGGGGGAGGGTGAGAGAATGAGACCATTGAAGAACAACTGCCTCATTCCTGCAAGAAGCCGTTCCGGGGAAAAAAAATAGTACCGATAGAGGGAAAACAACATAAAAGGGGGATTCCCTTCCCTAAACCTTGGAAAGGACGGAACGAAAGGACCGGAAAAAGTCGAGGGGGCAGCCTGAGTGTTTCATGGGTCACCCAAAAAAAAAAATCACAGGGTTGAGGGGGGTCCCCTATGTAAACTCTCGATGTCAAAAGAGGTTGAAGAGTACTTAACGGGGAACCGTCGACTTGGAAAAGCTCTGGAAGAGGCAGGAGGTGTTAGGGGACAGTGGGGGAGGTAACGGAAAAACGTCTGGTGTCGCTTTTGGGGTGAGAGTTGAAAATGTAGTTTAAAACAAGACACCTCCCTGTCGAGAAAAAAAGGAGACAGTGGTCGTGTAAGACTGGAGGGTGAATAGAAAAAAGGGGAAGGACACGTCAGGCCAAAAATTAGAAAGGGGGTACCTATCCCCCAGGGGTCAAAAAAACGGGGCAAACTTCTCCCAGCTGAAAAAACTGAAACACGGCCCGGGGTACATTGGTGGACGGACTCGGGATGGGAGCATGTCGTGATTCAAAATTATACAAGGGGTCCTCGTGAAAAAAGCGCAGCGGGAAAAAACCATTTTCGGGCCAAAGTGCAAAGGTTGATGACTGTTTCAAAACGCCAGTGGTTAAGAGGGGGAAAACCAGAAGGCCCGGAACGATCACTTCGAGGGGGAAAGGGAAGCCAACAGGTCCAGGCGTTTGTGGGCGTAAAAAAACTCCGGAAGGAAAATGTCCTACCCCTTTTACAGCCAAAAAGGAGGGGAAGGGGCAACAAGAGGGGAAGGTTTGAAAAATAGAGAGGTAACGCAAAGGGAATAAATTTGGTGAAGAAACTCGTTTGACGGGGGAGCACGAAAAGGGCCCGACAATGGGAGGCACGAATCATTCATAGTGTTCCAATGGCCAGAAAAAAAAGAGAGAAAACACAGAAAAAATAAGAAAGGAGAAGTTTGTTATAGCATCGCCCCGAGGACATGCAAAACTTCAAACAGGGGGTTCAACTTTCTAGGGGGGGGTGGGACAGTCCATTTGCCTAAGGGACTAAATGGCCGGAGTAAAAAGGAGTGACTCCTATTAAATCGAAGAAGAAAACCGGCCCGACTAGACAGCAGGTTTAGGGGAGAAAGGAAGTTGCCAGCGCCAATGTGCGAACCAGTTACGGGTGAGAAGGCCGAGGTCAAAAAGTTGTAACCCTGCCGGAAAAATACAGGGAACGTTATTGGGGGAAGGAGGGTAAGCAGGGTGAAAAAGGAAAAAACCATGTTTGAAATGAGGGGCGGACCGGGGGGGGAAGGCATTTCAAAGCAAAGGAGGACCTCCTTCATTGTATTCCTCCCGGTCCGCAGGGGGGGGGATGACCGAGCAAGAGAATCGAGTGCAACGTTGGAAAGGGAATTCGGGGATGAAACAAGAAAGGTTGTAATTGTAAGTCCGTTAGAGAAGAAAAGAGTGTGAAAAAGAAAGGGGGTCGGGTACAGGGGAAAAGTTGAAACTAAATTCAAGTTGGGCTGCTTTTTCACCCACGGCTCGGGACTGTGTGGGACAAGAACGTGACTGAGGGACCATGAGGGAAAAAAGGTCAAGGAAGAACGTCATCAAACGTGGGCATCAAGTCGGTCCCAAAGTTAAAGGGTAGGGGGCAAAACTCAACACGCTTACTACTCAGGTGTCCGTTACTTCAGAATAGAGCACCTTGAAACTATTCCCTCACGAAAGAAATGGGAAAAAAACAAATGCGAAAATCCAAAAGACCAAGATACAAAGGTGAATAGGGTTGAACCAGAAAAAAGTAGGTCCAAATCCAACATAAAACTATCAATGTTTCAAAACGCTACTGGGCCATTAAGTTCACCAAGTCGGGTAGGGGGGGGACCCCCGTGGCACGGAAAAAGGGAACAGAAATCGGGCGGCCTCACCAAAAGGAAGGAGAAGTCAGTTTCTCATTCCGGCCCTTTTCCCTTAATCTCAGTTCCGAACTAACTCTGGTGATCCCAACTTTTCAAAAATGAGCTTTTTTCGGAAGGTTAACCGTCCGAGGGGAAGGGAAACCATTGTGAACTTGGGTTTCCAATGGGCTGGGCCTAATAGCTGGATCCACTGGAAGAACTCCGTCAAGTGGGGGGGAGATCCCTCTGCATTTCCAAAGGTTATATAAAAGGAAGAGAAGGAAATAAACTTTGACAGGAAGATAAAGAAAAGAGAAAATAGCCTGCGAAAAGTACTTCTTTTGGCAGAAAAATAACGTTTGAACGTTTTCTACCTCTTACAGATGGTCGAAAAGGGTTGCCAGTTCGTATCACGTTTGTGTTATGGGTAGCACCTATTAATGGAACCACGAAAACTGAAAACAAAGGAGAAGAGGACTGAAAAATTCCAGACAACCTTCTGCGGGAAATCCAAAAAAGCTCATCTCATTTGAATAAGAAACCTATGTGACAAAACTGGAATAACTGGTGAGGAACCACCAACCCAATAATATTAAGGGTTCCACATACTAAATGGTGTCCGTACTAAGCGAACATGGGGGGGAGGACCTGGAAAGAGTCGGTCAGGGTCTCAAGCTATCCCAATTCAGATGTACTCACCTTTCCAGCATATTCAGATTGTAACTTTGGGAAGGTACAGCACGGCTGGGGAAATGACTGGTTTCCACCTCGACAAAACTGGAGGACCTTTGGAAGGGAGGGGAACAACTAGTTAAAAGAGAGAACGTTCCTGCTGAATCCGCTCCAGGCGTGGAGAGCTTTGGAAGAGCAGGAGAGTCCAACGAAAACCGTGCCAGGGGGGGAACCTGGGGGTTCACAAAAAAAGGAAGGGTTGGGAGAAACAACGCCGGTGGATCCTCTCGGCTATTCCTGATGAAAAAAAGGGCATATCATGGGAAGGCTTGGTGGGGACGAGAAGGTAAAACAAGGTTTATTCGGGTAAACTAAATAAAGGAATCCTTGCACACCAGTTAAACTTAATAAAAGTTACTAAAAGGCGTTGAAGGAGAAGAAAACGGGTCAACCTCAACCGAAAACCTTTGGGTTCAACACCAGAAAGATCGGAAGAAAAACAGTACGTCGTGAAGCAATTTCCCACAAATGGCAGAAAAGTATTAAGGTAAATCAACAAGGTCGAGGTCACAATTAAAGGGAGAAAAGAAAGCAGAGAACATTGAAAAAAATCGGGTCATAATTGTCGGTTCATAAAAGGGCGATATGACAAACATCCAAGAAAAGAATACTTAAGAAGAACTATTCCGAAAAAATATCCCTAGACGTTGGCCAAACAGCCCAACGAGAAGAGGGGGGGGGAACCCACCAGACGGCACTTCCCCTCGCAGTCCGGAAAGGAAGGGGGGGGGGAAAGGGAAGAAGTCACCAAGGGGGAGCTGGGGGTCACGGAGGAAGACGGAAGGGGACTGGCTTCGAGACCAAGAAAAGGAAACCCACGTGTTGCAAGGTGGAAGAGGCGGATGATCGGGTATGGTGGGAGAGGGGCGACCAGGAGGGGCATGGTCACACCCCCCAGCGTATCGCCTGGACATGGGGGGGGGACGGGGGAAACACATCCCAACGAGAATCTTCTGGGTGGGGCGATACCTGCTCCTACAGAGTCGAAAAAAAAACAGGGGGAAAAAGAAAAAACGCCGGGTCTTGGGTGCGATTACAGCTTCAATGGGTGAAAAAACTCTAAAGTGACAGGGGCTAATCAGCAAGAGAACACACAACCGGGGGGATTCACAGGGGGGGCCCCTTCGACCCGGCCAGAGGAACAAAGCCAAAATCTCCTCCTTGAGGAGACTTCCACAAGACCTCTTAGTGTGGAAGAGGGGGTCAAAGCGTCTTTACGCGTCTCGCTAGGGAACGAACTAAATGCGGTACTTGTGAGGTCGGGCGAGGGCGGGGGGAGTTCGAGCAAATGTTAACCTTTCCGGATAGAGATCAACAAACAACAGGGAAAAGGAGGGAAAGGAGAGAGATCGGGAACTTTGCAAAAGGGTGGAGAAACGGCCCGCGCGACACGACGGCGTATTCACCGACAATCGGGACGTATCATCCAGCAATCCAAAAGGAGTGATTGGCACAGAAGACTCCAGGGGGGGAGGGAGAGACTGTTGGGAAGGGCAACCCCCTTCCGGGATCATCAATGACACGTGTGCGGGGAGAAGGGTGCAAGAGGCATTTGCAGAAACAAAAAAACCCCTACCGACGGGGGGAACCCTTGACTATGTCATTACCGACGAGTGCGAATGTCCGTGGACGAGAGAGCGCGGTTGTAGACCCTTAAACCAAAAGATGCCAGGTGTGATTGGGGGACCAGGTACCAAAACTCACCAAAGAAGGGGGGCAACGTTTCCATCTGGGGGGGTCCAACCACACGAAATAATATCCACCAGTTTCAACGGTGATACGACCCAGGAATGACTTTAAAAAAGACCGTAAGCGGTTAAAGCCACCTGACAGGGGGATGTATGTACTCACCAAGGCCCCCCTGACGCGAAACTAAGTTTGACGGAGATCTCTTGATGGGGGGGCACCGTGCAAGAAAAGGAGGGGGGGGAGTCACGGGGCTGAAGACGTCCGTCGGGCCAGGGAGGGAATGGGGGTTTCGGATGGGAAATTGTGAACGGCACTGTGCACTTCCAGTTGTGAGCGTACCAAAGTTCACCGGGTGGCTGCTCAACCAAGCTCCTTGGCAAAGCAGACGGTGGGGGGAAAACCACAGAACATGACAAGATGGGCCGGCGCACTGTTCAGGACCGATGTGCCCACCAGTCTGGCCAGTGTAGGGTATAAATGCGTAGCTCTCCGCCAGGAAGAAGGGGCCCTGGGGGTCGACGTGGGAAAGGACCAAATTGACGTAAGAACCACAAAAACGGAAAACTTCCTTAGGGAATCATCTTCGAACATCACGCCGGCGCAATGAACCGTTTGGTGGAACAAACCGTTGCGGGCCTGCCTGCCAACAGTGAAACTGAACAAGGGGCAAACCTCGTTCCACCATCACCTTTTGCCCTGGCGTAAGGCGTACGTGAGACAAAGGACTCGGCCAGGGAAGGACGGAGCCGGATGAAGGGAGAACCGGCAAAAATCACTGGAGTCCCTTGGGGGGGTCCACGTCAGGAAAAAACGCTTCACAACCGTAACGTATGGCACAACTGCCATGTTGGGGCCGAAAGGGAGAGTTCCCGAGAAAGTGCAAAAAACTGAGGGAAAAGGGGGAAACAATCTCGACCCGGCGAAGTTGAAACATCAGTAATCCTCACCTAGAAAAGTGGAAGACACGAGGTATTTTCAGGAAACCTCTACTGTGCCTGGACGGGGGGGCTATCTTTAAGCCAAGAAGGTCCAGCACGTAAGGTCACTAGCCGACGGTGGTTCCTAGGGAAGTAACCCGCAAAGTGCGGGAATAAGGAGGCACCAGGGGGGGGTCAAACGGAAAAGGTAGGGGAAACGTCAGGAAGGGGTAGGGGACATGTAACTACGCGGGGGGGTCTCCAAAAAGGAGTCCGCCGGCCTATTGGAGTGAGGCCAGGGGGGGGGGTGGTGCCTTGGGGTGAAGAGAAGAGTGTTGTGAGGGACGTCGAGAGGGGAAAGCGAGTCGGATAGCACCGGGAACGGGACATGGAACCGGTTTCAAGTCGGAAGGCAACGAGGAAAAAACCAAGAGAAGGTTGGGGGCAAGGGGAGGAAAAGCGAAGTCAGAATCGCACGGAACCCAAAAGTCCCCGGGAGTCAGGAACCGCATCAAAGGCAAAATCCCCCCTGGGGGGTTAGGCCGTCGATAAAGGAACCGGGAGACCCGTGGGTCCTCAACCTATCAAAAGGGACAAAAAAGCAAGGAGGCAGTGGAAAGAAGTGACACCTAGAGAACGCTTTGGGGGAAAACGATCTTCCAGAGAAACCTTGGGTGTCGAATTTTTCCAGTTCGAGGGGGGGGGGGGAAAAAAGAAGGGGGTCAACCGCCGAAAAGTAGGGATAAGAAGTTCCACTCGAAAACGGAGGGGGGGGGGCCTGGTTTTTATCAGAGACCCTACTCCATAAAAATTGGAAAAAAAGGACCTTGCACGCCGTTGGCTAATGGGAAAGAGGAAGGAAACGCAGGGGGGGGGGACGAATCTGTGATCCCGCGGTTGTTCATGGGGAAAAAGAAAAAGGGGCTCTTTTACCCCCGAAGAAAAAGGGGGGAGGTACCTTTGGACGAGGGACGATTGGAGTGGTAAACAAACGTCAATGAGAACCTCCAAAACCGAACACGATTTCAAAGGGGGGGGGGGGGGTGCAGGACCGTAGATCGACATTTTATTCAAAAGACGCACCGCCACCACGAGCAGGAAAAGCCGAAAAAGAAGAAAAAGGAATCAACCACCGAGCAGGATGGGACCTAAATAAGAAACGCCGGGGTAACTCCTCACTGTAATTTGGAACCGAGAACCTCCTCTCATCAAAAAAAAGAAAGAGTCTGTACTCGGGTCGGGGCCGCGTCCCCTCCATCAGTAAAGGGTCTCAGAACTTGGCGGGTCCAAAAGGTTCGGGAGAAACCCCTGGGATCGCGGAAAGGGGGTCCTCCGAAGAACTGAAGTGCCACAACGGGAGCACTCCCCAGCATCTCAAAAAAAAAATGTATATAGCAAACTGACAAAGAAAAGGGAACAGGTTTTGATGAAGGGGACGGAGTGATGGGTGTAGTAAAAAAGGTCAAATGCCGGAGCAACAGAAAAAAAGGTGAGAACGAAAAAACACTTGGCCCGTGTGTTGTTGTGGGGGGTGGGGTGGGGGGGGGGGGGGGGGGGGGGGGGGGGGTGGGTTGGGGGGGGGGGGGGGGTGGGGGGGAGAACACGGCTCCCAAACCCAGGGTGGGTACCTAAAAACCGCACAATGGCAAAGGTCAGGAGGAGGCTTCGGCAACAAAAAAAAAAACAATCATGGCGGGTGGGAAAAATTCAACTGAAACCGGCCTACGTGCCCAGCGCCGCAACGGTAAACACGGAACGACGCAACTAAAAAAAGCAGACAAGGGGACCTTTGGGGAGAAAAACGATGACATTATAAGAAAAAAAAAGCAGTCGTCGTACCCTTGACGGGAAATGTCAAACCAATCCTGCAACAATCTGGTTTCTCTGTATTGTGTACAAACGGAAAAGGCAAGCCAGAAGGAGAAAGCGAGACAAAAAAGAAGTCCACGCAGGCCACCAGTCGGGGGCGCGCGGCCATGGCATCCAGCCAGGAATCCCGGGCCAGAAATCGAAAGTGGCCCGTAGCAGTCGCCCAGAATGAGGGGCACGAGTACGAAACAGAAAAAGAATCCTTGAGAGAAGAAAGAAGGTCTTTGCTACTCACTCCGTCTCAACTGCCTAAAAAAGACAGGTTCCCTGGGGGGGGGGACCCGAAAAAAAACAGGCGACCCATAAAAACAAGGAAAAGGACGAAAAAAAGCCCTTGTTCCAACCAAGCGATACACGCCGTCACAACGGTCTTGCAACACCTCTCATCTATCGTGAGGGAGGGTGCACCGCAACCATGGAATTGCATCCGAAAAAGGTACAGCCAAACGGCACAGATGGCTCAAAAAAAACCCAGTAGGGCGCAGACGTCGTTCCACCCGTGAACTAGAGAAAAACTTTAAATGCGGAACAGGACTCACGAAAAAGGGAAAAAGCAAAATTTCAGCAACCTTCCGGTAGTCTAAGAAAAATAACTCAACCCCAAACGGCCGACAGAGGTAGGGGGTGAAACTTCAACTAAAGACAAACCGGGAAAAATCCTTCTCTAAAAAGCCAGAACCGAAACTCACAAAAAAACCTCGGCCACAGATACCCAAAAGGGATCAAAGCACACCTCGAGGGGGGGGGGAAAAACCAATTGTCAGGGGAAGGGACGCAAGCGCTAGGTATTCTGGGGTAACCCTAAGTCCTTAAAGCATGAAAACAGCCTCATAAGAACTCAATGTGGAAATTGGGGGAAAAAACCGGAAAAGGGTCGAAAGGAAAAATAGGGGTGGAAAAATACGTTAACCAGGAAAGAAGAAAAAATAAATGTAAGCTGAGGAAGGATCAAAGGTGGCGCCAGGGGGGGGAGTATTCCCCATTGTTTCGGGTATTAGGAATCTTGTGTCCGAAAACTCCGTAAAACACGGAGGCAAACGGGAACGACGTCAGTTGTTGAAACCACAGGTGGGGGGAAAAAAACGTCTTTTACTGCCGACGACAACCAGTAAATCTTCTCAGTCCACAGCACTGAATAAAACACTGACAGGGAAACTTGGCCCACAAAGAAAAATAACCTACAAGGGAACCCTCAGCACTTAGGTAAAAATCATGAAAAACCGTTGGATACCTAAGCGGAACTAGGGCGAAGGCAGTCCTGTGGAAGACACAAAAAAAGCTCGATAATCAAACTCCGGGGTTCCGACGCGGGGGTGCCACGGCACTCTCACTTCAGAAAAATTCCAAGAGGACTAACCATCCGTTTAGTCCAGCCATAGAGGGAACTGCCGAAAAACAAAGAAAGGGTGTAAGTCTACAAAGGATGGAAATCGGCGTTGACAGGAGAGGGGCGTCTTCCAGAAAAAGTCCCTCCATTCGCACAGTCCAAGGACTTCACCCTTCATACTAAAAACCACCGAATGGAGAGGAAGAAGAAAAAGGGCCGTCGTGAGAAAAACGTTCACCCATGGCAAAAAAGCGGAGCCCATTAAATGGATCAGGGAGAGAAAGGGGGAAGCAAAGAAAACGAACAGAACCACCGAGGGTGGTAAAAAGGAAAAGAGTTGGAATGAAAACACAAGA
>Ga0179593_1560259_pt1 | contig 33819 bp, 39 predicted proteins | sample CZODoug2_1_08_16_FD_185931 | JGI IMG/M metagenome (GOLD analysis project Ga0179593, IMG submission 185931) | Vadose zone soil fungal communities from Angelo Coast Range Reserve, California, USA - CZODoug2_1_08_16fungal (PacBio error correction) | ecosystem: Environmental > Terrestrial > Soil >...
TTTTCGTGCAAAGATGCACGGCGTCTATGTCAGGGAAAGACGAAAAACTCCAAGCGAGACCTATGGTAAGAAAAGGGCCGTCCGGCGAAAAGTGGGGCACTTAACGCCCGATAGGGCAGCTCAGACATACCGGAACCATCGGAATAAAGACGAAATCCGACCAAAACGCCATTAATGGTAAAAAAAGGGAAATTACGAGAGGCATGCGTTGAATCTAGAAAACGGTTCTGACGGAAAGGTCCGTTTCCATAGGGAAAATCTCGGCGAAGACGTGAGAGGTACCAGCATGGGAATTCACTCCGGGGCAAGACACTGTACGGGGCTGGAAATGATCAACTGCGTCGTTGGGGGGAGGGCCGTCGGGTCTACCCTTTTTTGTATTACACTCAAAGAACCCCTTGGTGGTAGGAAAGATCGGTTTACAACAGTCCTCAGCTTGCGCGAACGGCCGTAAAAACTCCCATACCGAAAAGGCTTCGTATGGAGAGAGGGATGGCCGGAAGAGGAAGGGTGCGAAGCACAAACAAATCTACCGGATGAAACGGGGAAAACGGAGGAAAAACACCGGCGTTTCGGAAAGACAGCGGAAAAAAAAAAAAAAAAAAAAAAAAAAAAAAAAAAAAAAAAAAAAAAAAAAAAAAAAAAAAAAAAAAAAAAAAAAAAAAAGAAAAAAAAAAAAAAAAAAAAAAAAAAAAGATTGTCAAAACAAACCCAACACACCCCAAAAAAAAACCGGGTACAAACCCAAAAAGAACAAACAAACAAAAAAAAAAAAAAACAACCAAAAACCCAAACCAAAGAAAAGAAAAAACACACCGAACACCCAACCCAAAAAAAGAAGAACACACCCCCAAACAAAAAAAGCAAAAAAAAAAAAAAACCAAAAAAAAAAAAAAAAACCCAACACCAACAAAAAAAAAAAAAGAAAAAAAACAAAAAGAAAAAAACAAAACACCATTGTAAAAACCCCCAAAAAAAAACACCAACCCAGAAACCAAAAACAACAAAGCCAAACAAAAAAACCCAAAAAACCCCCAAAAAACTTTGGGGGTTGACCCCCCAAAACCTGGCGTTCAAAACAAACCCCCAAACCCCCCCCACAACCCAACCCCCGTAACCCAAAAAAAAAACCCAAAAACCAAAAAAAACCAAAACAAAACAAAACAAAAACAAAGCCCAAAAAAACCAACCACAAAAACCTTTTACCAAAAAAACCCAAAAACCAACAAGAAAAAAAAAAAACAAAAAAAAAAACAACACAAAAAAAAATAAACAAAAAAACCAACCACCACACCAACACACCCCCAAACCCCAACCACCCAAAAACAAACCCCACATAAAAACAACCCCCAGCAAATAAAAAACCCACCCCAAAAAAAAAAAACACACCAACAACCAACCCACAAAAAACAACCACCCACCCAGTTCAAAACCCAGGAAAACAACAACCCGCACAAAAAAAAAACCACAACCCCACCAAAAAACCAAAAGAAAAAAAAAAACAAAAACAAAAAAAAAAAGACAAAAAAAAAAACCCTTCCCTGAATTGAAAAAAAGCGCTTTTCATTCTCTGAATGGTACGCCTCATACCCGGAGCGAAGGAGGGCGATACCGAAGCTCAGTCGGAAAACCGACTCGGAGGAAAGCGAGTACTGAGGAGGGTGCTGAACCGCGAAAAAAAATACAGTTCAACGCCATCACCGAAGAAACGGTTGCAGACGGGAAAGACCCGGCAGATCGGGAGCTTTACAGCTTCAGCTTAAAAAAAAAAAGAACAGTACTTCAACTACCTATAGATCCACAACACAACTTAGGAGGAGTAAGGAGAGAGGTCTTGAAGAACTGTTCGCCGGGTTTTGGGGAAAGAGAGAAACCGAAGGAGAATTGTTTCCATAAAACTATCGGGAAAGACCCGTGGCAAAAAAAAGAAGGTTCTGTCGTGGAGGCCCCATATTGGTGCAGCATATACAAATAGGTGCCCGGCGAATAGAAGGGTTACCGAAGGGAACGAGCACAATGGGAAGGCCGCCTGAGCCAAAGCGGTATCCGGGGAGAAACCGGAGACTGTGATGGGGGGGAATCAGAAGGGGGGACTCGAGGTGCAAAAGGAGTGCAGGTACTGTCGCGTAGCGGAACCTGCCGTGTTGGTTTGAAGTCGAAAAAGGCCGGAAAAACGGGGGAAGGATCAAGGTGCGCCGCAAACTGAAAAAGGCAAGACAAAGACCGCGGTGGAGTCTTTTATTTGTGGGGCAACAAGGCCGTGAAAAGGATAGGGATCACCCATCCGGAAAAAGAAAGAACACGCACGTAAACTACGCCCTGGTAGAGAAAATGTGATGCCCCTAAAGACTTTGGGGGAAGGAAGGGGGGTAAAGTAAACACGTTGCCTTCACCCTCTCCTTGGGAAAAGTTCGTAGGGAAAAATGCCTGGGCGTTCAGAAGTTCCGAGTTCAACGCATGCAAGAGGAGAGGGAAATTGAAAAAAAAGGGGGTTGAGAATGAACAAGGTTCGTTCGTGGGAGATAACAATTCCCAGGGAAGGAGTATGAGAAGGTAAGAGGGGGGGGTAGCCGAAAACCCCAATTTTAGTCCTTCCTTCAATATGGGGTTTCGACCAAAAGGGGGCGAAAAAGGGAATAGAAAGGAACTGGGCCGAACTGAAAGACGTGGGGAACGCCAGCATGCAGGAGGGTCTACCTAAATCCCCAGCTGGTGGGCATAAGAAATCCGAAATTTTAGAATATCTAGGGGTAAAATAGTTCTTGTTTTGGGAAATTCTCGCATTGTGTGGAGGGTCAATAAAAACAAAAAAAAGGGGCGCGGGTTTAGCCTACAAAGAAGTCTTTGGGAGGGGAAACTTCCCCAGGACGCTGAAAAAATCTTGAAGTACAGCCGGTGACCTTCTGGTTTTTGGGGCAGAAGAAAAAAGGGGGAGGGATGAAGGAAAAATTGATGGGGAACCGTAAAAGGGGTAACTCTCGGGAAAGTGCTATACTTTCCAGGCCTCTCTTGGGAAGTGATGCTGACGGTGACTGGGGGGGAAAAAAGGAGGAGGCTAAAGTCCTTCGTAAGCCAGTTCTTTTTGTCTCGCACCAGTAAGTTGGAAAAAACCCGAATCTAGCCGGTAGGAGAAACTTGGAGTGAACGAAGAGCAGATAGACCTGAGCAGCGGAGAAGAGAAAGGGGACCACAGAAGGGTAGAAGCGCTCCAACCGATCTCGTGATGGTAGCGGGGGAGAGACTCCTTTGGGAGGGTCGTTAGCAGGCTTGCGGGTGAATAGTGAGGTATTAATGACTATATTGCCGGAAGAAGGAGGCGGAGGAGCCGTCGGTAGAGCATAAAGGGGGAGGGGGTTGGGGGTGCGTCAAATTATTAGCGGGGGTGAAAGAGTGAGGGCGTACAAATTGAGGGAAAGTGTTCACGTGGAGGGGAGAAGGAAGTGAGGTACTGTTTTCCGCGGCTCTTGGGGACAATGTGATGGGGGGGGGGGCGAAAGGGCAACCAAACGTATTATGAGGGAAAAGTGCCCACAGGGCCCAGAAAAGGCAAAAGAGTCTGGTGGGGCCACAGAGGAGAAAGAAATCTCCTCACGTGGAAAAAACCCCTAGGGTGGCGGAGAAAAAGGGGAGGGGGAAGAGGAACGCTGCAGGGGGGAATTCACTTCAGGGTGCGCAATGGAAAGGAAAAGAGAAACCACTTTCTCAGAAATCCTGAAAGATGAAATAGTAGGGAAAAGGAGGGCCTCCAGGGGGCAAAGGGACAAGCGGGGAAACTCGGAAAGTCGCGACGGACCCCAAAAAAAATTGAACGATACAAAACCAAAGCAGAAAGAGGTAGAAAGAAAAAGGGGGCCAGACCCCATCAACGCATATCAGGTTACGGGGGGAAGAGAGAAAGTGGTACCGGGTTCCGGCTGCGAAAATTATCAGATGATATTAGTAAGCATAAAAAAGCACGAAAAGGAATCTTTCTCCAGTCAGAAAAGGAGTCACAGTACCTGAAAGGGGAGGGAATCATAGAGTCTGTTCATTATCAAGGACAACTCTAAGAGACCAAGTAGTCCTGGGGTCCACATATAAGAAGAACACAAAAGCTAAGGCAGACCTTTCGGAAAACACTTCTTTCCCGAGAGATGCCAAAAGGAGCATAAGACCGAAGTTGTAAGACTCCCCAACACGTCCAGGAAAGCTCACCAAAGAGCATGGGGGAATGGGATATTACCGCAAAAATAGGTACAGAGGCAAAAAAAAAGAAAAAGCGACAAAGGAAAGAAAAGTGGGAAGCGAAAAAAGAATTCTCCAAAAAACCGAAGGAGTCCGACTGCAAACATAGAGCAGCCTGAGGGAAACTTTCTCCTGCAAATAAAAAACAAAAAAAAAAACGGGGGGGGGGGGGGGGGGGAGAAGATTATGGAAAAAACCTAGTGGGGGAGAAAGTCATCGGCGGAGACCAAAAACGAGTGGTCTTCAGAAAATTCGGTCTATGTCAGGAAAACCGACGCCAATCAAGGGAGAAAGGGGGGGAGTCCCGGAAGGACTTACTCAAGAAGGAGAAAAGATCCCGGAAATAGGAATCCTAAAAGCAAAGAAGATCAGAAAAAGGCACTTCCATTTACTGGTCACCAAGAACACCAGCAAGGAACGGTAACGCAAGGGAGCTTACAGGAAAACGGAAAGGGGGGTCCACAAAATAAAGAAAGAAGGCACCTTGAATGCTTTAAACATTCAACAGAGAAGAGGAAAAAGGGGGGAAAGGGACAAAAGAAGGAAAATTTAAGGGGAACTGGGACGTAACTAAAAAACGGAGGGGGTCCAACTCTTCCAAATGCGCGAACGGCCTTTTGAGAAAAAGAAGAAAACGGCGAGGGGGGCCGTGGGAAAAGTAGCAGGGGAGAAAGGAATCAGCCAACATCCTTGAGGAAGGGGAGACGAACACCCGGGAAGATTCGAACTAAACAGTTAAGACTTCGGAGGCTCGGGGATCCGCATAAAAGGGAGGATCATGGCGAGTTGTCTAGAGGCGCACTGTTGAGAAAAAGGGGGGGCGGGAAAAGAAAAAAAGAGTCGGCAGCAAGCACCGGGTGACCTTCGACAAGGCATTAAAAAAGCCTGCATCTGACACTTGGGTCAGGAAAAAAGGCCGGGAAAGAAAAAGAAGAACAATAGAGTATATTCAGAAGAGGCATACAGTACACTTTAAAGGAGTTATCAAAAGGGAAAGGAGAGAGATAGGAAAGTGTACTGTCGCCTTGGTTGGGAAAAAGGACGAAATTGTTGAAAATCGGAAAAGGGAAGGACCCAAGTCTGCACGGGGGCTGCTAGAAAAGGCGTTGAAAAACCAATTGTCGCGGGTCAAGGGGGCAACGGGAGAAGCCGAAAACAGTGCACCAGATGGTCACAGAAGGGACCTGCGAAAAACGTCGGTATCAGCCGCCTGGGAAATGGTTAGAAGGGGACACGAGAAAGCGACTTGACACAGTACTGTCGGAGGGATGTCGATGTGCGTCTAAAAGAGGGGGACGGTCATAGGTATAGGGGGGAGGAAACTGTAACGCTTCTAAAAAAAGCAAGAAAAAAGCCGCGGTAGTTTACTCACAAGTAAGAGCAAGCTCGGAAGAAAAGCACAGGAGGTTCGAAGGACCCAGAAAAGGACTACTCCGGTGATCATGCAACAGCATTCCGCTGTATTGAAAAGCAGGCGTTGCATAAAGGGGGGGAAAACCGGTGAAAACTATTTAGAAATATTGGAAAAACGTGTTCCGGACTCAGAAACCGGAAAACAGCATGGCATGCCGCTGAACTTAGAGGGAGGGGGGGTTTCAGGGGGCCATGTCGTGCGGGAAGACCGCGTGACGGAGGAGGGAGGAGCTGCCGTTATCGCCGTAAGTGCCCGAGGGAAGGCCGAAAGCACATAGGGTGGAGGGAAAAAATACATAGAAAGTCAAATATCTTTGAAAGACGTTATTGGTTTCCACGAGGACAAGAGAAGCTTGGGGGGAGACATCCAAGAAAAATTTTGACAAAAAAAGGGTGCGTGAGGAGTCAACTCATATTCCGGTTGAGCAGAGAAAGAAAGAAAAGTGAAGAGCACAAGGGAAAGCACCAGGGGATTCGGGTGGTTTTTTTTTCCGAGAACGGCGGTGGCGTTAAGGAAAAGAAACTGAGATGCAGTTAACAAAAAACCTGGAATGCTGTGGGGCGAGATCAAAAAAGAATTACCCAGGTTAACACAGGTTGCCGCGGGTAAGTTTTTGGAGGAAAGCGCGCGCTTTTGATAGAAAAGGGGAGTGAACTATAAAGTGTGCAATCGGGGAGGACTCATGTGCACTAGTCTGAAGTTCCTAAGGAAATGGTACGAGGTGAAAAACCCCCGGAATCGTAAAACGGGGGGTTCCGAAGAGGCGTTGCGAAAGAGAAAGGGCTCTACGCTTTAAGATCACGAGGGGGAGAAGAATAAAAAAAAAATCGAAAAAGGAAGACTCCGGAAGCGTTGGGCTTAAGGCACATCTTGAAAAAAAAGGGGCCGATTAGGGAGAGAAATGTCTCAATCTTCGAGAAGGATCTTGTAGCGTATTAGCACGGGGAATAACTGACTTGGTTGTAGGGTGGTCCGGGGGAGAATGAAGAGAGACCGGGATCTGCGGGACCGGTAACACAACATGGGGGAGCGGTCCCCCTGGGCCGATATGGGGGGAGGGGGGCCTCTGGAAAAAGGCCTTGAGGCTGCGTCGGGTGTAAACAATGTGAGGAGGGGGTCCCCAGCTCTCAACCGGGAGTAAAGGGGTGGGAGGAAAGACACAATGAGTCCGTGATAAATCACCTAAAAATTCTGGTTTCAAAAGACCATAAAAAGCTCCATGTTTAAGCTGGAGATAAGTTTTTCGTGCCGGCCTCCCGAATCGACGAAGACTTAACAGCTGAAAAAGGATGGCAGGGTCTCAAGCACCCAAAATAAAAGAAGAAACCAAGGGCTCAACTGCCTGGTCGATTAAAATCCCACGGCGAACTTTGACAATAGTAAGCTGGCTGGTGATCCGAGCCGAGAGAGCAAGAGGATACCGGATAAAACTCAATGAGGGGAGAAGATAAAACAAAACCGACCGGACCGCAACCTCCAAAGAGGGGGGGGATTAGTCGCTTGCTTACACACACGGGTTGCTGGTGAGGGGTAAGAGTCTAACCGGAAACACGCCAGGATCAAGAAGGAAGAGCACTACCGGCGCGGGTCTGTGAATGGAAAGCTTCCCACCGCGTAAGAAGGCGTGAGATCCAAGTGCTAAGGAGCTTAAAGAAATTATAAAGACCGTCCTGTTGGTCCCACAAAAAAACCGTCAGCAAAAAGCGCGGAAGGGAATGACAGGTCCACTCTACCGCGAAAAGTACGGTTCATTACCTGGTCCATCGGGCGCCAGGTGGTGAGAGAAAAAAACACCACCCCGTCCAACGCTCCGGCCTCAAAGGCGGGGGTAGAAGGACACACCAAAAACAAAAGGGGGGTGGATTAATAAGCATCCACCCCCAGGACAATGAAAATGTCAGGAAAACCACAATGATCTTGGACGCGCGAGAACACGAGATATGCGCTTGAAAGGCAAACACTAGCTAAAAAGAAAAGGGAAAAAGAGAAAGTGGGGCTCAGGGAGAAAACCGCTTGGGGGGGGGGGGGGGGGGCGCAGTAGAAAATCAGGAGAGGTCGTGTTCGTGGCCAATGCACTATTCTGAGCGGGGAAGACAATCCCTGCGTGAAGAAAAAAAACACCAGAGCCGCGGGGGGACGACGCAGGACCGGAATTCCCGCCTCGCAAAAAAAAAGGGTGAGCGGAGAAACGAACGCCATTTACAAACAATAGCAAAAGAATGAGCCGAATCTGTGCGGACGGTGGGAAGAAAATTTCCGGAGTCCGGATGGCAATATCTCGGGAAACCTGTGAAGGAAGCAATTGATCATGCAAGCGTCCCAAGAACTGATCAACGGAGAGGGGGGGACGTGGGAAAAAGAAAGGGACTTCGAAAAAAGGCTGGAGGTACAAGAAAGGTCGCAAGTGTTGAGGGAGAAAAATACCCACAACGGCTTAGGAAGGGTGGCGGAACAAGTCCGTACGGCAGGGGGAAAGCAACAAAGAGGGGATGAACCGGAAAACGGGGAATGGTCGCAAGGGGCGTCGAACACAAGTTACCTGAAGGAAATAGGAATGGGGGGGTCCCAGAAAAAGGCAATCTCTGGGGAAGGGGGGAAGAAGTGAACAGGGGGGGGCTCAGGAAAAAAGGCACCTGGGGAAAACCGAAGACGCAAAAGGGAAAAACTGCGGCCAGAAGAACCTTTTATGGCGAAACAAAAAATATGGTGAAGGGGGCACGCCGCAAAAAGTGAATAGGGGGGTAAATCCTAAGGTCATGGTTAACTAGACCTCTACTCGCGGCGGAAAGGGGCAAAAAAAAGTCCACTTGGAAAAAGAATCTCTCAACAAAAAAGGAGAAAAAAATAAGGTAGAAAAGTGGACTGTTCAAAAAAAGGAAAAGCAAGAGGGGGGAAAAGAAGTCTATGATAGGGAAAAAAGACGGAGCGAAAAAGAGGAGGACTAAAACGAATCCCACCTCTGGCGGAGTCGGGCGTTTGAAGGGGAAAAAAAGAGGTCCGTTGGTAATAAATAACGTTCAAAGACGCCGACTAGAATTGGGGGACGGCCCGCAAGAAAGAGAAAAAGGTCCGGTCCTAAAAAGATCGCCGAAGAATAAGTCTGTCGGAAAAGTGAAAGCAATCGAAAGTTCTTCGGGAACTGTAAAGGGAAAATTTTAGGCCGTGGCCGTTCCGGTAGATGGTGACTCTGGGAAGAAGGGAGAAAAAAGTTCCACGCAAGAGAATGCTTGGGAAAGTTAGTGTTGCACAATGCCGTTCGTAAAGCGAGGAGCTTTGTAAAGCCGGGGGAAGAAAAAAGGTCTACTCCCACAAAATTAACCGAAAAGGGAAATGCAATTAGAAAGCTGAGAGAAAAGCAAATTCGGAAGACCGAATTCACATTTTCAAGGGATTCGGGGGGGGAACTTGACAGAAAAGTAACCAATTCAACGCAGAGTAATTTCCATGAGTGTTCTTGGGAGAACGCGTGATGATGGAGCGGGTCAACGGAAAAGATTCACGCTGGCCGGAAGGGCTGGAAGGCAGAAAAGGCGAATTGCCCCCAAGGGGCGCCGGAATCACTAGGGGGGAAATTGAAAGATTGGGCGGAACGAAGTCAACGACAGAGAATAGCTGGCAGGCCACGACCACGTAGGGACGCAGAATAAGGGCTACACCCAAATCTTGGTCATAGATGGAACAAAGCTCAATGGGGCGCAAACGAGAGTAGGGTCATTCGTAAAGGATTACCATCAGTGGAAAACTTCTTCGCTAGGAAATTTAGCAAAACTTGCCTGGAAAACCAATTTTCTGTTTTTAATAAAGGGGAGGGTTCGGGCCCCACAAAAACGTCTTAGTCCGGAGTTCTTTTCCGCCCTTTGGAAAGTGGGGGAAAAAAAAAGAATCCCCCCCCGCTGAACAGTGAAACCTGGCTGGCCGTCAAGAGAGGGGAAGGGAAGGGATCAAGGCCTGCAGAGCGCAGGGTGCGTGGGGCTTTGGGGGCCACCGAAAAGAAATGGGAAGTCCGTTGGGGATCTATGGGGGAACGTAGGGGGGGAGGTCAAAACGGAAAAAAAAGGGGACAGCCCGGAATAAAATATTCGAAAAAAGGAACCACTGCGTGAACAGAAAAAGAGGGATCCAAAAAGAGTCGGTAAAACGGGCAATCGTTGGTGGCGAAAAGGCAAGATTGGTTCTGGGGGGGTCCTGGGTGGGGGGACGTCGATGTCGGTTGGGGGGGTAAGGCATCTCGTGATAGGGGAAAATGTAACCAAAAAAGATTTTCACGGGCGTCTGAAAGGGAAGCTGAGGTAGAGGAGGAGGGAGCGTAGGGAGAAGTGTTGTCACCGGGTTGTAGGATCAAAGGGGGGAACTTTTCTGTGGCAGAACGGGCAGGAGCCCGTGGAAACGCACGGGCGGAACGGGGGGGCCGGAGGGGACGGGGAAAAAAACTTTGCCGGTCTGCGGAGGACAGAATGGGGGAATTGTGGGGAAATCGAAAGAGAGGAAAAAAGATATTGCTCGAAGAATCACCTTAAAGAAAAAGGCTCCACGGTCCACAACCCGGAAGGAGTGTTAAAAATAACACGAAAAAACAAATCCCGGCTTCCAGGGGGTACACGCCTAAAACTCAATGAGTGCGTTACCTAACTAAAGAATGAACGTCAAAGAGCTCACTTCAGTCGTACGATCAAAAAACCCCGGCGCCACCCAAAAAGATGCGTCCCTGGGGGCCGAGAGAAACTATAGTACTGCAATTAGCTCCTCAAATCCTCAATCTGAAGGTCTCAAGGAAATCCTCTTCCAACCTACAATTAGATGGCTTGGTGGGGTGGTCGTAGCGACTCCAACCCTCAGAAGAACCGAACGAGCTCCTCCACAGCTTCTACAGCATGGCCAAACAAGTTCTCGAGCGTGTTCAAGGGCATTCAGCGGAGAGTTTCTGAGGTCCCTTGTGTACACGGCTCTAGGGGGCGGAAGTGTCGGTAGCATCTAAGGAAAGGTCCCAAAGGACCCTCCCGGGCGAGGAGAGACGTGGGTATGAGTGGACTTTCGTGGCAGGCTTCAAAGATAACTCTCTCGCGGTTCTCTCCTTTAAAAGGAGATATCCAGGGAAGAGTTCCAACAGGGGGAACTGTCCTGGGTAAATTTCTCTTAAGGTGTAAGACCGTCCTCCAGCCCAAAGCGGGCGGAAGGAGCGCACGCTGGGAAAAAAACAAAAACGTCTGCAAACCAAGGAGGCAAAGCAAGGGGCCTGGGGAAGCGGACGTTTCTCCTTCTCCAAACCATCCCAAGGCCTTATAAATCTCCTGGAAGGATCTTGCAGGTTTGGGGCCATTCCTCCCCGGGGACTGATTCGGAAAAAAAAAGCCACAGAAAAAAAAGAGTCATTTTCAGTCAAGCCTACACGGAAATGACCAAACCAACACTCGGGAGAGAACCCAAAAAACGAAGGAAACTCGGGAAAGTTGGAATCTCCTGGAAGGGGGTAGATGCGCAATGAAAACCGAAGTGAATATCAGGGAGCGGAACAATGAGTTTCTAAAAGGTGGATTAGATATGCTGCGGAAAATCCTTCGTGAAACCGCTTGTTCTACAAACAATCGGGGTGCCTTCGAAGTTTAGACGCCAAATCAAAAAATCTTCAAGAAATGGAAAAATCCGGTTGATATCAATACCCTAACAAAAAAGGAATGGGAAGGAGACAAAAATTGAAAATTAAAAAGGGATTCAAATTGTCTGGAACCGGGTCATGAACGTTGAAGGTTCCCGTTGAAATAAAAATCCTTAATCGTACCTGGGCGGGAAAGTTAAAAATTCAACGCCGGAGAAGCAGCGGGAAATGGCAGGGGGAAGTTCCGGGGACACGGTGAGAGAACACTTAAACAAGGCTGGGGGGGAGCATGACAGTAACTAGGCGCGACCTCAGGATGACAACTCCAATACTAAAAAAATTAGGGGGGCCTGGAAAGGATGTCTGTACGATAAAAAGTGCTGCCAAAAACACGATGAAAAACGGCCTTTGCCAAGCAACCAAAAAGGTCGAAAGTACCGGGGAAATGACAAGATGTGGGATAAGGTATACTTTACTCCGAAAAATTTCAATCTCTACAAGAGAAAGCCGGGCTTCAGCAGGGGAGGAAAAAAAGGGCTTCGGGCCAGGAGAATCACCTTCGAAGTAGGCGCGGAGGAAATTTTATAGTAACCGAAGAAGCGAACCTACAAGAGGGGGGGGCAGACTTGGGCGTAAACCGGCAGATCGTGGGAAAGGGGCCTGGTACGCTCTACGAGAGGCGTCAAGAAAAAAACCCGGAGGGAAGGTCAAGGCTTCACAAACAACGGATGATTACAAGAGAAAAAAAGGGAGGGGTGTATTCAAAACGGTTGGGGGCCGAAGATGAAAAGGAGCGTATGGAATAAAACAGGAGAATGACCCAAATGAGAAATCTTAGGGGAGTCAGTGTCAAGTGGGAAATGCCCCCATAGTGGGGGAGCAGGTCAGCAGGGGGAAACGAGATAATGTGGGGAGGGCCCGGACAATCTGGGTCAGATGAACATTCAAGTGAACCAACTTCGTTATCGCCAAAGGAGAGGAAAAGGGTAGGACGAACAAAGAAGTGCTCAGGTAACTTTGTCAGAGGGATTTTCTGATGCGTTCTAAAAGGAAGTTCCGTCATGGGCGGAGAAGAAAAATCCCAAGAAAAATACGACGCCGCTGGGGGGGGGTATTGGGAATTAACCGGTCGCGAGGGGAAGCGTTGGTAAAAACCAAAAGGAGGGAAGGGAAAGCGACGCAAACAACGTAAACGACTCCTTGGAGTTCAACGCTGATGGAGAAACGAGGGGGGGAGTTTGGAAGGGGGGGGGCCGCTGATTGTGGAGGGGGGAAGGACGGGAACTTACTGGGGAACTGTTCAATTCCCCAGAAATGCGCGATGTGAACGGGATTGGAGGGTCGGAACGGGGGAAGGGGGGAGCTGGCTTTGCCGATAGCGTGCCAGGGAGGATGGTCCTTCCGCTTGGGGGTACTAAGGCCCATGAAGGAAACGCGGCCGACAAGAGGTGGGGGCTCCGTCTGTGGCTCCGGCGTCCAAAAGATCGTTCAGAACCACGCCGGTGGTTGTCCGCAAAAGGTTACTTTCGAAAAAAAGGTTTGTAGCCCCATCCGCTCCCTGACAAGGGGTTGTCCAACGGGGGGGGAGAAGGTGCAGGAGGGGAGCGCATAGGAAAGGGTCGCAGGAGAGAAAAATCCCAATTTGTGGTATAAAAGGGAAGGGAAAGGAGTTGGGGGGGTTTTGGGGGGGGTTACCAGGGAAGAAACTTCGGGGGGATGGAAATATCAACCGCTGAGGGGGGACGGTAAGGACCATTGCATTCTTGGGGAGGGGAGTCGACTGGAGCTCACAAAGCTTGGAGGAGAACCACCTGAGAAAAGTGGTTCAGAAAAAGGGGCCCTCCTGTGTTGGGGAGACCTTCATGCCGCGCTTGGGTGCTTCATGGATGCTGGCCGGCCAAAATTGTCAAGTGGGGCAGAGTTGTACTCTCTCTAAGGGGGAAAAACCGCGTCGGTGGCTCGAAGAAAGAGAGGTAGGAAGGTGAAGGACCAGAAGAGAAGTAGTCAGGAGAAGGAAGGGCTTCAGAAGGTGGAAAAGTTGAGCCTAGGTCGCGCGGTGCAACGTGAAGCTCAACGACCAGATCGGCGTGTCTTGAGACGGGAGGCGACTCCTGGGGGGAGTTTGGGGGGGGTGGTATCGTCAGGGGGAATTGCGGGGGGGAAGGGAGGTATTCTGATGACTCAGAGGGAGGCGGAGTCTGGCGTACGAGGGGGAGCTAGCCGATTCAGGGAAAGTGGGGGAAAACGTGTTTGGGGCTTACCCCTTCCTTGGAAAGTGCAAAAAAAAGGGGGGGAATAAGAGGGTCCCGGTTAAACCGCCCCTTGGGCCCCGTGATTCAGGGGGGGACGTGCTTAAAGGGACCCACCGCAAAAATTCTTAGTATCGGGACCCGGGTGAAGGGGGGCGGCCAAGCCTCCTCACAATGAGGAAACAGAAAAACGAAATCAGGGACCTTATCGAATGCAACAGTCAGAGGAAGGGGTCCACCATTAAGCCTCCAGAAGAGAAAGTTGACCGTCAAAGGGGGGAGGTTACGGAGAGAAAAACCTCTCAAAGAAAAAATTAACTGCAAAACCACGTCTCCAAACCAATTTTGAGAAACCCGGGAAACTCCTATCGTTATCAAGCAGGGGGGGAAGTGCGCGGAAAGCAATCTGAGAAAGGAAAATACCTCCAAACACGCAAAAGTACGAAGGAACTCCTAACGTACAGAGATCAAGCCACGAAACGCAGATCTTATGGAAGTGGGGCTCTTAGTGAAAGAATTTGGAAAAGTCACTCGGAGCATGGATCAACGCGTTTCACGCAAGTGAGAATACCTTAGAATGTCGGCCTTCGAAAAAAATCAAGTGCCAACGAAGATGCTGAAAGAGAGTCCAACTCTTCATCAGAGAAAAACTTTAGAAGGGGGGGTCCAGAAAAATCACGACAAGAATTACCGTAGAGAAAAAATTCTTTCCAGGGGAGAACAGTACAATCAAGTTGTTACAGGGCAGAAAATTGGGGGAGGAGAGGAAAAAAGAACGGTAAACAGCCTCTAAAGGCCGTCACGGGATAAAGATTGCATGGATAAAAAAAAAAACCGGACAACTCTACACAGAGGATTACAGCTGTCGGAATCTTAGAGCCCTGAAAACTAGGAATTGGGAAAGGGGACGGAAAACAAGAGACGAAAAAAACTTTGAAAGAACGGATGGCGCAATCTATCAAAAGTTGTAAAAAGGCGGCGGAACCCAGAAAAGGGTCGGGTTAAAGGTCACGAATGAGAAAGTCTTACGCAGTAAGAAATCCCAGAGAAACACTCTTCCGTCGAAAAACTGGGGGGGGGCACTTGAAGGGAAAGAGATACATGATCGGGACACGGGTGAGAAAGATAATCAAAAAGCCGTCCTTAAAAGAAACAAGAACACCAGCAAGAAAAAGGAAGTGAATGCATGGAACTGGGTGAGGGGTCCCTTTCACAAAAAAGAGAAGGAAACTCGTCTGAGAGGGAAAAGGTGAAGGTCGTGAAGGTCCACGCCGGTGTCGGATCAGAGTTCCCGGGGAACACAACGGCAGGGACTTTTGTCGGACCCAAACAGAGGGGAAAAAATAACCACGCTGGGTGATCGGAAACTTCACGCAGGGGTGATTACCACCGTCACAAAAAAAAAAAGCTGTCGTCGGGAAGAGGAAAAGAAAAGGGCCGGAGCGCATCAACAAGGGACCGGAAACGGCAGGGAAGGGGAAACACCTGCGGGGCGACGAAGCACGGTGAGTCACTTCCGCAGGAGAGGGATTACGGGAATCGCATACTCGCCGGCGGAAAGAGAAATTTTGGGCGAACGGCAAGCACTTGTGAAGCAAAAGAATGGGGGTCCCGAGATCCCTGCTCATGAGGAGGGGCAAAAGTGGCCACAAGGCACAAGAAAACAATCGCCAGAAAGAACCTCAGAAAAGAGGGCATACTGGTTAGTCAGCCTATGACGAAACTCTGGAACAGAAAGAATAAAAAAAAGGCTGTCTGAAAAAAACACCGGCGAACAAAACTAGAGCGAGACACGGAGGGAAAGGGGAGGGGGGGGGGGAACGATAGATATTTACTGGAAAATGCCGTTTCAAGGCCGAATATGCCAAGAAGGAAAAACTATCCAATAAGGAAGGGATGCCGAGACGGAACCGCTGAGCGTCGTGTCTTGAGGGGACATTGATGAAAAGTGCCCCCTTCCGGAGCCGACTAGAGGGAGCAAATGGTCGAAAAGTTCGCCAGAAGCCACGGTAGGCTTCTCTATTGACTGGGGAGGAAGGAGCAAGGAGTCAGGTAACTGGGAGGGGTCGTGGAAAAACGGTTGTTGAGCCGGAATAGGGGCCGGTCAGAAAAAAGGGTGGGTGGCTAAGTGCGAACCGGACAAAGGAAACCACGGGGAAAAGACGAAAGCCTCGGGGGGTAAGTGGGGAAATCAACAAGGCCGTTGAAAGCGTGTGGAAAGCTACCAAAAGGGGAGGGACTTCCCCGGAAAAAAGAAACGCCCAAGTAACGCCGTTAAATGAATCCCGTCCTCGTCCGAACCGCAAAGAGTTTACAAAAACCCTTTGCCAGAAAGAAGGAGATGGAAACTGTTCACAGGTCACGGACTTTCAAAAGGAGGAAACGGCATTTCCCTATGGAGGAATGGAAAATAAGGGTCTTTCGGTATGGTCGAAATGAGATTCCGATTTCCCCAAGAGGGGACTGAAAACTAGGCAAAAGGCGCCGGCGGAAGTTTTCTCCCAGTATCGCCAGGAGGAAAAAGACAATAGACCGAACAAGAGGGGGGGCCCTTTAAACGCCGGAGGAGGTTGCGAAAAAGAAACAAAAGCGGGGGGGGTCATAGATTTGGCTGACGTTAAAAAACTATGTTTTGGGGAAGGAAATCCATAGTACAATAGGAATTCAGGGGGGGTGGCAGGGTCGCGAGACATATAATTGGGAAGATCCTGAAAGGGGGGTCACAAAGGTGGGGAGGGGGGGGGGAAGAATCAACATCAAAGGATTGGTCTCAACACGCTTAGGAGGTGGAAGGGAACGCAGGAAGAAGTAGGGGTAAAGGGTTGAAAGGGGGAGCTCTTGGGAAAAAAAGTAACAAGGGCCTCAGGGTGGTCAGTCGAAAGCCTGGGAATACGGGACTAAGGCGCGAGTGAGAGAAAAGTTGATGCTGGACCCAAAGGGATATGCAGGAGCGGAAACGGAGGGGTGAAACATGAAAAACCGGGCTCACGCCAAAAACTTTACTCGTGTTGAGCTTAAGAATCAGATAAAAGTGAGGAAGCCCGGTAGGGGGAGAAGGGTGAAACTAAGATCGCGTCACGTAGTCTACGCTAAAAGTGAAGAATCAACGGTTGGGAAGGAAAGCTCTCCAGAGTCACGACGCAGAGAAGACTCCTTGATTCGGGAAAAAAGTGAGGCCGGTCCTTGGGGAGTGGGCGTGTAGCTGGCATCTCAAGCGGAGGAGGGCGTGGGGAAGAGGGGGGGCTTTATGAGGAAAGGGGGGAAAACATATTGGGGGTGCCTGCTGCGTACGTTAAAAAAGGAAAGGCGGTATCAAATGTAGAGTGGAGAAAGATTCGTAGAAGGGGGTCTCACTTTTTGTGGTGAAGGGCGCAAAATTACAATGGAAAGCTTAAAGGGGGAAGTGCGGTAGTAAAAAACATGGGAGGGTGCGGTCAAACGGGGGGGGAAGGTTTGCGTACTGGAGGCCTCGTGGCAAAGCACTTCAAGAGGGCTGCGGGGAGAACGGAATGTTACAAAAACTCAAAAAAAAAATCAACAAAGACAAGGAAGAGTTGTCCCAATCATCACATGTCGCCGCCGAAGACGCAAACGTCCAGGGGGGGGGGGGGAAAAAACGAAAAGCTGCCACAGACAAGGGGGGGGGAGGGGCGCATCGAACGGCATGCTGGAAAGAAAGTTACTTGATTTCGGGAAAACACCGTCGCCACCAGAGAGGGGAGAGGCCTAGATATAGAGAAAGGTTCGCTGAAGAACGGAAGGCAACGGATCAAGAACAGAAGAACCACCAGGAATCGGAGACAGCACCAAACAAACCCCCTTATTAAAGCCAAAAAGGAGAAGGATCGGGGAGCGCTTGAGAGTTGGATGGGGGAAGGGTTACCGCGTAGAACGAGGCTCGAACTCGTCGTACACTGAACACGAACGAAAATCGGAATCAAGGGGGGAGGACTTCCACATCGGTAAACTATAAAAAACGACGCGGCTTGAAAGGACAAGCTAGTCTGAAGAAAAAAACTTGGGGGGCAAGAGAGGGGCATCATCAATCCAAGCTGGCCCAGGCACAGAAAACACCATTCAACGAGAGCTGAAAGAAAAGGGAGTGGAGAAAAAGCTTTTGGGGGAGTCTCTCCCCCACCATAAAAGTCACGCAAGAAAAACGGCTCCCTAGGGGGAAGGGGGATCTGCCGGGTCAGGAGCCACCGTGAGAAAAGGCGTTACCGGGGAGAGAAGATACCAATAAAAAAATAGGTCTCAGAAAACACAGGGTACCGACTAAATCCTACGGGGGGGGGGAACTTGGCGGAAGGTTTCATTCTGAAACTGGAAGAGAAGGGGTGTCTCAGCAGAGGGAAAGGGTAACGTGGAGGGGGCCACAGAGGGTCGGGGGAGGGGGAGCCTGACGCCAATCATTCGGAGCAGAAAAAAGTGCAAGCCGCGAAACTGAATATACCTAGTCAACATCGGAAAATCCTAGGGGAAAAAGGTGATCGATCCAGCAACGACGAGGAAACCCAAGATCAAAGAAAAAAACACGGGAAACCGGGAAAGTGCATAGGGGAACGTTAAAGGAAAGGAAATCTACATCAATATCTCAGTAGGGGGGCGACCTTGATGGAAGCTCTAAAGGGGGAGAAACATCGAAGGGAAGGGAGAGAAAGGGGACGAGGGAGGGACGAGAAAGTGTTAAGGTGAGAAGCGCTTTCTCTAAAGGTTGAAAATAAAAATCCTCCACAGCAGGGAGGATTGCAAGAGCATCTTCCTCGCAGGGGAGGGAACATCCCAGCACAATGACCTTAAACGGAAGGGAAACTGAAAAACAGTTAGGAACACGGAAAGAAGGGAAAGGGCCAGTTTGAGAAAAGCGCATAAAAGGATCTCGTGACGGCATAACGGGAGGCACGGCACTGTTGGAAAACGACCAGCTGGGATCTCCAGGGGGGCGCGGAAGATGCTACACGCGAATAGGGGGCATTTCAACGACCATAAAACCGACGAAATGGGGTGCAGTCCAGAGGGACTCAAGGGATCCTCTAAAACATCTTAAACCGGCGAACAGAAAAGGGGAAATACCTCTCGAGAGAAAAACCAAACTTGAGAGTTATGGAAAGTTTACAGGGGGAGGAAGGGGGGGCCTAAGATGGACGAAGTGTATATCGTGGGCAAAGGAGTCGAAAACGATCTGCAGGGGAAAAAAAGCGCGACGGGGAAAATGCCCATATGGGACGGTTCGAGCCCTAGAAAAGGAACACTCTTAAGCAGACTAGAAGGTTAGCGAAAGGGGAAAACAGTAGAACAGGGAGGGTGCCGCCTGAGGCCACTTAAAAGGAAAACATCGGGGAGGGTTATAATCCAGAAGGGCAGAGGGATCATGTCAAGGAAAAACCAGGGGGCAGGTGGGCCCGGTTAAGGGGAAGGGGGGTCTCAGGTGGAGGAGGGGCAGCCACATCCAGAAGGAAGGGAAGGGCAATACGAATCCGCGGGAGTTGGGATTTGGGAAAGAAGAACGTCCGGAAAAGGGGCGAGGAAAGGGGGGGAAAGGGAAAAACAGGGGAAAGTCCACCCGACGAAACTGGGAAAGTGCCCGCCCGGAAATGGGCTGAAGGCGTTTTAAGGAGGGAAACGAAAGCGCCGAGGGAGTTCGATTTCGACTCGTACCAAAAGTCAGCAAGTTCACGCAAAGGCGCTGAAAAGGTCCTAGTTAAGGAAGTACAAGGGAGGTGCTGGGATCCACCAAGATGAGAAGATGGGTCTCGATGGGAGGAAAAACCAATCGGCGTGAAAAGGGACCAATTTCGGGGGGGAACTAGGCAAGAGGGGGGACCAGTAGGAGTCAGTGGATTGGCTGCGGACGGAGAAGAGTCGTGCATCTGGGGAAACCCAAGAAGGTTTTATGAGGGATGCTGAGCCAATTGGGGGGGGGCCATCCGCTGTACAAAGGGGGTTCAGAGAGGTGGAATGTCGTAGATTCCTTCTGTTCGAGAGTTATAACGCCTGACCGGGGGAGAAGCAGAGGGTCAAGGGCGGCAAACGGGGGGAGGTAATCGTCAAAAAAGAAAAGGCTTATAAAGGGGGGTCCCGATTCCTTTAATGGGGGGGGAGACAGTTATCCCCCAGCGTGGGATAAACAGTAAACCCCATGAAGGGAATGAGGGAAGGCTGAAGAAACGGATGGTTCAGTAGAGGTAAAAGTGGTCCAGGGTTTATTGAAGGGGAACTGATGGAAAGAAGGCGTATACATTGGGTCTCTGAAGCATCGTTGGGGGATAGACCGTCTAAAGGGGGGCGCAGTCGGGGGCTCAAGCGAGGGGGAAGGTACGAAAAACAGCACCTAAGTAGTCGAGAAGGGAGTGCTTTCCTCCTGGAGTCTGAACAATGAGAAACGGGAGAAAGAGTAAAAAACACAGATTTTTAAGAGTAGGAAAAGTCGGCAACGGCGAAAATGAAAGGGCTTGGAGGGGGGGGGAGAACAAAAGGGGAGGGGGTTGTATAGCGAGTGAGTGGGTTGCCTATGATATTGAGCAAAGGGGCCTGCGGCGTCCGGAGCGCAAAAAAAAACGAGGTAAGGCCAAAGGAGGAGAAGAGTGGTGGGGGGCCATGTGTTGTCGTGCGAGAGGCAGCTTGCTAAGGGGATCGGGGAACAACATGGGGTTCGGGATGATGGTTGGGGGACTCTTGTGGACTGTTAAGGGGAAGATTGCTTCTTCAGTATCCGTTATGTGGGAAGAGCTAAAAGGGAGAAGGGGGGACCGAAAGAAAAGTCCATTCTCTGTAAACGCAAGCCCTCTGCAGGGAGATGGGTTTGGAAGAAGAAGGCACGAAATCTCCTCACTTTGAACTCCCAACGATGTGAAAAAAGGACCGGCTCCCGCAGGGAAAAAGAACTGAGAGGTCAGGAAAAGAAAAAAAAAAAAAACCTGCGCAGAGCCACTCTAACGCCTCCGCCCTCAAAAAAGAAGAAGGAAAAGGGCGCGCGCCGAGGGAAAAGAAGGCAATTGGAGGGACGCCACAGACTTCTGAAGAAAGCAAAAAAAAAACGAATTCTCCGAAAAACGAAGCTTACGGGGAAGAATTTCTAAACCTGACAATAATTCACCTTTGAGGTCACTAAGAACTCCGAGGCTGGCAAAAAAAAACAGAAGAGAAATATCGAGCACCGGCTGTGGAGTATTGGGGGAGGGACGCGTCACTATCGAGCGAGCCCGGGGAACGGGCACCTGAGCACTTGAACGGTCCAAGAACACACTTTATAGGGAACAAGGGTCCAAAGTAAGATAGCCAAATCGCCTGTCTGCATACCTTATAGAACAAAACAACTAAAGGACAATGAAAAATCCTGGGAACCAGCGGGGGTGGAGATTCTCTGCCCACAACCATCCCGGCATCGATCACCGATAAGTCAAGAGGGGGGGAAAGCTTAAAAAGGGACTGATCGTAAAAAAAGGGGGGCGGAAAGAGAGTGACCGACCCTGTCATTCTTATCTAAACAAATTTAGGGGGAAAGAAAAAACGAGAGAAACACGAAGGAATAGGCTCTGAAAGGAGAGCAGGGGGGACCTGGCTCGATACAAGGTTCGCAGCGGGAAGAACTGGCTTGAGAACCCATAATTCAGGGGATAAAGATTCAGGTAGGGGTGGAGCCTAAGGGCGTGACAAAGGAAGAAAAAACCGGGAAGGGGGGGGAACTTGGTGGGAGTACGGGAGAAAACGAAAAAAAAATCTTCCAACAGATGGCACGAAGGATCGAGAATAACCGACACGTCCAGTTAACGGTAACAAAAAAAGAAGGTTAAGCAGACCTAAAGGGTCTGGGGACTGGAACGTGAAGCCCGTTGAAAGAAAAAGAGACAGAAAAAAAGGGACAGTATTCAGAAAAAAGGGAGAATCAAAGAACGGGGCACTTATCAAAGAGTCGAGCGTGCTCGAAGGAAGAGGACCCGTACAAGGGGAGAGGTTGACAAATCTTTAAAAGGCCGGGAGACAACTCCAAGAAAGCTGACGGGCTAAAAGACGGGAGGAAGCTGAGAAATGAAGGTCCCGAAAGGAACGCAAAACCACATAAAAGGGACGGCCAGGCGTTCGAAAGCAGTTTACGAAATGGAGGGCCCTGTCTCTGGAGATATTAAGCAGAACCAGTGTCAATCTCTCGAGTAAGGGGCGTGGAAAGAGCAAGGCAAAATAGAAAAAAAAGGGGAGCCCTGTGAGGAGACCTTCTAGTCGGCTGTCAAGCTGATGGCTTGAAGCCGAAAAAAGAGGGTCAGGGAAACCAAAAAAGGTGCAAGACGGGGGAAATCCCGGCAGAATCGGGGGAGGACTCCTTCAGTCTGTAAATGGGCGCAAAAAACGGAAAGGAGACAGAGCACCCAACAAAAAGGAAATAGAACACAACGAGGGAGTAGTTATTAAAGGGGAAATGGGAAAGGGTTTTTTGATGGTTACAGCTAAAAGGGGAACGATTCAGGGGGGAAAAAAAGGATCGGCACAGGGCTGAAATGAAAAAGCTCGCGTGGAGGCCGTTTGAAGAAAAAGGGGGGGGAAACGCATATAAAGTGTGACACCTACTGGAAAACTACGTGAGTCGAGACCAAAGTCGAAAGAAAAAAAAAAAAAAAAAAAAAACCTGGAAAGGAATCCAAAGAGGGCTCCGCCGAGAGAAGTGGAAGCGAAGGGGAATCAAATGAAGTTGAGGGTTCTCTGGGTGAGGAGTCCTTTGGGGGTCGGTCAGGAAAAAACGGGGGGGAATGGCACAGTAGAGGGGGGGGAAGGGCCGCGGCCGAAAACAGATGCAAGGAGCAATTAAAGACGTCCTCTTGAGGTATTGGCTCACAGGGTCCGGTCGAAGGGAAGAGGGGGGAAAACATGGGTACGGAACCCGTGCGAAAAAGAATCCACTTAAAAGGAAGGGAAATAGCAAACTCCGCTTATTAAGAAGAGAGGGGGGAAGGGGGGGGAGCCTTCCCAGTTAGGATTCAAAGGGGTTTGACGATTCAAGAAAGAGGAAACCAGACTCAAACCAGGCAGGGAGAAAACGTAATTTCAGGGGGGGAGGGCTCTGGGAAAGGTGAAAATGGATGAGTCACAGGAGCCGAGATCCGATGGACGGAAGTTTCCGTAAATACCAATTTCAAAAAAGAACGGCAAGAGGAAAAAATAGGTCAACAGGAGGCGTCGGCGTCAAAGCAAAGTCGAAGAGACCACTAACCGCAGAGACCCAGGAGGGGGGGGCATCGATTGAGAGAACAAAAGGGGACCAAAACGAATGAGTCGGGAGGGGGGAAAAAGTCATCGCAGGACGTGTGGAGGGGACGCGAGAAAGAGAAGGGGGGGGGGGGGGGGAACGCCTGCCAGTGAAAAAGCCTAGGGCGTGGGGGGGGGTTCCGAAGCTTTGTACTGAGAACACCACTCCAAAGGGAAGGTACCAAGGGGGAGTGGCGACGCTGGGGGAGGGGGGAACACCTGAGGGAAATCAATTGTTTATGTCGCAAAAAAATGGGAAAACGGTCCATCGCTTTGGGACTTACTTGGGAGGGCGGACCAAAAGAGGAATTAAAGTTGTACGGGAGAAGTAGAGGACCTAAAAGAGGCATGAAATTTTTGGACGAGCGTATCGCTGTAAAGGTAAAGCCAGCCCCATCAGACAAAGGGTCCTCAAAGTCTGAAGGTTGAGAAGAAGCTTCCCTTGCCCATCACAAGGGGAGATTCCCCGGTCAACAGCCAAAGGGGTTTCTGGCAAAAAAACCCCTCACCGGGGAGGGCGTTCTGGTAGAAGGTGAAAAGGGCGAATCCTGGAGGGGGCGGGGGTGTGGACTGGGGGAAAGAATTCTTAATTAAAAAACCTGGCCTGCGGCCAGGAAGCCGACACTCTATAAGGCGTTCAGAAGGAGAAGATAAATTGGGATCCGGTTGGTTCGGGAGCAAAAGGGACTTGCGCAGAAGCGTGGGAAGAGCCGGTAGAGGCTGTGGGAGGGGAAAGGAGGCCCGATTTGAGAAGGGGGAAAACGCGTGGCAAAGGGACGTGGAAGGCTTCGAAAAATGGACAAGGGGAGGCGGAAGGCCCTCTCACACAGGAGAAAAAAGAGCCGAGAAGCAAATAAAAAAGGAAGGGATAAAATCGGCAACAGAAATCTGGGGTGTCCACTCGGTCCGACCGCACATGGACCGCATAAAGGACAAATGTTGGGGGGGGGGGCCGAAAAAGGGAACGAAAAATCATGAACTGATTTGCTCAAATCTTCACACAAGGAAAAACGTATCGGGGGAAAGCCGAAAAAAGAAAAAAAAAAAAAAAAAAAAAGGGATAACTGCGGCGAGTCAGCGAAAGTCAATTCTTGGGGAATCGAGCCTAAACCAGAAAAGCTGTCTTACGGGTACTACAACACCGAAAAAACGGCCACCGGATCAGCCAAAAAAAATACCAAACCCGACTGGATTGACGTGGAGCGGCAGGGAAGCATGTGGAAAAGGGGGTTTAAATACGAGGAGAAAACTCGGTGGCAGAGGAGTCACTCAAATGGAAAACGAGAGTATCTACTCCTGACGGGGGAAAGAGGTCAGAAAAAATAGACCGCTATAGAGTTCGCTCCACCTAATGTTAGAGTAGCATAGAAAAAAACACTCGTTTATCGTTGTGTTCCGGAGAAAAGTCACATCAATCAGAGGCCCAAGGAAGTATCGAAAGTCTTAAATTACCAAGGCTGCAGAAGGGGTACCTGGGGAAAAAAAAAGACGTTTGGTGGACCCTTCACAAAAAACAAGGAACGAAAGAGGGACCCTGAAGAGCCGAAAGCCGATGATCGGTGGAAGGAATTCTTCAAAAAAAAGACACCAGGGCAAAAGCGAAATTGCAGCTTAGAAAAAAAAAAAAGTTGGGACGGAAAAAAAATTCCCGAGTTAAGAAAGAGAAAAATTCGTTTGGGAAAAGGGCCGCCTGTCATCGGTCTTTCTCACTAGTCCACCGCAAGGTCCAAACGGCGTCGGTACCCAAGGAAAAAGGGCTTGGAAAAAAAGGTAGGGGAAGCCGACGCCAAAAAGGGAGCGAAGGGTGAGCACCTCTGGCCGGAAAAAGGGGGGAAAAAAGTTCCTGCACGAGGGGAAACATCAACAAAAAAACCCGTCGGACAGGGAATACTCCTCGAATCAGGATGAGATCCTCCACGAAAAAAACCCCATTGAAAAAAAAGCAAGAAAGGGAATTAAGGCAATGCGGGGAAAAAATGAGGGGCGTCACGTTTCAACGTTCAAAGCGTAGTTAGGAGTACGGCGAGCGCACCTTTGACAACATCACCACAAAAAAACGCCGAATGCCCGGGCTGGGAAACGGGGGAAAATGCTTCTGTGTTCGGGGCGGGAAGTCAGGGGGACTGAAAAGGGACCACTGGATCGGGGATTGCGCGAAAAAGGGAACTCAAAAGCTCCACAGACGAGGAGTCTTTACTTGCGGAGAGTGATCCGCAGGTAAATGATCGACAGCGCAAAGAAAATGATGACGAGGAAAAACAAGGAGAACGAACGAGGGAAAAGGACCTGAAATTTGAGGCCCGGGGAGGCTAGGGAATTACTTTCCGGAAAGGCAAAAAAAATCGATAAAATTCACGGAAAAAAGGGGGAGCTACAATACGGGAGGAAAGGCGCTCACCTCATTCTCGAGCAAGTGGCAGGGTAAAAAGGGGCGACAAAGAGGGGGGAGGTCAAAAGGGGGGGCAGCGGGGGCATGGTCAGTCAGGAAAACGACTCAAGGGAAGGCTGTAACAATACTCTGACAATAAGGAGGAGCACCCACCCGGCGAAAGTGGGAAAAGGCCTAGAAAAAGGGAGGATTTAAGTGTACGGGGGGGTTGGGGGCGAAGGGAAAGGCGCAGGAGGAAAAAGGTTCCAGACTAGCCGAAAACGATCCTGAAAAAGGGCACGAGGGGTGTGGCGTGGGAAAAAAGAAAACCATATTGAAGGGAGGGGAAACAATATAAAAGGTGTCCCATTAAAAAAAAACGCAGACTAGAAGGGGGGAGAACCTGAAAGGGGCCCTGAGCAACAGGCCCAGAGGCATTTGACACTGGTTGGGCGGATAAAAGGAGAAAAAAAGAACTGCCATAGGGGGACAGTTAAGGAGTAAAAAAAAATAGTTCGAAAGTTGTTGGCGAGCACCTTTTCCGGTCACTCAGTAGTTTGAAAAAAGCGGCAGCCAAAAAAAGAAAAGTGCCGAAAAAGAGGGGAGGTAATGGGGGGGAAACGGCCGGAGAAGGTGTAACCGGATGACAAAAACTTTGTACGTTTCGACTTCCCCGAAAACCCACGGAAGAAGGGGGGCATCAGGAAAAATGTCAAGGAGAACCCAAGGGGATGAAATGGGAAAGGGACCTTCACGGGTGCGCGAAAAAAGAGAAGATTGCTGTCGGGGGAAAAAGGGGAATGAAGTAACTGAAAAACGCCAAGACCGGATAATCATTTCCAGGCGGGGGTTCTAGGGACCCGGGAGAAGGATGTCGCAAGTTCCGCGGTATGGTGCCATTTCTGAGAGGGAAGGCGTGCGTCACATTGCCCCAGGGGAACGCAAGTCCGGGGGGGAAACTACAAGAGGATAACAAAGACATAAAGCCGTTGCATCGTTTGAAAGCCACATTATGGGAAAACAAGGGGGGGAGACGTTCGAACCAACGAAGAGGGAAAAAACTGAAAGGGGTGTGCAAAAAAAGGGGGGAAGCGTCGCTCTGTTTGAATCACAAGAGAGACCTTCGAGACAGGAGCGAGGGATATACTGCCGTCGGTCACCGCCGATGGGGTCGGGGGGGTTTGCCTAATAAAAAGGACGGTTGTTCTGTAAGAAACCTCCACGAGGGTTATATGGAAGGTTAGGGGCCGTCAAAAAAAAAAAATGGGGGGGTTACATCTTTGAGGGAATAACACAGGAGGGGCCCCGTCATTGTGTCCACGCAGAAACAGAATGGTTTAAGCGGCCACTCGAGTGTGCTTGAGGCTACTGTAAAACGGGAATCTAATGAGAAAGGGATGGAAGGTAGCAATTTGTCACAAAAAAAAGGTGGCGACGCACAGCGATAATCTTGTCCGGATGGGAACTGAAAAGCCAGGGGAAGACTGGGAAAGGAGGGGCTGCGACTGTGGACCTGAAGCGCAGCTTGAATAACCTCAAGATTAAGGCACCGGTCACCTAAAAAGGAATTGAAAACTACACGTAAATGCTTTCTGGAACTTGGTGGCGTGCAGAAAATGCTTGGTCTGGGGGGATCGGAAAGGTGGGGGAAAGCGAGAATTTGGAGGGGCCTTCGTCGGTTCTCGCGCACGATATCGGGAAAAGAGGCTGTTAAGGAAAGTCTAGAAGGTGGTGGGAGATGGGAGGAAGGAATTGCCAGCCTTCTCGGTTAAGTTGAGATGATGGGGAAATGATGCGGGAAGTGCGGGGCCTGTGCTTGCTGTACCGTTGAAAGGGAGGTTCCACGTCGGAAAAAAGGGAGAATCCAGAAAAAAAAACTTAGGGGTGGAAAGAAGGATACCAATCATCAACAGAAAAGAAAAGGTAACTAAGAAGGGACCCTAGGTTACACTCTGAACGAAGCAATTCCCAGTTCCCTAAAGCATACAATTGGAAAACGAAGACTGTATACAATTCCCTTCATTCAGCCAAAAACTGGACCAAAAGGGGCTCCAAACTTTCTATCCTGGAACCCAAATTCAAGGCCTCTCCTGGTGCAGTAACGCTTGACTCGCCAAGGAAGACAAAAAAATCTGAGCAAGTGTGAAGAAAAATCTAACAAAAAAAAAAACGAAATGTCTCAAATCACAAAAACAGCGCTGATTCCCTGCTTACCGAGAGCGAGTTGAAGCGGAAGGATACCAAAACAAGTGAGGCCATCGAACAGGAAGGAAGCTTCTCAGGACGTTAAAGCAGTCGGCATTCACGAAGAGAGATAAGGGAGAGATTCAAAGGTAAGCCACCGCGGCTTTAGGGAAAAAAGAAGAAATTTCAAACCTTAGCAGCTATTCCAACTCTCTGAAGGAGAAAACCTTGGACAGGTGTGAAAAACCGGAGAAAAAAAGCGTAGAGGTACCTTATATCAAACCCCTTTAGGTCAAAAGTCACTGACAGGAAAAGAAGGAAAAAAAAATTTTTAACAGCAACGGCAGCCAGAGGGAATTAAGCCCACCCCCCTCCCTTCCGGCCGAATAGAGGGTACCCTTCCCAAATACCGCAACTTGGTCTTACCACAGCCAACTCCCGGTGCTGAATCTGGGCAAAACCGGCCACAGACATCGGGGACCTGGGGAGGAGTATATACCTCCCTGGGATCCGACGCGACTAAAAAAAAGGAAAAGAAAACTCCGTTTGGAAAACCTGGGGGTACTCCTGGCAGGCGATACAGGAATGACCAACTGGTAAGGACGGAAAAAAGTCTTTGGAGCCAACGATGAAAAGTTAGAGAGCAACTGTTGACGCGATCCCGGGAAACTGAAAAACACGGGGGGAGTTCCATGCGAAACGGGAGTACTCCATCTCGAGGACAAAGACATCTAGGAGGGAGGGGGGAAATCCTAGGAGGGAAAAAAGCCAATTTACAGAAGAAAAAACCAATTGAAATTAACGTCAGCGAAGAGGTGAATCTGGCTTATAGGGAAAAGAAAAAAATAAGTGCAAAAATCGAAAGCACAATAAAAAGGCAAAGGGGGGAAAAAAGGGACATAAAAGGCGGGAAGAGGCTTAAAGTCTGTTTGACGGGGGCAGGGGGCAGGGAGCCCTGGACGTCCGCTCCAAAGGGTGATTAAACCCACCGAAAAGGAAAGGGCGAAAAAAGGGAGTGTGACTCCCAGGGGATTCGGGAAGGGGGTTGGCGGCCGGGGTTTCAACGAAAGGGAAGGATGCCGACAAAAAAAGAGAAAGTGTGCGCGGAAGGGGGGGGAGAGAGGGGGGGGTCTCTGCTCAACATTCGGGGGGAAGGAAAGAAGGAAAGGGGGATCACGAAGGGGAATCTCGGATTACTTTAATACGCAGAAGGGAAAAAGGGGAACGGCGTCGAAGGTTGGTAGGGAAAACGTCACTGGGAACCAGACGGAGGGGGGGAATCACCTTTATAGAGGGAAGGGAAAAGAGTTGCACCTTTATGGCAAGAAAGGAATAGTGGAAATTTCAAAAAAACCCGGAAGGAAAGGTGTCAGACGGGGTTCAGTCCGTACAGATCGTTTCCTCGGCCAAAAAAGCAGAGAGCTACTACGTGAGAGGCGTACAAAAAACGGACATACCTATCTCGATAAAACCCCTTGATTAGGGGTAGAAAAAGTCGGGTGTGCAGGGAAGTTGGGGAGGAAGACTATGGGGGAAGATTATAGCTTCTGGGTCCAAAGGCCGCTTCGAAAAAGAAGCCGCTGCGAGGGGGGCGTCTGGGGGAATGCAAAGCGCGGGGGGAAAAGTGCAACTGAGATAATTTGAGCCCAAGCCTCGCAGGGGAAAACAGGGAAGACGAAAAACGGAAGGGTATGAGGAGGATGTCCGATACCTGCCAGCTGATCAGAGGAGGAAAAGGTTCCGAACAAAGTTTTGGGGGAGGGGGGGGCCGGGAGGAGATGTTGGGGAGGAGTCGGCAGCCGGCAGGCAATACATCAAATCCGGCGAAGCCGCGGGAGGGGGGGGGGGAGTGGCCGTGCGCAAAGAAGCAGGTCACCAGAAGTTGTACGGGTCGACGTCCAAAAAAAAAAAAAAAAGAAAAACAGACGCCCGTAACAGACCAGAGAGGAAAAAATGCGTTGAAGGGGGTACCCTACTTCCCATGAAAAACGAAAAGGGGCGGAGGGGAAAAACTTCCGGAACTGTTTAGAAAACCAGGGAGACAGAGTCAACGAAAAACGCCGGACCGTTTGAGAGGGTGTTAGGAGGGGTTAAAATAAATGTTCGTGAGTGAGGGGAGAACCCAGTGACGATGGAAGATGGACGGGAAAGATCGGACTTCAGGTGCCCCAAGTAAAAAGGCAAGGGGGGTCGAGAGGGCGGTCAGGGAAAACGACATAGAAAAAGGGAGACATCTGGGGGCCACGACCACGGAAACTTAGTGTGTTTTCGCAAAAAAAAAATGCTTACGGAACCAAAGAAGGGTGGGGACGCCATCACGAATCTTACATGATACAGTTTCAAAGAAAAGAGGGGGGGGGTCAGAAAAAAGGGGGATATTCAAAACAAGCCGGGAAAGATCATTGGGGGGGCCTGCCATTTCTTTCAACGGGTCGGGGGGGGGGAGTTTTGCATCAACAGGGAGGGGGGAATCGGAAACTCTGAGGTTTACTTTTTCCCTCATGTGGAGGGGGGTGTGAATCCAAAGGGGGAGGATGACCAGGAAAACGTTCCGCCTGGGCATGTTCATCGTGGGAAAAGAAGGGTGTGCAGATCGCCGCGGGGGGGATTTATTCTGCGTGAAGCCAGGAAAGGTAAAGTGGGCAGAGGGGAAGACCTGTTGAAAACTCGTGGGGGGGGATCGACAGCGCGGAGGCGGCCCAAGGAAAGTCGAGAAGGGAGCGCCACTGAAAAAAGGGACAAGGAGACATCTTTCAAAAGAGCTGGACAAGAAAGCACGTGGGGAGCGCTAATAAGGACCGATCTTCGTGAGGTAACGGGAGAACTCCGGGTTGGAGGGGGGATAAAAGAATTGCGGGGGAGGTAGGAGGGAGTAAAAGTTCGCTCATCTTTCTGAGGCGTCGGGAAAAAAAAAGCAGGGGAAGCTATACCGGTAATAAGAACGTGGGGTGGCGGGTGGGGGGGGTGCAATCTTTTCGACAAAGAAGAGAGGAAAAAAAGGCAAGGGATCAGGGGGCCAAAGTGTCGGAAAATTTACTGCAGAGGGGGAAAGAGGAGTCCGCGTTGCACCTATAATGCCGAGGGGAATCCGAGGAGGTGATGAGGGAAAAGGTCTCGACAAAAAGGCAGTGATTGAAAAGGAGAGTTGGTGCGCCAATCCTCACATTGCCAAGGAAAACGCCAGCGGCAGAGGGGCTTGAAAAAAGAAAGCACGCAGGGGAACACGTGAAAAATTTTGGCGTGGGCCTCCCTGTCATCTCAAGGTCCCCGCCAAGATCATGGGGGAGCAATCTGCAGCGAAACCAATGGATCCGAACCGCAGACCTAAATATCTCCTCTCGACAGGGAAAACGAAGGAACTGAACATGTAAAAACACCACAAAAAACTTACCGGAAAACCCTCCTGACCAACAAAAGGACGCCTCCAAAAACTTCAACACATAGAGGGGGAAGGAGGGCCCGTACCGCCAGGTGCTAGGTGGAACGAGAAGAAAGTTGCCCTGAAAGGCGGCTCTTCGTTAAGAAGGAAAAGACCGCTCGAGGATTCAGAAATGGAAACGCGGAGGCTCTATCGGATTTCAAGCCACTACTGCGTCTGTCACGACAAGATGGGAAGAGAGAAAACGCTACATAAAAGGAGGGGCCAGCATCAACATCTTCAAGCAAGCGAAAATCGAAAACGGGAGCGAAAAAAATTCGGAACGCTGAAAAGGGGAGGGCAAGGTGGAAATTCCTCAAGCGGGTGGTGAAGCCTAACCAAGGGACAGGCAATGCCGGGGAAAGGAAAAGATCCTGAAGAGGGGGAAGAAGTACCGAGGAAAGGGGCTTATGCCACCGGCGGCAAAATATGTCTTTACCGACCTGTCGCAGTATACATGGTCTTTGCTCGAACCAAACACAAAAAAGGACAAAGGAAATTTTGGGGAATTCCACTCAAGGGGACGCTTATTGCGATCTGAACAACAAAAGGTGGGTGTGAACGAACCCTAACGGAAGGGGGGAGGGCCACTATTCGAGATCAGGTCTATATGTGCAAAAAGAAAAAGAGACGGACCTAGGAAAACCGCCGAGTGGAAGGGGAAAAAAAACGATACCGGAAAGACGACATCTTCCCCGGCATCTGATCCTCGGCAACGGGTGATCAAAAAGCAGCGCCCTTAAGAGAACACCGGAAAACGGAGCATGGGGAAGGTCGGTAAGTGATTCCTTCCGGCTCAATAGGGACAGAATCGAAGTTAGAAGTCCAGAGGGAAAGACAAAAGGAAGGCGGGTATACTCATCTGCCGCTCGGGGATAGTCGGGGGCGGTAAAATCACCAGGGAATGATCGGGGGGGAAGCTGTCCTCGCTTGCAACGAACGTGGGAAACTCCCAATACCGAAGGCCTACGGAAGGGGAAGGATGTCAGAACTCTCCGGGCTTGACAGACGGAAAAAGACTAAAGGGGAAATTAAAAAAGGGGGGACTCAAAAAAAAAAAGCAGCGAGTGAGGAAATTGAGAAGAGGTCAGTCTCGGATGCTGGAAAAAAAGACATAACCATTTCATCCGAAGTAAAGAGCGGGGTTGAAAAAGAACTGGCCCCTTTAAAAGAGAGCTATTCGTCGCGGTTAAGGTGGAAATTTCTAAAACAGCGGAACAATAGGGAATGGAAACCAGACGCCCATCTTTGGCATCGTGGGGAAAATAACCCGGCATCGAGGTGGGGGCCGGGGGGACTCTACGTCTGTCGGTATCTTCTAAGAACCAGTAACAAAGGGAATACATGAAGGGAAAAACAAAAAGGAAATGAAGTGGTAAGGGTTTGGGGGGGCTGTCCGAATTAAGCCACTTAAGGGGAAAAGAGTAGGGGGGTAAGAAGGCGAGGAAAGACAAGACAAAGGCGGCGGGAGGGAGGGCGGTGCAAAAGGGGCCCAGATTTTCTCTGTTTCACTGTTCACATGGAAAAAGAGGAGCCCGAGGGATTGGGAAAAAAATAGGGATCAAAAAAAAGTGAGTGACGCCTGAGCCCCGCGGGGAGGAGGAGAAGGGAAACGTAAGGGGACAGATTTTCAGTGATAGAAGGAGGAGGGGGTAGTTCCGAAAAGGGGAAAGGGGTTTTTCATGAAGTTTTGAAAGTCAGATTGTGTTTCTGTCTGTCCGCGTAGTCCCTCCATAGGCCTCCACGGCATCGCTCAAGAAAAGAGGGAAAGGGGGGGGGGGGAAGGGAAATTGGAAAGCAAGAAGAGTTTCACAAGTCTCCCGCCAGGGGGGGGGGAAGGGGTCAAAGTGCGACCAAAAACGTAAACGACGGCAAACCGGGCAAAACCGTTCCGATATCTCAAAAACGAGACCTCAAGGAGTTAAAAGTTAAACTTCTGTCCCAGAACTCAACCTGGAAATCTGGAAATGGTCTTTCGTATCGGAATCCGGAACGGCTAAAGGAAAGCTGGAAACGCCATGCATGGAACGTAATGGCAGGGGTTAAAGGGGAAGAAATACCATGTAGGGGTTTTGTGAGGGATCAGAGAACCTTCTTGCGTAGAAAAGCAGGGGGTGCGGGGACGGTCGAAGAAAAAGTTAAACGTGCAGTTCGCAAGGAACAAGATGGGGTGGTGACCAGTATTGTGCCGCCAGGGGGGGGGGGAAAGAAAAAAGGTCGTGAATAACGAGAAAACGTTATGGGTTAACTCCGCCTAGCGGAGAAACGGGTCATATATATCCCTCCGCCTGAAAGGGCTCCACAGTTTTCAAAAAACTAAGAGGAGAGTCACTCTAAAGGGGGGGCTGGCTACGAAAGCATTGTGGTAGGCCTGCAAAGTCTGAAAGGGGTCGGGGGGGGGGAGGTTGAAGAAAAAAAAAAACTGCAGTAAATCGTAAACAAGAAAAAGTGATGCCGTATCTTTAAGGTACGGGGCCAGAGTGCTGGTTGTGGAACAAAGACCAGGGAATTTCCGAGTACAGGGTCAGCTGGGGGCAGTGGGGGAACGGGGTCAAATATGAAAGCCTGGAGGGGAATGTGAGTCTTTTGCCCACCGGACAATGGTTGAGGAGGGGGGGGGGGAATAAAAAAAAACAGAAAAAAGGAGGTGAGATCACGCAGAGATCTTTGTAAGGTGGAAAAACGGAAAAAAAGCCTAAGAAAAATCAGTGAAGGGAAGAGCCTTTATTCTAGGAAGGGGAACTAAAAAGAGATGCTCAGGGTCTTGTCGACGAGGACCCGGAAAAACCATTGTCGGGAGAGAAGACGAAAAGCGTAGGGGTTGGCGAGACTACGGCAAAAACGTAAAAAAGGGGGCGGTGTGGAAACATCGTGGGTGAGGTAAGAAAAGGGCTCAAGGCGTCTTCGGAGGCAGGTCTCACATCTTGACTTAATGAAAGAGTCACAGGAGGAAGGGTTGGGGAGGGGGGGGGTTTGCCAGGAAGGAAAAAAAGTGGAGGGATGCGCCGGTGCAGGTCGAAGGTAAAGAAAAAACTTGGGGGATGGAGGCCCAAAGGGGGATTGGTTGCGAACGGTGGGGCAAAAGAACTTGACTGTTCCGGGGAGGAGGTAAGAAGAAGACAAGGGTGGCGG
>Ga0179593_1679173_pt1 | contig 33817 bp, 44 predicted proteins | sample CZODoug2_1_08_16_FD_185931 | JGI IMG/M metagenome (GOLD analysis project Ga0179593, IMG submission 185931) | Vadose zone soil fungal communities from Angelo Coast Range Reserve, California, USA - CZODoug2_1_08_16fungal (PacBio error correction) | ecosystem: Environmental > Terrestrial > Soil >...
CGGTAGTGGGGGTATTTCATGAATGCACCGGCGGCAAATACAAAAGAGGGGACGCAATCCTTGGGGAGGGACAGAGGAGGGTCCGGAAAATTTAGAGGAACGAACAAACAATTTCACAGAAAGGGTAAAGAAAAATCCTATAGAAGGTGAGTTCTGGGGTCTTTGGAAAAAAAGCAAGTAAGCCTAGGCGGAGGAAAAAACAGAAAGACGGAACACCTTTCCGAAAGCGGGGAGGAAATAGGGGTGACCTGAAGGAGGGAAAACGAGGAAAAAACCTCTGGCGTTGTCAATCGGGAAAAAAGCCGTTCCCGGAATACAGAAAAAAAAGAGAAAAGAAGAGGGCCTCTGGGAAAAAAAAAGGGGAGAAAGAGGGAGGGGGTTGAAAACTGCGCGCAGCCTGAAAAAACCAGCTAGAAAGCGCCACGCGAAAAAAAAAAGGAGTTTTTTCAACGCAGCCGGTCCCGCCTTCTAAAGACGGAACATATAGAGGGAAGAAGTAAAAACAGGCGTTGGGACCCGGTCTTCAACCGCGAGAAGGGAAAGATCAGGGGAAGGGAAAAAACAGAAACGGTTATTATCCTATGGGAAAGGGGAGGCAAGAAGAGCAGCAGCCTGTGACAGACAGAGGGTGAAAACGAACAGAGAAGAGATAAGTTTGCCGGCAAAAAAAAGAGGAAAGGCAATACCTGCACAGACAGTTGTCCGCGCCCAGGTGAGAGCGGGCCTCGTCTGCCACAGTAAGGTAAAAGCTTTGGGGGGGAGATGAAAATTCAGGCTAAAAAACCTACAGAAGAATGTCCGCGTATGTAGCGGAGAAGCACCTGCACAACAAAACAGTCATCTGGGAGCTACCTGGGAAAAGGAAAGGCGGACGGTATAGACGTACATCTCAGAAATGCACAAGCTCACCAAAGTTTCAGGCTGGGTGTTGGCCCCGGTCAACCAGGTACGAGGCCTGATGTTCTGGAAGGATGAGAGACCCCATTTTTTTCGAGGTACTCAACAGGAAGGGTAATTTCCAAGACTTGGTGGATAGGGGAGGCTTTCGCGTATTGAAGAAAGAGCAACGTCGGGAGAACGAAACTGCGTTCCCGCGGTGGGAAAAGCCCAAGATCCAAAAGCGGGGCTCCGTCACCATCCTCCCAGAACAAGAACAACTCTTGGTGATCTCGGCCCCGCTTACCTCTCCCGGGGGCGGCCTGAAAAGGCCGGGGGGGTCCTTGCCTCCTTTATTCTCACCTCCACGCCACAAAAAGGGGGGTGTAGGTGTTGACCACGGGTCATAACGCGCTATGCTGACAGCAAACCGAATGCTCAAGAACGGGGGAGGAATCATTCTCTCACGAAAACAGCGCAACCGACACTCAGGAAAAAAAAAGGAAAATGCGCGCCTTTGGGCCAAGGAACTGGGGGGACCAATTAGGTGCGAGGAATCCCTCTGAAAGCGAAGGCCATTTCACCGAAAAAAAAAAACAGGTCGGGTGATCTCATGCGCAGGTATCGGGGGGACCTATACGCCACCAAAAGACACTTGCGGGAAGGAAAACGATTGAGCACTGTGAAAAACAACACTTCATAATTTCTGTAATAAAACTAAACATTCAAGCAAAAATCACCGACGCAGGAACGTCGGGGTTGGCGGTCGCCAAAAAAAATCCTTTCTCCGGGCGGGGAGGAACAGGGAGGGGGGGGCGAAAACGACTTGAGTAACAAAAGTAAGGTCGCTAGGACAGAGTGGATGAAGTGGAGAGAACACGCTTGATGCGGGGAGATTGGAAAGGGGCCATGGGGGTGATTGCTCTTCTAGCAATCGGTTTAAAATGGAAGGGGAGAGGGTAGCTGGCAAAAAAGTTAAAACTCAAAACCCTGAAGAAAAAGGGCAGGGGCCAACAATGGAAATAGTCAAAGGTTCTTGTGGTTTGGAGGAAACCAGTGCTGAATACCGGAAGGGAGTAATCTACGGGAAAATCGCCTCTTCGTGTGCACATAAACCATTGGGCGAAAAAGGAGAATTGGCTCAACCCCTTAGGGGGAAGGAAGTCATAGAATTAGTAAAAAAGAGGAGGGGGGACAAAAAAAAACTAAACGAGGTTGAAGGAAAAGAGGGGGTTTCAAACAGGTGGCTCTAGGGACGGGGTTGCAAAACGGCTTACATGGGAGGGCGGGGGGGAATTGTTTGTAAAAGACCGCATGGGTAGGGCAAAGGGGGGAAGCCTCAAAAGAAATGGTAACACGCAAAAGGCAAATAATTTATGTGCGACGGAAAAAGGGTGCTCAGAGGCTTCAAATCCGGAAAAAAGAAACAGCACAAAAAGAGGAACAAATTGCTGAGAAAGAGTGAAAAAGAGCGCTCAACACCACCACTGTAGTGAAAGGGGGAGGGGCAGTCTTCTGGCTCATGGGGCCTATGTGGTAAGGGGGATGCCAGTTTGGCAGGCTGGAGAGGAAGATAAGTTCTTTTCTTCGATAAGGGGGGGTGGGAATACGTGTGAGGGGGGAACCAAAGGGGGGGCTTGTACCCGGCAGAAAGTCGCTAGGGAGGAACATATGAAGGCAGCACGGATAACCTAAGGAAAGGGGGAAACAAAAATCCGGAGGAAATGCTCATTGAAAAAGTGAGTGAGATGGGCGACAAAAGAAACGGGCAAAATGGTAGACAAGGGGTTGGGGGGGGGGCTAAAGGTTTTAAGGCAGGAGGCGAGGGTAGGAGAACAAAACCGAGGGAGGGTATCTTTCAAAGTTCTGGAAATCTTAAGAAGTGTGCCTGATTTGTGGAGGGGCCCATGAAAAATTTCGCCCAACGCAGCAGGACTCCAAAAATGGCCGATCCCATGGGGGAAAAACTAGAAAGTTACACGGGGGGTGACTGGGGGGAGCCACAAATTCGGCCAGTTTAACGGAAAAAAAAAAGGCTAGAAGCAATGACTCGACCTACTTCAACTACGGAAAAAAAGCAGGGGCTCATTAATATAACCCAACGTGCATTATCGAAAGGGAGTAAAAGAAAAAATCTGAGCAAAGCTCAATTGGGAAGAGCGAAAAAGACGAAACGGGCTGGGAAACCCGAGAAATTGAAAGAAAAAGCATGTGAAGAGGGCGGGGGGTGATACATCTGTGGGGAAACTTCAAAAGAAAAAAATGAGGTTTTGGGAAGGTCTAAGAAGAGACTGACAGAAAGGATACCGGGGGAATCCCGTCTGGCAGGAGTGACAGCAAGACTGAACATGGGAGGCAGCGGAATCTGGGAGGATTCTCCCGATAGATCAGGGTACTTAGCACGCGCATGGGATACGGGGGTAAGAGGGGAATTGGAGGCTAGTAAGGAAGCTTCCCGGTCAGTGAGCGGAATAAAAAGAGCTAGATCCTTGGTGGAAACCGAGAAAGAATGACGGGATAACACTTCACATCCAGGGGGGGCTGGGAACGCCAAGAGACGGCCAGCTGCAAAGGCAAAGAAAAAAGAAAATCAAAAAACGGGCGGGCGCTGGTCTGCGAGGGAAGCAAGATCGGGGAAATCTGATCAGCAAGGGCGGGTTTTACCGGTAGGAGAGAAAAAGGATTGGGTGGGGGGCGGCCAACTGCAGCGGCACGCAATAGGGTGACTGCGATGACCGAAGGGGAGAGAACGGGGGGGATTTACTAACGGGCAAAAGGAATCAGGGCCTAAACGGCTTGTAACCAAACGGATGGTTGAGTAGAAAAATCAAAAAAAAAGGAGAAAGGGGGGGGTTTGTGCTAATCAACAGACATAAAGCCAGGATTTTCTTACTGCCCGCCCACCGGAGGGGGAAAAAAAAAATGTGTGTCCCGGAAAGAAGGGGACAGAACTTTACGAATTACTTGGGGAAACCCTGTCATCAAGAAAGGGGCTGCTAAATTGTGGATGAAGATTTCAATACTCCGGGATCTGAGACGGCGGCATTTGTAAACACCTGAAAACAAAAAGAGGTCGACCTTCAGGCCGACCGAGCACAAAGGAGGCAACAATGGGGCGCAGGGAAAAATGGAGATTGAGGGAAAAACATCGAGGGGCGCGAAAGGAGGGGGCAGTTCTTATCCGAGCTACGGCTCTGTCGGAGTTCAGCGAGGGGGCGAGGTAGCCTTACTTGTTCAGACCGATTACTCAATGGCGGATAAGAAAGGATAACTTTCTCAGGTTACACTGAATCTCGGAAGGAGGAGAGTAAAAAAACACTGACAAAAAAATCTCGAGGGTCGTGGGCGCTTCTCAAAGGAGAAAACCTGCGATACAGAAGCGGGAAAAAAATTGCGTCTGTTGGTCGAGGATCTTTGTAACTGTTCGCGAGTTTTGGGCCAAACAAGCCTAATCACGAGCTAAGGGGGAGACGAGTGCTCATCGGCTCCCTTGTAGGGAAACCGCGCTTCCTGAAGGTCTGGAACAAATTCCATATGGTTGAGGAACACTGAAGTCAAAGATAACCGCCGCAAACAATCTAGAAAAGGAAGTTTGTGCATCAGGGTTACCTCGTCAACTGTGCCGCGGCGGAAAGAAACGAGCCAAAATCGCCCAAGAAGTTGAAGGAGGACTTTTACTATGTAAGCCAACAGAGGGGGTCCTGGGAGGTCCGCAATTGCCGGGAGGCAACAAAAGCTGGCGGAGAGGCATGCTTTTTTGGCCGCATTTATAACCGGCACTACCGGGGGTTGAGGGGAAAAAATGAACGAAACGGGGGTATTAACTCCGGACTTGAAAGGAATTCATTGAGGTATGGGAGAGGGTGTCGGCGTATGGGGGAGAGGGCGACCACCGAATTGAGAGGTGGGGCGGTGCTGCAGGACTGGGGCGAGGGAATTCAAGACCCTGCCTCGGATGAACTGTCTTAGGAGATGCAAGGATCGCGTGGGGTGGATCGGCGGAAGATTTGTATTGAATGATTTACCGAGGCAGATGCCAGCAATGTCTGTGCCCCAGGAAGTGCGCGGAAAAGAAAAAGTAAAATAGCGCCAAGTACTTCAGAGAAACTTGGCGGGAAGCCAGAGGAAACACGTGGTAGCATATCGCAGCGGCGCGAGTGGTCCTGACGGCATGCCGCCCAGAAAGGTTGCTCGAGCAAACACCGGTGTAGAGAGACCTGAGGGCGGCATTGGAAGGGGGGACACAAAAAATCATCATCTTCGAGAGATCTGCAGACACGGAATCTGGCCCCTCGCTAAAAATTAGCGACTGTATACGGAACAAGTTGGGTGAGTTGGGGGAGGAGGGATGGCGCCACTTCAAAACTGGGAATCAAAGAAAGGAGCCTGCCCGGGGCGCAAACTCACAAACTAAAGCCTTCCTATAACACTTCCACACTGCACGAATAAAACAAGGAAAAGAGAAGCATGTCGCCAGCGAAAGGAGGGGCCATTTCGTTGATCTCGAAAGAGTCAAAGGAACAGCCAACAAGAGAATGTGGGTGCCGCCGCTTCTCCAGCATACGCAACGAGACAACCGCAGGGATCTATTACTCAATGAATTGTCTGATAGGGAAAGTCAAAGGAACTACCCCCCGTCGGGGGAGGCGACCGAAAACGCGTGCCGGTATGGGAGCCGAGCCAATACAAGAACCTGAAAACAGCCGCAGGGGGTATCCGCTGGGGGCGGGACCTCTATGCCTGTGCAACCAGAGGGTGCGAAAAAGTTCTTCTCAGCCCCAATCTTGGGAGACATGGGGGTTAGGGACCGCAAATTAAGCCTAGGGGAATAACCCGGCAACCCAAATGCAGAGTTATTTGTCCGGGGGGGCTGGAATTCTGCTGTGGAAAGAACCAGTTGGTTGTCGCTGCGGAAATCAAAGGGGGTCACCTCTAAATACTAGAATGGGGGGGAACGAACGGCCAAAAGGCTTAAAGCTGAAGGCTTCTTATTGGGGGGACAAAGGCGCATGGCCTTTGTCATCTCAAGAATTGGAAGAATACCAACGACTAAGCTTGTTCCCGCTGGATCACTCAGTGTTTCCTCACCGATAGAATCTTCGCAACCAAGTAGGGGTTGCCCCACGCCTTTGGTGAAACGGTCTTGCCGAAGAAGGAATTTGGATCCCTTAAGACGTTGATCCGTGGTGCCCGGTTGGGAAGTAAAATAATCCGCGACGTGACTAGCTGAATGACCCTCAACCGTCTATCGGCGGATAACGGGAACGATAGGATCCCCATACTATAAACCTCGACATGTCCCGCGAACCGCCCCTGAAATCTCTCATGAAGGGTCTGCCAAAAAAGTACAGGGCCGGCTTCGGTGTCAAAAAATGGCGTCTAGAAGCTCTGCATAGGACGCGTTGAGCGAAATCCTTCATCAAAAATCAAAAAACCTGAGAAGCAGGAAGGGAAGCTAAGGGCCAAAAGCAAGCGGGAGGCTCTGATTCCGGTTAAGCTCCGTTGCAAACAACCGGAGGGCGGGCGTCCTCCATACGCAAAAAAATGATGTCCTGAGGGATGAGGTCAAAAACCTTGCTGTTTTCATTACTCCACCTCTTCGGTTGCCAAGATGTGGCAGGCCATTGAAATTCCTGGGTCGAACCCCAGAAACAGTAGAAAGACGTCCCCGCGGGAAGGGGCGCATTTGGCCGACAAGACGGAACGTCTCCGTAAAGGACTCGTAAGGAGTTGAGCCAGCCCGGGTCGAGAGAAACATGACCCGCCGTAGCCGCGGAACCGCTTGTCAAAGGGTAGATGTCCGCTCTGCGGTCCGCCGCCAAGACACCAGGAGTTGAATGTTCTAGTCCAAGGAGGGCCACTTCGGAGCAACGCATCAGGGCTCAAAAATGAAGCCGGAATAGTGTCAGACCGACCAAACAGATGCGCCCGAACGCCCTTACGAGAAAATTCCGGGCGCCGTTCTTGCAGATTTAGCCAGCTTCACTGGACCAAGTGAAGGATGCCGCCCGTCTGGACCGCTTGTCGGATTCCGCAGCAGGTCTTCGTCTGATCTGTCTTTGGGCCTGATTACCTCCCTCCTTGGCAAGGCCAAAAAAGATAATATACTTTTGCCAACACACGACCGAAGCTTCCCTTTCACCGACCGCGGGGTAGTGCGGGTCGCACAACAGCAGTGTCTCAAGGCGCGCCTTGAGGAGCGCACGACTTTGAGTCACGGGAAGAATGAATGAAATCGATGGAGAGGGATAGGGATGCTAAAAAAAGAGGATCCTCTTATGGGGGCTGTCAGAAAGGTGGTGCTCGTGCAATGTTTTTAATGAAAATTGGGGTTGAGTCGGCCACAATCCCCTCAAACGGAACGTCGATCAGGGGGCCAACCGGTGTGGGGGCAATCCATGTCGGGGAAACCCGTGGATGTCTGGCCGTTGACGACCCTACTAAAGGCCCTCTGGCACAAATGGTATGAGGAAATAGAACGCGGTGGAGTCCATGGTGTACGCACCAAGGTTGAGGGACATTCTGGCAGGCGGGAAAAAAAAATCGCTGTGTAAACGTGGCCGAAAACTCGCGATGTCGCCCTCTCCAGACCCCGATCGAAAAAAAGTTTTCATCAGCCGACTGGGGCTCTCAAGGTCCTACGTTTTTGGGGGAAGTGCAAGTCTTTCAGAAGTAAAGGGGGTAGGAACTATGGGCCAAGACCGGGGCGTCAAATTACTAATTACCAGAATGACCCAAAACTGTGAAAGTGCACCAAGCGGCTTCAAAAAAAATGATGTCTACCAGAACCAGAGCTGCATAGTCCGGAAACCTGAAAAAGCACCAAAGGAGGGTCGGCAGCGAGAAAAAAACGACTGACAGATCTAAAAAGGGGAGGAGGAAAAAGAGGAGGGAATTCGCGTGGGTGGAAAGGAGTCCTTTTTGATTCCGTTTCCAGGACTCTGACAGATAATGGTTAGGTGGTCGACATACATATTGGGTTTGTTGGCAGCTGGGAGGGTGACGGGGGCCTTGTCATTCTGACCAGAAAGCGCGATGGCTCAACATAGTCCCAGGAAACCCTCAGGAAAGTTGTTCTGGATCAAAAGCGTCGGGAGCGACGGACATTAAAAGGGTCGATCGGGGGAAAAGAAAAGTTCGGCACGTTTACACGATTTGGGAAAAGACATGAGGTGTACGTGGCGATTGCCCACGAGGCCTAAGTCCAGGGGCGGTACGAGGAGAAAGGTGTGGGGCGTCAAGCCAAACGACCCTTCCCTGGTTCTCAAAAGCCGAACTGGAACCATGTTGCACACAGACACGTTGTGCGGGATTCTGGTGCCAGACCAAAGCGTCATGGACCGCGAAAAGTCACAATCATCGGCGCAAACCGCCCAGTGTGCATAGATGGGCAGCAAGAGGGAGCGCAAATGACTATAAGCTCCACGATGTCATGCGAAACTGAAAGGCCATGGTAAGAAGGGAGAGCGATAAAAAGTCCCGTAGAACAGCTGCGTTGGAGCACAAATTCAAAAAAAGTCGGTGCTGCGGTGAAGGGAATCTCGGGGGGAAAAAGTAGCATCTTTTTTGCCTTCGAAGTGAAGGAGATCAGTCAAATACGCCAGAATGAGAAAGTCATGTCATTAAATCACGCCTCAGAGGCCAGCTTGCAATCAGGGGCTAGGAGCCCGCCAATACGCATCAGGCGGGCCGAATTTAGCTTTACAGGATGGCTGGCGAATAGGTCGCTAAGAGAATGTCCGCTTCATAGCCGGGGCTAAAAACATTAGCGAATTTTGCAACCTACCTGAACCGCTGAAAAAACCCTAAAAAATCCTTGTTTGCTTGGGACGGAGGACGCAGGCATGGCCAGCGCAAAGGCAACGTCAAGAACCGGAGCACCGGGCGAATGGGTTGAGAGATCACGGCTATCGTTGAAGCACTTGTATTGATTTTTAGGACCGGGCAGTGCTCGACTGATTGGGGAGGCAGTCCAACAAAGCCGGGCGAGGGACTGTTACTATGTGTCGCTAGGTGACCTGACTAAAAAACTCAAGGGGAGGAAAAGTCTTGAGGACCCGCTCTTTGAGTACTCGGACAAAAAAAAGGGGGAGAAAACCGTGACATCATGCCCTCGAGTTCAGGGGACTGCCCTAATCCTTGGCTTAGACTTGGTCGAGGTGAAAAAGCGGAAACGAGGACGACTGCCCGGACAGGCCCGTAAACGTCAGCAAAAAGGCCGTCGCGCGAGGGCACGAGGGGGGGATGAGATTTCGCTCACGACGACAGTCCAAGAGACCGGCATGGTCAAACAGCTCGGCAGCAAGAGCGGCCGTGGTTAACTTGTGGCCGACCAACACACCATGGCCGAAAGGGAGGGGGGCGAGGGAACCCTGCGAGTGTCTCGACCAGGGGCGCAGCGGCTTTGGAAGAAGGGAAAATCCGAAATACGTTTAGCGGGGTGCCGTTAGCTCGGTCAATCACGAGGACTGTGACCGGCTCCCACGAACCAATCGGGACAAAGGCTTTGCAGTCTCAATAGGAAAACTGACTTCGGATGCAAGAACTAAAAAAAGCCGGAGGGTGAAACGCTGACATCATGGTGGTCGGTGGCGGCCGTGATTCAGCTGAAAACAAGAGAGACATCATCGTAGTAAAAAAGCAGGGCGCGGCCTCTTGAGCTGTGGTTTAAGGGTGGAATTTTTTCATACAGATAAAGAGCCGGGGGACATCTGGGACGCTCAGGTTGCGCAGAATTGTAGGGGACCAAGCGGGGCCTTGAATTTCTTCCGACGAGGACCCCCCATGGGTCGGTCCAGAATGTCAGCCACGCAAAAACAATCGAGAACCTTTAAAACAAGGAAGTGGGGGGTTGCCATTCTAAAAGGGTGGAGCCTTGTCTATTGAAGGCCGCGCTGAAAAGAAACAGAAATGGGGGACCACCTTTTGGGGAGAGTGGGGGGCAGAAACATCTGGTTAACCTGGTCATAACGCCGGCCAGGATGAGAGACCAGGGAGGTCCTCTTGGATTGGTCGGTATGGGGGGGGGGGAATTGGCTGAAAATACACGGCGGGGTCGGGCGCGACATAAGGGGGGGGGATGACTTGGCTTAAGCCCTGGTTTAGCAATAATCATAAGGGTCTCTCCATCCGGGTCCGAGAGAGAACGACCCCAATTGGGGGGTGGGGTGCTACCCGGACATGGAAGAGATATCCAACTAACACGGGCCCCGGCCTCGGCGCGCGGGAAACTTGCGGCGATGGCATGAGGTATCGAAGGGGGCGCAGGCCGATCCTGGGGAAAAAAAATCTTTAAGTTTGCGGCGCGCGCCAGAGACGGCGATTCATCACATTTCCCCCAAGCGAGAGCCCATCCCGGGAAGCGTAGAATAGTGAGACGATGTTCCGAAGGGGTTAGCAGTGAATCGCCGGAGGAGATAGTGCAGGTCCTTGACCCTTAACATGGGGCTCAAGTTTTGGAATCTCACAACCAATTGAGGAAGGAAGAGATGAACCACAGCGGAAAAGCGGTCCAGGAACTCAATAGAAATCTGCGAGAGCTATCGGAAACGTTAAACACTTAAAAGAAAAAACAGGAGACTCGGATCCTACGAAAAAGTTGGCGCGAGATGAGCACTTCCTGTGGGATGACAGGGGAGAGGCCGTCCCCTGGCAGGAAAGAAAAAAACAAACAGCAACAGAGTCGTCCGCACGAGACCCTTACCACGGACACCCTCACTAAACGTGATCGCCCCAAAAACCCAGCCGCCAAGGGGAGGGAGAGGATTTTTTGGGTTTTTGTTGGTTTTTGTTGTTTGGAATGTCTCGCCGCGCTGCCATGGCTCAAGGAAAGACCACCCATCTCAACGGGGACGCCGCTCCCAGGACGAAAAGGCATTCTCCTACTAAGGGATGGAAGATTGGACACAGGAAATAACGATCACCCCGTTCGATGTCACGAAAAACGGTAGTGACGGGGTTATCATGATACTGGCGTCCAATAACGAACAGAGGGCACATGGGGGAAAGAAAGGGGTGGCTGAAAGAGAGGAAAAAGGGAAAAAAGGAGGGGGGCGCCATGGTAATAACACATCGGAATGTGGGCGACGGGGCGCTGGTTCATTGAAGCGGCATTAACGGTAAACCTCTGGGATCCGGACAACCCCCGTGTCCAGAGATCAATGATATTTTTCCGGCTTAAGATGGAGTACCGGCCTGATGGGGAAACCAGAGGGTAAGTGCTATGAAAAAGAAATTCAATTCCAGCAGTATCAAAGACAGGCCGAGAGCGTCAGCCGGGCTTCCTCTCGGAAGATGGGGGGGGGACAAAAAACTTCGGCAAGGCAAACCAATTCAGGCGCGTACACAAAGACGGGACATTTGACTGAAACCCTAGCTTATGTCCCAAGTTTGGTTAGGACGACACGGATTTGGGGGAACGCAGGAGGGAGGAAATGCGCGATGAGGGGATTTTCCAAGAACAGGGGGTCAGCGGGTGCGATTTGTGTTTCCGGGTCTGAAGGAAAAGGCCGCTTGAGGGTAGTGTGGGAGTGAGAAGAAATTATCCGCTTGGTCGAAGGGAAAGGGAAAAGACGGGAAAAACCGCTTGGGGCCTAAGAGATGAAGGAAATTACCCATAAAACTAAAGGAGTATAATCAGGTGCCCGGGGAAAGGAAAAGCTCACCGTCTAAACAACCTAACTCAAAGGGGGGGACAAAAATCCGGTCTTATATCAAGAAGGGAAAGAGCAGGTTAAAAAGGTACAAGCAGTGGAGATATGAAAAATCGAAACCGGGATCAAGAGCTCATTGGAAAGAAGGAGATCAAAATTCTTAATAAAAAAGGCGAGACAAACCCCGAACCCCATTAGAAAAATCTGGGCCTTCATCAAAAGGACAATCAGCTTTCCTCGTTCTAGGGCCTTTTCACCAATCTAACGTAAGGGGCACCAATCACGCCAGAAGGGGGAAAAGTCCTCCATGAACCTCGTAACGGTGTTTGGGAATGGAAGGACAACAACCCTTGAAGGTTTTGCAAAGTTCCTCAGCAACGGGTGGAAAAAAAGACTTTGGGTAATATTCCTTGAGCCTTGGGAGGAAAATATGAATCCCTGAAGAGGGCAACATCGTATAAACAAAAAACAATCAAATGCGTGCCAAGCGCAAGTTGGGCATCCACAAAAACCCAATCTTCACGAAAATGCTAAAGATTCCTCCAGAGTTGCTGGGAACACTCTTGGAGAAAGGCACAGGTCTGCCAGCATACTGAATGAAACACATTTTCTCCTTGGGGGGTACTTGGGGGAAAGGGGGACTGTCCTCTAGGCATTCTTCATCCATCCAAGGGACACACAAGGAGGTGTAGGTAACCCCGCCGGGTAAGAACGTTGTCAAATTAGGAGGGAGAAAGGACTGGGCATCACCAATTCGCACGGAACGGTGAACGGACGGTCGCGCCCCAAGGACATAAATCCTGACACGCAAGGAGGCTTCGCATGGCTGCAAGGTCTTGGAAAAGGGACAGCTTCAGACCAATGATGCCCAGAAGGGAAGCTGGGAGCCTGACGAGAAACATGTATTGAACATCAGGGTCAAAAGGCGGCAGTCGGAGATCGGCTGAGACCTCCCACAACTCATCCTGCAGTACACAGCCGGGTCCAACAACCCGCGAAAATCTTCAGGAAACCAGCCAGTAGTCTTAAGTTGCGGGGTCACATCGTTTCCTGGACGGAGGACCTTGATATCGGGGCGCCGGGAAAGGTGGAGTCCACTGACACGGACTGTACAGGGGGATCGTTCAGGAGCCTCCAAGCTTGGCGGTGCTCCAAAACATTTGTCTTGGCGGAAAAACGTGGGGTGGGAAGTCTACTCTCAATCTTGGTAAAAAAACCTGCTGGAAGAGTTGGCGGCTTGCAAAGAAAAAACAAAAAACCTGCAAAAACCGGAGATAGAGTTTCCACCGTGTCAATGCCGGTCGTGGTTTTGATACCAAAGGAAAGTTCGCACGTGGAACGGACGACCACATACGGACTTGGAACACACATGGTTAAGGTATAGAAAAAAAAAATGGCTAATCGCCACTGGGTACTAAAACGGGACTGGAGAAAAGTCGGGCTGATCTCGGACGTGCCGAAACGAAAAAAAGTCAAGGGGGGCGACATGAGGTTAAAAAATGACGACGGGAAGGTGCCGACGGCTTGGGGATCCAGACAATGGGAAGGTCGGACAAAAATCATTATACTTGGGAAGGTTGGAAATGGACATCAAGACTCGAGATGCTCACTGGGTGAAGGACCAAAAAAGCTAAACCGCAACCAAGGTCGGAAGTTGTCCAAAAGAAAAAAAAAAATGTCATCTGAAGAGGGAAACCGGAACGCCAACAAAGGACAATTAAAAAAAAAAATAGAAAAAAGACATCTTCTAAAGCAACAAAAAAAAGAGAGAGAGATGGGGCGTCGGGGAGCAAAGGGCCAGGGGGGGGGGGAAAGTTGGGAGTTCCCGGTTACACGGCCTGCAAAAAAGAAGGAGTCAAACATAAGGGGGGGGGGGGGAGCACAGGGTGCGGGGGTCCCGGTCGGGGGGAATGCTGGAAAGGGAAAAAAAGGCTCGCGAGGGGTGGGGAAAACAAGAGCACCCATGAAAACCAGGTTAAGGTCTGGATCCAAGCAGTCGGAAAAGGACTTCTGGGAAAAAAGAGGTTTCGAACGGGGGAAAGTGTAGGCACGAGGCAGCGAAGCAGGCTAAGAGAAAAAGGGGCGACAGAAAAAGACAAACGGCGTCTAGGGCTCTAAAGTTAAAAAAGGGGGGAAGGCTGTCGTGTCGACAGGAAAGCAAAACTTGGCGGGGAAAAACACGACAGACGATTGAAAAGGGGGGGGGGGCCACTCTAGGCGACAAGGTGGGGTCGGGGAAGGGAGCCGCACCAACGGACGCCGTTCATGAAGAAAACTGGGGAGCAAAAAAAAAGAAGGAACAGCCGCCCAGGTGAAGATGCAAGAAAAGGGGCTCAAAAAATAATATAAAGGGGCGCAAAAGGGGTCATTAGGCGGGACATCTGAACCGGATATGACGAAACCCGGGGAATCAAAAGGCAAAACGCCCGGGCGGCTAGCGAAAAAAGGGGGGGGCATTTTTGCGACCCGCAAAGAAAGAAATTGGGGAGGCGGTTGAAGAGTCTCGGGGGTGGAGAGTCAATGTTGGGCCTGCTCCAAGCTGGGGGGGGGGGGGGCAGAATAAGTCAAATATCGCCAAGGCGGGGAGATGACAACGCATTATGGACGACCAAAAGATACATAAGGAAAGGGAAAAGAAAGGGGGAACATGATGTTCTCCTAAATAGCGCATGTTCAATGGGGCCGGGGTTTCAGTTCAAGGGGGAAGCATAAGGTAAGGGCGCGAAGAGAGCAGATTCACGGCTTCAAGTGAGCATCTGGTTGAACAGCTCATTAGCGAGGACACAGGAGAAGAAAGGGAAACTTCACCAGGGTGTGGCTTGGAGGGGGAGTGTAAGTAGTGAGAGAGTGTGGGTGGCAGGGCCCGCTTAGGCAACGCACGGCACCTAGAACGAATGTGACTGCGCGCAAAAATGGAAAAGGGGAAAGCAAGGGGAGGTAGTTTAACAGAAGGGAGCGGAAAGGTATGTGGGTGGGGCGCAAAGACGGAAGTCGGGTCTCGGCGGGAAGAAAAAAATACGAAATGAAAGGGATTTAAGAACTTCTCAAAAAGGACGAAAGTCATGGGGGAAAAAAAACAAGGGGGAACAGCGTCTTTTGGAGAAAAAAAGCAAGTGGTGGGGAAAGAAAAAAACCGGGCAGACTCATGAAAGGGATAGGTTCCGGGGGGACGGGAAAGAAAACCTTGTGCTTATCTGTTGAAAGTCAGCAGGGAGAAAATTGGTAAGGGGAGAAGGGAACCCTGACGGTGCGGGTCAAAAAAAAGGAATTAAAAAAAGAGCCTTGCTAGAGTACGGGGAGAAGAAAATAGGGAGGGAGTAATCAAGAGTAAAGGTCATTAACGGGGGAGAAATCAAATCGAGTGAAGACCAGAGCCTTTGCACTTGACTTCCTTGTGGAAGCTCAAAAGCCGCAGGTATCAAGACCGGGGGGATTTTCAAAAAAAAAGGATTGGGAAGTGGATCGGGCCGGGGGGAGAAGGGGGTCTTTGAAAAAAGGGCAACTGCTGTAGCCGCGTAAATTATCATTCAACTTTCAGCTCGGAGGGAAAAAAATTCGGGGGTCCGAGCGCCGACCTCGTACTAAGGGAGAAAAAAGCGGACGGGCGAAATTTTAAATAAACTATTGACGCCGGAGAAGAAAAAAAAGCAGGAGGGGCAAAACGAGCACGAGGGGGGGGGGGGTCGTAAAGCAAAAAGCTTCTCAGGGGCTGCGAAAACCAGCGGGGGGAAGAGAAAGAGGAAAAAAAGGTGAGTCTTTTGTAGGCGGGGGCCGATTGATCTGGGGGGGGAAAGTTTCATAATTGGGCAAAATCATCCGGGTACGAAAAAAAGCGAAAAGAATTGGGGTTCATGCGGGGGAGAGCTTGAGCTCTCTTCTTGTGAGTGACCGAAGGGAATTTCCTGGGGGAAAGGACCGACAGGCAGAAGGGTAGGTCCATCCACTTTCCAGAAGTCCACCAGGGCGAATATCTCTCAACTAGTTCAGGTAAATGGGGTCCAGTAAGGGGGGTTACTCTGAGGTCAGGCTTAGTGCCGAAGTTGGAGTTACCTCCCCCTCTAGTTTTCAGGGAAAAAACGGGAGCGGAGTGAACCGGTTTACGAGCCGGGAACCAATCTTGTTGCACTGGGGCCTAGAGGTAAGCATGTCCTAAAACCCACAACAACCGGGCGGTGCGAGGTAGGTTCGGGTATTAAGGGGGAGGAGGACATAAACTCTCACTACCTGGTTCGGGAAAGAGGAGGGTACAAGGCTGGGTTCCAATAATCAAATTCAGAAATTGAAGTCCGGTAGAGGGGGTCGGAAAAAAGGGGGACACAAAATAATTGATAGGGGGGTTGGAGGCCGAAATGGGGCTAGATAAAGGGAATCAAAAGGAACCGAGGGCAATCAACTTGTGATGCGATGGGGTGGCTAGGGGGGTAAGGGGATAAGAGGGAGACAGTCAGGTTTGAGGATTGGATGGTTGCGCGGGGGCCAGGGGAAGAATATGCCTGTCTTTGAGACACCAGGGGAAGGTATCCCCAATCGAAAACAAGCCAGCTTGCGTACTTCGAGGAGAAGGAGGGGAGGACAATGGTCCAGAATGTCAACGGGTAGAGATAGGAAACTTAGCGTGAGTGAAGAGATGCCAAGGGGAGAAATCAGGGGTGGGAGCGAGAACAACAGCCGGGTGTTAACATGGTATAGATCCCGGGGGCGTCAGGAGAAGTACAACACTTTAGGTAAGATTGCTACCTGTAAACGGGTATGGACCCTCGGCTCAGGAAAGAATGTAGATAGATTAGAAAGGCAATGGCTCTGGAGGGGGGGAGGTGGGAGAAAATTACGTTTTTCAAAGACATTGGGCTAGCTGCCTCATGGCCAGAGAACAACTCATCAGGATCTCAAGGGGCGACTTCCTAGAAACTGAAAGGAAATCAAGCGGGCGCCGCAGCCAAAGTTAAAGGGCCCACCCAGCATCGGCGGGGCATCGCCCCTAGGCTCATCTACCTAGTGTCATGCGCAGCGCGGCGTAGCCTCTAGGGGAAGAAAGTCCCTGCTGGAAGACGCAAAGAGATCTCCGCTCTGCGAGCTCTAGTGTGCAATAATTCACAGGGGGACAGAAGGTGGGGCGAGGCCGGGAAGCAAAAAAAACAAAAAGAAGAAAAAAGGTGTAAACTGAAAGCTCAGACAACAAAACAAAAAACAGGGGATAGCAAGAAAGAAATGAATGGGCCTGAGGGGGAGGACGGGTAGTACTACACCGGTCGAAAAGCGAATAAGGGTTATTTGAGAAGTGAGCAAAAAATACAAGAAGATAAAGAGGGAAAGTCCTGGGGGATACGAGGGAATCAAAAGATAATTACGGAAACCAGAGAAAAAGGTACTCCTCCTAACAAAGGAGGGGGGAAGGAATGAAGGTGGAGGTTCATCAGGAGGGGGGCAGGAAGTAGATAGTAAAAAGCGTGATGAAAGGCAAGATGTTACTGCGGAGTTCTAAAAGGGGGGTTGGCAGGAGAGCTGGCCGACAGCGAGACGGAACCCATCTTGAGTGGGGTTGGCAGAGAAGATGAGAAGCAAAAGAGCAAGGACGGGAGGGTCATAGGGGGACTCTTCCATTGTGGGGGAAGATAGTTATTCGGATGTTGAAATCTAAAAAGACCTTTCCACCAGGTCTCGAAAGCTACTCAACGAACGAGGATTTTGGGAAAGGGGGGGAAGGTTTTCGACACTGGAAGAAAAAGGAAAGAAGCAAGATTAAGAGAGGGCAAGGAGGTTTGGAAAAATGGGGTAGGGGGAGGTGGACAGGGTCATTCAGACCCGGGAATAAGGAGTCATGTAAGGGGAAAACCGGTAAAGATTTGTATTAGCACCGGTTTTGATCGGGAGAAGCGAAGACGGTCCGAATCGTGATAAAAACATGACCCGCGAAAATCTAAGATAAAAAGTGCCGTCAAAGAAAATCGTACGAACGGATACCAAGCTCGAAAATGGATCGGCAAACCAAGGAAGGAGGGGGAAAAGGACGTTGTCAGTCGTGCAACAGGTGAGGGGGGAGGGACGCATTGGTGATGGAAGCGGAGAGGACGACCTTCAAGAAGGGGGAAATGACGGAGGGAGGATAGGAAAGATCCAATTCGGAGCCAGCACGGAATCTTCGGAGGGAGGATTAAGGAAAAGAAAAAGTCAAGAGGTCTCGAAATTTACCAATCGAAACGGACTGGGCACCTTGAGATAAAACTCCTCCCATGAACCTACAAAAGCGTGGAAAGGATGACCTGGAAAAACTGAGTTTTTGCGAGGGTAGAAAGAAAAAGCGGGCGGTTGGAAAGTGGTTCAAGTGGGCTTGGAAAAATATAGTCCATCCATAGAGGAACCGAAGGAGAACAAAAGGGGCCACTTGAGTGCAAACGAGAAAGGGGGTTGACCGCCAAGACCAGGACTAAATGCGCCGGTAATCCTCAAAGGGAAAGAAAGATTTGATCTCCAAAGCCCGGCGCCGCGCGAACCAAAAAAGTTTGGTGTGCCAACAGAACGGGAGGTACCGTGGGAGGAAAACGAGAAGGCTTTCGTCCTCCCGCCAAAACACCAGTGTGTTGGGGGGAAGGGGCGTCTTTTAAAAAGCATCGGGGGAGGCGGAACACTTCAGCGAAGGAAGATGCAAAGATGCATGAGGAAAACAGGGGGGGGGATATGCAGGATCTCGGAAAAACCAAAAGAGAAAAGCACCTCTTAAAAAAAAAACTAGCATGAGGCTTCTTGCTGAACTATTTGCGCCAGCTATACCAATGATGAAAAGGGATGAAATCATGGGCCGCTGGTCCGGAAAAGCAGATAGAAAGGGCCTATTGGGACGGGGTTTCAGCATGGGCCTGGGGCGAGAAATCGGTCCTGGGGGGAAACAAAAAAAGAAAGCAAATTGGCTGCAGGCCAACCTAGGAAAGGGGGTCGAAAAAAACAACCACAGACTTTCCTCATCAGCACCCCTTAGGAGGCTGGGGGTTGGAGGTTCGAACAAAACTCCAAAAAGGGCAGAAGGGATCCTAACAGCCCATTTATAGGCACAAAGGGGGTTAGGTCCACTGACGGCCAAAAGGGGTAAGGGAAATAGGTTGGGACTTGATATTCGAATACCTGGAGGAAAAATGGGATAAAAAAGGGCGGGAGGAAACGCCGATGGTGCTAAGAGAAAATCTGGGGGGAATAATGTGCAATTGGAGAAAGGGGGGGGAGGCGTCAAACAAACCCAACTCAAAACCCGGGGCCGACGGGGTTTCCAAGGTTGAAGCAAGACCGCAGAAGGGTGGTGGGGGCAAAACCCGTCGTTGAGGCAAGTGCATTTCCCTTGGACGGTACAGGAAATCACTCCGTCAAGGTAAAAAAAAAGCATTTTGGGGTAGGCTCCAATGACCTCTTGTTCGGGAACCTCGGCCCCTGGCGCACGGAGGCCTGGGAGTTGCTTCAAACAGGGTGGGATCTGACTTTATTCCAGAGGACTAAGGTCGTGGGGGGGTTCAAAACACCCCGGGTGCTGACACCCTACGCACATTGTGGAGAGCAACAAGGGCGTCTCCCCCTTCAAGGTTTGCAAAGCGGAAATACGGGAAAATGCTACCTTCCGATAGGCTTTTGGTCAAGGGGGCAGGTCGGAAATCGGTACGGTGGATTGAATATTTTCCACCATCGAAGCCGTCAAAGTCAAGTGGGTCCGTAAAGCATCCCAAAGAGGTCCCACCCTAAAAACATGGGACGGAGATTCACAAGCCGCCCTCTTGATTGTCTCCCGCCAGAAGATAGACTGGAGGGAAAGGACTTCACCTGTAAAACCAAACGTTAGAACACACCCAAAGGGGACACTTCTTAGGGGGGGTAGTATAGAGCCGGGTCTATCAGTGGGGGTAGGGGCAGGGGTGTTCTAACTCAAATGGTACATCTGCTGGCTCTACCCCCCCCACGGGGAGGGGACTTCTTCCAACGGGGAGGGAAACGGGGACCAAATGGTGCTTCTGGGGAATTTGGGCCTCGCCGGGGTTCCGTTTGTGGTTGCGGGACAGGCCTTGGAGTTGGACATGTGGAACGGGCCTGAGGTTAAGTTTGAGGGGGTCTTGAAAAGACAGGAGAAGGGGGTTTTGTGTTTACTCAGGGGGGTGTGGTTGCCTTCTTGGGGATCTGGGAAAGAAGTGCCGGACACCAATCGGGCTCTGCGGGGGTAACCTCTTCAAAATTCAAAAAACAGTCGCACAGGAAAAACTGGGAAAAAAACCGTTCGTGGAACCAAACGTCGACGTCGGCGAAAAAAGGAGGGGAGAAGGGGAGACAAAGACTAGGGTTCCGGACACGTGGCCAGAGGGGAGGGGGGGAGGGGAATGAGAAGGGGTTGAAAGCTCGGGTTAAAAATGTTAAGGGGGGTCGTGGGAAAACCAAAAGGCTATTTGCTCTAACTTTACCAGGAGGAAGGGGAGGGGGAGGCATTGGGCATGCAGTCCCATCAAAGGGGAACGAAAAAAACCGCATGGAAAAAAAAAAAAAGAAGTGACCGGGGGAAAATCAGATCTCACTGGGTGCAGGTGGGGAGGGGGGGGTGCCGCCGGCCACTGACAATGTGGGAACGCTTGAAAAAAAGAACGAAACGTCGCAGAACGAAACAGAAAAGAAAAAGGATCAGCATGAATAAAGAAAAACGCTGGGGGAGTGTCGAAACAAAAAGGAGGAAAAAAATATAAAACGGGGGGGCTCTCGAGCCGCAAGGGATCGACGAAACCGAACGGCTGGCGTTGGAAAAGACAAAATAAGGCAATCATCGTATGGGAAGGCGAAAAAAAGGTGGCAAGGATCATCTTTTTGCAGGCGCAAAGGGGGGAGTTTATAAGCAAAGGGAAAAAAACGTGGGAGAACAAGATTCCCTCCCTGAGAAACTGGGAAGGGGAAAAATCTCCAGAGGGCGGGAAGCGAGCATTGGAAGGGAAGAGCAAACTCCAAAGAAACAGCAATAAAGGGGGCAGAGGGGGGGTGTCAGGAGGTGGGGGGGGGGCAGCATCTGTGCTTGCGAGAAGCAAAAAAAAGGCTTCAGTGGCATCGGGCGTGGACAGGCATGGTTGGCACCGACAGGAAAAAGAGTGGAAAAACGTAAACACTTCACCGACCTTGTAGGTAGAAGACTCAAGCAGAAAAGGGGTCGAAAGAAGGAAAGACCGAGAACCATGTCTGTGGCGAGGTGAACTGCGCTGGAGCCGCGCTGGAAGAAAATGGGGTGGGATAAAGGATTGGTTTACCGAAAGTGCGAGGGGGATTTCGAAGCTTCGCGAACGAAAAAAAACGGGTCATGAAAGACGGGTGGTGACTCTACTTTGGGTACTAAAGAAAAAAAGGAAAGCGGCCTATGAACAAAGAGGGGAACCTAAACAGGTCTGGAAAAATCGAAAAAGGCAATTTTTGGGTTCTCAGAAAGGAAAGAAGGACAGTAGTTGAAGGAGAGGAAACCAGCTGGTGCCATTGGGTTCATGGCAACGGTGAAGGTCAGAGCCGAGAAGGGGGGGAAGGACAGAGGGGGTCATGCCTTGGCAGAAATCATCAAAAACTAGTCCGGAAGTTTTAGTAACGGTTGGAAAGGCTTTTCGGGAACAAACCGCTAGAAATTCATAGGGAATAAGGGGGGGTGGCTGGAAGTAGGAGGAAAAACCGCAAAGAGAGTGGGAAAGGTGGTAAACTGTTACTAACGAAGAAAAAAAAACTTAAAAGATAAAAAAAAGGGGGATTGGGGGGGGGACGCGGGGAAAAAACAGGTCTATTGTGTTAGAAGAAGGGGGGCGCATCCTGTGACGTTGTATGCAGCTAAAAGGATAGAGGGGATTAGTCATGAATGGGGGTTCACTCGGGTTAAAGAACTTCAATAACATTGAAAAAAAAGGCTTCTCCAACTGAAAAGGGAGGAAGAATCAAGGGACGTTCACGGGCGCAGGAGGTAAGGATCGCTTCTCGAGTAGTAAAAGACCCAAAACGAAAAGTGGTCCACCACAGATTAAAGAAAGGGAGAGTTCAGGTTGGAAGGTCCAGGATAATATCGTCTAACGAATTATATGCCTCGCAACCTAAGTAAGGGGGGAAAGGGGGGTGCGCACCTGGAGCGTGTGGGGAGAGGTCTAAGAAGCAGGAAAGCCAGAGAAGGGGGGGTCAGAAGATCTCTTGATCATCGAGGGGATAGTTCCGGAGATTCAAGTGGGAATAAAAAAGGTTCGAGATGAAAAAAAGCAAGGGTTGGGGAAAGACCATTGCAGCAATCAAACAAGGGCAAACATAGAAGGGAGGCGGAAGGGAAAAAAAGGGTTGGAAGTTATGGGGTTTGCCAGTAGAAGATTCGGAAATTCCGCGGAAAAATAAGAGCAAAGGTAGGACCACTACTTGGGAGGGATTCCCGTTACGCAGAGGAGACGGAAGAGGGGGTTACCTGGGCAATAGGAATGAAAAAAAGGCCATCGATGAAAATACCAACAAAGCTGGAAATTTACTCTTTAGGGGGGAGGGGTGAGGGAAGAACGGGAAAATGGACATTAAAAAAAATAGGGCAAGAAAGGGTGTCGCGCAATAGAACGGTGGAGATCAACTTTTTCCCAGAATAAAAGCAAGAAAAAAAAGGAGGGAAGGGGGGATATCAATGCAGGTGGGGGAAAGTATGCTGGAGGAGACCACAATTGTGCAAGAATTGAAGCGAGGGGTCAGAAGAAAGGCATCGGGGGAGGGGGGAACGAGTCCGGGAGGCATGATCACGCGTTAGAGGAGATAAGGCAAGGGGTACGGGAAAGGGGGGGAATTCAAGGAAGCCTACCTCCTGGTTGGGGGAGGGGAGGAAGGGGTTGAAACTCTGTCCAGGGGATTCAGAAAGGAAATGTGTATCCCAAGGTCGCGAAAGACGCTTGAACTCACGCGCCACGGAAGTAAGTCAGAAGGTGGGAAAAGTCACAGGGGGGGAGGGAGTCTCCGAGGACGGGGGGAGGACCGCTTCCAGGGGAGCCCTCAGTTTGACTATAAAACCAAAAAGGATAGACAAACCTTATGGGGAGTCCAGAAGTCATGAAGCTAGGACTCAAGTCTATCTGGAAAAAAAATTCAGGGAATCAAGGAAACAAGGCCTCTCCCTGGGGTCCGTGGCCTTTGGGATGAGAAACTTCCTGTGAAAGAAGGGGATGGGGAAAGCCTGGCCTTCAAAAGGAAACAAAAGAAAAGAATAAAAAAAGGGGCGGTCAGGAAGGGGAAAGGAACAACAGAATAAAAAGAGCATCGCCTCAGAGGGTTAGAGCCGCCACGAGGCGGGCAAAAATGGGGTCGAAAGCTTCCATTGTTCCCCCCTTCAAAACCCTGGAACAAAAAAGATAGGCGGTGGTCGCCGGGAAAAACCAGGCATGGAAAGCTATCAATTAAGTGTCCTGAAGAGGGTTGGGGAGTCCGTGAGTACTACCCACGGGGAGAAGCGAACAAGAAAAGGGGGGGATCAAAGTTTATTGGAGGAAGGGCAGAACAAAAAGAGACACAGACTGAAGAGCAGGACAAAAGGTGGGGAGAGGGGTAACAAAGACGGACCTCTATCCCTTTAAAAAAAACAAGGAGAAAGAATTTCTCACCAGAGCTTTTTCTACATTGCAGGGGGGGAAGGGGGCAACCGAAGGACTTACCAGGATTACCTTAAAAAGAAGATCAGAAAAAAACCTGAACTGAAAGAGGGGGGAGAGGATGTTTGGGGCCGGGCGTAGAGAGGGGGCAAGGATTCTTTAACTAAAGAGGAAAGGTTGTCCTCGTCTAAAAAGGACAGAGAGAGGTCCAGCTACCATAGCTGAGGATCAAGGAAGCTTCCTGGGAAAAAAAAGAGAAGCGAATTGGAGTGTCTTGGGGGTAAATTCCAAGCACGGGGGACGTGCAGAAAAAGGAAGGACTAGTACGACAAAAGAATGGTTCAGAAACATTGGGGAGGTGATAAGAAGTTGAAAAGTTTCTGTCAGAACAGTAGGCACTGAAAAATATCTATGAAGGTTTGACATAGGTTGGTTGGAGAGAAGACAGACAAGATCAGGGGAGGGGGGAAACCAAAACTTGATTTCGAACGCTTGGGGGTCAAACGGAAAAGGAGCCGGAAAATCCGGGAAGGGGGAGGAGACCGGAAAAAGTAAAATCGCACTATAGGAGGAGGGTTGAGTTCAAAGAAAAATGCAAAAGGGGAAGAGAAACGACACTAGACAGTGGCCGCCATACAAGGTCTGAGCGGACAGAAGGAGCGTCCGACAAAAGGGGGACAGGGCGAAAAAGGCGGTTTTATGTAAGGGGAAAATAGCGCATACAGGCGCCGGGGGAAGAAGGAATAAAGAATCTTCATCAAGAACCGGGGAGAAAAAAAAGGGGGTCGAGAGCAGGATAGGAGGGCTAAGGGAATTAAAGAACGAAGATCCTTGGGAGAGAAGAATGTGTACACTCTCCTAAGGGGTGGAGAAAGAATAAGGTGCTTCGTTCCTTCGACCACATGTCCCAGGTGACTTCTTGTAAGGCAAGACACACAAAAAAGCACCTGCTTTTTTTGGGAGTAACTAAACTAGGAGGGGGGTTAAAAAAGACTGGGGGGGGGACAGGGAAAAGGGATGACTTTTCAAAAGACTTAGGACCGAAAGGTTGACAAAAAGGGGAGGGAGAAAAAAGCCAAGAGGGCGTGGGAAAAAGAGAGGAAGGGAAAACCCCAAGCCGACTCGAAGAAAAGGTGAAACTCAAACAAGGGCGGAGCAATCTTGGATCAGGGGGAAAGAAAGATAACTCGCGCATGAGGACACCGGGTTGTGCGCGTTCGGGGGGGAAAGGAATGGGGGGGCGCTGGCAAAGATCGTCTTGCGGAAAACGAAAAACAAGAACACAGGGATAAGTGGGAATTGGGAGGGGTCAATGTCTGGGGGAACACTGAGCTTGGAGAAAAAAAAACTATCTCACTGAAACGGGAAAGAGAGGTAGAGAAAAAAAACGCCCACAGATTGCGGAAAACAGACCTCAAAGGACAAGCATCAAATAGAAAGGGTCGGGGGCTCGCGAGTTGGGGAGCAAAAGTCACTTTACCAAATGATGAAATGAAGAAAGACTTGTCGCCAGGCAGCAGCCATTTCCTGGCCAGGGGGAAATCAAGAACTGTCGGAAGTCGGGGAGAAAAGAGGGGGAAGGGAGTAAGACCCAACTAAACAAGGGGCAGGGTGACAAACAATCAGTCCAAAAAAAATAGGAACTTTCCTTGAACCGGGAGAGGCCGATTCTTCTTTGAAATTTGGAGGAAAAAAAAAAAAACGGAAAGAAGTTCTCCGGAGCTCTCGATTGGGAAAAACAGTGGGGAAACTGAGGAAAAAATGAAAGAAGAATTACATCGTTGGTACCAGTATTCATGAGAAGACCTGCGTCTTAAATGATCGACTGCTATCTCTGGCCGAGTGAAAAGCTAGCTTGGTACTAAAAAGAATGCGTTTTGGACGTCTGGGGAAAAAGCAAACCAAAAACCCTTTCTCCATGAAGGGGGAAAACGAGGGGGGGAGAGGGGCAAACCTTTCTTTTGGGTGGCAAAAACGGTACGTTTAAAAAGCAACGTTCCTGGGGAAGGGGGGGGGACCAAGCAGCATCTTCAAAGCCCAAGGGGGGGGATGGGGAGCAATAGAACAACGGGGGCTTTGTAACGCAGGGGGGAAAACCGAAGATCAAACAGGTATCGCAGGGGATGGCAAAAAAAGGTACTGCCGAAAACACTTAGATGGAGTGCTCCGAAAAAAAAGTTGGGTCACAACTGGGAAGACGTAAGAGCGGGGGGGGGGAAACCAAAGGAACGTCTTTAGCAGGATAAGTTGCAGGGGAAAATGGGGCAATCCATCGCGCATGGAGGAGGGGAAAAAAAAGCCCCATCGGGAACAAAAGCACAGAAAAAAACAAAATATGTAATTTAGAAAAAAGACCGTTAATTTCAGAGAGGAAAGGACCGGAAAAGAAAAGGCAATTCCCAGAGAAAAAAAACAAGAATAACTGAATCGCTCCAAAAAACGGGAAGAAAAAGAAGAGAGTGTCTGGAAAGCGTGGGGGGGAAGAAGGTGGGAGTTCAGGGGTCCGGGACGAAAAGCTGGAGGATGGGCTCGCATGTGTTGGGGGGGGGGGGGGGAAGAAGGGGGGAGGGTCCCGAGTTAGGGTAGGGGGCCGCAAAGAAAAAACGCGAGGGAGGGGAAAGGAAAATTCCAACAGGATCCTGATGGAATGAATGAGGGATCCCAAATCCGAGGGCAAACGGAAGAGGGGGAAATTAAAAAGGATGTTAGTCGGCGACACAAAGGAGTGTCAAAGTTGAAGACGATTTGGAGAATGCGAGGAAAAAAAAAGCCAAGAGGGGAAAGGGAAAACGGGGAGAAACCGGCGTCGAAAAACTGAAGGCCATGGGCTTGAATATTCCGGTCTGGTGGGGAGTCAACTAATCCCTTGGGAAAATAGGGGGGAGAAAAAACCGAAAATGGGCCGGGTCAAGGGGGCCATCTTCACAGCACTGGGGTGAATGGGAAAAAATTGGTGAACCGGGGGGGGGGGGGAAACAAGAAAAAATGCAGGATTAACCGCTTTCGATAAGCATCTCCTCGCCCCAAAGGGGAAAGGAAGAAGAGGGATGAGAGATAATGTCACCACGAAAGGACGTACCAGAGGGGAGAAAAAGTCTTGGCTCCGCTGCCAAAAGTATAGCTAAAAAAAGTACCTTGTCGTGGATGAAAAAAAAACCCAAGGAAAATAATCCTTAATGAAGGCCGAGAGCGCGTGTTTTGTGGAAAAAATCTGGGGTTTGAAAAGCGCCAGGTTTTTTTTGGGGGGGGGTCTAGCACTGAAAAGATCAAACGAAAAAAATATGCAACCCGCGGCATTAAAGGGGACGACATTTACAAGAAGTGCGGCATCGGTCATCAAGGTAAAGGGAGAGGGCAAGGACCGCCAAAGCGAGCCGGAAGGAGCGTTGGAAAGGAGTTAGGTGGTCACATAGGGCTGGCGCGATCTGAAAAGGAAAATCCAAGGGAGCATCCGGGGGGAAGCAGGGCGGAAGTGGGCACCATAAAAAAGGGAAAAGAAGTCACCCTGGGGGGCTTGGCGGAGGAAAAAAGCAAGCTCAAAAAAAGCAAAGAACTTGAAACGGAATTCAGAGCCGAACGATCATGGCTCGAGGGGTAGCACTTTTGGATTTGAAAGCGAGAGGCGCCTTTGGTCTTGGAAAAAAACCGGAGGAAGGAAAAAACTTGCAGAAGACTGTGCTAAAAGAAAATGGTAACTTAATGGAAGAGGGGAGCAGCCTTGAACAATTCAAAAAAGAAGCGTCTGTTAGGAAAAGACTCAATAAGTGGGGGTGCTAGCCCGGGAAAAAAGCAGAGGTTCATGGGGAGGGCTGACAAAAAGAAGGTGGGGGTAAAGTGGTGGGGGGTGGGGGGGGGGGGGGGGGGGGGGGGGGGGGGGGGGGGGGGGGGGGGGGGGGGGGGTGGGGGGGGGGGAGGGGGGGGGGGGGGGGGGTTGGGGGGGGGGGGGGGGGGTCTTGGTGGCATTCCGTTTTGGGGGGAACTGCTTAACGGTACGGGTTAACGTGCTGAGCGATGGGAATCTCATCAAGGAAAGTCAAAAGCTCTTGGGACACATAAAGTAGGGGACACTACTCCTGTCCCAGGAGAAAAGGCATGCCGTGAAAAAATCCGGGGACATCAAAGACCAATCAGGAAGACTTTCTTGAATTGGGGAAGGGGCGAGAATGGGTTGGAGCTATAAAAAGGAGGGAGATGTACAAACGGTCGATGGGGGAGGATCTGACTGGGGAGGGGGCTTTGAGAACTTTCTCATGAAACTAGTGGGAAAGGCGGGTCATAATTTCATAGAGGGAGGAAGTTCGGCGACCCTGGGGCAGGGATAGGGCCGAACTGAAAAGAAGGATCAATTCTGGTGAGCCGTGGACACTGATCTATTTGAGGGGGAGGGGACGGTAAAAAAAAAAACTTCGTGGGACAAACCAAGGAGGGCTATTTAGTCAGGCCGCGAAATGGAAGGCGAAACCGAAGGAGAAGAGGGAGGAAAGTATTCGTTGGTTCGGAAAGGGGATTTGTATCTTTTGGTTCGGCGCGTTGTCCAAATCAGAACAACAGGAAAGAGGATCGGGGCATCGATAAGGGCTCTCGAGAAAAAAAAATGGGACCGGCGCTTCCGTGATGGGAAGGGTGGCGCAAGAGGACAACAGGAAAAAGGGGGTTCAGTGCGGGCGGGCCAGCAGGACCGAAAACAGAGGGGAGAAAGGGGAAGGAAAGGGGGTTGAAACCGGTCATAGGTTTACGACTAACTAGGCCGCCGGGGCTGAAACGAAGAGGGGCTCCCACTACTGGGGAAAAAGAGTTAATGGAGACCGAAAAAAGGGTACTGGGGGTCAGTTGGCGAGGGGGAGAAAATGAAAAAGCAGAACTTGCTCTTGCAGGGGAGGGGAAGCCGTTCATTTCCAGGGGAGACCGAATGGTTCGGGGCTCGAAGAGGGAGGTTGGGTAAAAACCGCAACTTTTTCCGAAGAAAATAAGGAATGGAGGCCATTAAGGGGGGGGTAAGAGCGGGCGGGGGGGGACGGGGAGAGCTTCTCCCAAGTGAGAAAAAGGGGGGGTTGGGGAGGGGGGGGAGCCTACATGAACTATGGCGATATCAACAACAAAAGTCCCCTTAAGAAAAGTGACACTCTGGGAGGAAGGAGGAGGTGGGTAGCTTTTTTTTAATTGGTAGGAATGGAGAATCCTGTTTGAGTGATGGAAGGGGGGAGGGGAAGGGGACGGCAGAGCCAAAAAGTTCCTGGGCCCCAGGAAAAAGCTCCTCCTCAGGACAAACCACAAAACTTGACGAGTGGAAGGGGACGAGAGAAATTGTCGCCCGGAGGGGAGAAAAAGGTGAAGTGTAGCAGAAGGGGGCTCTCAGATAGAGGCGGGGGCAGAGGAACATGAACCATCCAGGTTGGGGATCGAGAGAAAAAAAAAGGAGGAGGAGGAAAAAAAGAGATCAACCTGAGTGGGTGGAAAAAAGAAAAAAGACAAAGATCAGGCGAAGCGTCATCTAAAACAAGGATTCAGGACCCTCGGCGCGAAAATGCGAGGAAAGGAAACTGCATTTGGGAGTAGAAAGGGGAGGATGGGCCTCACGTGTGGGGATAGGGGTCTGGGAGATTCTGCCGTACCTGGAAAAAGAAAAAAACTCAAGACTCTAACAGGATGTAGGGGGGGACTGCAAAGGGAACAAGCACGATAAGCAAGAGCCGTGGATCGCAGAAAGCCGAGGCCCATTGGGGATAAAAAGGTCGTTGATCTAAAAGGGGAAGGGGGCGAAAAAGCCGCAGGCACAAAAAAAAGATCAATTCGGCGGGGCAAAAGAAGAAACATCCACAGAAAAAAAAGTAATGGAGCGACGATCAAGGAGGGGAATGGGGGGGAAAGTCCGGGAGTACTACCAAAAAGGGTAGCGGCTAACGAACAACGGGGTGGTCCGAAGGGGCATGAAACTTATCCAATACAACGAACCGGGGATAAGATCAGTTTGTACTCCATCTCTAATTAAAAGGAATACAGGCTATGAAACAGGAAAAAAAAAGATGGGGCGGCGAGACGTAAATGGTAACCTCCTCCAAATGCTGGGAGGGGGCAAGGTGGAGTTTCAGAGAAGGCATGGAGAAAGACGGGGCCTCGTCACCTTTCACAAAAACTGCGGCCTATAGGGTGGGGGGACGGGGGGAGAGGGGGGGGGGTCCTACAGCGCTGAAAAAGAAAAAGGGAGTAGGGTTTGGCCTGGGAAAAAGAAAAGGAAAATAGGCCCTCTAAACAGACAAAGTAGGAGCAGAGCTCCTCTTCAAGATTGAAAATCGTGATTAACCCAAAGGTTGAGGTTTACAAACTGATAGGAAAAGATGCAAAAAAAAAGCTAATTGAAAACAAAAGCACCAACTATAAAGGGGGGGGTTTTTTGAAGAGGAGTATTATCCGCGGGGGGGGGGGGGAAAGCGAGGCTAGAATCGGGCACTACCACATATGAAGATTGTTTTCCCACAGGAAGGAGGTGGGGGTTTTTACGGGACTTAGAAAAAAAAGGGATAATAGATCATTGATGTGAGGGCACGAGAAGGAGACTCTTGTTCCGTTCTTGAGAAGAAGAAAAAGGTCGCGGCAGCTTAAGAGGAGAAGACTGCCATTCAAAGAGAAACTGTATGATACGGAGAAAGATGGAAGTAAAAATCAAAAGATAAAGGGAAAGGAAACAGAAAATACAAGGGGGCACTCTCTCCTCAAAAAGATTTCTGAGAGGGGGGGGCGAAGCCGAAAATTTGGAAGCTTCTGACCCCAGTAAGTAACCCCTGCTGGGGAGGGGGAAGTATTCGGGACTTCCTACTCTCAAGGAAAGAAAGCACTCTGGCCGTGATCATGGTCCATCTTCCTCAACGGATCTACAAAAAGGTTAAGATCTGATGGAAGTCTACTGGCCTGAAAAGGAAAGGGGGATCGTTCCCCCCCCCCTCCTCGTTGGGAAGCGAAGACCGGGGAAGCAGATCAACAAAGAAAAAAGCACAAAAGGGCGGCAACGCACCTAACCACTACTGTCTGCGTTGGTAAAAAAAAGGGCTTGGGTGGCGAGTTTCAACAGAAGACATGTGAGGGTTGTCAAAACTGTGGTTGGCAAAAGGGTCAACTGTAGGGGAGTATTTAAGAGGGGGAATCCCTCGGCGCAAAGAAAAAAATAAGAAACGAACTTGCGTGCCGGAGAAGGTTGGCCGAAAGCAAGCACGCGCATAAAGAAGAAGAGGAATGAGGTCCACGAGTTGAGAAGCGAAAAAGGGGGAAGAGAACATCCAACCTAAAGTGGGAGGAGGGGTACGTTGCCTCCTGGGGAAAAAACGTCCGCGAGGACGGCGGCCTCAACGCCCAAGCACAAACAGAGGTTAAATGTTTTCTTTGGGAATGGGGGGAAAAGAGGGTCAGCGGGGGGGAAATGCAGATGGGATGCGCAACCAGAGAAGCAGGGGGAAAAAAAGGGAAGGCTGGAAGATGAAAAGAGACCGCCATAGAAACAAAAGAACCTGAAACGCGCGCTGGCAAAAAGGGGAAAGTATTGCTGCATCTTGGGAGAAAGAATGGACCATGAAAGGAAGAGCCGAATAGGGAGAAACCGATGGGTGCAATTGACCTTTAATCATGGCTTGCATTCCAAGAATTCTTCATCGGGAAGGTAAAGAAGCAAAGCGAACCATCCTTGCGCAGGCCTCAACAGGGAAGGGGGTTGGCACGCTCATAAGGATTCACAGACGAACAGAGTTGAAGGCGTGGAAAAAAACGCCAGCATTCTCCGGAAGAGACAGAGGAGGGGGGATAGAACGACTTTGATCCCTCGGAGGAAGGCGGCTCTAAGATGAAACGGTGGGGGAGTGGAGAGGGATTCATTCTAAAGAAGAGGAGTGAAGCTCGAGGAAAGGCTTTCTTGCCATATTAAGTGCAAATGCGAGCATCTTTGGGGAGCAATGTGGGTGGAAAAACTTCGTCACGAGCATAATAAAAGAGACACAACCCTTGAAAGAATTCGAGAGGGGGGCCAGGGGGTCGGCAATGTCTGTGGGTTGAGAAAGAAGGAAGGGCACACGTTCTTGTGTGAAGAAGCTAACTAACTGAACCCTCCTCAAAGGGGAAAGCAAGGGGGGGGGAGAATTACCTGAAAATTTATGGATAGTGTACAACCAGGTCAGTCAACAGAGAATGCTTCCAAAACGTCTGGGAAAAGAAAAACTAGAAAAGAACGTGTCGCAAACATCAAGGGATTTTTCAAAAAAAAGGCGAAAAGGGAGTCAAGAAGACTGGGGGGGGGGGAATCCAGAACGGTCAAGGAGGAAAATACGAGGGAAACTAGGTTTGTCCACCATCGCGCAACGGCAAGGAAGAAATCCCCCCAAGGGAAAAAAACTGGACATCAGTCACCAAACAGGATTGACAAAGAAACGTCTGCAAAAGGAAGAAAGTAAACCTGAAACGAACACAATTACAGGTGCGTGACACGAGACGCCCCTACACGGAAAGAAGAGGCTCAACCCAACATTAGTCAGGAGGGGGATAGGGGTTCATGAAGTATTTCTGGATAGGTGAAACTGTTGATTTTGTTTACTTGGGAAGGGGAAGGAAAGATGAATAGAATGAGGAAGGAAAGCAGCCAATAGTTTGTTGGGGAAGACCAGGGTGAGTGGACGCTGGGGAGGTTGAAGGAGGGGACACCCTGTCGCGCGAGGAGAAAAATAAAATGTCAAAGTGACTAAAAGACTTTCACTGGAGGGGGGTATAAATAACATGCGAGGGGACTTATTCATTTAAAAGTGAGTAAAAGATTTTTCGAGAGCACGAATAGGGGGAGAAAGGGACGGGTTATCCATCGGGGGAGTTATCAGAGGAACAGTGGGGGGAAGGGCAAGAGTGCCGTACGGGCTAGGGGAAAAAGACTAGAAGAGGGACTCTCTTTAACATGTGATGGCGAGGAAGTCGTGGTCTGAAAAAAAAAAATGAAATCCAAGTCGCCAAACCTACAGGGCCGAGGTAAGGGTGAAAAGAAAGCATGCGAACGGGGGGGGGTCGGGTATGAGTGGGAAAACGTCCCACATTCGAAAGGATGGAAGACTCCAACTAGTACTCAAGGAGCGATATCTTAAGCCGAAATGAGAGAAATGAAGAAGGGAGGGGGCGGAAATTAATATAATCTAAATTTCATTACGACCTGCCTTCTCAGGTAAACAGAATGAGCGCGATCCGAAAAGGGGGCTCTAAACGGAGAAAAGGGCGGGTTCGTTGTGAAACCTATGAAGAAAAAATAATTCTTGGGAGTTTAGGGAAAGCCGAAGGGGGGAAGAGAATCTGTTTTAATTCGCAATGGAGGAGGGGGGGAGGGTCATAGTCAAAGAGCTCCGCCATGTAACTTAAAAGAACACGTTCTCATTAAGAATAGAGAACCAGTTTCTGCACGGCTCATTTTTGAGGATGGGGGAAACTCCAAATAGCTGCAATCAACGAGAAGCGGTCAGAGAAGGGGATTGGGAAGCTTGGCGGACAGAAAAGGGGGCAAGATTCCCGCGACAGTGGAAGAAGAGGGTTAGGGAAGCTCTTAATCGGGGAGGGGACAAAGACAGACCCTCTTGGAAAAACTAAGAGAAAAATTCTACTGGGGTGGAGGATTGAGCAAAAAAATAGCATAGGAACGGGAAAAAAACGGGCTCAACAAATCTGAGAAAGGGTGGAGGAAGGGAAAAAAAACTCGGTCAATCTGGGATAAAGGGGGGAGTATTTTAAACGGAGACGGGGAGCGGGAAAGCTTGGGGGACTTGGCTGAAAACAACGTCAAGAGGGGACTAAGAAGCTGTCTCAGGAGGGTGGAATCACCGAAGGGACTCTACGGGAACTAAGAGAAGGGAAACTCAAGGCCAGAAACGCAAAGTAAAGGAAAAAGCTCTGTTGTACCTCGCAAAAAAAAGAAAGGGGTGGGGGTCATCCCCGAAGACAAGAAAACCAAGGGAAGGGCAGTGAGCTGCCAGAAAATACATTGGGGGGGGACGTTATCGGTCAGTAAGATTGGGAAAAAGTTAGGAGAACGGACGAAACTGACTGCGGGCAACAAACTGCATCAGCAGAGCCTGAAAAGAACGGTGGGCGACGGGGGGGGAGATGAAAGAAAACGAAGGCAATTCAAAGGATCTCCGGGAGCCGGAAGTTGAAAAAAGAGCTTCCCTCACAAAATCTGAGCATGGGACGGCCTTTGGAAAGAACTAAAAGGGTTTCCGCGATCAGAGGGGGGTGCGAGGGGAAAGGTCATTGGGTCGGGTGAAAAAAAGCGGAATGGGGGTTCGCAGATTGCGGGACGCCGGAAAGGGTCAGCGATATACGTGCTGTGGGAAGAAATGTACGAGGTATGAAAAGATTCTTCGACGAAAAAGGGGAGCGGCGAGGCGGGACCCAGCTATAATCAATTCGGGGGGAAGAGAATAGGGGGGGGCCTGATTAGGTACCGAAGGCTGACGGTCCACAAAGGACTGAAAACGATTACATCGCTAGGGTGGGAGAATCAAAGGGGGCGGCCTAAAACCTGGCTATACAGATCGGCAATGTGTCATTAAAGTTGGCAGGGCCGCTTGAGCATGGGTGGGGGAAAGGGAGGGGAAGGGGGGGTCCAAATAAAAGGAATCGAGGGATTCCTTGTGAAGGGGGGGGCGTCTGGGATAAGAGAGAGGAAGTGTGAAGATACCGCGCGTCAGTGAA
>Ga0179593_1329117_pt1 | contig 33805 bp, 33 predicted proteins | sample CZODoug2_1_08_16_FD_185931 | JGI IMG/M metagenome (GOLD analysis project Ga0179593, IMG submission 185931) | Vadose zone soil fungal communities from Angelo Coast Range Reserve, California, USA - CZODoug2_1_08_16fungal (PacBio error correction) | ecosystem: Environmental > Terrestrial > Soil >...
AGGGAGGGTAAAGAAGGAGGGGGGTCAATAAGTATGCGACGCTTGCCAGTGCCGACTCGATCGCCTCGCACGGCCACCGAGAAAAAACCAAGGCGGGAATGCCAAGCCCTATCCTAAGCGGCTAGGATAGAAAGCCACGAAGACGGCGAATGTACATGGGTAAAAAAAAATAAACCTTGGCCTCTGCAAAGGCCGGACGGGGAGCGCCACCGTGCAAAAAAGCGCCGCACCCGGAATGCACGGCGGCGCTCTGAGGGTTTCGCCCCCACTGCCGGATAAGCCTACTGGGCGTACACCGGAAAAGAGTTAAGTCGACGTAAGGGGAAGGAACGAGGGGGCCGGCAGCGTCAGCCGGTGGCATGTGCGCTGGCGTCTACTACAAACCTCGGCGACCGCGCCCCGTGGTCACCCCGAAGCGCGGCAGCAGCTCTCTGCCACGGGGATGGGGGGAGCGGTTGTACCGGGGAAATTAGAAAGCAGGCCTCTCGAATTCGCGGTTTTCCACCTCCTCTCGTTCACTCCCCGCTCAAAAAAAATCCTAAATCACAAGTACTCGCGAAGGTTGTGTCCTCGGGGGGGTGGGGAGAAGTAAAAAAGAACGAGACAAGAAGATACTGGAGACGGTACGCTCTTATGGACACACTTTGTGGTCTAATAGGGGTTGGTGGAAAACACAAATTCCGGCCACCTGGGTGAAGGAAAACGGGATAGACTCACTCCAGTCTTCGGGGGAACAGCAGGGAGGGAAGTTTCATTACGACTCCTAGTAGGCTTGATAACTCAGATGGGGAGGTTCAAGAGGGGTCAGGGAAAGGGTCAAGTCTCGAGATATACGGAAGCAGCATAGAATAAACAGCAGAAGGGAGACTACTTGCCGATATCCCGAACGGAATAGCGGGGAGGTCGTCTCCTGCTCAAGCGCAATAAATAGAACAACACAAGGGCGGACTTGCGTACCGTCAATAAGACCTTCGCCTCACGATGGTCTTCAACGGGGGGGGAGAGAAGAACTCACGAGACACGAGAGGTGCCGTTCGCCTCTACAGTTCTTCATCGTATGTGCTTCCTGCGGATAAGGGAGGAAGAGTAACGGAAGCGAAGCTAGAATTGATGCAGCGTGGCGACGTCGGACAAGGGCGGAACCCCGAAACCTGTTCACGGGCGTAGGGGGAAACCGTGAGGGGGCGGGGTGGTAGTTTCTCTCCCCATGACCTTTCACGAGGGCGCGGGGCCTAGTCGCGCAGAAGACGAAGAAGAAGAGTGACAAAAATCCTTCCGGTAGAGACATCTGCTTCATGGGGCCAGCAGCCTGGCGTGACTAGGAAACACCCTCAAAACCAGTACAGGAAAAGCGTTGAGTTTCTTTGTTATAACAGCCTAAGGAACGACCAGCGAAATACTCGGAGGGGACGCGGGGGCGTCAGGTGCGGCCCCGAGCGAACAGCGATTCAGAAGCGGCGGACATACCTAAAGCAGCCCGAGCCACCCATTTATCAGCACCCACACGGGGACCGTTATCTCTACATTCAGCACGGCCAAGGCCTCATTATCACAAGGCGTCTTGTTCACACCAGCTCGCATATCGGACCAACCTTCCGGCTGACGGAACACCGTTTGGCCAGGTAAAGAAACACGACGTTACGGTGACGCCGTCCGGACTAATGACAGAAAGTAGCAAACAGCACAATCACAATGAAACATCACCCGAACACACAACCGCCTTTTTTTACCTGATCTTCTAAGTATCCTTGCTGCTGCTACTCGCGAAATGGGGGGTCTGCTCTTAAGACCCGCTGCTCAAGGGGGCTCTCCAAACATCAGAACTTTCCTTACCTCAAACACCTAAACACCCCACGACAAAAAAAAAGCAGACCCAGTGCCAGTTTGCTCCCTCGGGTACCTCATTCCAGACGATACCAAAGACAGCAGGAAACCGAAAAAGGGGAGTAATCGAAATGAGAAGCCTAACTTTATGGGCCGATGCTGGTAGAGGTTCATGTCCACAAGCTATTGGCGATACGGAGGTCTCTGAAATAACATAGAAAACCCCGAAAAAGGCGATACCGTCGTTTGGAACCAGGTCCAAAAGAGGTCTTCACTGGGGGGGAAAAAGTCGACCATAAATCATCAATGCTTTAACGAGCAAACTGAACCTCAAACCTTAATCGGGTTCCTCGTCTTTTCGCACCAAGTCATTCCAATTGAGATTCCTTGGGGGGGCACAATAAACAATTACGCTGACTCAAAATCGTTGACTATGCGGAGCCTGGGGGTCCTCGACCTGAAACAGAGCCGGTAGCGTGAACAAAGAACTACTCGAGCTCACACAGCAGCTCGCCGACGTAGAGGGCAAAAGGTCGCGAGTAAAGAAGAAGGTTTATAAAATCTCGGTCGCAGCAGCCGTACTGAAGAACACCACATATGGGTGTCGAACAGGTGGGGGGAAGGGGTGAGCACGGGGTCCTCCCTATTGCAAAAAATTCCAAAAATTATCGCGGCCGCGCAGGTACGCGGAGAGGGGAAAATGAAAGACGCCCATCCTCGGCGGTACGCCAGCGCTTCCGTCGATGTCGACGTGTGCGCCATCAACCGGATTAAAAAAGGGGAAGCGAAGGTAACTCTTCCGCGAGCCTCTCGTTTCCCTCGAAGCCACCAGCGCGTCCGCCGAGGAACTCACTATTTGAGTCCGTATTTGAACACCACAGCCACCCATCTCGTGTGTCATTACTTCGGGGCGAGCTCGGGGTGAAATCCATATCAGAACAAATCGGGTCCCAGATCAAACCTATTCGCGACGCGTCTCTAAAAAAATCACGTCGAGCAGTCACAGGGAAATGACTGACAAGAAAGTCCTGTGAACCAGTTCTACAGCCGGCGTCTGTGCGCACGGAAATTCGTCATCCCCTTGAGGCGACACGCCTCAAGCGCGAGAAAATTACAATCCTTCCACGAACCGAGTGGTTCGCACTTCCCACCCATGCCTTATTACCGCCCCGTCGAACACCCAAACGAAAAAGTCGCCTGACAAAAAGCGTTACCGCGCCCGTCTAAAGCCGCGCCCGCGCTCGCCTGGAACCACACGGAAAGGGGGTCCCGTGGCCTTAACCTTGTACAAGGTATCGGTCTCACGCAAGTCTAACCAGCGGGAGTGAAACAGAAAACCGGCAGACGACGAAACTATTCGACGGTGGGAAACCCCCGCCAACCACACGAACGATTCCCATAGAACGATCGTGTTGACTTGGCATTACTCCGTATCTCACTCGGCCGCATGGGAGTAGAAAGCAGGATTCAGTAGAAACTGCTAACTCTAGCCTCGAACTCACTTCCCACGATCGCCGGAAAGCCTTAAAAATGGATTTGATGGATACAAAAAAACAAAAAAACAGAAAACAGCTGTAAGGGTACAGTGGACACCGGGTACTGTCCCAAATAAAGTCTGAAGAAAAAGAATAAAAAGGCCGGCGCGAGGTATGGTGGTACGCGATTAGAAATGTGCGCCCGCGCTGCCTTTACCCGCTGTCTCTTGTGAAGAAAGGGAAGTCTTGATCGGACACTCGTCGACTGTTTCGATCTCTACCTGTCAACTGGATTGGACTTCCGCACTAACAAAAGGCGCCCCTGTGAGCGCCGGAGCGGAAGAAGCCGGGCCGAAGCAAAAAAATGGTAAAAGAGCGAGATCAAACAACAAGGAGGGTAAAGAGAGAGATCCGGAATCCTGTCCGTCGCCAAGCGTCTGTCTGCAGGACCGCTAATAAAAGCCATCACAAAAGGGGCCGACGTGGTGCGTCGGGGCTAGTTCAGGAGATGCGGGAAATCAAAGAGAGTGGGATAAAAGTGGAAAGAATAGGAACCAACCGGGTCCCTCGATCGTCAATTTTCGAGACATAGACCACACAAAATGAGGGCGTCAAAGAAGGGTACGAAAGAGAGAGAGGGTTGCGGGAATCTTTTCTCCGCCCTTTCAACGGCGCGCGCGGAGCTCCGAAACACAACAGATCGGTCGTCAAAGGAGACACCTCAAAGCGGTAAATGATTCGGACCGTACCGTCCGGAGTACAGCGTCGGAGGCGATGAATGATTGCGGATGAAAAAAAGGCACGTCGGATAAGGGTACTTATCCAAAAGAAGGGGAACCAGTCACCCCGAGCTGGGAAAATCTGCGGACGAGGGTTACTGGGGGGTAACACGTACGAATTCTATAGGGCCGCCCGAGAAACTTTGGCACTTCATCTTTCGTCAAAAGGAGTTGGCGCAGACGAGCGGGACAAGCCTGTTTTTAGGACTTGGGGGGGGAACAAAGGGCCCCAATGTTCCCAAATGGGCTACGTGGTCTCCAGGCCTATTACGAAATGGAAGGGGAAAAAAGGTCAACCGATTCGAGCTAAGGAGGGAAGGGACTAAGGGTCGACTTGTGACCTGGGGAAGAAGTCTATGGGTTGTGGGAATAAACAAACTCAGTGAAAGGGAAGTAAGTGGGAGCGGTGAGAGGAACTCCTGGGGGGGAAATACTACACCAGAGGAAGGGAGGGAACACGTTCCTAAATGTATTACAAGTATAGAAAAAAAAAGGAAAAAAAAGCGTGGGAGGGGGATCCGGGGAGACTCGATGAAAAAAAGGGGGAGGAAAGGAGAAAAAGGGTGGGGAAGGCGATCCAGCGGACGGATCTGCCCTCTATGAACAGAAGTCCAGGACAAAAAAGGGGGTGATGGATGGACGTAGCCAGGGGGGACGACCACGCCAGAAAGAAAGTGGGAAAAAGTAAAGAGGGACGGAAAAAAGGGGGGGGGAAGAGGGATGCTCTTCGCTCGAGAGAGATCTATTTACAAAACGGAAGGAACGAAGCGGGGGCATTGGGGGATTTCGATGCGAAAGAGGAAAGGGAAGTGGAGCTCAGCTGCACTTGAATGATAAGTCTCTGGCAGTGAAAAAAAGGGAGTACGATTCGGCCAGAAGCCGCCTGAAAAAAGGATAGCGAAGAAGGGACTGTGCTGAGAATTAAGGGTGCTGGGGACATCCGACAAACAGTAAAAGAAAAAATCGCAGAAACAACTGGGTGTTACAAAAAGAGGGAACAGGAGCGAAAGTGCATGGAGAAGAAGGCGAACGAGGCCAGGAAGGCCGAGAGATTTATCTGCGACTATCTGGAAAGGGAGCCTTAAAAAAGTTTAGTCTCGGAAAGGGGGTGAGGGGAATGGGTTGAGGAGAGGGGAGACGTCCGTCAGCCGAAACTCAGTTTGGGTTGCGACAACAAGGAAATCGGGAGTAGGAAGACACGGGTTAGTGTTTCCACCGGGGAACGGGGGAAATGGGCCAGAGAAGGTGGGTCTACCGTCAGAGGGCTTCTCCGGTATAAGGTCTGGGGGGGGCAGAAAAAAACGGGCATTCTTGGGGACATTTAAGAGCCGTCAAAGGGGCCCTAGGGCTTCATCTGGTAGGGGGAAAAGACAGACAAGAGTCGCGCGCTTGCGGGGTTGTTGAAATTCAAGGGAACATCCCGGGGGAGCAAAACGAGGGAATGGAACATGAATCCATTCGTCACTGCGGGCAGCTCAAGTTTAGGAGGGGGAAGGGGAAGGAGGGGAGGAATTGAGCTGGGGGGGATGACTTGTCGGTGGGGAGAGCCAGTGGGAATAGGGGCTGTTCTCTCTCTGAAACCTTCTTGGGGTGAGAAAAGAAGGACAGAGAGGGGAAAAGAGGGGGGGCTGTCCGGCAATGTGGACGGAGTGGATAATGAAACTGGGAAAGGGAGTGAGGGAAAAAAACTGCTCTAGAAGTAGAATCTCGCCTCCCCTATAAAAAGATACTTTATGAGGGGGGGATCGGGAAGCGTTTGAGGTTTGGGAAAAACAAGATCGTTCCATATTTTAAGGAGAAAGGTCAAGGAGGAGGGAAAGCCTAAATGGTCGTGCTGGCGTTAAGGAAAACTTAGGGAAAGGGAAGGGCAGGGGGGAGAGAGTCTGGAAATTTCGGCACGAAAGGGTGAGAGAGACTGAGAATGATGCCGGGTCGAGGAAGAGAGAAGTCTGGGGAACAGAACGGGGGGGGGGGGAGCTTTAGGGCTTTTAACTCTTGGGGATAGGAGGGGGGAAGGCATTAAACGAAAAGGGGAAAAGAGTAGTAACGTCTCCCCCAAGGGGACGTCCTGACCGCGAAGAGCTCAACAAGTGACAATCACTGGGGGGAGTTTTTATTTAGGGTCTCAGGGGGAAAGGGGGAGGGAGAGGGGGGCCAGGGGGAAGAAAGAGTGAAAGATACACGCCTGGGTACAACGGACAGACGGAGTGGCGGAAAAACCTACGAAGGTCATTTTTAGCAAAAGGCGCCTGACCGCTGCCAGACGACCGGGACAAAGGGGGGGGGTAGGGCAAAAATGGGGGGGAAGAAAGTTCCACAATGTCATTATAGTCTCCCGGACAGGAAAAAAGAGGGTTATCAAAAAAAAAAACTTGAAACGAAAGGAGAAAAAGAACTGTCTCAAGGCTTGAAAGAAGGGGAAGAAACAAGGGAAAAAAGGGGGGTCGGCAGGGGGAAATTCAGTTGCATGAAATCCATACGGTTCTGAGACTGCGAGGTCGACGACACAGGGAAGCGTTCGTTGAGCTTGTGAGAGAGGGAGGGCAGGAACATCGAGGATTCATCGAAGAGAGCATGGCCAGAGGGCACGTGAGCACAAGCTGTTGGAAAAGCCGAAGAGGGCGGGACTGAAGCAAGGCCCCTGAGAGATCAGGGGCAGGGGGAATACCGTGTTCTGCAGGTCGGAGGAGGTTAAACCCAACAAACTGATACCAGTGGGGGCAGCAGAGAGAAAAGGTAGGAAGGGAAGAGGGGAGGGGGGAGTCCTGATCCACCCCCGCGGACAAAAATAGGCTGAGGACGTGTCGTCTCGGGGGGGGGGGGGGGGGTTTTTTGTCGACATTTTTAAAGAGGGGGCGGGTAAAAAAAAACGGAATCCGCGGCCATGGCACGACTACTGTACCACAGAGACAACAAAAAGTCTTCTAGGAAGGGGAGGTCTCATGGGGGACCCTGGCCTCGGGCGCGTCGAGGGCGTGAGTCGCAAAGACGAAAAAAACGGCACAGAGAATGGTAAGGGGATTCCGCGTTGCTTCGAAGAAGGGGGGGAAAAAAAAAAAACGCGTCCTTCGAGCCGCACGGGGGCACGAAACAAGAGAGGAAGGCGCCTCAATAATCGACAGCCGGGGCTCGGGCGCTAAAGAGGAAAGGGGGGGGGGGAAGGGCTGACGCCACAGAGCTTACAGTGAGGCGCTAAAGAGGCAGGGGGAGGCAGGAAAGAGAATGGACCTCAACTTTCGTCTATCGGGGACCGAAAAAAGACGAGAGGGTTGGGCGACTCTCTTTTTCTGGGTAGAGAAGTCGGTCCAAGGGTGAGAAAGGGGAAGGGACAAGGGAAGGCCTACCTTCTTGGGAAAACCCGCGCTAACAGCCGCGGTAGGGGAAAGCCAAGAGCCGGCGAAGGAAGTTCGGGGAAAGTCTACGTTAGTTAAGGCGTAGAAGAAGAAAGGAAGGGAGAGGGGGGGGGGAGGGAGGATTCGGGGAAGAGGCTCTTCCTCGACCCAACTCCGGTCACGGTCCAGAAAAAGATCAGACATGCGAGAGGAATTCTCAACAAAGATTGATTATTACAATATAAGAAAGAGGAAATCTCTTCAGTAAGGGAAGAGGGGAGGGGGGAATGTCGTACCCTCTCGGTGAGGTCGTCCGCCGAACTCCAATCGACGTCACTAAGACAAGAGAGATTTGCGTCCATGAGGGGGGCAAAAAGAGAAAAAACATCTGGCGGCCAAAAGGACAAGCGCCCACCGCCAAAGGGGGCTGTCCGTAAAATATTAGGAATCTTCCTTGAAATGCCTAGAAAGAGAGGGAGAAATAATAAAGCGAGAGCCGCACCCGAGCAAAAGAAATCATCTATTCGGTAACAGAAAGAAAAGGAGGGAGGAAAAAAAGTACCCACAGCAAGAAGACTGGTTTTGTTCCAAGGGAAAAAAAAAGGGGAAGCTCTCTCGGAGCGGCAAGGGAGGTTGACGGAAAACCAAAAAGCTAAGGCCCACACCGTTCGGCTAAGGGTGATGACAAAACGGCCGGCGAATTCCGTCGAAAGTGGTAAGAAACCACGGACTCTGAAAAGAAACGGGGAAATGTCCCTCCCACTACGGGACAGGAGATAAACAGGAGGGGGAGGTGCGGCTCGGCGACCGCAAAGGAACTCCTCTAGAACAACGAGAAAAAAATTGTGCCTTCCAGCCGCGTAAAAGGAGATCGCGGGACGGGACCATGACGGTTACTATTTGGTAGAAGTCGTCAGACGAGAAGAAGAAGGGGGAAGGGGGAAATCCCATCGCGGGAAATCCATGTGGCGAACCAAAAAAACCACGTACAAAAAACTGTTTTGCCTCGGACTTTGGACGCAGAGCAAGGGGGCCGAGTCGCGATTGGGTAAAGAAAAAACTTGGGAACTGGTTGTATTTCCCACAGAAGGGGGGAAGGAAAAAAAGGGGGGAAGAAGTAGCCTCGAGCAGCGCGGGCGCACGTTTGCATGACGACCCAAAAAGAATAGTTACGAAGACTCAGTGTCATAGCGCGGAAAGGGGGAAGCGTCGATTGACATGAAGCCTCCATGACGACGACCGCTGAACGTACTTTGAAATCCACGCAGCGGGGAGGAGTCGGGGAGGAAGAGAGAAACCGCGCAAAAAAAACATGCAAAGCCTTCAAGATCAATACTGGGGACGCTCCGAACACGTTCCAGGGTCGGAACCGAGGACTGTCACCTCCCTCACAAAGCGGGGTGGAAAGAGCAATTGCGTTAAGGGGGGGGAAGGGTAAGGGGGTCACGATTCGTGTACTAGGCGAATCGTTTCATGCAAAATTTAGTAATGTCAAAAAGGTCACCCGTAAAATAGGTGAAAAACTGGCATATGGTGGGACCTCAGGAAACTTTGTCAGTGGGCGAGGGACTTAACAGACGTGTCCGCCGGCAGCGGTAAAAAAAAAGCTTTAACAACTGGATGTTCCTGCCTTCGTTGTTCAAACCGCTTCATGGCCAACGCGAGGGCGTCGTGGGAAAAATCAAAAAAGGTCACAACTCAAATCTATTACGGGGTTCTTTGAGGATCATCCGCATTACCATGCACGAGAAAAAGCGGGGTGAAGAAGTCGGGCGGCAATCCGGGCCCAGCATCGCTTCCCCAGTCTGGAGCCACTCAGGAGATCCAAAAGGAAAAAAACCAGAAGAGTATCTAAACAGCATCACTCCAAGTACGCGAGAAAAGAGTAATGTCGGCCATCATCGATCCGCAAAAAAATCCAAAAGTCCGAAAGAATTAAAGGTAATTAGTTACAGCAGGGCCATAACCGGGCGAAGATCGTAACCAAAAACCGCCAAGAAGGCCCCGCAGCCAAAAAGACCTCTCATTTACTGCCGGCGTCAATTGCGGAGACGGCGAAAAAGGGAAATTAAAAAAGCCAAGACCCGCGCTCATTCGTCGAGTCCACTCTCAAAAACCCCCAACAAAGTCGACCACCAAAAAAGAAAAAGGGAAATAAAATGTGGCAGCCAAGTCGTGGAACCAAAAAGACTGCCATGGCATCCCCCCACAGAAAATAATCTCATATGACAGAAGCAAAAAGGGGAGATGCCGACAAGCAATGGAAGAAGGTTCAAACATCCAGCGCTTAGGAAATTGTATATAAAAACCGAGGGATACGTCTAATAAAACGGGAGGAGGGTCCGGGAGAGCCTCGGGCCAGGAATCAAAAATCCGAAGAGTTCTTCACAATCCCTTCCCGAGACAAAACCTTAACGGAGGGGAGGTATACCGTGGGGTGAGCACACTAAAGTCCATGTCGATGCCTGCTTCAAACCAAAAAAAAAGATGCCATTCCGATGACAAGGGAGCATGGGGGACGCCGCGCCTGGCACCCACCCGGCGCCATGCAATAAACCCTAAGAACAGAAGGTCTTACCCAACACCAAAGAAGGGCCAGAGCGAAGATCATCACGAATCTCTCGAACAAAACTAATTAAATCACACCGCCCTTTATCATAAAAAACCAGAGTAAGGGGGAGGGGAGGAGGTTCTGGAAGCGAAAACCATTTGGAAAAGAAAGACTAAAACTCCCAAAAGAGGAAGTCGTACTCAATTCGAAGGAAGGAATCAGCAAGCTCAGGGGGAAAGGGAATCCACCGTCTGGGGATTCCGTCGATACTTGCGCCAGAAAAAACAAGCTCCGGAATGAGGTGGGTCTCTCACCTCCGAACGATCATCCCACCTTCACAGAGGGGAAAGGAGGGGAAAGACTAGACGGAGGTGGTTCGTGGAACACCACCGAAAAATCATCAGAGAGGGCAAAAATTTTCTATTCGTGACTAGGGGGGAAATTAAAGATACCGAAAGGGGTTCAGAGAAATGCAGCGAAAAAAGGGAAATGTCTTACCGTCTAGGGACACAGACGCGCAAAAGGCGCTTTAAAGAAAAAAAATACTCCCTTAGGGGGCTGTGGGACGACGTCTATCTGTAAAGGGAAAGGAGAAGGGCCAGAAAAGAAGAATTTCAAACTCAACTATGGGAGATCCAAACATGAAACCACATTCCAACGACTCTAGACGAGAGGGTAACTCAAGATGGGCCCGTCATGAAAAGGAGAAAAGAGCGCGGAGGCCAGGGAGAAAACTGACGACTTGAACGAAGGTTATTCACCCTGGTTAGAGGAGGGGGAGAGATCGGCGGCCGTGTCGAAAAAGGAGAAAAAGGAGGCAGGAATAGGAGGAGGGGCCGAATCGACTTTGGAAACAACCCCCACACAAAAAGAACTTCCTCGGGAGGGATGGGTACCTTCTTGGCGTTCCAGAAGGAAATGACTCAGAGGAAGGGAGGAGTAGACCATAAAATGGTCTCGAACCTTACACCTTAAGGGCAAAAAAAAACTTTTAGAGGCCGGCCACTTTTTGATGGACGCGAAAAAAAGAGAGGAGGGGTACCAGGTGGCACCGGGGAGAAAAGCGAACACCCGCGACCGATGACCTTGCCTTTCCGCGAGTTGTTTTTAAGTAGTCCTGCGCACCGCAGCTGCCCGTAAGGGAGGGTGACCAGGGGGAGCGGGAAGATTTGCGTCATCGGAAACTCGAGGTTGCCGCAAAGCGAAGAGCTCAATCCTTGACGGGGCTGAAAAAAAAAAAAACAAATAGTGAGACGGGTGCTGAGGGGGACCAGAAAGGCCGCTGCCGAAGGGGGAGAGGCAGAGCCGGACTCTCGACAAGGAGGAGGAAAAGAGAGATTCCTTGAATGTCCGTCGATCGGCAGCGGTTCTGGTAAGACCTCGAAGGCCAGTGGGGTCCGGGAGGAGAAGAACAAGGAAGAAGGGTATGAGAAGGAGGAAAAAAGAGCTACTAGTTGTCCGATGATCAGGACTTCCCGGCAGCCCACCCCAACCCCCAAAAAAAAAAAAAAAAAACCCACACCACCGAAAAAAAAAAAACAACAAAGAAAAAAGGTAAACCCCATACGGTAAAGGAGGGTGAACAAGACACTCATCCACAACACTGGCACTGTTGTCCAGGTACGGTCATCGCGTGTTCGTGGAGAAAGTGGGATCAAGAAGGGCAAACGGGGAAAAGAGAGAGACTCTGTCGACGCGCTCCGCAAATCAAACTGCAGGGGCGAACGTTCGGCTACTCACTCCCGACGGTACGAAGGAGTAAATGAATTAGAAGAGTCACGTCGCTTACTAGTCGGTACTTGACAACCAAGAAGGTACAAATCACACAGAGCTTATCGTTCGTCGAGAGGGGGGCGGGGTGAAAAGACGAGGGATCACGCCTATCAAAAAAGCCAGCATTAAGCATCAGGTTCGTCCGCGGAGACAGCCAGTCACAGGGGGGAAAAACGAAGCAGCCCCACTGTAAGGACAAGGGGAAGAAACGAAGAGAGGGAAGCGAGGTTGCAGACAGCCCAGACTCAAACGGGAGACTCCGTTTGCCGGGCTGGGTGTGGGAGGGTGGAAGTGAAAAGATGGAAGGCGTACGAGAGGGAGATGGAGGGAACGGAAAGAAAAAAATCGACAACGGGAAAGCGGGCTTGGGCCGACGGGAGGCATAATGCGCGCACTTTTTATGACCCGCAGGTAAAAGGAGGGGACGCCGGGACGAGCCGGAGCTGACGGACAACAAACTGGCTCAGAATCCTGAGAGGTGGATAAAGTAAAGGAAAAAACAGGGGTAACCCAAAAAAAGCCGGAAAGGAGTGGAAAAGCTCCTCCGGTGGGCTGACAAGTCAAAGCGATATAGTCCCGGGCTCGCGCCGCGGGTACAAAAATAGGTGGAGCAAAAGGAAGAGAAAAAGCCGCGACCGCGTGAGGCACGTTACCAACTACGTGCTGCGTCGAGGCATATCCCGCTTACCCACAAAAAAAACGGTTCACTTCAGGAAGACCAGTGCTCCAGAAAAAAATAAAAAGAGGTAACATCAGCTTTGGTGTGGACCCAGGTCACCACACTTGCTAAGCTTCTAATCGCCGTCGGGAAGCGCGTTCGTTCCGCATCGGCGACTACGGCAGGTGCGATCGGAGACGGGAGGTGTGTCGGGGGGGGCGAAAAGAAGCGTAGACCTTGCTGAGATCCAGCAATTGCTCGAGGCAACCGCCGTGTTGCGGGGCCTCACAGAATCGAAGGGGAGAAAGCGCGCGTCGCCTACAGGCGGGAAGAGATTGCCGGTAGTCATCCCTCTCCTAAGATCGGGGGAACCCTGGCTCTGCACCTCGGACTCCCGGGTATGACGACAGGAAAAAAAAGGGAGGGAGGAAAAAAAAATCCCTGGTAGGCCAAACGCTGATTAGAAAATAAGCCATCAACTCACCAGTTGGCTTCTGGCATTAATGAAAATGTCCTAACTTTTCCGCCAGCTGTCCCTCGCAGAAGAAAAAGCAAATGGGGACAAGCGTCCAGTCAAAGTGGGGGAGAGGGGTGGAAAAACCGGCGTGGACTCTGCGTAAATCATCGGTTAAAAACCGAGTTCTCCGGGAAGTCCTGCCGCCGCCGCGGCACCAGCGAGAGTGCTAGGGGGTATAGGAAAACATTCGGACATCATCGGGGAAAAAAATTTGGAATTATCAATGGTGGGTACTAGCGTAACTCCTTACAGTCGGCTGGCGTTCCTGGACCGGTGTGGCTGGAAAGTACGGGCAGGGAGGAGGAAAGATCGTGAACTAACTAAGCAGAAGGGTGCGAACTCATGTGCTGTTTCGCGATATCGTCCAAAAAATGATAAAGAGTCTAGGGGGGCAGCTGGGGCCGAAAAAAGGCGAGAAGAAAGAACATAACGTGGTAGGAAATGAGGGATGGAAGAAAACACGATCATCATTTAACCCACGGGGCTTGAAGAGCGCGGGCACGCCGGAAAAAAGGAGGAAAACGGGGCACCAGGGGGGCAAGCGAAGAGGACAGGTGATGACCCTGAATAAAGCCTGGCAACGGAACCGGTCCCGGGTCCCGACATTGGTAGACGACGGTCGCCAAAAAAAAAAAAAAAAAAAAAAGAAGAAAAAAAAAATAGGGGGCAAAAAATTCACTACGCGAAGCTTGGGGAAGACGCAAGGGCCCTATGCGGTCTACGCGATGTAAACCACGGCGAAGCATTCATGCCGGAGTCGAAAGGCATGAAGGGAGGGGGAGAAAAAGAATCGTAGGCTCGCGGAGTTGCGAGATACAGTAATTGAGCATCTTCGAAACTGAGAGATGAGGGATATGACAATGCACCGAGGAACAAAAAAAAAGAGCGTGGGGGTCGAAAGCCTACATCGAGAAGCCAATTTAACACTGCGAGCGGAGTGAATCCGGCTAGCCGATTGGAAAGACAACAGAAAGTAGAAAAAAAAGGAAAAAAACAAAAATCCTCAGGGAGAAGCCGAAAGAGGATACGGAGCAAGACATGTGCTAAAAAGGTTGGCTGATTTCCGCGATTGGCGGGCCCGGCGGCTGGATGACGAAGTCCGGTACCAAGAGAAAAAAAAGGGAGAACCTCCGGCGAGGACCTCGAGCCGCTGATTGTCGGAAAGAAGGCGAAGGAGGAAAAGCAAGCCGCTGACGTCGGCCGTCGGGACGGGGAGAAAAGCAGTCGAAGTGCGGCAGCTGAAAACGGAGGAAACAAACACCCGAAACCGCCGGCCATTAAAAAGGAGGGGACCGGGTCGGCGGGGATCCCCGTCAACTTGGCCGATATCACGAGACGGCGAACTTGGCCATGACAGCACACCTTCTGGCGGCTGCCCCTCAAGGGTCCTCGGCTCTTGTTCTAACGGGGAGAGCGTGTGCGCCTACGGTCCTGGGGCGAACGAGATTCATGCAAAGGGGGCAAGGAACGCACTCTGAATGGGCAAAAACGCTCTAAAAGAAATGGGGCGGGGCCGGCCGCATCTAAAATTGCCTCAAGAAGAGGCAGTTCGACGAGGAGCTTCGAGGAGGTACGGAAGTAAGGAAAAAAAAAAGGGGAAGGTAAAAAAAAAAAGGAAAGGGAAGACCACAGAGCTGGGAAATATAGATAAACAAAAAAAAGGGAAATCAGCGGCGGCAATACTAGTTCGGTTTCTACGGACCCAAACGGTTAGAGAAGAAGGAAACAAAAACAAACCAAAAGCGCGCGGTAGATTCGACCACACAGCAACCCGTCATACGGCGAGACGGGAGGAGAAGACTCTAAACCGGAAAAGGGGAGGGAAAGAGGGTGACACATCACATAACGACGCCTTCATTTCCAGGCAATCTCGGATCAATCAGCCAAGCAGCAAGCAAACCCCGGAATCAAACCGGGCGGAGGTGAACAACTCCGACGACCGCTTCGAGGTACACCCTGACCAATAAAGCAGGGACATGGGAGAACGGCAAAATCGACTCGGGCAACCGCATTACTGGGATCAGACCGCGCGACCCGGCGCCGCACCTAATGCCTGAGAGTAGAAGATAAGAACGCCAGACATACTAATCATATTCTTAGCCCCGACTCGAAATACTCTGCCGACTTCCAGACAAAGAAGACGAAGCGGCCCGGAGATTTCATCAGGGCGACGACCCTTAAACGCAGCCCCCGGCTTCCACCAAGGTCTATAGGCCGCAAACATGAGAAACCCGTGTACGACCCAGGGAGTCAGGTCAACCCGTCCACCGCAACCTCTTTAAAGGAAACCACTCAAAAAAAACTTCCTCGAAAAAGGGGGTACTCGGGGTTCTTGACAGAAGGTCCATAGGACGCCGGAGCGCTGGGAACAATGGCATGGGGTATTGCTGAAGGCCGGGGGGGGGGAAAAAACTTTATTGAAAGAAAGGAGTCTATCATGGCCTTGCAAATCTTGGAGGGGATAAAAAAGAAAGCGTGTCATCTGAAACGCATTGGTCAAATTAACGCGGACAGAATAAGACAAGAGGTCAAACGGGAATCAAACTCAGTACCACCCTCGGCCGCGAAGGGCGTGTACGGGAAAAAACGCCGCTCAAAACAGTCATACCGCGGCTCCAAGACGGCAGGAACTACGTTCCTTCGCTAGGGGGATAAAGAAAAAACAACAAGCCGAGGCCGGAGGGCGCAACATTGCGGTCTGGACCTTGGGGAAGGGGGTCGTAAAAAATTTAAAAAAAACCATTCGGAAGACTCTACTGGGAAGGGGGGACTACAGGACGGCCCAACTGGCGGACACGGACACCGGTGCACGGCGGGTGGGGAGTAAAATGGGGGGTCACTGGATAGGGACGCAGTGGATCTTTCTGTGGTCTCAAAAAAAAAAAAAGCCTCAGCTGTTCAATTCCGCGGCTCACGCGCAGGATAGACCGGCGGGCATCATTGGCAAGCCACCACCTTACGGCGGGAGGGTTCGGGGGGGGGGTGTACCCAGCCGCGGCGCCATTTTGACACTAAGGAAAAAGAGAAGAGAGTGATTTGACCCAGACCAATAGGAGTCCAAAAGCGGAATCAACGACTCTCCACCCACAGAGAGGACGACACACTTTAACTGACCGACCCTCAAAACAAAACAAGGGAAAGACAAAAAATGGGAAAAAATTAACATAAAAAGACTTCTCACGACTCAGGGAAGGAAAAAAACTAAACCGGGGGACCATACACTCACCATAAGAAAAAATGAAGTAGACGGATGGGTGCCCTGTTCAAACCGCGCTTAAACCGTAGATCAAACCAAAAAAGAAAATTAAAGAAGACACCCATCAAAAACTCCTGGTTGGGGGAACGCGGCGGGCGGCGACATAAGGAGGATCAACGCCTACCTGAGCTAGAAGAAAACATCGAATTAACTGAAAACTGCCGTCAACCAAAAACCGCGATCCAAGAACTAAGCATGGGGTCCATTTGTTAAAGAGAGGGAAACCCACGGCCCATGGCGACGACCAAACAGCATACCAGGACGAGGGACTGCCCCGCCTCCATTGGGGGAAACTTTAGAGGGAGGTTTGAAAAAGAAGCGTCGGGGGGCGATAAAAGGTGACGCAAAACAAAAAATGAGGGAGGAAAGTACCCAGAGTCTTTAAAAGGCCTAGGAACATTCTTCCAGGGAAGGAAGATCCGAGTCCCAAAAAGGAAGGGGGAGACCAGCCGACGATAGAAAACTGAAAAGGAACTTCTCCACATGGGTCGATGCAGGGCATGGAAAAAAAAAAAAAAAAAAAATGAAGAGACGCACCCGAAGCAGGTGCCACGCAGGAGCCCGAGGAATCTAATTACGAAGGGGAGCCATCAAGCCGAACATCCCGAAGCCCACGAAAAGCAGTCGCTGGCATTCACTAGAACCAAAGGGTCAAAGGGAGATTACAAGAAAAGACAGGCAGTCACGACCTGAAAACACCAACAGACTGACATTGGGGTGACGGGTGCTTAAAAAAGTTGTTAACCCAGGGTCTTTAGGAGGAGAGACGGCAGTCGCATGAAAAAAGGTTAAGTCGTCGAACCTCGAAACATGACTGAGGCAGAGCAGTGTTCAAAACTCTCTGTAGGTCTATTTCTGTAGAAATGAAAAAGGCCCGGCCAGCAGAAACGACAGATCGCTCACGCGGCCAGGGGGACTCCAACCCCTCTCTACAATGGGGGGGTCAGAAAGGGAAATGAAGGAGTGTGCGGGCAACACACGACTGAGGGAAGTCATCAAAGATCATCGCTGCGGTTGCTGATCTTGGGAAATACTCGGGGGTTCCCTCCCATTCCGACCTAGGAACAAATGAGCCTCGTACCGTCTACGGGGTACAACCGAAAGAGATCGAACGGAGGTGTACTTCTCCTTCCAAGGACGTCGCCGTATCCCGGGGGGGGAGACACGGAGGGGGGCGGTCCTAAGCTGTGCCAGTCGAAAAAACAGGCCTCACCTGCGATCCGGAAACCTGCCTCACGGTGGTTGACGAAAAACCCGGTAACGGAGGCCACCACAGTCGACCTGATTCCAAGAGAAGGGAGTACGAACCAGAGCTGGGCCACGGGTCTGCGCACCGCTCTACAGCTAAGGAAACAGGTACCCTGGTGGATCTGGGGGGGAAAGGGAACCAAAGACTTGACTAGAGTCTGGGAAACGTCCGAGATGCTTGAAACGAGCGGGCGGAAGGACAATCGCGTCAGGGGGACTGGGTAAAAACCCAGCAAAAAAGCAGGGACTAACGTTACTCGGTGTGGAAACGTGGGGGGACTTCTTGCGAAGAATGAGAAGAGAAGTTATGGACTTGAGAAAAGAGAGTAAACTCCTTGGGCTCTTCCGTAGGGTCAAGGACTAGGGAAGGAAGACCAGTGAGGACAAGTATCTGGGAACCCGCAAGAACTTAAGGTCAATTGGAAGGGGAAAAACACTCCTCCCAGGATGGGGGAAAGGACAGGGACGGAAAAAGTTGGGGAGAGTTCTAAACTTTCCGTTGAACTTCTCGAGCAGGTCGAGGGAAAGAAGAGAGGAGGGGTAACCAAAAGATCCCTCCGGGGCCGTTCAACGACACGAAACAACTGTTAGGGGGGCCTCTGTCTTTGGGATGTAAAAAAATCGGGAGGGAAGAAGGGAAAAAAAAAAGGAAAAAGGTGATGGGGAAGAGAGAGAAAAACAAACTTATATAGGGGAAAAAGTCAAGACAAAGGATGGCTGAAAATTAGTGTCCTAAATGGGCACCGCTGCGCCAATACCAAAGGGGGGGAGAAGGTGGGGGGGGAGGGAGGAAGAAGAAAGTGTCCAGAGACTTTAATCGAGAACGGGACTGGCTCTGAGAGTCCTAGATGACTACAGGACGCCAGGAGCATCAGAGGGAGGAAAAAAAGAGAAAATCTGACCCAACAAAAAAAAGGCGGTATGTAATCGGGAAGCGAGGTGAAATTTTGGAAAATTGGATCATCAGACTAAAAAGCGCGCGTTGGAGGGGGGAGGGGATGAGATAAAGAGAAAAGAATCCGGGAGAACTTCTATCTAACTCCAAACGAAGGTTAGGAAGGGGCCTGAAATTCTAAAAGATATGCCTAAATGAAGAGGGAATTCTACGTAAACAAGGAAAGGAGAGGAGCAGGATACTTCATGGTCGCAAATCAAAACCTGCAAACCTTCTTCAGATGGGGGGTGCAGGGGACCAAACCTTAAGACGGTAGAAGGCAATACGAGGGATACGGGTTTCAGCAGCGGAGGGAAAGTTAAAAACTATCTGGAAAAGAAATTGACCTTGACTTTTCAACGGGGGCCAGGCGAGAAAAAGGGAAGCAGTTCAAAAAGAAAAGAGACGGCAGAGTACAGGGGTAAGGGTGGGTGACGTTGCCGGGTGGTCGAAATAAGGGGGTGGGGGGGGAAGGAAACGAAGTGACTTGGGGAGAGGAAAGAAAAGAGCGAGGGTGGGGTCAGGGGAGGTCACAGATGGTCGGACACGGCCGGGATACGGGTGAACTAGAATGAATAAAGGGAAGAAGGGGGGAGGGAGCAGAATGGGTTGAAACTGTCCGCCTGTTGGACTCTGGAGGACGGAAAAGAGCGGGAGTTCGGGAGCCGGGAAACAAGCTCGTCACGAACTCCGCCAAAAAAACTCTGAGACTAAGGGGGGGGGGTTCCCTAAATACGACCGGAAAGGGAAAAGGGATCAGCGCGAAAAGGGGGGAGGATAGGGGGTCCTCCTGAGCGAGATCGAGGAGAGTGATTAGTTGTCGAAAACCTTGAAAAACAGTAGACATCAAAGGAAAGGAGAAGCGTGGACACTTCATGAACTTGCGTACGCAAGAGCCCAGGTTAAAAGGAGAGAAGGCAAGAAAGGGGAGAGAGAAAACGTGACCAAGGTTTCGCAAAACGTACCAAAAAAATATAAAAATGGTTCTCCGGAGGGGCCTGCTAGAAAAAAAGGAGAAGAACGGAAGAGGCAAGGGAGGAGGAGGTAGTCGCACAAATACGGCGGGGGGGGCTACTCAAAATCGTTCTGCGAAATCTTCTGGGGGCAACAGGGGGGAGAAAAGGAACGGAAAGGAAGAGGGGCAGTTCCCATCCTGTGTGCTCACCTCAAGCATCGAAATGACCAGGGGTGGAGGAGGATCGACCGGGGGGGGAGGCGGGGAAGGAGGGGGGAAGCCAAGGGAGGGGGGACAAGGAGGGGACGAGGAAAGTCCCCCTTGACTTAAAAATACAGCGGGGCGATACTTATCGGACTAGGGTTGAAGGGGAGGACAGCGAAAGAAGGGGAGCAGGACCAAGAACGAGAATTAATCATCCATAGGAATTCGAAAAAAGAAAGTTTGGTTGGTACTGAGACGTAATGGGGATAGGGGGAAAGGGGGGAAAGTCAGGGGGACAATCAAGAAGGGTCACCGTAGGCTAGTGGTGTCGCGGTTACTTATTTGTTGAGGGGTTTTAATCGTTCTAAGGGAAGACTGGCAAGACAGGAGGACCTCTATGCAAAATTAAAGGCGCTGGAGGCTGGTTTTGAGGTCTCATTTAGGGGGGAATCAAGTGAAAAGACGGTAACGCGTCACTCCGTGGACTTCTGGGAAAATACCTTGTTCACTCCCTGAGCAAGGGAGAGTGGAAAAGAAGGGGGATCAATAGGAGGACGTGGGCCGTTAGTCGAGATAAGAGAACCGTACGTTAGAAAGTTTTCAGGGGGATATCGTAATCTGGAAGGAGAGGGGATGATAGGGGGGAAGGACTTAATCAAAAAGAAACTAGGAATGTCTAAAGAGGGCCGGAAGAAGAAAAAAAGACACACTCCGAATGTAGGGGTTTTCGGGAGTTGGGCTGCAGAGGGGAAAAAAAATGGAAAAGAGCTGAAGAAGACATCGAACAGGGGCGCGGCTTATGTCTTTCCCCTCTTAGCGGACCGGTGAGGAAGGGGGAAAGGAAATGGGGAAAACACCCCGCCTCCGTAAACTCCCAGTCCCGGGGTCAAACCTGACAGTTTCCTAAAGTACCGATGAATCATTAAAGAAGGGGGGAAGGAACAGAAAAGAGAAGAGGGGGGAGCGAAAAGTCAGAACCCCCATGGAGGTCACCTTAAGAAAGGGGAGATGAATTAGACATACTTGGAAGTTTCTAAGGAAGAGGTCCTGAGAGAAGGAAGGGGACTTGAGGGGCAGGGGGAGATGCGTCGAACGACCTGAGCTTTCTAATCGTGTAGTCGTATTACATACGGGAAGAGAGGGAGAAGGAAGGGAACGACCGGGGGAAAAAGAAAGAGGGGCAGTTGGGGCGGACGAGAGCGGGTCAGTGCAAAAGAATGAAGAGCCTAATGCTGTATGAAAGGCCTCTTTGTAGCCCCGTGATGTGACATCAGTATCAAAAAAAAGGGAGAAGAAACTCAAAACGCGAACGGGGACGGGCCGGGTCAGTAGACCGGTCCGGATCCACCCAAAGTTACAACAGGTGGTCTAGGGAAGGGGTTGGTCAGGAAAGATATTGTCGGGGATCCAAGGGGAGGGAAGAAAGTCAGGGGTAACAAAAAGAGGGGGGAAAAAAAGGGAAGACATAGCCTGTCTAAAAGCTTTGAGAATACCCACGGGCGGAGGAAAAATCGGGTCGGAAAAAGAGAAAATTAAAGGAAGTACATGTCGCCGTCGGGTACTTACAGTCCTGAAAAAAGTGAAAAGTAGGGACCACAGGATGAGGGATGTCCCAGTACAATAGCTCCAGAAGAAAAAGCCTAAGGAGGGAGCAACTGTGCTTTCTATCACAACCCGTCGAGCCGGTCAATCTTCAGGTGGAATCTACCAACTCGAGCCCCGGGGAGATAACTAGAGGGACCACTAAGGAGGGGAGAGGGATTGAAAAAGGACTAAGGTTGAAGGCGCGCAGCAGATCGGTATCTTCAAAAAAATATCTATTAAAAGACGCCTAACTGGTCAACCCCATCGACAACGGGGTTCCTGGGAAGAAAAAGGACGAAAGAAGGGGGCGGAGGAAAAAGGGGAGGGGAAGGGGGACGGGTTCGCAGAGGGGCTTGACTTCGTCAGATCAAAATCTTCTCGGCCTCGACCTCAACTACTCAGGGGGGGACGTGAGATAACGAAGGAGAACTAGATAAAAAAAAGGATGGAGGAGAAAAGGAAAGGAAAAAAAAAAGGGGGGAAGGAAAAGAGAGGATGAGAAGAGGGAGGGGGGGGGTGCGAAAAAGTAGGTCGAATCCGGAACATAACTTTCCAAAAAAAAAGTAGCAAGTCAAAAAAAAACACTTCCAAGGGGACGCGATACGGGGAGAGAGGGGAAGGAAAAAAAAAAACGTCACAATGGGTTCTGGAGGGGTCCCAAAGTAGGGAGACCTCCCATTGCCCAGTCAACTAGACTAAAGGATCGCCTGCATCAGGGACAAAGTAACGGAGTTCACAGGCGCCGAAAAGAGGGAAGGGTAAAAACAAAGAAAAGAAGACGGCAAAGAAAGGTGTCAGGGACATGGCGAAAAAAACCGTCCTATCATTCTCAAAGCCAATGGAGGCCGACTCCTCACCGAAAGATGCGGCGAGAAAGGGGGAAGAAAAAAAGCCGGCTCGAAAGACGTCTAAACAACGGACGCGAAATGAAAAGAATCGAAACTTCCCGAATGCATCAGATTCTCAGTCGGCGAAAGGCCTGCAGAAAGAGCAAGAAGGCAGAAAAAGGCAAAGAAGGAAATCGACCATCAAAGGGAATCTTAAAAAAAAAACATTTGTGGAAGAGGCCGGGGGGGGGGGAAGGAAAGGACCATGGTCACGGGCTAAGTGCCTGGGGCCCGCCATCGCGTCCTCATCCGAAAAAAAAAAAAGCACCCCTCGCAACCTGGTGTTGTGCCTAAGGAAAAGAGAAACGGGAAAAGGAAACCTGGGGGCTACCTTCGGAGAGAAACTTTGTCTATGGATTATCCAGAAAAGAAAAACGGTAAAAAGGGAGAAAGAAAAAGCGGCGAGGAAGGGGAGGGCTGCAGACGGAAGTAGTCTTTCGGGGAAACCGTAGAGTTGTAAAAACGAGGGTCTCAGAGAAAGTCGAGAGATGGGGGGAGAAGAAAGGGAACTAGACGAGGGAGCACGAATTAACCGAGCTAAACCTCCCTCTATTTCTCTCCAAGTCAAAGGAAGAAGGGGAGCTCCGGGGGAAGAGAAGGAATGTTTGTTTAATGAAAAACATCGCTCGACTCAAAAGGGGGGACGGTGAAAGGGGAAGGACTTATTAATCGTAGTACGGGACTTCGAATCTAAAGGCATTCTCGTCATTCGTAAAAAAAGTGGCTAAAACCCGGGGGAGTCGGAGGGGGTGACTTGAGGGGGCGGGGGGGGGGAGACTCGGTCGACAAGAAGAGCGCGGTGGCCATCCAACGGAAATTATAGCAATCTCAACGAAGGAAGAAACGCGCAACAAGGGGAGGGGAGGAAATCAAAATAGGGGGTCACAGGGGCAACCAGTGATTTTAGGTGGGAGTAAATGGCTACGATAAAATGACGAGAGGGGGGGAGGTTCAAAGGAAGGAAAAAAGGGGAAATAGGAAACATCCTACTCAAAACAGTGCGCTCCAACTTGGGGAGATCACAAACAAGCAGGCAAAAAGAAGGAGGGAAGCAGAAATTCGGGAGGGGGAAGAGGAACGGGGCATATCCATAAAGGAAGTAGGAAAGAACCGTAAAGACAAAGAGTACTTGAGGTCCAGGAACGCTGGGAAAGGGGAGAACAGCAACTAATGAACCCAATCAAGACTTTTCCTAAAACGAAAAACATATAAAAATCGCAACCATTTCAGGGGAAAGCCGCTGCTCAAAAAAAAACTCTAAAAAAAAGGGAAAGGAACAGAAACAGACTCGCAAAAAAACCAAAATAAGTTACATCCGAAAAGGAATAAGGAACAAAAGGGGAAGAGACCAAAAGCCCAAAGAGTTCAGGCACTCATACCGCCCGTTACTGGAAGAAGGAGAAGGGTTAGGAGGGATGGGGAAAGAAACGATTTTGGTGGGCACGCTTACTAAACTCCAAAAACAAACGGCTCAATAAGGCAGTCTTTGAAAAAAAATAACATCTCGGGAATGGGTAAGGCGACTACAGGAGGCACCTCTTCTGATGAACACCCTTCCCCTCACAACAGAGTCCCGCCGGCAGCAAAAAAAAGAAGGGTCAACTTAGGATGCCGGTTAGGGGCCAAAATCTTCTAACGGCACTGTTCCGTCATCACACCAAGAAAAGGCGGCCTAAAGAGAAGAGAAAGAACGAAAAGAGGACGGAACCTGAGAACAACTCTCCAGGAGAGTTTGAATAAACTAATAGATTTCACCTAAGTATAAAACAGCAACCGACCTGGAGCAACACCAAAACTAGAGAGGGGGAGGGTGGAGGAGACACGGGGGACACGAGTCTTTTCTCGCGAAACCAGTCTACCAGTCTTGTGGGAAAAGTTTATCTAAAGGAAGAAGCACGGAAGAAGAGAAATGTAAAGGAATGGAAACTGCGGAAAGGAGGGAAGGGTCTAGGGGGTTCTAATTGGGAAAAAACGCTGCAGGCACGTCATCTCGAGCACAAGCAGAATACCTCTAAACCACCTTCGAGGAGTAGACATGCGGGGAACGAAGAGGTCAGGAACTTGTGGGAGGAAACTGGAAGGGTGACATAATCATCATTGGTAAACTTCGTTGAACTTTAAAAAAGAGGCCTAAACGGCGTAGAAAAAGGAGGGAGAGGGTACCTGAGAGGGGAAAAAATCACGTGGAGACCGCGGTCGGGGGAAAAAGCTCGAAATTGTACCCCATTTGAAAAGAAAAAGCGAGGAAGGGGGACGAACCGTACCGCAATTGGATGCCAGAAAGCGATAAGAACCTCATCCAAGCTGGTCTCACTTCCCGACGGGAGCAAAAAGAAAAGGGGGAGAAAAAACGGCAAGAAGACACGTCGTCTCAATAGGCCCGGGGGCCCTATCATAGCCTGGCGGACAGAAGGAAGGAAGGTAGGTTCAATGAACCCCAAAGGCTGTATCGGTCAGGCGCTACTGAATTGAACCCAGGCCGACTAGGGGAAAAATCTGGGGACCGGGTGGAAACACCCATCGACAAAACATTCAGGGTTGAAGCTGGGGAAAGAGGGAGGGACCAGAAAGGGAAAAAGACTATAGAATGCTGACGGAATAATAATCAGTTAAATCGACTGACTCAAGGCGCTCGGGAGAAGGTGAAGAAAGAATGGGGTGGGAGAAAGGAGAGCACAGCTGAGGACAAAAAAGGAGAACGGAAGAAAAGGAAAAACTAAGAAGGGGAACCCTTCTCCTCCAGAGGAGGGGTGTGTTTTGAAGAGAGTCACTTGGGGGAAAAGCAGAGAATGGGCGTGGAGTTCCCTTTATCGTTAGGGCATTCTGCACCGATTAGTAAGAAGCGGCGATGAGAGAAACGGGGAAAAGGGAAACTGGGAGAAGCCCAAGGAAACATTCGCCGAGTTTCTTCCGGGAAATAACAGCAGAGGAGTGGAACAGAAGTGGTGGGAAAAAGCTCACAACAAAACAAATGTAAAAATAGTCTTGCAAACTTTACAGGGAACGAGGACGTTGTCCGGGGACCGCATAAAACGCTAAAAAGCTGGTTAAAGGTTGCCTACAATGTAACAAGGTTCACCGGGACGCGGAAATCGGAAGGGGACGGGCAGGGATTCAGAGGAAAGAGCGGGGTCCCAAAAAAGACACTTCTTGACTCGCGGACCAAAAACGCCTGCACAGGAGGGGGAGACAAGACGACTAGGAGGGGGGTCGGGATCTCAGCCGTTGTACCACCTGTGCAACACGCGCTGGAGCCATCACAAGGGCCGGGAAAAAAAGGGGAGAATCCTAACGAGGGGAATTTTGATACCCGAACCGAACTATATGGGAAGGCTTTCAAAGACTTCACGTAAAAGGAAAAAGAGTCTTAATCCGGAAACAAAAGTGAAAAAAGAGTACAAATGCAATCTCTCGGTATTGGATGCACTTGACAGCCCGAGTGAGGAACGAGCGAAGGTGAAAAAAAAGGGGGTGTCTAGGGGGATTCGACCTAAGCCGATGGGGGGAACGCCTAGGCCTTGAATTCAGGAGGTCCTGCAGTCGAATGAGAGGGGAGCGAGGGTGTGAAACCAAAATGGGAAAAATGAGTCTAAGGGATCAGGGTTTTCGATGTTGTCCTTGTCCTAGTCGATGAAATGTAAAAACTCTGACCGGTGCGGAAGAGAAGGGGAGAAGGAGGAGAACAGGGACCATGGAAAAAAAAACACGCCAAAGTCGCGAAGGGAACGAATTCGCTCAGTTGAGCAAATCTTAAGAAGGGTGTTAAAGGGAGGATAAATAAGGAGCGAGAAAAAAAAGGGAGAGGAAAAGACTGAAAATCCGGGAGGCACCACCGCTAGGCACGAAGTCATGAAAGCAAACGGGGTGTCGGCAAATCGGGTTGGGGACACGCGGACCGAGCGCAAAGCGGGACGAAAGGAAGGGGGCTGCCAGGGAGGGGGGAAAGAGAGGGTGAGCTAGAGGAGAGGGGAGGGCGGCGACTTAGTTTAGGAAAAGCGAATCCGCAGAGGAAATGTCACTGCAAGGGAAGTGCTAGGGACGAGCATATCCAGTAGCCGCCTAAAAACCGTCTGCGAAATCTTGCTATAGTACAGGTAGAAAAAAACAACCGTCCGGGACAGTCCAAAATTTTTGGCTCCAAGTATGAAGTGATGCCTCGATCAGGGGCCGGTTCTTTCCTCTCTTGATACCTCGGGGTTACGGGACCCTTATTAAGTTTGCATCAAGAGTGAAGTAAACCTTCGCAGTTTGGGCTTGCTGGCGCCATGTTCGAGAAAATTCGCAAAAAAGGGCGATCCGAAATGCGAAAACTGCTCGGCATTTACAGGCAGAACCCTGTCTTTGGGGAATCACCGTCAATCCAGAACCGTTACCAAAAAGGGCACCGCGGAGGGGATCCTGGGCGGACGCTCTGGAAAAATCAGCAAGTTCGTGCCAAGGAAGACTGGCGAATCTGTGTCACGGGCCCCTTGTTCGCTGGGGAAATGGGTTGGATGTAGAGCAATCAAGGAAGGGGACAAAAAAGATAATGGACCATCCCTCACACAATTTTAAATAACACACGGACATCAGACCAACGTCTGCCTGCAATGTTTCCTAAAAAGGAGGCTCGGGCAGAATAAAAAGGACTGGCCACGGGACAATACCGCACCGGTGGTGTTTTATGCCGGCACAAGTTTGAGGGCGAAAGCAGCGGGTCTGCAAGAAAAGAAAGGTCGAAGAGCCCCTGCAGGAATGCTGAGGTCCGAACACTTAGCTCGGGGTGTCAAGAATAAGGGTTCCTCCTAATTCACGGAGTAGAGGAAGGACGGGATTCGGGCAGGGAAGTTGAAAGGGATTGAGACTTAAAGGGGAGGACGATCCGGGAAACCCCTCAGGAAAAAGGGTTTCGAGAGCACAGGGCAGGTAGCAATAACGGGGGGAGATGGACAGGGCACTTGGAACTCGCGCTAAATGAACATTTACTAAAGTTGTCATCGAGTAGTCGCCCATGAAAGAAAATGGGAATCAGAAAACACCCCTCCGCGAAATCTTTGTTTTTTGAAAGATTGGGTCCTACCGCTGCGCGTGGCCAGAACGATAGAGAACGAAGGGGAAAAATGAGGTCGGGGGGCTGGACTGGGCCAACCGGCGGAATCAGCCGTCACAACCCTCCGCAAGGGAAAGCCATCACCGGGGGTTCATGAGTTAGACAGTTGGTGTCAAAAGCCGCTTCGCAAGTTAAAAAAAGCTACGAAGCAAGAAAGGGTCCATACTCAACATGTCGGAAAGCCGAGCGGGGAGAGTATCGGAAGCTACTCCTGCCAGGGATCACATGAAAAACTTGCAAAAAAATGATGCCGTTAAGGCGCGCCGGGGTCGTGAAGGGAACAAGCGGCGGGGGCAGAATGACTGATGCGTTCATCTCGTCGTCTCCTCTTTCGGATGAATGCATAAATAAATGCGAAAGGGAGGGGGGGGGGACACCGAACAGCCGGGGGAGAAAAAAAAAAGAAATGGGAGGAACGGGGTCCGCGCGCTTCAAACAAGTGAAGACGTGTTACGGAAGGGTCGAAAAAGGTGGGAACAAGAAAAAAAGGGGCTCACAGGTATCACAGGACCTCCCGGTTCCTGAAATCAACCGAAAAGACTTGACGGGGTTGAGACATGGAGGGAAAGAGGGCGAACCCGGCAGGAGGTCTTAAAGGGGAAACGTCAGGTCACCCCACGTCAGTCTTCGGCGGGGAAAGACCTGCGAATTCAAGGGTACCCCGGTTCTCTTCGGATTATCATGGGGGGTTCTTCTCAAACCTCACCCGGCATAACTAGAATGACTCGGGCGAAAAAAAAAAATTGCGAGGAAAAAAAAACTGTGGTAAAAAAAAAGACCTTAGAGCCGGGGCGCACCGCGCGCCCGCAACAGCAAAAACGCGGGGAAAAACGGTCTAAAATACCCTTAGGCTCCCCTATGCAGCCCCTGAACTACCTCTTGCAAGCAAGCGAAAGGACATCATCCGGATTTTTGGTTGTACCTCGGGGACCGACCCGCCGCTTTTTCGGTTGCCGAAAAGTCAAAATGACAGACTAGTCGAGGCACTGGCAGGAGGCGTCACGACGAAAACTTGGGGGCAACAAAAAGTCTAACGGAAGCCCAAAACAGGGATCACTCTACGCTTGAAAAATTTTAATCTACCAAAGAAAAAAAAATGACAGTGATCACCTAGAAGAAAGGAGAAGGAAACCAAAACCGCAGGCAAGATGAAGAACAGACCTCGAGGAAAAAAAACAAAAAAAGGGAGGAGGAGGAAAAGAGAAGTCCTGTTCATATCGATCAAAGGGGCCGAGGGAAGAAGCCACGTCCGAAACAGCAGAATCCTTAAAAACGCAAACCGCTCTGACGTCAGACACGTCAAAATCCAGCGGCAAGAGGGAAAGAAAGAGGGGCCCACACTCCATGTGGACATTTCCTATCTCGGCTCGTATCTCAACGCGCGCCAAAGAAGGGGGGGGCAACACCGCGGCAAGAGTGCAGGGAAAGTCAAATATACCTGATATGAGGGAACCTAGAGGGGCATACTCGAGATGGATGCCAAGGAAGAGAGTCACGGGAGCCGACGGATCAGCCAACGGCACCAGGACAGCAAGAACATCTTAATGAAAAAGGGCATTGTTCTGCCCCCAAAAGACATACCCTTGGATTAAAAAAATAAAAGAAATGCTAAAAAAAAAAACTGGGGCCTCCAGAAGGTCCGCAGCGTAACCAGGATGGCATGTGGAGAAAATAAAACGACCCTCCAATCGATCCATCGACCCCTGGTCAACTCCGCCTCTGGTAACCCGTCCCGGTGGGGGAGAAGGTGGGGTACAAGGAAGGAGACAGAATGAAGGGTTCCGAATCTTTAAATCATTTCGAAAAGCGCAATCACACTCTCTCAGTCCTAAAAAGCAAGCCGATAAAAAAAAGGAGCAGTGGAGTCGAAGTGGGGTAGGCAAAAGTGGGTTAACGAAATGTGGGGCCGAAATTGTTGAAAACGAGTCCTCCTAAGCGAGATTCAGTAGGTTTCGAAAATGTATGGACAGAGTCGGACAAGTGTCCATCACTCGATTAAAAAAGGTCACTACCGCGGGAAACCACATGAAAAACGCGCAGGGGGACGCTGGATTCAATTCAGAAGAACTCCCAATAGGTCCGAAGTCGGCTCACCAAAAGGACCGTCGCAGGAACTTCATTGGTAAAAAACGCAACTCCACGAGAGTGCCTGGGATAATTTCTGGAAAAAGAAGGTTCCGAAAGAAAAAATTAGAGGAGGGTCGGCGAACGCGAGTGATCCGGGATACCGGGCGGCCACACACGCGACCCACCCAAGCTATTGCCGACTTGGTACACAACCGGAGTCAAAATTTCCGCTCGTTCGCTTTTCCTGACAAATCAAAAAGTCAACGGCGCACGCGAAGGAAACACAAAGAAGTTGAAATGAAGCACATATTCGAACCCTTGCTCTTGTGGAAGGTAACCAGCACTTCGCGGACAATCGAGAAAAAGGGGGCGGGCGTAAAACAAATACAATCTCATCAAAAAAAAAAAGGGTAGTCCCACGAAAGTTGCCGATGAATCAACACAAACACGGAACCGAGGATCACCTCTACTTTGCCTCCCACTCTCTGCTCCCCCTAAAAAGTTAAAAAAAGGAAACTCCAGCCTACAATGATTAGCTTCCTAGATGACAAAAAAGATTACCGGGCACCCCAACAAAAGGCCCTCCACAACCCAACTGTGGTACGTTCAGGGAATAGCTGCCGCCGCCAACCTTCTGAGGAGGACACCGCTAAAGGCGCAGAGCCAGCGAAAACTTCCAACAAAACAACCGCTCACATTCTCAAAGGGGAAAAAGGGTGAACTAAAGGGGAAACAATCAAGGAAAAAAAATCCCACCACCGCAGAATCAAAACACTACTCCCCCGTGAAGCGGGCCTTTGAAAAAGTCAAATCCAGAGTCTGGGACAAAAAGGGGCGCGGCAGACACATATCCCCAAAAATTAGGAACCTTAAGTCGTTTTGCCCGCGCCGAGGAACAGGGAAGGGGAGAACCGATAGCGAATTGACATCCCAAACCAGGAAACCCGCGCTTCTCTAAAAAAAAGAAGCAAATGAAAAGGGAAATTTCGACCGGTGAGAACAGCACGCGAAAAATCCCAGATACTCAATTTCTCGAGGTAGGCCTTTTTCTTTTCTCTCTACAAAAACAACGACCCAGGCACGAAACAAAGAAAAGACAAAAAAATAAATCCTTCAAAACCTCGTTCCATCGCGCCAAGAAAGCGCGAGCAAAGCGAACACATTTCAAAAAATTCGTCAAAGCGGGGGGAGGGAGAACAAAAGGGAAATGAAGTTCGTGGAACGACCACAGCGAGGCCTGCTCGAAGGAATTTCTCACTTAAAACCTACTCAAAACAAGCAATGCCAAAAGGAGAGAGGCCGATGAAAGACTGTCCCACCAGTGACACAGATCCCCATCTTTCTATAAAAAAATCGGACCAAAGAAGAAGCCCAACCTTCCGAAAGGCGACACGGTGAAAGGGGCAGGTCAAGGATTTTCGTGACACACCAGCTGATTACGTAGCCCACTTGCGGTCTTGACTAAGGTTACAAAAAAAAGGGGGGGAAGACATTATAAACCGCGTTGGCCTCGACTGATCGAAAGAACTTGTCATCGGGAAACACGGTGAGCATCAAAAACCGAGGTACTATCAAGGAAAAAATGTTATCAGGCGACAAAAAAGCCCGGGGTCCCCGCAAAGGGGCGGTAAAAAAAGCTCCTGGCGACAGGGAAAAACCTAAGACATGCGCACTGGGGGCATTTACACCCCAAGAAAAAAATCGACTTAAAAGGGAAAACCGAATAACACGAAGAGAAGAGACCTCGACGAGGGAACTGAGGGGTCTGAAAAACCCTGAGCCAGAGCAAAAAGGCTCCTGTAAGCCATGGGCGTTCATGAGTCGAAGAGGAAAACTCCGGAAAACCACTTGAAAAAAGTCCGGGACCATCTAAAGGACCCCCCCAGAAAAAAAAGGAAAAAACGCGGACTCGGAGGGGGGGGCCTCGACGGTGTCGGGCCGGGGAGAGCAGGACGAATGAAGGACAAGAGGATAGAAGACCGCAAGAAATTAAGGGGGAGGGGGTCCGCGGAACGCTTAGCTGATTTCCGACCGGGCGGTGATGGAGCAAAAGCCGAACAGACAGCGACTGTAAACGCAGTGTACATGGAGAGGGAGCCACACCAACAAGAGCGAGAATGAGGTATGCTTTAAGGACGTTGCTGGATCTTGAGCCGATCTAGGTGTACTATGGGAACAGGATGAACTGATTAAGTGCTTAACTCGTAGTCGGCAGTCAAAGCACAATAAACTTAATACCACGACACCCACGCGAATCAATGTTAGCGAACGTGAAGGTAACAAAACCAGCTTGCCACTTCGACGGAAATTAAAGTAACAGAGAACAACAAAAGAAAGAGGATGAAAAGAGAGTTAACCTTCTGTCAGGCGGCCATGCTGGGGGGGGGCCAAAAAAAAACGCTCAATCGCAAAGATTGGGGCTGAGGAGAAAAAAGGTCCAGGAGTCGCGAAGGAACGAGCGAGGCCTGCAAGGAAAAACGCCGAGGGAAAACCAGGCAGTAGAAGGTGCGAGAAGAGAACAAAAAAAAAGCTAGTACGCAGCGCGAGAGGGTTTCAGGATGTTCACCAGTGTTGCGACGGGAAGGAGCTGGGAGAGCTACAAAGAATAAAAAGGAAGGAATGGGAGCAACGACCTTGAGTGCGGCCGGAACCGATATCTCGGAGACCTGGGAAGAGAGACAAAGAGAGAAAGTCGTAGAATGAAACAAAAGGCAAAAAGCAAACGGAGAATAGAAACGTCGCTCTTTGGGGGAAAAAAAATAGACTGGGTAAAGAAAACCCAGACGTAAAGCGCCGGGGGAAAAGGTCGACGGAGAAAGAAAAAGACGCGGCGACATTGGTCATGAACCGGGGACACGTAATTCGGCCTCCAAATGGAGACTCAGGGCATACAAGGTGAAAAAAAGGAAGCGGACGCGGCAAAATGTGTCGACGGTTGGCCTAGTCTATGGAAGGTGGTGAGTCCGAACCGAGAGGTAACGTAGGTTTCGGACCTTCTAAGGTTCAAGACAAATCGTAAAACACTAAGAAAAGGGGTAACATGAAGCAAAGGAAACGGTGCGCAGAACGGGTGCCCAGATGAAAAAGAGGAGACCGAGGCCAACGAAACTTTCAGGGGGGGGGACCAAACGGGAAACGAAGGCATAAAAAGAGATGATGACGTCTAAGGTTGTCACTAAAGCGGAGGACCCGGTCGAAAAGAGTTGTGCTGGCTGATGAAAAATCTGAATTGTGCGCAAAGCGGGGAACCGGAGTGTCAAGGTGCAAACCTCACCGACGCGCTCCCGGACTAGAGTCCTTCTGGAAAAAATTCAAGGGGAACGTAAGAACTAACCGATCTGCGGCACGACCGTCTGGCAATCAGTAATGGGCTAACCAACCCACCGGATAAAAGAAAACCGGCAAGTTGGTGTTGTCTTGAAAGATTAAGTAGGCTGGCGGGGGATAAAGCGGCTCTCCGATCGGTAAAGAGAGTTAGCTGCAACAGCGGGCTTCGCCTTGTCGGTTCTTTAACCGTCTTTTTTTGAGGAGGGGGGTGACGGAAAGGCCGCTGGCTGCTGCACGGCGAGCCGCCAGTCAAAAAAACGAACTCCGTTAAGCACTTGTGGCTTTTTAAACGCAGCCGGTTCTCGGCGCAAGAAGAGGACTCCGCCGGGACGGTAAGTGGCACGTGCTGTCATCCAGCTTTACATAATGTGGGGAGCCAAATACCTCTAAAAAATGCAACGCCAAAGGGGGATGGCTCTCTAAAAAGTGGTATTGTGGTCAGCGCCATCAAGATCTCCAGAGGACATTAAACTCCATCCCGATCGCTGCAAGCAAAAGAGTGGATCGTGTAAAAAGAGATGAAAAGACCTTCGGAATGCCGCTGGGTCCAGGCCATCTTTCGGTTCACAAGAAAAACGGGCCAAAAATGAACCAAATCTCTTCGTCAAACGCTGGGGAAGGGAAAGAACGTGGAAAGGGGGAGCCTGAGCAGCCGGTATCCGAAAACCACCTGGCTACGCGGAACGGCCGTACCAAGCCCTTCCCCAAGAGAGCAGGCTTTAAATGGGCTTAGGGGAGGGCCTAAAAGAAGGTGTCAGCCGGACCCGACTTTCAATAAAATGGTTGAATTCTTACCCACCGAAGGAAGACTGGGACCTTGGAAAAGGGGAGGGAGAGCGAGAAAAATCCGAATGGAAAGAAGAGCCCTTGGATTCCGGAGGGGGCAAGTTACGTTCATAATAAAACCTTTTTGCTCAGGGAGTAGTCGTAAAAAAGGGAGAAAGGCGCTCAAAATAAAAAATGAAAAACGCACAAGGACAGATTTCAAAAGCTGCAGGACAAACAAAGTCCCACAAGAGGGGGGTTTGGTACGCGGAAATTGGAATCCACTAAGGGCAAAAGAGCGCAAGGAGAGCACGCGGGAGCACAGCTACTGATTCTGGGTGTTCCAAACTCTACGCTTGAAACGTGCCGCTACAAGCAAGGCACAGAAAGAAATGAACCGGAAAAAGGGGGACGACAAGTGGGGAAAAACAGTCGCACGCGGATTTATTGAGGGAAATGATAAAGCCAAATTAACCTTCACGAACTCACGGGGCGCCTCCGGGGTTGGAAGTTAAAGGAGGGAAAACAAGGGAAAAGGGGGGAAAGACGGGCATTAATGAAAGCGCCGGCTGGATGGTGG
>Ga0179593_1624229_pt1 | contig 33767 bp, 45 predicted proteins | sample CZODoug2_1_08_16_FD_185931 | JGI IMG/M metagenome (GOLD analysis project Ga0179593, IMG submission 185931) | Vadose zone soil fungal communities from Angelo Coast Range Reserve, California, USA - CZODoug2_1_08_16fungal (PacBio error correction) | ecosystem: Environmental > Terrestrial > Soil >...
TACTATAAGACTATAATAGCCCTCTAAATCCAAACCTCCATCCTATAAACTCGGGCATAGGATCCTAACCTGAAGGACGAAAAGTTTCACGTTAACACGTAACTACTAAGGTTTAAGACCCTTTTACCTGGGCAGTGGTTAGTTAGTACGATCCACGATCTCTGACAGGCAGCGAAGAAAAAACTGAACTGGCAAGAGAGGGGCCCATAATCGGCTAAATCGCCTTTTCTTACCGCGGTCGAACCATTCAAATTTGTGAGGCCTGGCCTAAGAAGAAGCGGGAGAGGAAAGGCTGCCCAGAAGGGACAATCATCCCTGATTAACTAAAACTATTGAAGCGGAACCAAGGAGTCATTATTGTATTTTCGTCGTAGACCCCGTCTTAAGAGGATGGAGGGGTGAGAGGGTTGGTCCATTTTGCAGATGAGGGGGTCAGTTGGTTTTAACAGCGCGGGGTTTCTACGCGGTTGCTCCATCGCTTTGAGAGCAAATCAACAACAACCACTTATTAGGGAAAAAGAGAGTGCCCCCCCCCAGCATAAATCGACTGTATCAACAGAGTAGGAAATGACTAAGGCAATTAATGATTCAAATGCAAAAAGAAAACCACCCTACCATCAGAAATTTACTCTTTTTATTTAACCTAAATACATAATGACATTTTGGGCCGTAGTCCACTTAAGTATTGCAGAGTTGAGAAGAGGTTGGTGTCCCTTAGTGGCATGGATTCGCTCACCGCATTATGCAAAGAGAAAGGCGGTACAATATTGGGGGCGACCGCGGCAAACCAGGTAACGTCTATGTCCGCAGGATCTTTGTAATGAAGAAGGAGCTTGTCCCAGGGGAGGTAGGAGAGCTCGGCAGATCGTCGTGGATCGTACTCTACCAAAGCAGGAGAAACGGGTCGAAACCAGACGTCCTTTTTAAAATGCGTGCCGCGCATTCCAGGGGGTGAGTCGCGGAAGAAAATATTTCGAGGGGAGAAGACTTTCGCGGGAAGAGGGATATCTTCGATTATCCATCGAAAATCGCGACTCAAACGGGTTACGATTCTAAAAAAAGCGAAGCAGGTTGCCAAGCTTGGGAGTCCGAACGCCTTGGTGCAAGCGAATGCACCATACGGGATGAAATCGGCATAGGAGCGCCGAGCAGTGAAAGGTCGCGAGTTGAATCAAAGAACGGGAAAAAGAGTTGTGGTTACGCTGGTAGCCATTCCTGAGAAAAGAGAGGTTCTAGGGAAGTGCATCATCTTCGCGTCCTCCAGGGACACTTGGGCACCAAAAAGGAGTAGAAAATCACAGGGGGAAGGGTCGACCAGACAGAGCCCTGTCTCCCCCTATGAAGCTTCTCGGCGCGACGTGAAGAAGTCGGATAAATCGTCGGCTCCAAAAGCTCGTCAAGGAAGGGATGATGACCCTTTTGAGGATTCACAAACGTCGGCGCAAACTGGATCACCCTTGATGAATAGTCGTTGGAGAAAAAAACTTGGGTTTCAGGGGAAAAGGGGGGGGGGGGGGAGGACTCCGCTCGCCACTTATTTTCTTGGCGCAAAGATCTTGTAAAGGTGTTTTCGAGACGGGTTCAACATATTGATTGGAGTAGGGGCACGATTTCCGGCCTCCGGTCGAGAGATCTACGGGTTTGAAAAAGGTAGCGCAAGACAAAAAGTATTTCGATAGTCGAAATTCAAAGAAAGACGAAAAAACTTATATTTTCCGAGTGCACGCCATCGCGGAAAAGGGATCGATCTACAAAAAGGGGGGGGAGACGAAACTGGAAGCAACGTGAAAAGAATGGGTCCAAGTATCGGACGACGATTTGTGAAGGGAAAGAAACCAGCCCGTGCGTCTTAAGGTTCCGAGCAAAAAAAATGGGAGGACCTGGGAAGCTGGGACTACGTCAAAGTCGTGGAATCCAACAACTCGAGGGGAACTAAACAGGCTGGGAGAACTCCTTGGAGCATATCTAAGGAACCGGTGGAGAAAGCGTTCTTGGGAAATACAAACACCGAATCTGCTCTCTGCTGCAAAGAGAGGGGTGGGGGGGGTGCGATGATAAGGCAGGGAAGGGGGGGGTGAATCGCAGAAACTATCACCGTGATGCATCATATGGGGAATGATAATCTATGAAAGAGGCGTTCCGCCCGAGGAAGGGACGTGAAGGGAAGATGGAAGACCGAAATGGAACACTGGGGGGACCTCAAGAGGCAGTCACGTTCTTGACAAAATGGGGCCTTCGCTAGTCGATAAAGCCTCTGACGGCAAGAAGAAATTGCGGAGGGAGGAGTCGGCAGAGGGAAATAAATGCCCAAAAGAGCAGGGTATCATCTCCCTGAAAGAGTCACCACCGAAGAGAGGAAGAGCGCAACGGGAAAATGATCAGCACTGCCCAAGGGGCTACCACTCTCAAAAACCAAAGTATGTATGAGTAAAATAAGTAGGGAGCGGCCGTGGGCAATAGTAGAATAGGAGGGGGTTAAGCCGATCGAAGAAGGAGTGTGTTTTAATAGTATGACATTTCGGGATACCTAACAAGACAGACCAGGCGAAACGGTTCAAGGGGGTAATTTAGTGGAAAAAGGGCGAGAAAGAGTCCAGGGGAAGGGGGGACCTTGGGAGGCGTGAGTCATTTCTACGACCGGACTCCCCAGACAGAACGTGACTTGAATCGCCAGGGATAGGAAACACCCCGGAACCCTTCAGGTAAAGGAAAGTTTGATATAAATAAAAAGCATCGTCTCCTTCAGAAATAGGATTCATCCTGGCGAGGGGCTGAATCCATAGCCAGAAACCAACAGAAGGAGATGATAGGAACCTCCACAGACTAAAAAGAGGGTCACGCACTCACGTTTACTCGCTTATGCTCAAGGGATTTCGAGCAAAGCGGGGTCTTCAAGAGGATGGGGGGGAGGGGAAATAAGAAAATGAGAGAAGAAAGGTTTCCCATCCTTGGGGACGGCTACGAATTTTGGTCTAGGCATCGGTTACAGAGGAATGGCAGGGCGTCTCAGAGAGGGAAGAGTCAACTGAGGGAATTTTACAATCACCGGCCGGGAGGGAGTCTTCAATCACGGCGAAAGCGGGTAGCCTCATACAGATCGAGGGGTCGTGCATGGCTGAGGGCGGGAAATGAGAGGAAGAAGTTTGGTCTATGCTCTAAAATGAAACAAGATGAGATCTCGCGTGCTCGAATAAAAGAAAAAGGTGAACTCTCCGTTAAAATCAGAGGAGGAGAAAAAAGAAAGAATACGCGGAAGAAGCGGGCCGAAACCCCATCTTTGGGTGCTCACCTGAGCTATAGAGAAAGGTTCTCCAGATTGGTGGAAAGGGTTTAGCTACACCGGGATCGAGAGGAGAAAGCCGAGCCGCCGATTAAAGAAAAAGAAAATGGGGCGGTACTATTAAGAAGGGGGCAAGGTACTGCTTATTTTCGAAATGATGTTCGAGAGATACCCTCGCCGCGGTGGGGACAAATGAGTTCATAGGAGCGGAAGCTGAAAAGCGCGACCGAAACGAAGTGAGCAGAAGACACCAAGAGAAGCGGTTATTTGAAAGCGCTCTTTTCTGCTCGTCTAATTAGGGGGCAGTTTGCCGATGCGGGGGGCGTACAATCAGGTCCGGTATATAAGGGGAGGAGGCCCAAAGCGCACAACGATTGAAAGGGAAAGAGAGAATGAGAGACGAGGGTTCAGGGGTCCTGACGAATCTCGGTAGCCCGCGAAAGCGAACGATAAAAGTTGTGCCTAAAAAAAAAAAGCGTGGGAGGTTACCCCCTTACAAAAAACCCGTTGCCATAGCCGAGGAAGAAAAATCCTTAACTGGTCAAGAAAAAGGTTAATCATTTCCCAAAAGAAAAGAATCGGACGATTGAAAGAGAAAAATTAGAGGAAGGGCTCGCATCGGAAATGTAAAACAATCAGGGAAAAAGAGATGCATAACTCCTCACTTTTGAAGAACCAAAACAAAGTATTGAGGTCGACAAAACCTGAGTGGGGGGATGTTTCACAGGACATTTTGGACGACGCTGTTTTCTAAAAAGAGGCATCTAAAAACAACCACGGAGGGTAGGGAGAAAAGGGCGAAAGAAGGAAAAGAAAAAAACCACGCCCAAGAAAAACCCCTCATATGAACAGATTTGAGTAAGAGGACCACGAAATACATTTTGTGTTCCGTATGAGGAGGGAAGGCGAGGCGAATACAGGGAAAGGATCTTGGGAATGAGAGCGACAAGTGGCGGACACGAGTGACGATCTTTTTGAATGTCTTGCCTAAAAGGGGGGAAGGAGAGGCAGCTCTGAGGGGGAAACGCGAAGTTATTCGGCAAGAGGGGAACCAGCTTGTTGTGGGGGAAAAAAAATCCAGATTTTCTCTTAAGGGTGCTTCGCGGGAAAGAGGATCGTCAGACATCGGGAAGAGAAGAGGAAGGGGCTCGGCTAACCATCAAAGGGGAAAATCTTTTGGCGATAGGGGAAAAAACTCTAAGTCAACCATACCGAGACGGCATCGCAAGGCTGACGAAAAAAAGAAAGAAAGAGTAAATTAGAAGAAAGGATCGTGGGGGGGATGCGGGAAAGTCGGACCCTTACGAGACTCTCATGAACTAGGAAAACACCCGAGGAGAAGCTCAGAAAAGAACTGAAAAGAAAGAACACTAAGAAAGGGGAGTAAAATCTCGTCTCAAAGTCTTAAAGAGAGAAATGGATATATCTACTTCCATGAGAGGATCCCGTGTCGCTGAAGACGGAGCCAAGGTAAAAGGGTCTGCGAAGAACTCAGAGGGAAAAACAAGGGGTGTTGTCAAAATCAAAGGGATAGAAAGAGCTCCAAGGGTCTGGTGAGAAGTTCGCAGGGAAAGGATGCAATGAGGTTTAAATCAGGGGGGAGGAAATCTACGGTTTCCTTGGAAGCGCAAAAGTAGGTAGGAAAAGCCCTCAGAAAAAGGAGGCCAGGGGTCGAAAGGGGGAGAAAATCGCTGGGAAATATGCTCCGGCTTAGGAAGGGTGGAAACCAGGCGGAAAGGGAAAAGTTCGGATGCGCTGAAAGGCGATCTCCAAAAGGAGGTAAAAAGAAAGTAGCATAAAAATGTTCTTAGGAACCGGGAAAGGGAAACGGAAAAAGGCCCGGGACCGTCATTCAGAAGGACAAATTTAAGAGGCACAGCGCGGAAACAGTCCGCAGAACAAGGACCTAAGCGGAAGGTTGGGAGTGCGTGAATACCCATCGCGCTCAGGGAAGAAGATTGGGGGAGATGAGTCAAAGGTCGGTGGGGGAGGGATGTTGGCACCTGCTACCAGAACCGGGAGAAATAAAATAGAGAAAGGGAAGATATTCGGACTGAGTGCACAGGAAAAAGAGTAGGCGCTGGATGGGGGAAGATGGGCTATAAGGGAGGGAGCGGCACCTGGAAAGAAAGAAGGAGAGTTCAAGTAAAGAGTGATCGCCGGCTATCTAACTTCCCGAAGAGAGAAGGGGGAGACGAAGGAGAGGAATCTTTAAACAAGAGAGGAGACCTGAGAGTTATCTCTACCGTCAGGAAAAAGAACTGGACGCGCAAATTGGAAAGAAAAAACCAGGAGGAAAAAAACTGAATAAAGTGCCCACGAAGTCATAAGAAAAAAGGGGGGAGGGGACACTAGGGGGAGCATTTCGGGGGGGCAATTTTGATTAGGAAGTGTTAGACTGGATATATCAATCGCCTGCTAAAGGTGAAGGAAATTTAGGGAAATGGGGGGGGGGAACTAAAGAGAATTTCGTTAGTGATCTATGATTTGGAACTCCTCCTTAAAAAGTCACCAAAAAATACAAGGTGAAGACGCCTGAATCGGGGTTTCCTCAAAAAGGAAAAGAGGAAATCAAGGGAGGTCTGAACGAAAAGTAGGGAAATATCGCGGGAGGTGCCTAATCCATCTAAGCAACCCAAACCGATAGGAGAGAAATTCGCCTTATATAGACGCCCAAGGAAAGGGAATCTGGGAATCTTTGGGGGGGGGCAATTAGAGATCCGGGGGACTCGCAAGGTATTTCTGAAGGCAGGTGTTCGTCACCGCGGGAGGGGGGGGTCCGAAGGAGGAGGAACGACAGGAGTTTCAAAAAAAGGCTAAGGGAGGGGGGGGGAGCTGAAAGCGCGAGAACGTGCGAGTACTAGGGGGAAAGGATCAGGGACAAATCTTCAGAATCGGGAAAACGTTGAAAAAGGGACATCCGGCGAAAGAATACAGAGCTAATAAAAATCAAAAAAAATTGTCGACGGGGAAAATATCAGGGAAGGTGGTCATATAAAGGGTCTGAGTAGAAGAAAGAAAAGGGGGGGTAATTAAAGGTGACCTCAAGAAGAAGGGGTACCTCTCCTTTCTCGAAAAGGGGAAAGAGGGGTTAGAAAAAAAAGGAAAGGATAACTGGAACCTGTTCATGCCTCCACCAGAGGGGGCCCAAAAGGATTGGCAGAAAAGTCCGGGACCTTAGCACAGAAGGGTAGCAGAAAGTTGGAAACCGAAATCATCATATGGGAGAGAGAGTATAGAAAGGGAGAAAAATCGAAAAGCGTCCTATAAAATCACATTCCTAACCAATGGCTTTTTAAAAAGACCGGTGATGTTCGAGTCTCGGGGAAAAAGGAGTTTAGGAAGTCTAGGAGAGTTCAAAAGAAAGGGGCGGACATCAGCTCCCTCAACTAAGAAAAACAAGGGAGAGATTTCACGGGAGGATGAGGGAGAAAAAAACTTAGCTCTACTTATTCAGCGGAAGGAGGAAAATCCGGAAGATAACGAAGGATGTGTTCAGAAAAAGGTAAGAAAGAAGTCTCGCAAAGGGAACCTGATTCTCTGGTGAAGAGGAGAGAAGTTGGAGAAAGAAAACTTCAAATCTACAAAAAAAGGGTGCCCACGCCAGGAAAGAAAAAGTTAGGGAAAGTGAGAACGAAAAACTTAAAAGAAAAGGGGGGTCCATAAGGAAAAGACTTTTGAGGGAAAAGTTTGAGGACTCGATCTGCTACGAGGGGGGCGAACAAAAACGGGGGCACCGTCGATAAAGAGTAATCTAAAAAAGAGGGGGCCCAAGGGGAGTCGCAAAAGTAAAAAATTTTTACCGAGCTGAATATCCTCAGGAGAAAAAATCACTGGAAAGGGACACTAAAACTAGGGGAAGGTAGCTCAGTATGTATTGAGGTAAAGACCGATTAAGGTTGAGAGATAGGGGTTGCCACGAGAAGGGGCATTGTGAAGAATTTCAGGGAAAAAGGTATTGCAATCGGAAAAAAAGTATTGAGGAAAGATCTCTTACGAAAAGTAAAATGAACTAACAACAGGGGAAAGGGGAAAATCCCCTAAAAACTACTCAGGAAGAGGGGAATATCCTAAATAATAAGATAGGTTGAACTGGGGGGGGGTAGTGGAGGATAAGTAAGTTATTGTTAGGGGAGGGACAGTGCTTGGCGAAAAGGGAAAAAAATATTAAAGGAGGAAACACTACAAGGAGGAAAAAAGAGCTCTTCAGCCGAATCAGGGGATGGGCGGACTTTCCAGCAAGGATAGGAAAAGGGAGAATTGGAGTACGAAAAGAGGATCACAGTTGTCAACAGTAGTGAAACGTTTTAAGTAAAGGAAATAAAAGGAGGGAATCGCGACGGAAGGTTGAAGTACTGCGGCGGTTGGAGGCTTGCAAATCTGGGAGAACGGATTGGAAAACATCGAGAGAAGAGCCTGGAAAAAGAGATTCTGAGTGGAAATCGGCAGACTCTGAAGCCTTTGGGCTCAGACCAAACTTGGAAAAAGAGTGAAAAGGCTACCGAAGAGAGAAGAACTATCGGGGAAAGCTCGAAAAGGAAAAAATTTGGGGAGGGAAGCTTAGAGGCAGGGTTCGCTCAAGGGGACTTCTCGTCAAAAAAGACGAAAAAAAAACCGCGCGATGCTTCGAGAAGGGGAAGGAAAGGCCCACGAAGAAAAAAGGGGACATCTGAGAAGGACGTGCGGATAAAGAATACAGAATTATTGAGGCTCAAACACGCTGGGAAAGATTGAGAGGGAGACCGGGAATACTTTTATAGGGAGGAGGGGGGGTGGAGCAAAAAAGGGACTACGGAAAAGGGGCTTGTGCGAAGTTCTCACAAAAAGTGGGGTCAAACGGCATAATTAATTTCGGGGAGGAAGGGAAGAAGGGGGAGGGTCATGTTTCAAGGGGAGAGGGTCGCAACAAGGGGTCGGACTTATGAAGCCCGAGGGTCGCTGTCCAAAGAGGGCTCGGGGTCTACACACACTGTCTGGAAAAGTAAAGTGATGAGGGGAGAGTTCAGAGCTTCCTAAGAACGGGAGAGGAACGAGCAGCGCCAAAAATGGAGAAGGGGGAGATCAAGGCATTTGGTGAAAAACCAAAAATGTCGTAAAAGGGGAGAGGAAAATGAAAAAGAACGAAACCTGCGCAAATAACATCAGATGTCCCGTGTAAGGGACTGTAAAATCGCTCTGGGAAAAAGCGTCTTGTGGGGGCTCTCCGGACTTCCTGGGGGGGGCAGGATATGATCGGAAGGAGAAAGAATGCATGAAACGGAGAAAAAAGCTCCGCAGGAAAAGGGACCGCCCGACAAAAAAGCTTGGGCTCTTCGAAGGAAGAGAGCCAAAAACGCCAGGGGGAGAGAGAACCGTCACGTTCTGGGGGGACGGCAGGTGCGCAAAAAAAAAACGTCCCGAGTAAAGGAACTGGAAAAGGGAAAAGAAAAGCTTTAAAAAGCCCCCCTTCAGACGAAGGGGAGTATCAAGGAAAGGACAAAACACCCTCACGGAAAAGTCAAAGAGGAAGGGGCGCAGAGTCCAGAAGAGGGGGAAGAAGAACCACAACAATTAAATATAGAATGGGGAAAAAAGATGAAGGGGCGGAATGGACATTCAAGGGAGAAGGGGGGGAAGGAGCTACGGGAGACGGGGAGAGGAGAACTGGACGAAAAGGTCCTAGAGTACTCATCAAGTTAGTGATTGACAAGGGGGTTCGTGGGGGCAGGAAAAGAGACGCCTGAAGCCAGAAAAACGGGGGGACTTGGAGAATCTGGAAAGTCGGAAAAGATACTTTATCATCTAATCGAAGAATAGAGAAACATCTGATTCTGAGGAAAAGTTAGACGTCGCTCAAAAAGAAGTCTGAATCAAAAGGGTAGAACAACACAGATGAGAAAAGCGCGAAAAAAGAGGGATGGGGGGGGAACCTCAAAAACGTTATACAATGTTTTCTCAAAGGTCAGTGTCCGAGGGGTGGGGAAAGATCATTGTAGAAGAGGAAAAGCGAAAGTCAAGAAGTCGTAAAGAGGGTTGGAGTAAACGACGCGAGAGCACGGATCGAATTAAAGGGAATCGAAAATCGCGAAAGACTGGGAGGAACAATCCCCAAGTTCCGGGAGAATAAAAGTTTTATATCGAGCAAAAACGCAGGGAGGCAAAAAAAAGAGAATTTGAGGGGGAGAGGGGGGGGTTCTGAGAAAAGGGGTCGATGCTCAAGGAGAGGGGAATCAAGCGGGAAGCTAAAAAAGAAGTGGGATCGGGAAAGAAAAGAGGGGGAGCAAACAAAAAAATATCAGGTGATCATGCCTGGGGAAAACCTGAGGAATGCGTAAGATTTTGCAGCAGATACCAAAAGGAATCAGAGAATCCGAGAAAACCTCACGCAGGAAAAAGGCACTTGTGAAGGAGGGGATAACACAACTTAGGTTCGGGGAAAAAAAAAAAGCGGGGGGAAACAAATTGTTTCATGGATAGAAAGAAGATGAGAAAGGCAAGGGCGCTCAGGAGAGCTCTAAAATTGCTGGAAGAGGGATCTTCAAAAAGAGCTCCGTTTAAGAGGGCAGAAGGTAAACTTGCCGAGGAATCTTGGAGGGTTCCCTTCATTCTTGAGGGGAAAAGGAGTTTGCAACCTGAAGGCTGTGGGGGGAGAAGGGGGGGGGGGGTAGGAAGCAAGAAACCGAGAAAAGCGAGAAGTCCCTCAGAAAAATATTGACGTCTAGATCCAAATGAAGAAGTGTCCGGAAAATGACGAAAAAAACTCTTCTAGTCGGGAGCGCACCGTAGATTAAGAAGAGAGACGAAAGATCCTTAAAAACTAAGGGAAGATCGGAAGGAGTTCGCAGTTGTCCCGAGGAACTAAAAAGAGGAGGGGAAGAAAAAAAAAAGAAAGGGGGACTCCGAAAGAACTAGAGGCAATAACTGGGGAACCTCAGTTCAGGAAGAGGACAGAAGTTTTACCCTTGGAAGGGTTTCTGAGGGGGTGCCAGATGGGGGGGGTGCAGTTCAGGAGGGGGGAACCAGGGGGAGGAGAGCTCCACCAAAAAAGAGAATTAAGAAAAGCCCCCAAAAGGGGGAAAAGACACACCCTACAATGAAAGGAGAATCCCCCCTAGAAACCAGAAAGAAATCGAGGGGGATGTAATCTCCCGAAGGGGGAGATGTGTTTCGGGAAAGGCATATGGGACCTTATGGGGAGTCATTAGGAGCAATAAGGGGGACAATTATGATGGGCGACCGATTAACCGAAGGGAGCCGATCTTTTTGGAATAACGAGAGAGTCGAAGGGGGGGGATCTCGAAAGGGGAGGTCTCGTGACGAAAAGAAAAAAATTCACAAGTAGATCAAGTGAAAGGGGTCTTACTACCGCCTGGTGGAGGGGCAGTCAAATGTTTAAAAGGAAGCTTTTCGAGGGAATTAGAACCAAGCGACTCCCAAGAGCAGCAGAACCACGCAGAGGGGGGGGGCATTGCGAGTCCGAAGGGGAGAAGAGAGACGGGAAAGGGCAGGGGGCTCGCCGAGGTTGAAGACGATAACGCGAGCATGGGGGGGGGCGCTCCGAGGATGGACGGCGCCGATTTAGAGAATGACGCTGAAAAATCCTGGAACTTACTGAAAAAGGGGTCTGACCCAACGGTCCTGGGGTCAAACGGGGATTAATCTAAAAGCGGGGAGGGAAGTGGAGGAAGGGGAAAGACTTTCATAAGGAATATAAGGGGATGAGCCGGGGCTCAAAAAAAGAGGAAAGATTTAGCAAATGGAGGCGCGGAAGCCTTGTAAAGAGGGGGTTTCGGGAGACGTAAATGCTAGAGTCTTGTGCGCAAAGAAGCTCTGCGGGTTCCTGGGAGAAGGGACATGAATAAGGAAGGGGTGAGGAAAAGGGACGATCAGGGAGTCTCCAGGGTAGAAGCCTAGAGGAAAAAGGAGAATGGAACTGCACTCCCATCAGGGCGAGTGGGGTCAACAAAAAAAATCAAGACACAAGGAAACAGGGGCGCAGGGATAAAAAAAAGAGAGGAGTGAAAAAAAGCTGAAAAACCGGCGGTGTTTGGGTGGGTATGGGGAAACCTCAAAATCAGGAGCTTCAGAAGAAGGGGGAATCAGAGGAGGGAAAATAAAGGGGACCTTCCCGGGGACTCAAAAGAGCTGCTTATAGGGAATTGACACGGAAAGGGAATTATCGGAGAGAACACCTATAAGCGAGGCAAGAAGAAGGGGGGGTGGGAAGAAGAGAAGAAAGAGGGGGGGGTTTTGAGAACCGATAAAGACTATTGTTCGATAGTTGTGGAGAGAGGCTGGGACCAGAGGAAGTCTCAAAAAAGGAAGGAGGGGGCCTGAGGGGTTTCGAGGGGATCCTGAAGTAATCTGGGGGAAAAAGGGCGTCCATGGCACCCTTAACGAAATCATTGCGCTGACGGAGAAAAAAAGGTAGGGGGAAAATCCTGAAGAACGTAGGTCGTTCATAGAGTCAGCTTCCAAAGAAGGAGAAAAGACGAGGGGAGCAAAAGGAGATCAAGACTGCACTAGGCTTACACTATAAAAGGAGCCTTCCGTGTGGTAAGGGAGACGGGGAGAGGGGAAGTTGGGGGGGTTTAATAGTAGGGGTAAAGAGAAGGAGCTTCCGGTTTGAAGGAAGAAGTTTCGAAAATCATATGAAGAGAAGGGGGACTTAGGGGAAATCGGGGCGACCGCACGGACTCAACGGGATTCCTTGAAGGCCCGGAAGAATCTGAAGAAAACAAAGGATCTACTTCCGACGTAACGACGAGAAGGAACGCATCGTGATAAAAAAGCTGAGGCAGAAATAGGAAGGAACCGGCGAATCTCAGGAGAGACCCCCCATCGGATGAAAGACTTAGACTTGGGGGAAAAAGACGCGAAGATCCTCAGAAAATGGGCGCGCAAGGGGGGGTTCTTCACAAAAGGGGGAAAGAATGAATCTCAACTTGAAGGGTGTCCCAAGCCTGGAAACGAAAAGGTTTGGAAAAGAGGAGACGTATGAGTGCAGGAACGTCACAAAAAAACAACAAAAAAAACAAAACAACGGAGGGAGGGGGAGGGGGGGGGGTGGGGCGGGGACTTCCAGTTAGGGCCCTGGTGGGGAAACCTCGGCTCCTAAAGAAAAAGTCTGCGAAAATGGGTCGTTGGAAGAAGAAGAGGTTTTCAAGGGGGGAGGGGGGTTAGGGAAGGCTCATCTAAAGAAACGCTCCCAGGAGACCGAAGAGGGGGCCTTATAAAGGGGCGGATTCTCAATAGTGACATAATCTGAAAAAGACAGAGGCTGAAAAAACAGGAAGGTCAAGAATGCCGCTCACCGGAGATCAGTCTGGGCGAGAAGGGGTGTGGAAAAAAAGAAAGAGAAAAAGTTGTAAGATAAAAATACGGTGGACCAAATCGAATTAAGGGAAGGAAGTCTGATTGGAAAAACCAAAATTTGCCGAGATTTGTGGGCAAAAGGGGGGAGGGAAGAGTAAGATGAGAAAAAGTTTAAGACGTCGAGAAAAGGAAGCGCGAACCAATCTCGCGGGGAATCGTCAAAGTTCTACGTTCAAGAGTCGTTCGTAGAGATCTTTAGACAAGGCGTGCAGGAATAAAAATGGGGGGGGAAAAACTAAAGGAAAAAACTAAGAGGATTAGGCCCGAGGCCTTCCGAAGCGGAAGTAATCACAAAAATGGTATGAGGGGTGGCTATAAAATAAAGACTTGAAGGGCCGTGACGAAGGTGGACTGGAAGGTAGGAGAAAAAAAAAAAAGAGAAGACGTAAAAAAAAGAATCAAAAAAAATCGCTGAATGAAAGAGGGAAGGTTGTCCCGAAGAAAACATAGGGGGCAGGGGGCCAAAAAGGGGGAAAAAAATCCAAAAAAGGGAATCTAGGGAAAAAGAAAGTAATGGGGAAAGCGTAAAGGGGAAGGGGGTGAAAAGCCGTTGCTCAGTGCATTTCGGTGGTGGACTGGAATTAAAAGTTGAGGAAATCGCTGGATTAAAAACTAACAAAAGGGGCTTGAGGAAACTCAAAAAAGAGTCCACAAAACGAAAAAAGTTAACTAGAAATTAACTCCAGAAAAGGCCCCGAAACAGACTCGGGGAGAGGTTCGGTAAGAGAAGGAAAGGACTATTGGTTTCCTGAACATCTATATACTGATTGCGTGGGGAGAAGCTAGGCAAGGACGGGATGGGAGACCAAAGAGTGGTAAAAAGAAGTGGGAAATTAGGGAATTTCCAGGTAATCTAACGAGTACTTCTACGAAAAAGGGAACGGGTAGACCGTCAGGGGGGGAAGGTAAAGGAGAGTGCCCGCCTAAGGGGGGCCAGGAACGCCTCAATAAAACGGCTTGCTGGAGAAAAAAAGCTTCTGTCCTGGAGCGAAGCTCGTACTCCCAAGAATGACAAAAGCGGCAGAAAGGTGCCAAAGGGTGAAAGTAAGAACGCATTGGGGAGAAAGCGCGAAGGAAAAGGAGTGCCCGAAAGGGGGCAGGAAGGTGCCTAATAAGAATAAAAACGAAAAGTTGTTTCTAGCGGTGCTTCTAGACTGGGAGGGTTCGAAGAGGGGAGAGACTCCATTGAACGAAAAACTCGTGGGAGAATTGTTTCGATTCTGCCAAGGGATTCTCGGGTCCTTTCGGTAGATTTCGGTACGGAGAGAGGCAATAGGAATGATGAAAAAGGGAAAAAAGCCACGGCCCACGAACCTCAAGAAAAAAAGCTGGGGTGCATCACCTGGGCTTCTCCAATCTAGGCTTTGAAGAAAGGGGGAAGAAAATTCGAGGAAAAAATTATTTCGGGGGAAAGTCTGGGGGGGGGGGGGCCTTTGGAGGAAAATATCTGGAAATGAGGTCAGGGGGATATTTTCGCAGTTCAAAAAAAGGCTTTCTAAGGAGGAGAGGAAAAGGAGTGATAGCTGAGAAAAGGGGGAAAAAGGAGGTTATGGGGTTCGGGGAAAAAAAGAGCGGAAGCCAATAAGGTCTTTACCGAGAGGACAGAAAGCGTTCTCCTAACGTTCTCGGATGGGTAAAAAAAGAAGGAGACGAGAAAGTCCTTCGATCCATCTAGAAAAAGGGGAGAGTCTCAGTCCGAGAAGGGGTAGGGAGAAGGGACGGTTTATTACAGACGGGAAAAACAAAATACACCGGGGGTCGAAGATCAACGTTTTGGGGTGGGAGGAGAAGAGAGGCCTAATCGGGGGCTCTCTTCAGAATAATGCAAACCTTGATATCAGGAAATAAAGCTCTGAGAGTAGAAAAAAAAGTCTCTCGGGGATAACTATAAGGGACCTGAATCTTCAGGAAGGGAATCAGCGGGGGAGAGTAACCCTCGTACAGAAGGAAAAACAGGGGAGAGGATGCTGGGGGGACTGCTTGAACCCTAAGGGAAGAAAGTAGAGTCTATTTTAGTCATCTAGTAAAAAAAAAAGAACAACTTTCGCAGAAAGATAAAATCACCGTGGGAAAAAGATCAATCTACTAAAAATGAGGATGGAGACCGGCACGTTGGGGGAAATTATTACAGAGGGGGGGGGGCGCATTTTAAAGTGAGGTTTGGACTATAATTGGAAGAAATCGAACCATCCTGCTGAAGGTTCATCCAGAAGAATCAGTAGAGGTCAGGGGGAGGGGGGGTGTCGAGCATTGAAGGAAAAGGCTCAGAACGCAAAATGAAAGAGCCATCGGGGCACCTTCTAGATCACAAGGCTACATGGAGAGGGGAGGAGGGGAGAGAGAGTAAAAATTCAGGGGAGAACCTTTGATCGAGGGGCTAGAAATGCAGATTCTGACTCAGCCGGAGACCCAAAATCAGGAAAGGCGAGGGAGGTACAAGGGGGGGGAACCCGCGAAAAACGATCTGCTGATGAAATTCGGAGAGCTGGGCGTTTTGTGGGGGAGAGCAGAGACAGGCGGTGTAAGAAAAAAAAAAAGGGGTTTCACGGCTGCTAGTAACGAAAAAGGCTTGAGGGAGAGTCTCGAGAGCGATCACGTGAATCAAAAAGGAAAAGTTCGGGAAAATTCCGGGGAAAGGAGTACCGGAGTAGCACTGTCGATGGGAAAAAAAAAGGTTAAGAGAAAAGTTTATATGGTCGAGGAATTGTGACCAGAGTCTGGGAAGGGCCGGGATAAAAAAGACGTAGAATCGAAAATGCGAAATAGGAGAGGAAGGGGTCTCCTTTACGATCTTTGAGGAATCCAAGAAAAATCGAAAAAGTTATAAAAACAATCGTGGTGCTCAACGGAGAGCGTGAGAAAGATGGGAGAAAAAATGGGAAAAGTTTTGATGAACCCCATCATGAACTCTCAGACCGCGCGAACGATTCGACAGTACGAAGGGGGGGGGGAGGGCCGGGGAAGGTTCCGGCCGGATTCGAAAAAAAAGTTTAGTAGAACTCAGGCCGAGGGGCAAAAAAAGGGATCGAAAAGGAAAAGATTAGGTCTAAGTACACGGGATCTGAAGTTTATAAAAAGGGGGGGACTTCATTACCTCAGAAGGGACTCAGGGAAAAGCGCTCGTGATGGTTCCTGAAGCATTTTTAAACGTTGAAGGATTCAGGGTAAGAGAATCAGAAAGACGTGCTAAGGGCAAAAAGATTTCAATAGAGACCAGCAGAAGATGTCCATGAAGACGAAAAAAACACTGGTTGCACCCGAAAAGTTAGTCTAACGGGGGAAGGCAGCTTTTATTATATGGGGAGGGAAGTAGAAAGAAGGAACTTGGGAAAAGTAATTTCCCCGCTAAAAGCGTTTAACCAGATCAAAATTACTATTCCTTGCAAATAGAGAAAAAGAGTGACTGGAGAAAGGAACATAGAAAATCCCTGAGTATACTAGGAAAGAACTTAGAACAGTTAGATGTATATTGGTGGATTGCAAGTGCGGAGATTTTCGTGGGTGGGAGGTTCAGAAAGGGGGTAGACAGGGGGCAAGAACTAAACAACCATTATTAGGAAGAAAAACTCGAAGAAATGCCAATGGGTCGAAATTGAAACTGAACACAAAATGAACAAAAAGGGGAATAAAGAAACATAAAAACACACGCTGGGGGGAAGGAAAGATAAAATTACTAGCTTTTATTAGTAAGGAAGGTATTTGGAGTTAATTCTTGGAGCGAAGATGAAGTCAGAGAAAAGGGGAAAAAAAAAGAGTCAGACATCTTCTATGAAGAGGTGTTTAGGGGACCAGGTCCTGGTCGCCTCAGAACTATGGGGAAATCTTCCGGATAGCTCCCGTTCACAGTGGCTAAAAAGGAGTCGGAGGGAGGAAAACCCCGGGAGGAAAAGGGTTTTCGCAGAAGTAGGTAAGGGGGCCTGCAGTGCTGTTCTCGGAAATTGAGTAGCAAAGGGAAGTAGAAAAAGCAGAGGGTCCTAAGGGAGAGATTCGAATCATGGGTTTTGAGTAACGAAAGATAAGCGAGAATACCCAAATTAGGGAAAAGCAGGGATTGAATCTCCATCCAGCTCTGTCAGAGAGGTATCAGCGAGGGAAACGCTGCTCGCTGCGGGGAAAAAGAAAAAAATTAAGACAGGAAAGGAATAAAGACTAAAAAGGGAAATCCTGGGACGGATTGATGAAAATAGTGTAAAAAATCCGAGGAAAAGACCCGGGGAAAAAGAGGGGATCGTCCAGGGGGTGAGGAGGGTCAGGAGCTTAAGGGGGGAAATCATCAAACTTCCTGATGAAAATGTGGAAAACGTAAGGAGCCAATCTGAAAAAGGGATATAAGAAAGGAAGGAAGGGGGCACTCACTAAGCACAAGCTAAGGAGTTTTCTTGGAAGGCAAGAAGGGGCGGGGTCCAGGGGGCGAGGCACATAAGGGAAGGGAAAGAGGGGCAAAAATTTGCCCGGCCTGAGAAGAGCGGGAGATTCCTGACAATCGGCTTAGGGAAAAAATTTTCAGGAGAGACGAAGACTAACGCTGGGGAAAGGGAGGAAGCCAGAAAGAAAAGAGGGGGTTCAAGAGGAGGCGCGGAGTTGCGATGAGTAATCGACAGCAGGGGGAGAAAAACGTTTACCGAAGCAGTCATTCGCCGAACGTTAAGAGTGGAAAGGGAGGAACAAGGGGGAAGAGCTAAGGTCCACAAAGGACAAAGGAGAAAAAAGGCTCTAGAGAGCCTATAGAGAGGGAAAAAGGAGGTCTTTAGGAGAAATCGGGGGCGCAGGGGAAAATGGGGGATCATAGAAAGATCATGTGTTGTTTTTTCGACCACCCAAGGGGAGCAATTACCGAAGATCAGGTATCGTCTTAAGAGAAGAGGAGATCAGGATTGGATGACGATAGACAAAATCCGGAGAGAGTTTTCTGGGAAAAGAAGTTGTTCGTCCAACTCAAAAATCACGAAATTTCGAGGTCGTCAAGATGTTCACACGGTCCGCAGAAGAGGGGTAAAGGGAATAATGAAAGGGGAGGTACAATCTTCAGAAAGCTCACACACCTTGCCACGCAAAACTAGAAACAAAAGGGAAGGGGAAAAAGAAAAAAGTCAAGGGGGGTGGGGGAGGGAGAGGGGGAGGGAGACAAGTGTGAGTGAATGGAGCAAATCAAGCTTCATAGGAAAAAGGTAAGTAGGAAATCAAAAAAGGGTTCGGGGAGAGGGCATTAGAGGCAAACGGAAACCCTTGTGTGAAATAAGGTTAGAGGGATCGGACTGGAATGAGTGCAGGCACGTCTCACACCTGGAAAATAAGAATAGTAAGGGACATCTGTTGTGAGAAGGAAGAAAGCTCAAACGGATCTCCGGATAAAAAGAGGCAAAGGGAGAAACGATCGCTATCGTGGAAAAAAAATAAAGACGATATGGAAGAAAAGTCAGGGTCTTTGGAAAGAGTACGACTGACGATTAAGACGGGGTTAAAAAAAAAAATGGATTTAACTGGCGAAGAAAATGGAAAAAGGAGACGATGAGGAAGGAGGGGCTAGGAGGAGCTCACGGCCCCGGGGAAAAGGAAAGAACGCTATCGATCTCCTCATAAATAGGGATCTGCATTGTGAGGGAGGAGTGGAGAGGGGAAAGGTTCTAAACTAAGAGAATACTTTTGGGAAAAACCTTAAATGCGCCCAAACTACAGAGGGAAAATGAAGATAAACTCTCAGCTGGAAAAAATTAGAACAAAAACTATCTTAAAAAAATAGAAAAGCAAGATCCTAAACCTTTTAAACCGGAGCCTCAAACAAGATGTTTCCCATGATTAACCGGTGATAGCTTCGAAATAAAGATTGAAGGGGTATGGGGGAGGCTTGAGAATTAAGAGAAAATAAACTTTAGATTTACCTAACTAAACCGATCGAGGGAACTAGATTAAAATTGGGCGGAGGTCTGGTCCGGTGTTAGTCAAATATCGCTGGTCCTGGGGCTTGAGGAATCGAGCCATGTATGACCAAGAGGCTACCTAACCGGCAAATCTGTCAGTCGAAGGGGAATCAAATAGGTCTCCTTTTCTCAGTATTAAAGTCGATCGTACGCACTTCTGCATTTCACGTACGTCAGAGCGGGATAGTAGAGTGTGAACCACTGTCTTTTCTGAACTGCACAGACAGGGGAACAAAGAAGAATGGAGACGGGTAAGATCCTCTCTTCTCTTCTTAGGATTGTAATATGGTAAAAAAGTAAAAGATCAGAAGCACGTCCCCTATAAATTAACGGCTCGAAAAAAGAAGAGGAAAGGAAAGTGTCAAAGGCCTTCCACTAAGGGGGGGATCACCCGGGCCGGGTCTGTAAGTAGTACTAATAACACGAACTGTCTGCGAGGGGACCCTTCACTCTTGAAAGAAGGATCTGCTTCAAAGAATTGCGTAACGCGTGTAGACACCAGAAGTGGGTGGGTCAAAAAAAAGAAAATGGTAAGTCCCATCAGTACAATCCGCCCTTAGATAGAGGCACTGGGGGGAATACAGGAAAGTATTTATTTAGGAAGAAAACGAGGTAATTGAGGGGCAGTTGGTTCATTTAGGGGTGGGGGTGGGAAGGCGAAGACGTTGCTAATCGGAGTCAGCCAACGATCCCTCCCAGAAGTGTCTCGCAAAATGAAACAACCACAAGACAATTAGCACCTTCATAAATAGAATGAAAAAATTTAGAAGGGAGCTAAAGGGTCTGGAGAATTAATTATTGGTAAATTACTGTCATATGGGCGAAAAATATTCCCTGGAAAGGGGGGGGGAATTTGGAGAAGGAACGAGGGAGAAAGGGGGGGGTTATCAAAGATAGGGGGATCTATAGGAGATCGATCTTAGGAAGTGGGAAAGCGGAAACAGGGGGGGAAGTTGGACTTTAGAAGACTTATGGTCAAGCGCAATCAGGGGGGCCCTGCGGTGCGGAAGGAGGGATCAGCAATCATCGAAAAGGGAGCCGGGGGATTCGAGTTATCAGTTCCCAACATACAGAGAACAATCGTGTCGTAAAAGCTCAATTACGATAAAAAAAGCTTAGGGAGCCACTCGATCCCAAACTCGTCGCAGTCATCCGATTAAGAAATATCGAGAAGAGGTTTTTTCGGAGACTGTAGCGGGATTGATAAGACCTAGGGGGGTGAGAAGACACACGGAAAGCAAACAAACATATTCGACAGAATCGAGCGAAAGGAAAAAAATCAGTGGAACCATCCGCAGAAAAGATTTCAGAAGATTCCGTTGAAAAATAAAAATCGTTGGGGCTCGGGAAAAAAATGAAAAGCCACACTGTCCAGGCGGCAATCAATTGATGCGAAAGGGAACCGGGTTAAGTAAGGGGGGGAGTATCGGGGGAATCAAAACTCTAACGAAGCCAATGGCATTCTTGTAAAAAGTAGAGGTCGTGTGACGGAACACGAGTTGATGCAAGAGGTTCCTCGGGCTATCAGGGGATGGGGGGTAGCGCAAAGGTGCTAGAGGAGGGGACCTGGAAAAAACGTATTTTCTCTAGAAGTTTCGGAGCTCCACACGACGAGAGAAAGGAGAAGGAACTGGGGAAGGGATTGTCAAGGTGAGGCGAAGGTGGGTCGGAAGAGAAAGCAGCGGCATGGAACAAATTTTCGGAAGTCAAGGGAGTTTGAAACTAGAAAAGCCTGGAAAAAAAGAAAAAAGGATCCAGGCGGAAACTGCAGCTCGGGGGTACCTTGCCGGAGGGGGTATGTCCAACGGTAAGGACTTATCAGGGACGAAAATACGAGGCGAGGGATGGGTGCCAGAAACTTAGCGAGCAATCACATGGGGGTTGGTGACTAGGAGGACCTGCAGTAAAGAGGAAAGGCCGAAGGAAGGGGCTAAATGGGAACGAGGGAAAGATTATTCTACTTCAGACTAAGGGGTACTCCTGGAGTCCAAGGAGCAAAAAAGTCGGAACGCTTAAAGGTCTTAGGTCTAGCGCCCAGGGCACGGCAACTCAAAAAGAGAGGAAAAACCTCAGTAAAACTTCTTACAAGAAAAAGAGAGTGACCCGCAAAAATCCCCCTAGAACCCTTCTCCTTGCGAGTGGCACGAAAAGGTACGCGGTGCTCGCTCAAGGAATCCCGCCCTCGGCGAGAGGCGTCATGACTGGCTCATAGGAGAAGATCAAGGAACGGTGAGACCATGACAACGGAGATTCAGTTAATCACAGGGTGAGAGGGGTCATACCAGACTAATTAGCAGATTATTGAAATAACATACAAAGGCAGGGAGGATTAGGTCGCGCCAGAGAGCCGAATTCGCCCCCATCAAATCCGTTCAAAGCCTCGAAAGGTTCGGTGGATAGACGAGGAAAAATGTTCGCTACATTTCAAAGAGATTCCTGGTTCAAGAGAGAAAAAAGTATAGTGAAATTTCAGTAATCAAAATCTTTGAGAAGGACTAGAAAGATTTCCGTGCGCTGGGTATTCATTCGCTCCTAAAAAAATAAAACCAAGTTTCAAAAGGGAGAAGGTCCGGGAATTCCTAAAAGGGGAAGAAATTCTCCTCCTCTGGACGATCATCGCATCGATCTCAAGGTCTCGAACATAGGGAAGGGGAGTTTCAAGAGCTCAGTGAATCGAGGGCAGAAAACTTCGCGAGAAAGGAGGGAGTTTGAAAAAGACACGAGGAGGAGGCAGCCATAGGCGGAAAGCTCAAGGGGTACTTGCTTTGGAATTTTAAAGACGAAGAGGAGAAAAAGACAGGCTTTGAAGGAAAAAAAGAATTGAAGGTCGGCCGAATCCGGCTAGAAAAGAAGGGTTTAACTGATGAAAAGAAATTGGGAAATCGAGTCTCTGCACTGCAATAGAATTTTCGGGCTTAACGGCGCTTCAAGCTGGTTAGAGAAAGAACATACAGATCTAAATAGGATGCATGGCGACTAAAATGAAAGGATAACTTAAGGCTCTCAAAAGGAAAAGCGAATAGAAAAAGGGACCTAAATAATGTGCAAAACAGCCCGTTTCTGGGAAAAAAAAAGGCGCGGGAAATCCCAAGAGATGGAGCCCCCGGAGAACCCCATCTCAAAAAAAAAAAGGTCGGGCGCATACCGTTTAAAAGTTGGAGGAAGAGAAAAAATCTGAAGAATCATCAATAAATTGAAATCAAAAGAATAAGATTTAAACCAGAAAGATCACTATGTAAACTCTGCAGGAAAAACACAGGTCGAAAAGATTTCATGTCCATCGAGATCTCAAAATAGGAACGGCGAAGAACTGGGAACATAAGGACTACGTGAAGAGGGGGGGGGGAGGGATACTAGGATGAAACTATCTTTTCTGTCTTTGAGCAAAGCAGGGGGCCGATGACCTCGTGAAGGTCAAATAAAGTTGCAAGAGCTGAGTCCGTGAGGGTCGAACCTTGTATGAATCGCAATCGGGCTCGGCATCCTGGGAGAAAAGAGACGAAAGAAAAACACGCCGAACATATTGACATTCGGAAGAAAGAACAAAACACTAAAGTGGAACGTTAACAAGCAAGATGCAACACCACACCTTAAGGGTTTCTAGAGGTGAAGTTGGTAGAGTCCCCTCGACCGAAGAATCGCATCGCGAAGGGTACGGAAAGGGACAAAAGGGTTCCCTTCCGGGAAAAAGGAAGCTAATCAGAAGAGGGGACTATGACAACAAAGTAACTCCAAAGGGGGGGACCTAGAAAAGAAAGTCCGAGAAGCCCAAGTCCTTCCAAAATCAGTGCAATAAGAAAAAGCCAATAGTCATTATGTATTAACTATTAAACAAAAAAGTAGGAGTAGTGGATTGAGGAGAGGGTTCGGCTGTTCATTGGGAAGAAGTAATTTTGGGAGGTTTGCCGAGGGGGGGGCTCAAAAATTAGGAAAGGTGCACACTCAAAACTTCTATCACGGGGTAAGAACTGACAACCACCCAGGGATGTCAATAACAAAAAAAAGAACCACTAACATCATTATTTAAGAGGGGAAAACTCTTGGATGAGAAGATTGCTATAGTCAGGAGGGGGTAATTGACAGGAGGTTCAAGGGGAAGAACAAGAGGAGGCTCGCTAGAGAATTTGGACGCGATGCCAGCGGTTCACGAAGTACAAGTTAAGAGTCAGGAGCTACATCGAACATATACGTCAAAACTTCAGGGTCCGTAAAGCGGAGAAAGTGACTCATTAGGGTTCGGTGGAGGAAGAAAAGGGGGAAGAGTTCTTAATTTATGAAAGAGGAAAGGGGCCATCGGACACATCGTCCTATAGACCCAAAAAAAAAAAAACAACCCCAAAAACACCAAAAAAAAACAAAAAACCCACGGGTGCCAGTTCGAGGAGACGGGACCTAAAGAGAAAAAGACCCTTATGGAAAAAAAGGGGACATCTTCAAGGAGGGAAACGACATAAAAGAGAGTAAAAGAAATATAAAAAGAAAGAATGGACTGAGAGTGGGGGAGGCTCTCTAAATTTAGGGCGACTGGGAGATCTTCGCGCGAATCCAAGGACCTTTTGGGGGAACCACAGCGAGACATGGGAAAAAAGGAAGTTTCTAGAACTCCGGTAGAAAAAAGGGAATCTCGGCCCGCGGGTTAGGAAGTTCTGGATAAGAAAACGGTAGATCTGAGATGAACCTGGGAAAATCACACCACGGGGGGAAAACCTGAATGCCGAGTGATGGGCGGCAAAAAAAAAGGTCTCACAATGGAGGCGACTTAGTCGCCAGCTAAATTGGGACATCGAACCGGGGGGTGAAAAGGATAAACTTCGAGATAAGTGGTTCACTAGACCAAGCAGGAAGGGGAGAGCGGTTTCCTAGAGAGGGAAAATTCGGTTGGGTAACAAAGTAACAAGGTTCTATGGATCTCTATTTCATCTGGATGGAATAAAACATCTAAAAAAAGCTTTTCTTCTCAGGATGAAAAAAACACTACCCGTTTACCGTAAGAGGGTCAAAGGTCTAGGGGGACCCGAGGAAAAGAATCTCAAGGGCTCTCTGTGGGAATGAACAAAAATGGCGGGGGAGCTAGTCGTGGGATTCACAATTGGCGGAAGCTCGAAGTCCAACGAGAGCACCCAAAGACTGAGCGGGCTTCACAAAAAAGCGAGGAGAAGACGGCTCTCTCAAGAGAATAAATTTGTTGGCAACTCTGACAGGAGTGAAACAATTACAACGTCGGAACGGGGTTCCAAGTCTATAAAGAGAAAGAAAAAAATCTCTATCGGGGGCTATTGATCTAGACCTAAAAATTTTTTCCTCAGAGGTTCTGATGGGGGAAATGAGATGCTCGGAAGCTAAAGAGATGGGGTTCTATCGAGGGCTTCACAGAAATTCTCTGATAAAAAGATTTTTCATGAACTCTCTAAATAGCTTACCCAAAAGAATAAAAAGAAATTGTCTTAAAAGAAGGCTTGAACGTCACCATATGGAGCTACCTGGAGAGGAACCATCACTTGAGGGTCGCCTCGAGCAGACTTTGCGGAAAAAATCAGGGGCGAAGAAAATTGACGCACGGAAGAAGAGACCACCAATCACAGGGGGGGGGAATGAGATAGGATGCAGCAGGTTTTAATTTTCTACTGGGTGGAGATGCCATTGGGAAAGGACGGTTGTAATAGAGGGGAAACCTATTCTACGTACAGGGAAGGGGGGGGTCAATACAGATCGATTCAGAAGCTGTTGGGGTCCTTGAAAAAGAGGGTGAGTCAAACGGAGCCCCCATTTTGACACGTGACTTGAAATTAGGAAGGGCCGAGCACTAACCCTTCAGGAAGATCCCATCTAAAGGCTTGGCTTTAGAGACCCTAGAGAGACCTTCGAGACAAGGTGCCTAATCCAAAGAAAAAAAACAACATAAGGAATCGCCACCCCAAGGGGCTGGCGCAAAGAGAGTTTAGGATAAAATATCAAGGGAAGTTAGCCGAAGCGAGTCGAAGGAGGAGTGCCTGGGGGAGCTTTCTTTGGGGGCGACCTTGAGTACTGGGTAAACAAGGTCGTCGACAAAAGTCCTACGAATTAAGTAAATGGGAGGTATGTCCGAAAAAAAATCCGGAAAAGAACGGAACTTTGACATCCACCGGGAGAGCCATTCGGAATTCGGAAAATCGAAATCCTGGGGAAAATGGGGGAATCAGAAAATGGAGGAGGAAAAGGAGTTTCAAGAATCATAAAAGAGCGAATCAAAGAAACTCGAAAAAAGGTTACCAGGAATTGTGAACTCGCGGGGAAGAAAAGGAGCAATCTTTGGAAAGAAACATAAAAAGAAGATAGCAAGAAAGGCCGAAGAAAAAAAAGGAAAGAAGATTCTATACGCAAAGGATTTTGGACAAAAACCTGATGAACATCGACGATCCTCTATACCGAGAAAGAAAAGGGGAACAGACAGCCGAGGAATAGAGGGGACAGTTCGGTCAAGGTCGTTGCTGCGAGACAGGACGCGGTGAAAGGGATGAGGGGTCAAAAGGAGAGATTAAGGAACGCTCAGAAGGCGCTCCCTATGGTCTCGCGAAAAGGTCTTTAGGAGGAAAGGTACATCTCAGAGAGTCGAGGAAGACATGGTCCGGAAGGGGCTTTATGGAAAAAGTTTTCTAATGCGTTAGGAGATTTTTGCGGTTTCTTGTGGACCTCAGAAGAGAAGGAGGAGGAAGTATATTTATAATCATGTGTAAACCAGGAGGAGAAAAGAAACTATAAAAAACTATGGGATGGTGTCAGAAAACCTGAAACGAAGTGTCACGGACCAAAACAAGGGACAGGTTTCTGAACGTGGACGAAAATTTGCGGGGACAAATCTCCACGAGAGGGGGAGGCGCGAGCGGAAACTGGGCAATCACGGAAGGGAAAAAGGGGGGAAAGGGCCTCGTTCTGAAACGCAATTCCACTTTTCCGGGGTGAAGACGACATCATAATGACAAAAAGCCCCTCAAGTATCTGCAATACAAAACCATAGGTCATTATTATAGGGAAAAACACCACGGAGAAACTGGTAAGATAAGGGATTAAAGGGAGTTTCCGGGGGCAAAGAAAGGTTAAAAAAGGCATCTCTCTCAAACAAAAAAGACGATAGGATGCACCCCTCCAGCGGAGGTACAAGAGTAGAAACTGGAAACACAAGGAAAGATCAACTGGAAAAAATACCTCATAATTCGACCGAGGTTGCCGGGGGAGAACGCTAGTATACTCTGTATCGGGAGGGTTTACTGAGGGAAATTCAAACAGAAGTATGAGAGAACAACAATCCGCTTTCAAAGAGGAGAAGGGTGACGATCTTGAATCAAAAAAAGGGTCAATTCTTCGCGCGAGGGAAGAAAGAGGGGGTCTAATTCCCGCCGGGGGCTTTGGGGGACACTTTCGTTCAGAAAAAGAGGGGTTCAAAATATCAGAAGTCCGGGAAGGATAAAATCTGGGGGGAAAGAGGGTCTCATGAAAGAGAAGGGGGCCCTCCAGCGAGGATGTCTAAGGAAAAATTTTGCCACAGGGAGATTCAAGGGAAACGGGGGCTCAGCAACCTTATGTGTGAAAAAGGCTCCTCTTCAAGAGAAAAGGGTAGTCAAGAAGAGAGTTTACGAAGGGGAGAAAAAAAAGAGGAGACTTTAGGGGCGCGATTATCGGTTCCGCGGAAAAATCAAAATGAACATTACACTCAGGAGAGGCGGAGAGGGGGAAAATCACCGTTAGGGTGGAGAAAGATAAGCTGCCAGCCACTCGGATGCAAGAGAGGAAGAGAGTTTATGAAAGGGAGGAGGATATGATAGTGATCCTCTCTCCCCACGGGGTGGCAATCTGGACCGTGCAAATCCTGTGAGCGAAAAGCTTGGGGGGAAATTTTAACCGTAGAGAAGGAATACTCCAAGCCGAAAAGAAGAGGTCGAGGTTTTAAATTCGTCCGGGAAGAAAAGTTCCCTGGGATTTCGTATTATGGAAGGGCCTGGTGCAGCCCTCGGGGTGTCGAAAAAAACGAAAGAGAGAAGTCGAATCGCAGTTCGATAAAGCCCTACCCGGGAGTCAAAGGGCGCGACGATGGTGAAGAGATTCAATTCGCAAGCACATAAAAAAAGGGGAGGCTTTACCGAGAAGTTCTCTGCCGAAGGAAGGCAACCTAGGAGATCTCTAAGAGGGAAGAGCCCCAAATCAAAGCAGAAAAGGCTCTCGGCTAAATAAATTTAAATAAGCTAAGATGGAGGTCTGGGAAGCTCTAAGAAAGAAGGGTTTGGGTGGGAAATTAAGATCTCTGGGGGGGCTCTCTAGAGGATGCAAATCTAGCAGGGGGGCGGAGTCTAAGGAATGAAGGACTGCGGCTAAAGGATGGAGGGGAAAGCCGGCGCTTCATTCCCGTTTTTTGAAAAGGCCGGGAGAGAAAGAAAAGAAGAGGATAAGCTGAATCTGAATAAGGGGTCACCGAAGGTAATCGCGGGACAAACATCACTGAGGAAAGGGGCGCTCCCCCTCGACTGAGGCTCAGCACCTTGCAATCCAAGCTCAAAAAACGGAGAGGGGGAAATGAAAACAGGGGAGGAGGCCGTTAAAACGAAGTTGCGAGGGGTTTGGACGAGAAAACAAAAATCATAGCCAAGGGGAACTCTGGAGGAGGGGAAATCAGATTAAGCGGAAAGGGAGGGAGTCTGGAGTCAAAAGGAACCCCAAACTTGGGCACAAAAAAGTCTGAGAGAAAGGACCCGTCTAGGGGAACAGCCGGGATCAAAGGAGATAATGAGGTCTAAAAAAGGAGAGATCCTTCAGAGAAAAAAGGTCTCGGAAAAACACCAAAAGGGGAAAAAAAAGGGAGAAAAGGATAGAGAAACCATCGGCTGACCGGGCGCGGAATCTGTAGCTGGTGTCACGAAAAGAAGGAGAGGTTGAGAGAAAAAGAGGCAGGTTTGGATGTTGAGGGGGGAGTCTCTCAGGGACGGAAGGAAAAAGCCTTGAGATAACGTGGAGGGGAGCGAGAAACTGGGGAAGGAAGGTCCAAGGAAAATTAATAAAGGGAGGGGCTATTATGGGACCAGGTCTCACAGGGGGGAAAAGCACGGGGAACGGGAAGTTCGCATGGGTTTTATATCAAGAAGTGTGTTCGTGCAAAAGAGAAACGAAGAAGGGGAAAAGGAAATTTCAGGGATGACTAATATTATGCCTAAAATCTTTGCAAAGGGAAGGGGAACAATAGGTGAACAGTTCGAAATCCTCCAGATTCTGGAAAAAAGAAAGAGGTCTGAAGAAAAAGGGAAATCAAGGGAAAAAGGGGGGGGAAGACCGATTCTGAGGGAAAAAAGGAAAAGGTCTCCGACGTGATCATCATCAGGAAGGGGGAAGATCCTACTGTTGCTCCTAAGCCAGAGTAAGGAAAGTGAGAAAAGGTCCAAAGGAAATTGTAGAAAATCAGGGTTTTCCCAAGGGGAGATCTAATCATGAGAAAGGAAAAGAATCCATAGCGCAAGAAAAAAAAAAAAGCGAATCCAAGAAACCGTTGGAAGGAGATCTTGAGAGGACAACAAAGTTTCAGGGAGGAAGGAAACGGGGAAGAGTCCAGAAAGAAGGGAATTTTTCTGGTCTAAAGGCTTTCAACGGGTGTCAACCGACGGGTCGAGAAAAAAAAAAGACGTCGGGAGGCCTAGGGTCTACGAATGAAAGGGAAAGGGAATCTAGGAAAAAAAAATCTAGACACTCAACAAAAAGACACAAAGGGGCAGGAAAGGACTCCTACGGGGGACCCTGTTAAAAAAAGACGCTGGGAGGAATATCGAGTCAAAACAGTTCCCGAAGTCTTCAGGATATGCTTTCTTAAACTCTTGAACCTCAATGGTAAGGGAACATGAAGAGAGCGAAAGGGACAATCAAAGTCCCGAGGGACTACGAAAAAAAAAAGGGGGGAGGGAGTGGAGGGATTAAACTGATTATTTGATTTAGTTTGAGTAGGGTTATGACAGTTGGCAGGGTTGTTTCACAGGGCTGACGCGCTTCAGAGGGGGGGAGAAGCTCACGAAAAGGATGAAAAAGGCAAAAATCAGACGATATCAGAAAAATGAAAAAAGAAGGAAAGTAGAAGATCACACTAAGTTTACTCGGGTGGGACATAATGAACGAGGGGGGATTATTGCGGGCTCAGGATTCGGGTTGGGAAGTGGTGGTCATTCGTGAGAATAACAAGAAAGAGGAAAGAAGAGGGTACCAATGCCACGGTTACAAGGAAAAGCCGAGGACCAAGTCGCTCGGGGATCGTTTGAAGGGAGAAAGAGACAGGGGTTCGAAAAGGGGGTTCCGGAAGGGAGTAAAAGCCCTGAGACGTAACTACTTCCAATATTTGAGAAGGGGGCGCTTGGCTAAAAAATAGGAGAGAAGGGGGCCATCGGCTCGCATAAAGAATTATATTCGATAAGGGAAAAAATAGGGAGGACCGTAAAGAGAAAAGTAAGCGCGAAAAACGGAATCACGATCAGGAGGGGGCACTAGATAGAAAAGGTCATCGAAGAATATAGAGAAACGAGGAGAGATTCGAGCGCTCAGAGGAACTAGAATTCACTCATTGGGCACCACCGGGGAGAGAGTTCTTAAAAAGAGTGGGTCTAAAAGCGACGGTCGCCCAAGGAAAAGATGGGAGGGGGGTGAGGGGGGGGGGGGGGGGTGGGGGGGGGGTTTTGGGGGGGGGTTTTTGGGGGGGGATTGAAAATCTTCCTGGATCGGATGATGATCCAAACCACACGACGGCGGAAGAGGGTGGGGGGGGGGTTTGGAGCACCAAAAAAAAAAAGCTAGTCCCCTCTTTTCAGCACCACGGGGGTTTCGAGGGGATCTACTGTGTTTCTGGGGTGCTGGATAGGCAGGAAGGGTTATTTGGAAGCCTTGCGATCGAAAAAGGGGAATGCCGAAAAAAAAAAAGGGATTGAGAGCCGGGACAGATGGTTGGCTCCATAAAGGACGGATAGGCTACACCACCGAGGGAAAGGGGAGACGCTTAAGCCAGGAACAAAAAAGGGTTGATGGGAAGTGTATCGGTGCCGAGGAAAAAGGGTAATGGAGGACAGAATTGTGGAAACCGCTCCTAAGAGCTTCGCCGAAGGAAGCGGAAAAAAGCGCTAAGGACGGAATGATAAACAAAGAGGAAAAAAAGCGGGACCATTCAATCAGGCTAAAGGAAAAGAGCATATCGTCAAAAATTTGAAAGGAAAAATAAGGAAGCGCTCGGCCGGCGGGGGAGGAGAGAGAAGCGAGGGAATTTTGGGCTATGGATTAGGTCATTCCAGAGGAGGGAAAGGGTATCGAGGCCGATGCTCGAGTTTCCGCAGATTGAGGAGAAAAGTCAGGCAAGTCTGAGGGAAAGGGGGCTCGTCTCAGAAAAAGTTCTTGGAAAAATGAGTAAGGAATACTCAGCCTAGAAGGAGAACGAGGGGATTCTGATATCCCGGAGGAAAAAAGGCCGGAGGGGGGGGATCGCTAGTCCACCAAAAGAGGTACGTAAAAAGAACGGGGCGCAAGAACATCGGAAGTCTCAAAAAAGCGTGCTAAAGAGGGGGGGGGGGGGGGACCTGAGAGAGGGTTTTTCAATGTTTTCAGGTCTTAAGATGAGGCGCGCAACTGGAGGGCGAAAAAAAAAGTTACGGGTTTTAAAGGTGCGAGAACTAGAAAAAGCTTTCCAACTTGCGACACAACTTTTCCTTGGACCGGGGAGAAGGAAGGAGTTCTACGAGACCCATTTGAAAAAAACGCTTGGCAGTGGGGGGGGACCATGTCCCTTCGGTCCATATTAATCAAGAGACTGGAAAGGGAACCTATTCAAGAGGAGAAGTCGCAGAAAAGGGATAAACGCGCGAAACCAAAGACTCGGAAAGAAAACATCTGCTGACCGCAGGAATGTCGGGGGTTTAAAAAAAAGAAGATCATCACCGGGCGATATGCTCGCAATTTATGAAAGCGGAGTCTTTGGACGTACTGAAGAAAAAGACTTGTTACGAAAAAAACCCTGCAGCAAGGTGCCGAAAGAAGGGGTTTGAGAGTAAGACTATAAACTATTATGGAATCTGTATCGAATCCTTTGAAATCAAAAAGGGAAAACTGTGACTTCAAGGGGGAGCAGAGAAAGTGGGGGGTCGAAATGGGAGGATATCAGTTGGAAAAGCTATCGAAGCAGGAACTAAAAGGGGAGATCTGGCGCGGAAGGGGAAGGGGAAATCAAACGTTCTCAAAAATCTCCAGATACTGCTAGGAAAACCTTTATCATAGAGGAAACAAGAATAGAAGCCTTCAGACGTTCTAAGGGGGGACTTGCAGAGAGGGGAGAAAAAACGTTTTAGACTCTCCAGGAAAGAAGGACACCGCAAAATTAAGAAAGGATTTTCGGTGTGACTCCGGATCCGGTGATTTTAAGAGAAGTTTTTGGGAGCATGGAAAAATATTATTCCATCCTCTAAAACGATCTAAGCCTCTCCCTGGGGGAAAGCTCTAACCAAAGCGGGGATCTGGAAAAGAAGAGGCCTCGCGGGACCATCGGCTCTTCTGGTTCCTGATCTTGAGGAAGACTTTGGGAAGTGAAAGGTCGTTCGAAAGAAAACTGTTGGAAAACCCTGCTGACGGAGAGGGAAATAAAGGAGAGTTGTAGGGTCGAACATCCTAGGAAGACCTCAATTTCAGCGAAAAAGAATCAGGTTCCTTGAAGACCTCTAAAGACAGAGGAGAACATGACCCGAGGGAACCGCCTGACGAATACGTTTGAAAAGGGCCCGGAGAGTGGTCAGGGGAAGAAGGAGGGAATAAAAAAGCGGAAAAAAGGAAAAAAAAGAGGCTTAAGAAGAGGGCCTCTTTCTCACACAGTAACTTGTCCAAAGGAAATTGAAAATAATGCAGGAGGAGCAAGACTGAATTTATGTAACGAGAATGCTACTAATTCGATTACAATAAAAACTGAGTATTTATGGAGGGGGGAGTTCTCATGGTTTCGGGTGGGACATGAAGTGAGGAAGAGTTGAAGAGGCAAGAGATCTCAAAAAAAATAGACTCAAACCCTCTTCGAAGGAAGGAATTAACGGAAGACAAAAAAACCCTCTCCCCTCAAGAAAACACTATCCATTTTACGCGGTGGAAGCGAACGGGAAAAAAGGGGAAATAGTATGAAAGAAAAACAGGATTTTAAGGAGGGCGCCTCCAAAGAGGGGACACAGGAAACGTCTGTAAGACACGAAAGGGATCTTTGAGCACCCTGGAAAAAATGGAGGGAGGGAAAAGAAAAAGAAGTCCTTGAAGTCCCGTCACAGGGTGGGCTTCAAACCTGAACAATGCCCGCCGGAAGGGGGTCCAGACTTCGGAGAAAAAAAAACAAAAAAAAAAAAAAAAAAAAAAAAAACAAAAAAACTGTCGGGACGTTCATCGTAAACCTTGAATCACTAAGATCTGAGGAAAAGGGGAAGCGAAAAAGGAAAATCGTTTGCCGGGAATTGTGGGGGAACCCTACCGGGGGGATAGCATCGGCAATGATTCAAATAATCTACAAACATATTTGTAAAACTATGGGACATGAAAGATCATGGGAAGTCTCTCGCGGGGGAGACTTGCTCAGAAAAAAACACCACCGCGGAAAAGAATCCATTATTTTGTCAAAGAGCCAACTGAAAAAAAGGAAATCGGGAAGGGGGAGATGGCGGATACATCAAATAAAAATCTCCTAGAGGCGCATTCCACAAAAAAAAAAAAAAACTGATCACCTGTAATGCGCCAAGAGCAGCAAAATGGTTGGCTGAGAAGGCTTGGAGAAAGGATTGCAAAGATAGGTTATTAAAAGGCGCATTTGAGGGTGACTTCGGCCCCAAATTTCCTCCGGTAGAAGGGGGGGGTGCAGGAGGAGGCAAAGGAAAGTCCTTTCAGCAAGGGGGGGGGGGGGGGGGGCGCGGGGTTGGGGGGGGGGGGGGTGGGGGAAGGGGGGGGGGGGGGGCCGAAGGCCAGGGGGGGGGGGTGGGGCGGGGTGGGGCGGCCTCGTGCCGACGGTTGTGGCAGGTGCGGCGCGAGGGGGGGGGTGGAGCTGGGATGGGGGGGGGGGGGGGGGGATATTGGACCGAAGATCTGGTGAGGAAAGAAAAAAAACTCGGTCTATGGATACTACCACGGGTGGGGTCGAGGGAGAGGGGAACGAGCTGCAAGAGAAATCGTTGTCATGTAAAGGAAAGGCAAAGCCTAAAACCAGAACTTTAGCAAGGCAGAGAAGGAAATTTAGCGTAAAAAAAAGTCCACAATCCATACGTCTGACTAACTCGCATCGGGAAGAAAGGGCAAGAGCTCAAGGGAGGGGAAGTACGAGGTCAGTTATCTCAGTTCATCCAGGGAAGGGGGCGGAGTCCGTCTATTAAGAATAAGAGGGGGGGTCATCTATGTATGCAAAGATTCAATAGGGATCTATGTATTCACTGGTCTCGCTGGGAAAGGGGGCATATCCGACTTTAACTAGGGGAGGAAAACCTAAGAAGGAATTGAAAGAGGGGGAAAAGGGGTCTACGGAAGGGAAGACGATGAGAAATCTTAGAATTGACCATAGTCAAAAAACCTCTCCTGAAGGGGATCCTGGTAACAGACCAGGAGTCCAGAAATAAAGTAGTCTCGGAACCACCTAAAAAGGCCTTCAAGGACGGTTTTTTACAAAGTGGTTTTGGGGTTAAGGACGGAAAAATTGCCCGGAAGGATTGATCGAGGCTACCTAGGGAGAGATCCTTTAGAGGAAAAAAAAGTTAGGGTATGAGGTCGTAAGAGAAGAGTTCTTTGCCGGCTCTTCGTGGTAGTCATTCCAACGGAAGGGGGACCAGAAAAAGAGGGAGGGAGATCTTGAAAGAAAGGAGGGATGGTCCATCTGAGAAAGTCGCAAACCGAGAGAAATCTGCGGACGACCCTTTATCGAGGTTCGATAATATAAGAGGAAAAAAAAACAGAGGAGGAAGGAGAGAGAGTCACCCCAGGGGAAGCGTCTCGAGTAGGGGGGGAAAAGAAAAAAAAAGCTCATAAAGGGCTCGAAGTGTAGGGGGAAGAGCTCTTGGAAGGCTTTGATTGGGGAGAGGGGGGTAGAAGAGGAACAGGTCTTGAACCTTTCTAGGGTTGTTTGGAGAGCGAATTAAAAACTGCGATTATTGGCCCTCGGCAGAGTCTAGAGAATGTGAAAGTTTATCAAAAAGGACTTTCTCAAGAAGGAGAAGCGGGGGAGA
>Ga0179593_1412168_pt1 | contig 33748 bp, 25 predicted proteins | sample CZODoug2_1_08_16_FD_185931 | JGI IMG/M metagenome (GOLD analysis project Ga0179593, IMG submission 185931) | Vadose zone soil fungal communities from Angelo Coast Range Reserve, California, USA - CZODoug2_1_08_16fungal (PacBio error correction) | ecosystem: Environmental > Terrestrial > Soil >...
TAACTTTAAGGAAATTTTTCCCGTTGGATCAACGAGGAAAAACCACCGCCCGTTGTAAAACTCAAACCCTTCCAACCTGACTACCATGAAAAAAAAACGTCCCTACTTCGGAATCCAAAAAGGGATGGAAAAGTCAGACTAGAACCCGCCTCCGAAAATTATTAAAGGGTGTCCAAGCAAACCCCCGTATACACTCAACCTCAAAAAACTACCTAAGCGGCACCAAAAGGAAACAATTGCCGGCATATCCAGTCCTCGGAGAGAAGTTCTCTAGATCTTCAGCCTAAGGCCACCCTCCTTGCAGAAAATTCCTCCCACTAGTCTTTAGGGAAAATTGGTATTTAAAAAACGTGACTAGTTAAAGTTTCTCAGAGTTGGAGTTACTTTTAAAAGCCAACTGAAGGGCTCTGAAAACGGGCTTGACATTCAAGTTAATCGTGGTTTCAGGAAGCTTCTGATCCCTGGTCGAACACTACCACTCCTATTTACATCAAGAAAGGAGATTGTTTGCAGGGGTGGGGCTAAGAAAGCGGACATTCCTAGCCAATGCTCTTAGAAGTGGTCGAAGGGGGAACTTTGTATCCCCTGCCTGAAGGAAATTCCATTAACAGCTAGTCTTCTCTGTTGTTCAAGGAAAAAACAAAGGGGTGTTCTTTGTTTGCTTTTCTCTATCTAACCAGCTCTTCTCCTAACTTTCCAGTCTTCTCCATGGTAAGGAGAAAGAATCAACTCTAAAGGCTCGAAATTTTGGGGCCTCGACTACTCCACAACACGACCAGCGGTTCACGACCGGGGAAGAGTAGAGGGAACGGCGCGGTAGCGCACCGCGCTTGAGCAAAAGCTTCCGGTCAATCAAAAAAAGCTTTCGGCGTTTCAAAATAAAATGGGAAATAAAAACCAAGACACGCTGGGGAAGATTGCCTGCTCGCACTTGCGCACAGCAAAGGAAATGGGTCGAACAGAAGGAGAATCACGGCCGGAGTGCGTCCCGATCCTGATTAAAACTCAGGGGCCCCCTCTTAGACCGCAAACCTCTGAGGTCCTAGTGCAGAACGAGGTGCTTCCGCAAGAGTCTGTCGCTCCGGACCTTTGCAAAAGCCCGCAAAACCCGATTCCCTTAGCCAACTGGCCCCTTCTACATCCTGTCGCCCTGCACCGAGGGACGACCAGCTTCCGAATAGACGCCTTCGCTTGTTGGACGAGCCCGGATTCGAACCCTACCCGCCGCCAGGAACAAGCGGAATTTGCTTCCTGGTTGGTGCTTAACTTACCATGTGAGCCACCCCAAAACGCTTCAAAAAAAGAAAAAAATCAGCTGCGTGAGCAGACCGAGGGGGGACTTCGTTCCCCGTGAAAAACCCGACGGAAAAAGCCTTTGTGCCAAAAAAAAAAAGGAGGCACGCCCCGACTGCCCCAGCCGGAGGTTCCCAAAAAATGGCATTTTGCCATTAGACGAAGACGACCTGAAAAGCCTCCCCTGGGTTGGGGGGGGAAAAAAAAAAAAACAAAAAAAAAAAACCCAAAACGCCACAAGAGAACATAGCCCAATGGACTAAGGCTTTGACGAAAATCTTAAATCCGAAACAGCTCCCGGGGGAAGGGGAACCCATCGCGCCCCCAAGCGGACGCCACGTTAACCTGTTGCCCTCTGGGGTTCACAATGAACCAGCCCTACCCTTCCAAACGGTGGTGAGACGCTCGTTCAGAATGGGAGGCCCCAGTGACACACGTGAAAGCCCTCGCCAACTAACAACTGTTCTTCGTCCAGAAATGGAAGAGAGATCTCAAGGGCACAAGGGTTTTTCCCCCCCGTCTAAACCCGAAACGGGAGTGTTGGGTGGAAAAAAAAAAAAAAAAAAAATTCCAGGGGCCCGGAAGAAGGCAGAAGCTGTCTGTTTCTCCAAAAAAACGCTGTCGTGGTGCTTTAACCGCTGGTAAGTCGGGTCAAAGCAAAGGTGTAAACAGCCACAATCCACCGGAGACAATTAAGGTCATGGTGTCTGATGACTTCCGTGTCTTCCCCCATTACATATCTTACTGGCGTCCCACTCCCTACAGGTGTCGAGAAACTCCCACCGAGGTCGAGTCGGGGTCCCCGACGGCCGAGTACCGGGGAAAAAAACTGCTGAGTTGGGGGGTTTTTGTGGTTGTGCCTTGGGGTTTTCCTAAACAGAGCCCTCGCGTTCTGTCCCAAAGACGGGTAACACTCCGAAAGTTAATTTTCAAGATCAGAGCATTATTTTTGCAAAAAGAGATACACTCTTTACAGACCAATCTTCCTATTGTCGAGCATGAGGGGTGAACCGAAAAAGATGGGGTCCAAGATAACTTCCAGATCCATTGGAGCATTTCACAGGTTTTCCCTTTATACAGCAGAGCAAAAACCAAGGGGGCATCCTCGTACGGGAACGCGCGTAGAGCGAACGGGGGAGAGTGATAATCGAAACAAGGGATTAACCAAAGCTCTGTAAAGAGGGGGGTGGGTTTGGGGGGGCCCCACCCTGGGGTTTGGTTGGTGGGACTTTGTTGTCCCCTAAGATAAAAAAAGGCGATCCCATAAAAAAAAAACAAGAAGGAAAGTAAGAAACGAATTAGTCCAGACCCCCTAAGCGCGAGCCTAGTTAAACTCAGTGTTTTGAAGGACGGGTAAAGAAACGCAGGTCGGCGAGGTAAACCGTATAAAGGTTACCACTTTTTTTCTTGCCAAAGAAGGTCTCTCTACCTTCTAAATCTTCCAAGGGATTCGGCCAAGAAGGGGGGGGGAACAGAAAGGTTACCATTTTCATAGACCAGCCGATACAGGAACTCTAGCGCTTTGGTGGGGAACAGCTGATACGATCTTCTGAACTTAAAGCGTCGAGTAGGGTGGAGAGTGCCACCAAAAAAAAACTCCGGTGATAATTTCAAGGGATTGCAACGTAGGTTTACCAAAGAAGGGGTACTACTAAATCGACAGGCGGGGAATAACAACTTCTAAGTCCACCCAGGGTCCCCATAAGTGGGTACTTACCCCCCTGTGTTGACCTCTGAGGGGTTTGGGGACAAAACCTGGCCACTTGCATTGGAAGGTGGGGAATTTTATGGTTCTTTTATTCAGGGACCGTAGAGGAGCAGAAAGGAAAAGAAAGCAGCTGAGGGGCCGGTCTTACAGAATCTTCGTTCACCATACCAGGGGGGGGGTCATCTGCGCATCAGGGAAAAACAACCGAGGGATCACTCTCAGAAACCGCCAGTTTCCAGTAACAGCAAGACGGGATTCGACATGGGGTCCCGCTCAACAGGAAAGCACCCCTCCGATGGGGGGGGGGGGGGGGGGGGGAAGTGGGGGGAGAGGAGTGTGGGAGAAGGAGGGAGAGTGGGGGGGGAGGGGGGGGGGATGTGGGGGGGGAGGGGAGGGAAGGAAAGGGGTCCGGTGTAAGGAGGGGGGGGTAGGTGTATCCAGGGGAGGGTGTGTGGGAGGGGGGGATGGGAGGGGGAAAGGGGGGGGGGAGGGAGGAAGAGAGGAAGAGGGGGGGGGGGGGGGGGGGCGGGTGGGGGGGTGGACCAGCTTTAAACTATTAAGCTCGCGGTTCGCTGTAGCAAACGAAGGGGGGGTGCAACGCAAGGCACCGAGGGGGGAATAGTGAAAGCGGAACGATTGGGAGATTTCGCAGGCTATGATGGGGAGGGACTTATACGCTAATTTTGTCTGGTGGGTCAAGTAGGGGGGGCTCATTGGGGTAGACTTGTGGAGTGTGGGGGAAAATGGGGGGTGCGCTCAAGTGACAACGTCCCATAAAAGAACGCCAGTCAGGGGTGGGTGGCACTAAGTGAATTGCGTGCTAAACAGCTGGGAGGGGGTGGACATCAAACTCTTGAAATCCCGGTCCGGGTGAAGAAGTGCAACTCTCAGTGAGATAAAGACAGGTTGGGGAAGATGGAGGGCCTGTCAACTTCCTTTTTGAATAGGACTGTTCGTCTTTACAAAGGGGAAAAAGGGCAACCGTGGGTCCTGGAAATCCGCTGGGCCCCTGAGGTGGAATGTCCGGTTAAAGAATCTGGGGCGATGAAGGCTTGTATGAAGGGGACTATCGAAAAATCAAGGACTGGGTAAGTTTAACGCGAAAAATTTCGCAAGAATTTGAACTTCTTTAAAATTTTTAGAAAAAAGGACTGTCGAAACGCGGGCCAGAGACCCGGCGGGGTCGAGGAATCAGGCGATTACGAGTGGGTCTGATATACCTAAGTTGCTGGAGACGCACCGCCGAAGAAGACGGCCCTGTGTTTCGGAACCCTCGATCCGAGTGTTCGAGCACGCTAAGCATACACAGAGCTTGGTTGGGACCGGAAAGGGGACTGGCGCACTGACTAAAGCGGCAAAAGAAATCCAAACGCCATCAGGGACCGCGAAGCGACGTCAACGCGTTAATCAACGAGACCACTTTCCCGATGGCCTCGACGCCGAACGGGAAAATTGCTTGGAGACAGGAAAAGGAGCATTCCCAAAGGCCGAAATTATGTTATGGTTTCCCGGCGTGTCACACAGGGGGGGGGTTGTGTATCTGTCAAGACGAAAGGACCAGGGGGAAGGGTTTGGGGGGACTTAGCGTACGAGCGGGAATACATCAAGATAGAGTGAACAAAGCAAGGGGTGGTTACTTCTTTCAAAACTCGAGGGAAGACCAGTAAAAGTTGAGATAGCACTAAAGACTAAAAGCCGTAACCTTCCGTCTACATCGAAAAAACCAAACACTCCATGTTTTTCATCGGGCAACACAGAAAAAAGGCGCAACCAAAAGTAGAAAAAGAGGGAGTTCTGTAATTTCGCGAGGCATTGATCAAGCGTTGATTGTTCAACCAAAGAGGCATAAGGGGGGAGAAAAAGGAACAATTCAGCCACGCCGGGTGCCAGGTTCGAACTTAATAAAGGTTCCGGAGGCAAGAAGAGACAAAGCTACGTACACGAAAAGAGTTAAAACCGTTAGGGGTGATCAAATCAACTTACCGAGGAGAAGAATACAAATTGCTCCGAGCGCATGAAAAATGTGTTAAAACAGAAGGGAAGAGGACGGTTCAAGGAGGGGGGGTGGATAAGAAGAGGGAAGAGGTGACTCGGCACATCGGGACCTGTCCCCGTGGTCTTGTCCCCTAGGAGGAAATCCAAAAAAACAATTGAAAAAAAGTTTAAGGCCGAGTAGTTACTTCTTTACATGGTCCAGGACAAAAAGGAAACGGTGGGGGAAATCGAAAAAAGGGGTTTAGCCAAAGAGGGGTGTAGAAAAGGGAAAACCTGGGAAAAAGTACAGCATCTCTCCAGAAACAACACAGAGATAGTTCCCACTTAAAAAAAGGGTTGAAGTTTCACAGAGGTCAACACCTTTCCGACAACTTTGAACCATTTGTCGCAAAACGCGCAATGCAAGGCAAGAAACTGAAGAGGCCCCCAGAATCCTCATTCTGGGGAACTCCGGCAGGGGGGCGGGGGCTACTACCAACCCGCCGCACGAAAAAGGCCCAAACTGCCAAAGAAATCGGTACTCGATTAAGGCCACCAAAAGGAAAGGCAACTACCAAAAGAGCGTCGCTACACCTGCACGTCAAGAAGTACGCCCCAGCATACTAAGTCCCCAGAGAGAAAAAAGGAAGGAAAGCTTGGGAGCACCCCTTCTTGGGGCTCAAGATACAACCAGTACTGCTTGGAAAGAAGGTTGAGAAGGAAGGGAGGACCAGGTAAGTTTTTTAGAAGACTTTCGGGCTACCTTTTCTCCCGGTGCAAAACGTTGTAGGGGGGGTCGAACTTAAGAAAGGCAGCGTAACCAGAGAAGGGGGGGACGGAGGGTGGGGAGTTAACCTCTGTCAAGCCGAAATTTCACGCCCGAGCCTAAGAACCGGAATACAAAAGCGCGCTTCAACGGGGAGCGCAATGTGGGGTGTTGAGGGTTCTTCCCGGGGACCAACCACAGGCCTCGGGTAAAAGAAAAGAAAAAAAAAAACAAGAAACACAAAAGTCCTCTTGGGGAATCGGAGAGGTTGCGGCCACGTGAAAAATATCGAATAAAAAATGGAGCTCCCAGGGAATAAAAGTCAAACGTCTAGGGGGAATAAAGACACTGTTGGTGTGCTGGGTCGAATCCCGCGGAAATTAGCGGAGACTGACCTCTCTGCAAAAGCAGAAAAGCTTCAAATAACCGGGGAGAAAAAGGCCACTTCCGAAAGGAAGAAACTACGCGGGAAGTAGTCGGAAGGGGAAGCTTGGAACGCAAAAAAGGTGCAGTCCGAAAATCTGTCTCCGGGGAGGCGCCTGAACTCGGTTTTCCCCACCAAGGCTAGGATATTAACTCCTAAAACGGGAAAAAGAACCTCCTTTCCTTCATAATCAGGATGGTACGGGAGAGACGGGAAACCTTGGAGCGGTAAACTCTCTATCCTGAAAACAAAAAGATGGTGGGAGTTTTCTCGCGTTGAGTTACCCAAGTTGATGATGCAAAAGAAAATGAATGTCGCTGTTCCCGTGTCAGGCCAATATTCCGAAAAGCCTGGGGAAAGGTAAATCAACCGGCTACTCGCCTTAATTTCCTCCGCCCAAACTCAGACTAAGATCAGATCCCCAGGCGACTCCCGACTGACCCAAAGACCCATTGGACAGACAATCTCAGGTCCCAGAAAGCAGGGCAATTTAGAAATTCTCAATAAACAGTCATTCAGAAAAAAGCGGATCAAGAACCCTAACATCTCAACTGGTACAGCGCCTTGTCCCAGGTGAAAACCCACGTCAGGAAGGTATGGGAGGATCATGTTTTTCAACAAGCACTACACAAAACACAGTCCGTCCAGAAAGAAGTCCCCCTCGCAATGATTTGAGCAAGAATACAGGAGGTAAAAACAATTCTTGAACATTGTTGCATGTCACCCTTTACAAAAAAGCCGAAGGGGAAGGGAAAAAGAAAACAGTCTAGGGCCTCCGAAAGAAAAGCGAAAAGAAGGCAATTAGTTTCAAAACCAACCCCGAAAATACGGTTGAAAACCGTGAGCGAACGACTTTCGCAAGCAACCAAATTGTTTCAACCCCAAAAAGAGAAAAGAATAAACAGGAGAACCTCCCACTGCCAAGAGAACGATCATATGGCCGTATCAAGATATCTTCCAGCCATAAAGAACATCCCAGAGAGCAAGAAAAGGTCAACGAATGGAAAACAAGGTCAAAACGCGGGCCGGGGGGAAACGAACAGCGCCAGGCCAGAAACTCCTTAAAGGAGAGAAGTTAGGTTAAGCAACCTTGGGGGAACCCTCCGAAGTCCCCTCATGGGGCTCCGCCTCTCAAGAACAAAGGTTGGGGAAAAAGAAATCAGGTTGGAGGGTTTTTCCCCCCCAAAACCCCCCCCCAAAACACAAATACACCCCCCAAAAAGGGGGTGGGGGGGGAAAAAAAAAAAGGAGGATCAGAAGAAACGCGGCCGGTTTGACCCCACGACAAAACTGAGAATGAAAAGGAAAAAATTATATATGTGCTGGTCCTGCCCGGCCTCCAGCTGGGGTCAAAGGTGAAGGTAATCAAGAGGGGGGACCTAAAAAAAAAAGAAAATTAGGTACAGCCCCGTTTGACCCCCCCCCCTAAAACTCCAATTCCGGACAAAAAGTTTCCCTGTATACAAACCCCCCGGCACAGGGGGACAATCCACCTGAAAATTCCGGTGGAGGAGCCAAAGGGGTTCAGGCCCTGGCAAAACAGTGGGTCAAACTCCAAACGCTTGGATGGGAATTTTCACAACCAGAGGGGACAAACTTCAAGTGGGAGCGACCTTTAAACAAGGGGGTTTTGAAAAGAGAAAACATCTCCCCCCCCCCAGACACACACCGCCTAAAATTTAGTTTGAGGGGGAAAAAGAAAACCAAAGACGTTAAAGTTCGAGCTCAGAACATACGGGGAAAACAAGCTAAAAGAAGACCGTAAAAAAAGAGAAGGGGAATCGGTTCGTGTCTCAGAAATTCAACGTTCAAAAGAATCTGGGTGCCAGAAAGGAAAGGCCTGTATAGACTGTACAGAGCCGGCAAGGTTATGAAATCTCAGGGCCAACCCAAGGGAGAGAAACCTGGGTCCGCGAAAAGTAATCGCGCAGGGGAGAGTAGAAAGCTTCGGGGGGAAACCCAATTTGGCGTTTGCAGCTCGACCGTATTTAGGGGGTGGTATGACGCTTCCTATCAAAAAAAAAAAAAAAGGGAGGGGAAGGCTTAAAAAAAACGAGAGATAGGACAGCAAGCGTACAGGGGAAGCTCTTAAAAGTTATTTTGATGAAACCGGCCGCTGAGGAAACGCGAAACGTGGTGGTAGGAGTCGGGGGGACTAAAGAAATAAAACACACTTTTGCAACTTTCCTGGAGGAGAAAATTTGCGACCCTTAAGTGGGCAAAAAACAGTAAATTGTTAGGGGGTTACCTAACGTTCAAAGTGAGAGACACGAAAGAAGAAAGGGGGAAATAGTACGAGGGGTACGATTTTGGTTACCGCCCGCGACGATAATAAGTAAAATTAATAGTACTGCTCATGGGGTGTATGTATACCGTCATCTGGGGGAGAGTTTGGATAGGGAAAAAAATAGCTAAAAAAGGACTCCTTTGCCGCCCGCGGGGAAAACAAGAAAAAAGAAAAAGCGGGGGGGGTAAGGTGGGCCAAAGTCTCCTTGCCCCAACGGGACGGTTAGGAAGTCAATCATTCCTTGTATAAACAAGACCTGCTAGAAAAGGGTGAGGGGGGGGGTGTGAAGGAACTCCTTGTACAGGAGATCGGCCTTCAGCGTCGCAGAGGGCACCGACAGCCAGGAAACAGACACCCCGATAGGCGCTTTCCTTTAAAAGTATCAACCTCTTAGGGGGGGGCAAAAGGGAAAACCAAAAGGGAATCTTGAGAGAACATTCCAAGGAAAAGAATTCACCTTGGAGGCGTCGTGGAAGCACGACGGGAAGGTAGCCAACCGCCCTCAAAATGGACGGTGTCAACGGAATCTGCGTCTTTCGGGGATTAAAACTGGGGGTGACCAAAGCAGACGGCAAAGGCTGGTAATCGTGAGCGCGGAATCGTTGAGGGAATCGAATGAGGGGGAAAAAGAGGAGGGGGGGGCTGCATATTTCTCAGACCCGCAAAAAAATTTGTTGCTTAAATGGTTCTCCTGGGGGAGGTTGTTGTGAAAAAGGGGCGGCTGAAGGTCGCTTTCACTGCAAAAAGGAGTGGGGGGGGGAACCAACGTTTAAGGTGTCCCCCCCCGTCAGGGTAGGAGGCAAAAAAGGTTCCACACAAGGCGGGGGAAACCGCCGGGGAAGGTCAAAAATGTCCCTCAGGAGAAAGCACAGCTAGTGATTTTCATCGTCTTTGTCGGGAACTAAGGGCGAAAGGACCTGGGTTGCAACAGGAAGAGAAAAAAGACAGAGAAATTGCCAGGACAGCGGCTTTGTCGGTTCGAGAAGGGAAAAGGGAAACTGTTTACGGGCAAAAGCAAGACGCGAGGGGAAGGGGACCAGAGATTCGGAGAAAAGTCGCGGAACAGTGGTAAAATCAAAGCAGTTCGTCGTCCGCAGCAGTTAAATGAGCAAGTTTGGCGAGGAAATAAGAGAGGTCGGGGGATGGACCCAGGTCAATGTGCAGTATCGGAAGCATCGAAAAAGCTTGTGGGCGGAGAGCATCCCACGGGGGTCAAGGAAGAAACGAGAGGAGCTGCCCAACTCTGGTTGCAAGGCTCGTTACCTAAAAGCCAAACGGACACAACGCGATAAAGAAAAAGTAGGAAAGCCCTGCACCACTTGCTGCGAAAACGCTCAAAGAAGATCCCCGGGGGGGGAAAACTCATATGAAAGAACTATCCCAACGACAGTTGGCCAAAATGATCGTACGTACACCTAGAGGCCCGAAAAGGTAAAAAAAGGTACCGCGTAGGGAAAGACAGGTCTAGGCCGGAGACTGTTTTTGATGATCAGGTCGAAAGCGAGACTCAAAGGAAAAAAAAGCAAGGTGGGTGAAGCTATCACGGCCAGACACCGTGTGGGGTGTTGCAAGTATGCACCAAAGAAAGTAGAATGGCAAGCTGTGCCGTTAAAAGGCCTTTCCGAAAGAAAAAGTGACGAAAGACGAGAAGCGGGCGGGCAACAAGGTCAGTAGGACTGTTCATCGTGAGAATCCGAGAGAACAAACGGGCATGCACGGGTCAGCTTCATTGAGAGCAACGTAAAGCTTCTTGAAGATTGGGGCTCCGCAAAGGAGAGAAAACACACAAACGTCCAAGTTTTTTTTTTTGGGGGGGGGTGGGGGGGTTTGTAAGAAAAAACACAATGGTCCCGGGGGGCCCCACCCAGCCAAAACCGGTGGCGGGTGTCTAACTTCAAGAGAGTCTGAGAAAGGTACGTACAGCACCTGCCCAAGTTCAAACAGCAGTGGGGAACTACAGGGACTGGAGCTTGCCGAAAGCGGTGAAAGAAAAAAGCGAGCTAGAAAGTAAAGAGGAAGAGCGCATAACCTGTCTACAGCAAAAGCGAGGTAGGACAAGGAGTTGTGATACGGAAAATAATGGAAGAGAGAATAAGTAAAAGGTCCACCCTGGGGATTTTCCTATTGTAAGGGAATCCACCTACCTTGCCAGAGTCAAAAGGAGGTGGACTTAAAGGGCCGACCAAAGAGAAAAAAAAACCCAGTTTGGCGAATTAACGTGTTTGTAATCCAAAGGTGGAGGAAAAAAGGAAAAGAGGAAAAGAGAAATCAGAAAAACAAAAACAACAACAGGAGTGGAAGGAGAAGAGAATCGATGCTTTCGAGAAATAAAGTTTTGCGCAAAACAAAAGATCCAACCTTATCCCACTCGCACAACGAGTCCTTTATTCGAAAAGGGACAAGGTCCCAAAAAGGAGGAAAAAAGAAAAAAGGAAAGAAATGTAGGGGGAGTTACTAAAAATCTCCCGCCTCATTAAAAAAGCCGTGCTAAACAGACAAAAGAAGGGAGGGGGCGCCCCGCAAAGAACACGCAGCTAGAAAAGCTGAAAGAAGGGAGAAAAAAAAGGTCCAAGACTCAACGGGCTAGCGATCGCCGGGAATCCCCTCTGGGCGAATCCCCCGAAAGGGAACGCACTGGGGGGAAGGAAGGTCCACACCAAAAAAAAACGTAATGTTGTTTGTCTCAAATTCTTTGCATCCAGGGGAGAACCAAAAGGCCAAACAAAGGGCCGGGGCCGCGTGACGACATGGGGACGTTAACCCAAGAGATCGTGGGCGGGGACGAGAAAGTCGCAATCCCGGTGGCAGTTTTTTTTGTTGGTCCTAAAAAACAACGGAGGGGAGTGACCCCCCCCACAAAAAGACATCCCGCTGAACCTCGTCCTGAATTTTTCGGGGGGGGAATACCAAAATTAAATCTACGACTTGAAGGCATAGAGGATAGTCATCCGTGAGGAACACGGTGGGTGATATGGACGAATTTACGTAAGCTAGGCATCCATTTAGAAAAGTCATAGTCCCAACTGGGGGGTTCTGGCTCTCTGGAACAAACAGGGAGGGGGGGGGAATCTTTCATACGCACAGAAAAGCATAAAGAATCCCGGATTTCCTGAGGCGGAAAGAGCAACGCATAAAAAAAAAGGCACGGAACGGATCGACCATCCTCTCAAATAAACACAAAGAAACGAGTGCCCAGGAGACAAGAAAATACTTTTCGGACCCGGGCTAAATACTTCTTCCAGACCAAAACAGAAAGGCGTCAGAGTTGATGGGTACGGAATCTGGCCCGCTCGCAGGGTTGGGTTTTGGGTTTTTTTGGAAAGGAAAACCTGCCACCATCCCCCCCCCCCCTCAAAAAAAAAAAAAAGTTGGTGCCCCCACAACCCCCGAAACACACCCCCCAAAAAACCACCCCCAACCAAAAAAAACAAAACACTGACAAAAAACAAAAAAGAAAAAACCACACAACACCAGGGTTGGGTGTCCTTTTGGTGTGAGAACAAGTTTTACCCGACAAAAAAGGGAACTGCCGGAAAGAAAACCGGTTAACCTCTCGGCGTCGTTAACACGTCCTTCAAAGAACCGTTAACATCGGGCAAAACAAGCTGAAAAGAGCCTTAATTGAAAACAGAGACCCGAGGAAGAAGGACGGAAGGCGGAAAGACCTCTTCCATGGCTACCTAACCGGAATCCTAGCCCTGCCGCATACCTTAGTTGGTGAAAAACAATGCCAAAAACGATTGCCGATCTTGCCCCCCCCCCCGGGAAGGGGGGTTTTTAAAAGTGAACAAGTAACCCCACCCAAACCACCGGTCACGGCTTTGTCCCAAAAACGCGAACCAATAAAAAAAGAATCGCTCAGGGAAAAGCTCTTTTCCCCCACCGCCTTGGTAGTGCTTCTACCTTTTGAAATCCACTAACAGAAAGTACGTCAAACAAAGGAAAATCCCCAGCAGAGCTGAATGAAGCATATACAGGGAAGTCTTAATTCACCCGGACAAATTTCCTGTAATCCCGGCACCGGGAACAACCAAGGGTCTCGAAAGACCTACAGCCGAACGGCCCCCCCTGGGAGGTTCCCCAAAAACTACAACGAAAAAACCGTTGGAATGAAGACCGACTGGAGAAGAACACCATGGTTTTTCACCCAACAAACTCAAAAAGAAACAAATAAGAAGAACGATAAATCGCCGTCAGAGAGCCAAACGGCACGTTTGCCCTCGGCAAAAAGAAAGATTCAGATGGAAAAAAATGCAAAGCAGGGCAGGGTGGCAACAAAAGGCTCACCGAAAGAGAAGCCTAAGATATACTCTCACAAAGGACGGTCCAGGAAAATTTCCTAGGGCCCCTAACTCACGAGAAAAAAAAAGGTTGATCGGCGTCCGTGAAAAACGGCCGAGCGCGAAACCGCGGGACCGTTTTTTTGTCAACTTCCTAAACCGAGCGAGGGAGGAAAAGAGGGCAATAAAGATAATAGCGTACCTTTTCCAAATCAACGTCCCTTGACGGGGGCTCCGGGCTGAGCCCTAAAATAGGTCCCCCAAGCCGGGGACCCGAACAGCCCCATGCCAAACTGACAAAAGGATTGGGTCGAAAAACGCCCGGCGGTCACCACTTTCTTTCGTGTTTAACATATTTCGGGTGAAACTTGGGTCGGAAGAACAAAGTTTTTGAGAAAAGAAAAAAAACCCGCGTGTCGGGGTCCTTTTGTCCACCACGCTGGGGAGCAAAATAAAAAGACTTGTACGCTAGGTGTGTTTTGTCACAATAACTCTCAACTCTTTCCCTGGATTGGGAGGGCCGTACACTAAGTGATCAATGAAGTTGGTAAGGAGGTCGGAACCGGGGGCACAAACCAACCCTTCCAAAAACGGCTTAAACCTAGCAAGGGGTGAAGTCCACCATGAACAAAAGGACTCTAAACAAGGGATGGCATGTCCCTCAGACTGGGGCCCACCAGAAAAGTTCGGGAGGGGAAATGTCGAAGCTGGTTCCCCCAACCCCCATCGTATGAAAGGGAAGAATCTGAAGAAAGCACACAAGTGCCGCCCCAAAGTATCTATACAGGTATAACTGGTGCGTTATAGACGTACAGGACACTTCAGACTTCAGACCAGTATCTACGTGGCCTTTGCCGGACCTGTATCTCAGAAAGAATGAGGAAAAAAAGAGAAGAGGAGAAGACCACAGACGACTTCTTTGTCCAGAAATTTTAAGAGGGTGGAAAGCGTAAAATTCCGATCTAAAGCGCGGACCAGGTTTGTGGTTTTTCCAGGACTGGGCAAAAAAAGACAAAGGGCAACACAAGAAAAAACGTTTTTTTTTTGTGGGTGCCACCAGGGGTGCCCACACACCCAGAAAAATCGAAGCTTTCCCATCCCAACGGACGGATCTGGAAACACCAGATAAACGACGGGCAAGGAGACCCCACTCAACTGCGTCTTGAAACTCCAGGGGAAAAGGAAGGGGTTTGTGGGAAAACTAAAAACTTTCGGGAAAAAATTAATAGTCTCGGAGGGTGATCGGGCCCTCTCCAAAAAAAAAAAAAAGAGTGTGGGGAAGTGGGTTTCATGGGAACATAAGCAGGGCGCAGAAAATTTACCCTTAGGTAAACACTACCCAGTCGCACCAAAAAAAAAAAGGGGAGCAAAAAAAACAAAGGAGCAGTCCGCACCAACGGGCCCAAGAAATGTCATGGGCCGCCCGGTTCCAAAAAAGGGACCAAAAAACTTTGCCATTAAAGAACCCTTGAGTCGGGTCAAAACTGCCATCTCTTCCCGAACTTCCTCTAACACGAGAACCGTGGCGGACAGACGCTTTGCTCTGAATTACCCCATGGATCTAGGTGCAGGGAGGAAAACAAAGGTGGCGAAAAACACAGCGAGAGACATTAAAAGAGACCATCAAGGGTTTTAGGAAGGAGAAGTTAACGAAAAGAAAGTGTCCAAGACTAGTGAAAGAAGTAAAAAAACTTACCGGCGTGTTGAGGCCTTAGGAGGAACTTTGTGAAAACCGATCCCAATCGGGGTAGCGTAATCTCCTTTTGCGTCCAATGCAGAAGGGCGAAAATCGGCCTATTACAAAACCACTTGCAAGTTGGGGAAGATGGGTTTGTAGAAGTTTTTTATGGGTGGTGGGTTGACAGGGGGGGTAGCGTCAAAGGGAAAAGAAAAGGCAAACGACATGAGGGGGGGGGAAAAAGGGAAACCGTGGCAGTCCTCACCCCGAGAGAAGGGTCTGTGACCCTTCCAAAAAGACGTGAAAAAAGGGGGGGGAAAGGGGAAAAAAAGTAAAGAAGAAAAAGAAAACCAAACGGAATGGGGGGAAATCTCGGGATGGAAAGGAACACTGGTCCGAAGTGGGCCTTGTGGAACCCGCAGAACACTCGAAAGAAAGGGTGGGTCCATTGGACATAAAAACCGCTGTCCTATTTCAATTGTGGGGGGTGTTCTGAGTAGGAGGATGAAAATGGATACGCTTGAGATCTGACAAGGCGTTGAAACCAGGGGACCGATAGCGAGGGGGGAAATGCAGTGGACAAGGGGTTAAGTAAATTGTCGCCAAAAGAGTAGCTGACGGGCAGAGGGCGAGTGGAAAAGGGGGTTCGAGGTGGATATAGTCCCCGAGGTCTTCCAGGATCGAACCCGAAAAAAAAAGAGAACTACTGAGGGGGAGAGCCGAAGAAACGGTTGGGGGTAACTTGAGAAATTCACCCCCACTAAGGGGGGGTGACCAAAGAGCGAACGGACAGAGAACAAGCGGCCCCATCCCGAAAAAGAATGCCGAAAAGGGTCTGGCGAAATCCTCCCCAACCCTGAGAAATGTTAAACGTAAGGTGAAAAAAAAAAAAGGGAACATTCGGCAAGCAATCTGAAAGTTAATTACAGTATTCGGAAAAGAAAGGGGGAGGGCAATAGTCACCGGCAACTTTTTACTGGGGAGGGAAAAAAGTGAATAAAAATTGATCTTGTTTATGATCTTTCCCGAGCCGGACTCCACGCCGCGGGAAAAGGGGGGCCCGAGAGCGAAAAAGTTGTGATCTGCAAATCGGCCGACTATGCAAGTTACCGCTTCAGCGTGTAGCCAGACACGGCGGAAAGAAAACACCGGTCGAAGGAAGAGTTCTTTCCGGCTCGGGTCAGAAAGGGGGGAAGCCTTTGAAACAGAAAAAGGCAACAGCCCGGCTTCAATGCGCTTTTCCCAACTTAGTGGGGGAGTAAGCCGTAAGGGAATCTCGATTAAACGAGGAAACCCGCGAAAAGGGCATGGTAATCAAGGTCTGAAGACGCCCGCCGGGGACCGGGTAAGGAAAAAAAAAAACAAAGCCAACGTCACTGAAGAACTCATTAATCACCCTACGGCCTCCCCCCATATGCCCACGAGGGAAGCTTTTTGGGGTAAAACACAAACCCAGCAGGGCCTTTTAAAGGCGATAAGAGAGAACTGAGCTTCGCGGGAAAAATACTTTATACAGAAGGGGTAGAGACGGAAAACCTGTCAGGGGGCATTTTGGAAGCCTAGGAAAAGATGGGGGGACTCTTAAAACGTCAAAAAGGGATGCGGAAGGCGGGGGGTCCCCCGACGCCACCAAGAAAGGACTACTTTTTCACGCCGGGAAAAGTCGGACTTCCAGGCAACCCCCTGGGGAGGGGCACAGAAAGGCCAAAGGTAGAAAGTCCAGCTGTAATTTTTTCTGCTGAAAACAAATGTCCAGTGAATCATCGATATCCAAAAAGTAAGAGGACTTAAAAATGAAGACCCATGGGAAAGTTGAAACCTCGTGATAAATGTTTAGTCCAAAAATAGCAAACGAGGAAGGCAAAGGGAAAGGAAGCCGAGTACCCCTAATCTCAAGTCAATATTTGGAGTCCGGAAATCATCAAAAACCGGGCGCGAAGGATTCAAAGGTCTCCGGGGGAACGCAAAACAACTACCAACCGGACCGACAAAAACCCATGAGGAGAAAAAAAGTGTCGATAAGCTATTGCTGCAGGGAAAAAGATAGAACTAAAAAAAAGAAAACTCAAAGAGGACGGACACTCTTTCACGGAAGGTCCAGTGGCTAAAACCCCGTCCCAAAACCAAACCCGTTGTTGGGGAGCAGACGTGCTTTGACATGGAGAAAGAACCCGAACGGCCCGGCCACCGAAAGGAAACGAAACTGGCTTAAAAAGTCAAAGGGGAGAAGGAGGTGTAGGACAATATGTCGCTTCCTCCCTACGAAAAGAAACGAAAGAATTGAAAGCCGAGTCCATGAGAGGGTGTTTGGCGGGTGGCCTGCAATGTAAAACAGAAGGAGAACGCGCTTAGCGGCAAAACTGAGGTGCTCGAAGTACACGCTTGACCGAAAGAAAAAAGAAACCGAGCGGACTGGTGCAGAAAAACCAACTTTTTTTTCATGGGGTTGCTCCGCTGTCCATCTTCGGACTAAGACAGGCCGATCAATAAAAATCTCCATGACTTCACCTTCTTATGAACAGACTTGAGAGAGCATTTTTCCGTTTCTAACTCAAAGTACTCCAAAGGGAAAAAACGGCTTCGGGACGAAAAACCGAGGCCACCGGGCTAGAGATACGAGAGGGTTCGGTCGCGCAAACGCTAGCAAAAAAAAAGCGGAGGGAGGGATCTTTCGGCTGGTCTTTCCCTCAGGATCGGCCTGGAAAAAAACTCGGGGTGGGTGGCAAGTCGGAGAGGGGTGTGCGGAAAAAAGTGATGCATCTGGCGTCTCAAAAAAATAAGAGGCGGGGTCAAAAGTCCCGAACCTGCAGAACCCCGCCCAGTCGGCCCCTTCTAAGGCACCGGAGAACTCAAGAAGAATTAAGAAGAAAAAAAGGAGGACGCAAAACGAATTGCACCGAACAGGAATAAAGGCGAACCCAAAAGTGCCATAAGCTTCAAAGCGAAAATCTCGTGTAAAGTCAACGAAGGAGTTCGATAGCACAGCGGGAAGAAGAAGGAAAAAACATTGAAGGAGAAAGAGACCGCGCTTACAAACAATCCGCTTAACATGGAAGCGTTAAAGGGAAACCCCTGGCTTCAAAACGGTGGACGGAGGCTAACTGGACATCAACGTCCGAAAAAACGTTAGTTCCCGCAACCGAAGAAGGAAAAAAGGAGAGTGAAAGAAAGATTAGGCTTCAAATCTTCCAAAAAGGGAACCCTTAGGAATTAACCTGGGACACATAAATATCCTGTACGGCCGCGGAAAAGAGGAAGGAAAGGGGAGGTACCCCTGCCAGCTTTCTTGTCCTTGATTCAAACGAAACTTGAAGGCAACGCCAAGGTGGACAACAAACACCCCAAAACCTCCAAAGGAGAAAAAAAGAAAAAGAAAAGAAATCTTACGAGGCACCTTCTCAAGCGAAATCGTCCGTCAATCAGGTTCCCTCGCCCAAACAGAAGAAAAAACCCTTCAGATTAAGAAACGAAGGGGGAGGGTGGCACAAAAAGGATAAGCCCGAAGACCCGAATCCCCCAAGTGGGGAAGGGCCCGAGGGCAGAAAAAGAACCCCAGTTAAACTCCCAATCTAATAATCCACACATGGTAGCCCCCTCAAACGGAACTGGAAGCTGCGAACGGCGGCCTGTGTTTTTTTTTTTGACCCAAGGAAGAAACAGAAAAAGAGTCTTTTCCCGGGACCAACTATCGGGAAAGGGACTCACTGCCTTTTCAGTCTTGACAAGGAGCTAAGGGAAGAGAAAGAAAAGAAAAAAAACGGACCCAGGGAACTAAAAGGCCAAACAAACCCTGCAAAAAAAAAGAATTGGGGGACTAAATAACGTAACAAAGGGACTGCCCTCAGTCACATGTCGAAAAACGGGGGGATTATCAGACTGACCTCCCAAACCTCTGGACATGTGCAAAGAAAAAAAAAAGAAGGAGGGAAGCCAAAATGGACTATGAACGGTTTTTTTTGGACCATTCACTCCCAACCTAGAGCCGGGGAGGCAACGACTAAGATCCCCATACGAGGTGCAAGAAAAAAAAAAAGATATTCGAATGGGTGAAACAAAAGAGTCACAAAGCGTACAGGTAGGAAAAAAAAAAAAAGGGCGTCAGAAAAGGCGGGGGGGAGGTGTCACATCAACCCTTTGGCCAAAGAGAACTGAAGGATGCAGCTGTGACCTAGGGAAAACGGCAATTCAGGAACACCCTATGGTCAAGAAACCGGTCCCGCGAGTAAGCTGCTAACCAGGTTCGATTCTAACGGAAGGAAAAGTGAGTAAAGAAAAGAGGAGGAAAAGTTCTTTTTCATAGAAAAACAAAAAAAGAAAAGTGGGTAAGGAAAAGGGCCGAATCCCGAGATACTGTCAGAAGGAAAAAATATTGGAAAAAAAGAAGGTTTCAAAAGTTAGAAGGACTAAAAGGAGACATTACGAAGAAACTTTTTTGGATCTTCGGTTGGAAGAAAGAGAATGGGGGCAGGCTCGATCACCTTAACGTCCTTCAAATTCAATTTAAATGCCCAAAGGGAGGAGTGAAAACGAATTGATCCGACAAATAGACAAGAAAAAGGGGGAAGAGGGACGCAGGGGGGACAGGGAGAAAGGGATTGACTAATCTTCTCGATCTGAAATACACCAGGCCCCGGAAAGGGTGGGGAGTTTCTCAGGTAAACAAATCGAGTCCCCAGGGTCCCCGCCGAAGGGACCAGGAAGGTGGGGAACACGGACATCACACCGTTGGTTGATAAGAACCCTGCTAATTACGAAAAAAGGCAAGATGTAACCCCCGGTTTGCAAACACAGGCGGGTGTGGTTGAACAAATACCCGCATTGGGAGGGAAGGGGCATTGAGGGAAAAAGGCTTTGACAAGAAAAAGAGAGCACTGCATCTTCAACATACTCCTGCAGGGGGGGGTTTCTTACATACCATTAAAAAAGGTAAAGGCATGGAGAAATAGAAGCAATAAGAAAACTGCGGAAAGAGGGGGATCTCTCCATAGAAGGAACCATAAAAAGAAAGGGGCGGAGTAGAGGGGAAGAAAATGAACGTGGGGGCGAAGAGTGAGATTTTCTTCCGTATGCCTGTGGGAAAAAAGCCGCGGGCACCAGACTTTTTCTATGCACTTCTGGGGGGAATGGCCACGGCGAAGGGGGGCGATCGCTTGAAGGGGATGAAAGTAAAGCTTGAAAAGGGGAAAAAACTCTGGGGGGGGGGGGGGGGGGGGGGGAGGAACTGTTTTGTGTGTTTAGGTTGAGGGGAGAGCAGTTCTGTCCCTCTAACGTAACGCCTGACCTGTTTGGTGGCACTTGCCCGGAGTCACGGCGACGATTTGGAGGTGGGGAAGGCAACGGAAGGAAAAAGGTCACGGTGGGAGAGAAAAAGAGAAATAAACTCAGCAACTACGCTGGGTAATGGGATAAGTCACTAAAAACTGAAATGGCTTCTTTTGATTTTTCAAAAAATATCAAACCGACGCCGAAGCCCTGAACCAGGACGAGGAGGGAAAACTGGACTATTTTTGTGGGTTTAGGGGGAGTCGGGAAACGGGACAGAAAAGGAGGTGTAAAAGCCTCCATGCAGAACTCTGGTGACCATATTCAGAGCAATGTTGAAATGAGTGCGAGGAAAAGGGTTAAGTCCGCCTGGGGAAAGACCCAGAGGGGAGGAAAAGAAAAGAGGGCTGAAGGATTGGAGGAGGGTTAGTGAGAAATCCCTTAGCCAGGGTCTTAAAAACACCGAGATAAGGGCTTTTTGTGCCCCTTCCCCATTAAAACGGTGTAAGAAAAAAGAGAAGGCCATCCAAAAGGGGAGGGGTTTTGCCTTCAAAGAACGAGCACTGAACGAGCCCCAAAGGAAGACTGCCCCGATCTCTTTCTAAGAAATCAGAGGCCGTAAAAAAAGGGAAAACCGAGGGAAAGAGAGAAGAAGCGGATGAAGTCTAAGAACAATATGTCCCCGAAAGTGAGAAAAAAGGGCCGCGTCTTTTGGGGGAAACAGAACCGACCGTTTTTTGGGTTCTTATCGGTCTATCAGGACTCCGACACCGAAAGGGGTTAAAGCGAGAGAAAAAGAGAAAATGTTTGGGTTCACCATACAACAAGGAGGAGCCATTGGCTAAAGGAGAGTCAGAGGAGCCAACAGAGTCACGTCGCCAGGTATTCACCGGAGTAGCCTCCAGAAAAAAAAATTTTGGGGAGGGCAAGCAAACAAATCGCCCAGGGGAGACTCGGTCCGCCATGTTTAGCTGAACTGGGGGGAAATTGGAACCAAATCCCGAAAAAGAAAGAAAGAAACATTCCGTGGGAGCCCGTTCCGGAAAAAAACGGGTGGACACCAGGGATACCGTTACAACACTGAAAGTAACCTTCATCAACCTTAAACCAAACCGCACAGCTCCTACCTTAAAATTGACTAAAAAACCTGGTGAGTTCCCGTCGAGAGGCGGTTTATAACTGGGTATATCAAAGACGAAGAAAAGAAATAAAAAAAAAGCCGGCAGGAAACGCGCGCGGGGAGAAGGGGAGGGGAGGGGAATAGTAGTTTATGTATCCTCAAGAAGGGGGACCCCTTTCTTCTCGAGGGTCAAAAAAAGCACGACCTGGCACGTTCAGAGGGAAAAAAAGGGTGGTTTTTGTCCCCCCCCCCCCCCCCCGGGGGAACAACAAAAAAAGAAGACAAACGGGAAGAGGGGGAAAAAAAAGGACCCTGAAAGTTTGGTACATCCGGGGGTGAAACGTAACAAAACAAAACGAATCATCTCTGCGCAACAAACAAAGTGTAAAAAAAAAAGGTAAGAAATAGTCAAAGCCGGAAGGACGTTCGCAAAGAGAGACCACTTTAAAGGACATTTGGTCGACAAAAAGAAGAAAAAGCAGACCAAAACCCCAGCTCGGCTTGAAAGCTCCTTTAGGACAATGGTCGGACCCCCTCGACCTCAAAGTCAACCCCACCTTCACATCTCCTCGGGAAAGGGCACACGACCAATGAAAGAAAATCGCCTGCGAAAAAGAAGGACAAAGAAAAGGACGAAGAGGGAAAGTTCAGACTTCGCTGGGACCCTAAGGTGCTCACTCACCAAAAAAAAACGGATTGGACGGGGTGGAGAAAAACGGAAGGGAAGTGAGCATACTTGCTGGAACAAACGTGGGGGGTAGAAAAAGGAAACATAGCCGCACTCGTTCATTTTTCCCCAGGGGTTGAAAAAAAAAAAGGCCGGGAAAATACTGTTACCCGCGCTTCTCAAAGCGCTCATACCGCCTCACTAGCGGAACCACCAATGCCGGAGCGGGGAGGGGGGGAAAAAACGGGTGCCTAATTGGAAAGTGCCCCTCCAAAACCCGGCCTGTAATTAAACCCGCCAAGGGGTTGCTAAACTCAGGGGAGCCTGACGGAGAAAAAAGGGCACAAGCCGCGGCGGAGGTGTTTTTGAACAACTGGGTTAGGTGGAAAGTGAAGACAAGAGAAAGCTAGCTTTCGACGGAAGCAAAAAGCCAAGGAAACGAAAGGGAACAGGCTTCAGGAGAGAAAAACCTACAGCGTCCGATCTAACCTTTTTGTCCAGGGCTAAAAACTCCCGTCACCAAACCCGGAAAAAAGAAAGGTCGCGAGCAATCAGGAAAAAAGGATCGGAAATACGAGAGAATGGCCCGCACCAAATAATTCTTTCCACACTTAAACACAATGTCGGGGCGGAAGCTTGGCCGGGTTTTGTTCCCAAAGGACGGGCGCAAAAGGACAAAAAGAGAGGGTGGGCCTCTGATGTTTGTGGGGGCTCTCCCCCAATGAGGGAAGGGGTCGAGAAGCCATTGATTAGAGGGATGAGTCCAACTATTCACTTCATACAAAGAGGGAATACAACAACAGAGAAAGGAGTCAAGAGCCACAAGGAAGAAAACCGAACAAGGACACCCCAGAAATGGCTTACTAACCCAAGGAAACGAAGGATACCGTTCCCGGCGCACGAGGGTTTCTCGGTCAAAACCGCGAGGTATCCTAAAGCGTGTCAGGGAAACCGTCTTAGAAACGCCTAAAAGATCCAGGAAAAAAGAAGGCAACAAAAGAGGGGCCTGGTGGTTTTTTTGACCGTTGGCAAGCCAACTACCCGGGGAGCCAATCCTATCCAAACATCAAAAAAAAATTTTAAAAGACCAAGAGTACAGTCGTCAACCCGGGAACGGGATTCAACAGAACAGTTTTCCAGGGGGAAAAGAAAGAGGCTCAACGGGACGCAAAACGGGGGAAAGAAAGGGGACCCCTGACAAAGAAGGCTTTTATGCGAACTCATTGGGGAAAAAAACGAGTTGGGAACACACACAAAAAACATAAAACAGGGAGAAACCCGGAAAAAACAAACGAACCAGGACCTGAAAGGGGAAGAAGCCCTGAAGAGAAAGCAAGACTCTCCAAAATCGCGAATACTGCCTAAAACTGCCCCTCAGGGGCACTGCGGCGGTGTTAAAGGGCCCGAAGAATAAGACCCTTGCCAAAAGCGTCCCGGAGGCAACAACAAGTACATTTCGAAGAAAAGAATGGAAAGGGGGGGAAGAAGGGATGGAGTTCAAGTTACGTTCCTGGGGCGACTTTTTGGTTCCCGTCTAAAAAAACAACATAGATTGGAAGGAAGTACAAAGAAGAGGGGACTTTCCTCACCGGGCTACTTGGGGGGGGAACGGGACAAAATGGAGAAGAAGTCGGGGACCATACCTTCCCTAAAGCAAAGGCACACCTTTCAATGCATCGGGTATTGGGTCATACAAAGCCGGACCAAAACCTTGAGGGGGTACCATTACATAGTTAAACCTCACTGGAAGGGAAATTCTGCAGTTCCCAACCCTTCTGACCTCCCACCAAAAGGTGAAGGTTGCGAAACGAGGCAAAACGGCAAGGCCCCCGAAAGCTGAATCCACTCTTGGGGTTTGCAAAAAAAAGAAAACCCGAGGAAAGGGGAGGGGGAGGTTAACAAGTACACCATGGTAAGGGTTAATAATTCTCGGTCCGGTTTAAAAAAAATTCACGGGGGCTACATAGCGGCGGGTCTAGAAAGGCACGTTCTTGGTAAAAAAAGACAATCCGGGGGGGAAAATTCCCAAGGAAAAGAGAGGGAAAAGAGGGGACCAAACACCAAGCAGGGCTTATGCTTCTAACACCCAGAGGCAGGAGAAAGCGGTCCCGGAGAAGAGCTAAAGGTGGGCGAGCGAAAAGGAACGGAACCAGGGGAAGGGGAAAAAAGAGAGACTTCTTGTAGTTCACCCGAATATTCAGCAACACCAACGGAGAAAAAAATGGATAGTCCTCAGAAAAAGAGAAAAAGAGGAGGATACTTCTTTACGCACGTTGTTTCTAATGTTGATAAGCACCGGGAAAAGAAAAGGCGCGGATGGGTTTTGTGTTTGCCGGAGAGGGGGGGGAAAGAAAAAAACCGATAAAAAAATGAAAGGGAGGAGGACAAAGTTGGCATTCCCTTTCTTGGAAAAAAAGGATGTTTAACTTTTTTGAACCCGGGTCAAATTGCGAGACAAAGAAATCAAAGACACAAAGGTAAGGAAAAAGGGGGGGGGAAACCGGGAAAAAGAGTAGGGAAAAATGAACTTCTGAGTAAACCCTCTAACGAAAGGGAAGTCTGGGGGGGGGAGGGTGTTAAAAAAAGAACAACAGCCAATCGAGCCCTCGTTTTGTTTGACCACAACAGGACTCACATCTTTTGTCTAAACGAAACCCTGGGGCCTCAGGCAAAACAAAGAAAGTACTGGGAAGCAGGGTTGGGGCACTCTTGTTTGTAACCTCGGAACACATTTTCATGTGTTCTTTTCAAAACCCGCTGGGCCGTCTAGGGACACCGAAAACGACCAGAGGCTGCTTAACAAACTCTATTGCTCTCAGGTTTGCAATGGAAAAAAGGTGCCAGAAAAGATAAGGAATCAGTAAACTATCTCCCTGGGGACCCCCAACCAAAACCCACCTTGTTATAGGGGGGCGGCGAAACCGGGACTTGGGAACCCTCGGTGAAAAAAAAAGGAAAAGTCGGAGTGAGGGAAGTTGGGAAACCAAATCCCCCTGAAGCGGGAACCGCGGGGGACTATGCGCCAGGATGAGTGAGAATTGAAAATTGAAAAGTAAGTAGGGAGAAGGTGGAGACACACCACACACAAACCACCAAACCACTTTGTGGGGGAGGGGGGGGGGGGGGGGGGGGGGGGGGGGGGGGGGGGGGTTTTTGTGGGTTTTGGGGAACCCTGTTTTGAGCCTTAGGAAAAGGGAAAAAAAAAAAAACCTCCCTGTGGTGGCGTGGGAAAAAAAACGTCGGCGGGCAACAAGATGGCTGTGGACAGGGCAACGTCGGGAAAGGACAGGGGGAACCCCTCAGGAGACGCACGAGAAGGGGGGGGAGGGGGGGGGGGGTTCTGTGTCGTGACTTTTTCCAAATTTTCTTTCACTTAGCAACGAAAAAAACCCAGGGGGCAGTCAATGGGAGGAGGATGAAAGGGGGTGTGCAGAGGTGCGAGGGGGAAAGAGGGTAGGATAAAACCGGGCATCAGACGCTCTTTTTTGACGGGAAAAAAATGCGGCAGGAATGGAGGCCAAATGGGGGAGTCCCACGCAAAATGGAGAGGCGACCCCTCAGGGTTAAAAGCTGACGCAGCGGGGAGGCCGCGAAGTCGGGTTAATAGAACGTTAAGTGCAAGGGTCACTTGGGAAGGAGCAAAAAAAATAATGCTCCAGAGCCGCGCAAAAGGTGGCCCAGGCAACTCTAGAAGACTTTCAAACAGCGCTGTTGGGAAGGGCCGAGAGAACTGATCACAGCGCCCCTAATAAAACTACATCACCCCCAAAAAAAGCAAAAAGAAAAAGACTGGAACACCCAACCGTGGACATGAAAAAAAAACGAGCTCGGAGGAGACAAACAACGGGGGGGAAAAAGATTTCAAGAGCCACCCCTTAAATCCACCTGATGTATGAGTTAAAAAGTTAACGGAGGAAAGAGTATCATTGTGGGGGTTAAGAAGGAAGAAAAGAAAAGACAGGAGAGGTCTATCTGTTAAAGGCAATACCTCCTTGTGAAGACCTTCCAAAAGAATTTTGTGGGGTTGGGGGACCTAATGGACAACTCATATAGAGATACTGGAAAGACCTCAGACCAGAGAGAAAACCCTTCGGATCGGAACATCTTCCCTCTAACGGGCCCTTCACACTAAACAGCTCCCACACCGAAATTGCACCGCTGGGAAAGAGGAGGAAAGGGAAGGGGGTCAGAGAAGGGGGGGGAGAGGAGGAAAACTGCTTGTCTCAGAATCCCAAATCAGGTTTAATCTTTACAGAGAAAAAAAAACTTGGCCGGAGACAATCAAAATTGGAGAAAGGAAAAGGACGGCGAACACCCTGCCCTGAAGAAAACGGTCAGAAGAAAAAAAAACTGCAGAAAAGGGGGAGGTGAAGAGAAAGCGCCTGGAGGCTTCCGCGATCCAGAAAGGCGGGAACATTTGCAGCTTTTTCTAAAAAATTCTAGTTCACATTGAACGAAACGACGACGGTACCCCCACCCTGTCGGAGGATGGGAGAGTGGTAGAGAAAGCCAATTGGAAGAGAGCCGGAAAGGGAGAAGGCGGGGAAAAGGGGATCAACTCCCTTCAATCTTCTTGGAACCTCGTGTGTCGAAAAAAAACAATTACCTAAAACATAAACTCGAAAAACATTATGGGATTGGATAGAACTTCTGGAGGAAGTGGGAGGGATCAAAAGGAATTTAATCACCACACATTTACGTAAGTAAAGTTCCGGCAAACAAGAAGGGGCTGGAAGAAAAGCACGAAGTAAAAAGAATCCTTCGCACGAATTTGAGAAAACTAAAACAGGGATCCACTTAAAAGGAAGTACACTGAAATCGAGTACGCACTCAACACGCAAGAACTCACCGCGCTACCCCATGGCGGCGAAGAAAAAAAACGGTTCCTCTAAGGAAAAAATACCGACCTTGGGAAGACAATCCAAAACTGCAAAAGATGAGGACCGTCGTCTTACTTCAGTGGGGAAAGGTCAACTGCAAAGGGAAAAAAACTTCTGAGTTTGCCAGGGAAACAGACCCGCCCGTGGGCCTCTGAAGGACATTGGCCTTGGGGGAAAAACAAATGGGAAGGAGGTTGATGGGAAAAATTGTTCATATCTCCTCGTAAGAAAATCACCTGATTAAATAAAAGGTCAACCTAATAACGGGGGTCCAGTGGAAAAAAACGATTAAACAGGCCCACAGACTAAAAAAAAAGGGCTTTAGCGCGAAGGAGGAACTTTGGTCAAACCTAGGATTCTAAGTCCCTTGGTTCCCAAACCCAGGAAAGAGCCAGGCGCTTTTTGGAAGAATCGGCACTCGCGAAACAGCCGGGCGTGAAAACCTCACGCGAAAAAAAAAAGATAAAGGGAGGGAAGTGGGTTCCTGCCCGACCGATAACTACGAGGGGCAGATGGAGACATTTTTTCGCCCTTCCCAACGAAAACCAAAAAAAAAAAAGCGGAAGCCAAAGAGAGGAACACACTCAGTTCTCCAAAAAAAAAGGGTGCATCTCCTATAAAGAGGAGGGACCGGTGCCCTCCTCTGCTACTGGAAACTACTCTTGTCTTTAGTTCGGGGAACAAACGAGGGGCGATTTTCCCCCAAGATGGGAGAAGGCCCCAAAAGAGATTTTGGGTAATAATGTTCTTAAAACAATGGGTGCTCAAAATGGGCGTATCTTCCCGGCGCGGAAGGGAACGAAAAATAAGAAGGAAAACTCAGTCGCCTCTATCTACAACGCTACTTTATTTCCCCGCACGGAGGGAAGTCAGCGAACCGAGTCGCGCTAAGACGAACTACCCGGGAAAGGCCGCTACAAATTACCTGCAAGATCTTCCCCGTCAACGACCGAGGCAGATTAGAAAAAAAAATCCCGAAAACGCTTTGTCAAAATAGACCACGATGAGAAACCCCCTGAAGAAAGAGAGTTTCTTGCGGAATCTCCTAAGGTCCCACTGGGAAAGTACATTTTGTTCGGTGAGAAAAAAATGTCCAAGCCACTAAAGACCCAAGTAAAGAATTCCCAGAACGGGGACGTGAGGTGAGGCAGATAATGGAGGCACGGATTTCACGTGAACCCCGGGCAGGGGAAGCCGGACGGGAAAGAAAAGTCCAGGCGACGCCTGAAAAAGTCAAATTTCTTTTCAAAAAAACCCAGAGGAAGGGGGGTGTTTTGCAAGGGGTTAAAAGAAAAATTTAAAAAGAAAACCAGGTTTTCACCCAAAAAAAGACGCCACAAGAACACATGAGCACAACACAAAGAAGAGAAAATTAATGGCGACCCACTCGAACGAGTAAAGGTTTCCTCCCAAGGATACTAATCTAAGGTACCAGCAGTTTCCCGGCGCGGTGGACAACAGAAGGCAGAGCAGCAGAGAAGGAGAACTCCCGGTCAAAAACACCGAGGGGAAACCCAAGTGGAAACCAAGGTGCAGAGGAAAAAAGAGCCTACGGTCGTACTTACTTTCCTTCGAATATTCTAAAAAGGAAGGAATTTCACAGGAAAGCTCTAGAAAAGGGGCCAGGAGAGACAATGAAGTTCCCCCCTGTCCATCACACTGGCTCGCTGGGGTCCGGGGACGGGAAACGAAGGAAGGAAGAAGTCTAAAACCTCAATGGGGGAAACTAAACTCCCCAGCTCCAAAAAAAAAAGCAAAAAAATGCTTGGTCTAGAACCCGCCAGACCCACACGGCCCCCGGAAATTAAATAATTCGTCCAAAAAAAAGGGGCAGAAAAGAAGGGGAGGAGAACTCCAAAACGCTGTTTTGTAAAAAAAAGGTGCGTCAATTAGACCCTTTTTACTAAATCGGGGGGTTCCCGGAAACTCAAAAAACACAGGAACCCCCGGCCGTGGGCAAAAAACGGAACAAAGAAAGAAGAATTAAAAGTTTTCAAGAAAGCTCGTGACGGAAGGGACAACAGCTTTAAAGGAAAGAACTGGAATCTGGACTGAAAAAAAAAGGTCCCCAGGGGTGGGTTTTCACGCTACAATCAGGTGGCGAGAGGAAAGGCAAGCCGTAAAAGAAAAAGGGGAGAACGCAATTGGCCTTGAATCGCCACAAGATTCAAGAAAAAGTTAAGGGAGGCGTTAAAAGAAGGAGCTGTTTGTGTACAGCTAACGTCGGAAAAAACTGCGTAATAGCCTCCACCGTAAAGATTCGGGGTGGGGGGATGGCAAAGGGTCCTACCCCTTAGGAGGGGGAAAAAAGATATAAAGAGGAAAAAAAAAAAATTAAAGACGGGGCGAGCTCTTGAAACAGAACCGGTTGCCGGAAAAAAAACAAAAAAAAAGTGGCTAAAAGGGAGCGCAGGCGCGCTACACAAACTGACTGGGGCTAATCCTAATCAACTTTTAAAAAGAAAGCTTGGGGACGGCCAGACCAGACCACCGGAAGGGAAAATCTGGCCCCACCAGTTTCATGTGGGAGAGCGACGGAAACATTTGAAACTCGAAAAACAGCACCGTTCCCTGGCGGACGCGTTGAGCTTTTGGGAACCCAAAAGACGTTTAGTGAGTAATCGTAACCAACTCGGGAATCGGGGCCCACCCTACACGAACCGGGCTCGGGTTGGGAGGGAAGGGGCACTCCGTGAAAGAAGACAACGGGAACGGGGAAGAAAGGGGTTTCCCACGAGCTGGGGGAATTGGTATCCTACGCCAAAGGGCTCGAAAATTGCAAAATGTAATTGAACCCAAAACCGGGTGTTTGGCGAGGGGACCAAGGTTGGGAAAGAAACCAAGAAACAGTGCATTGGAATTGGCAAAGGGGAGGGTGGGGCCCCCTTCTGGACCGATTGCAAAATCACTTTCAAGTCCCCAACAAACGAGTCCCACTGAAAAGAAAAAGCCCTACGTGCCCTGGAGAATAGAGGGATGTTTGTAAGAAGGGAAAAGAAGGGGTCTCATTAACGCTACCCGTCCCCCAAACTTCACAGGGGGAAAAGGAAGATGTTTTCGCCAAAAAAGGAACTTTTTTCAAACAAATGAAACTTCGAGGCCCGGATGAATTGCTTAGAAGTTTTGTTTCCACCACAAAAAGGAAGAGTTTTAAAAGGGTGAGGAGGGAAGAAGGGGACCACGGGACTTCTTAATGGCGAATGCTGAGAGATATGAAATCAATTCCAGCTCTTCCGTGTGGCTTAATGGTGCATCCTGGTGTGTTGGGGGGGGGGACCCCACAATAAGTAAGAGAAGGAAAAGAATGCAGTGGGGGTACTAACGGGCCCGGCAAGGTCAAAAATTCCGGCCGGAAAAAAAAGCAGGGGGACTAAAGGAAACAAGGGCCGGAAGAGGGACGGGTGGATTGTCCCAACAAAGCACTCAATCTAATTGATTGGGGAAGATCGACGGAGGAGAGTGTTCTTATTAAAGGGAATCTTTCTCAAACACCGTAAGAACCAGGGCCGGGAAGCGGAAGGGCCCCACCCTGACCGAATGGTAAGGGGTTGAGAAGCAGAGGAAAAAAGAGGTAGGTATAAATGGTCTACAGTCTTAACGGTTACTTTTAAAACAAAATTGAAAAACAATTGGGGGGGACAAGTCAGAAAACCCAGAAGGAGAGCAGAACGTCACTCTTGAGCAGGGCGTTGTCGGGAAGAAAAAAAGTTTTAAAGACGGGTGGTGATTACTTGAAATTCTCTTTCCGAAAGAGTAAAAATAATGAGCCGAAAAACGGGGTAGGAAGTCAACGCGAGCAATCTGCACACCAACAAGAACGCTGGGTTGCCGGAAGCGGGGAAAGGAAACCTACCCTAGACTTCCAAAAAGGACCCTCACGCAAAAGCTTAACCGCGACCCCTTTACGACACACCGGGGCACCGAGGGCCCCTGCCTCACCGGAAAGGAAATACCTGGGATGAAGAGAGTCAGAGGACACCTAGCCAATTGTCGCCTAAGATCGTGGGTTTTCTCTTCCGAAGGGGGAGCCGTGAATTCGCAAAAGAAAAAAAACGGTTTGTTTTTCTGAAGAGTCATAGAGAGAAGAAACGAAAAAAACACGCCGGTGTCCAACATCGCTCCCTCTTTGTGGGGTTGTCCTCTTAGCGAGAAAAGACAGGAGGGAAACTGTCTCCGTACAGACGGCTAACAGGCAACGGTGTCCGCCCGGAGAAGATCAGCGATGAACAAGATTCACCTTGTAAATCGTGCAAGCACACAACCTCAACAGAACGACGAAGTAGAGGGGGGGTACGCTTAGTATATAATTCTCTTAATGGAACAAAAAAAGGAACTTGGAAAACCGCATAATTTCACGACGTGGGGTAGACCAGTCCCAGAAAGACTGCCCGACGGGGTGCGGGTTACGGAAGAAAAGCACCCACAAAAGGGAGGAAAAAAAAGAAATGACGCAGACTCACTGTACAGACTTTCCGGGGTAACACACATGCAACGGGGGGGGAGACCCTTCGTTAGATCTGAGCCCGCCGACGCAAATGAAGGCCGCAAGGGAGAAGAGCTGGGAGGCCCGGTGGAGTGTTGAAACTCGGAGGAAGGGGAAAAAAGAAAGAGAGGTACAAAAAAAAGGGCCGTTTCGTCGCGAAGCCTTGGGGGACTCAGGGAAAGCCAAAGGGAATCGGTGCTTCAAAAGGGGTTTCGCCTCCCGAACAAGTTGGCGAGTTAAAACGTAAAGGGGTACAAAAAATAAAGACGTGTTTGATAAGGAAAGAAGGGAAGCCACAAGCAAAACTCAAAAAAAAAAAAAAAGAAAAAAAGGGGGGAGGGGGGGGTAAAGGGGGGGATGAAAAATAAAGGGATTCTTCTTCTTCCGGTTTGTCCTTACAAAAAAACCCGCGGGATGCCACAATTTAAGTTACGTCAAAGGGCAGGGCAATGACCAGAAGAAGTCCCCGAATCTTAGGGAGGTAAAAAGTAGGGCAAGGTCGTGGGAGAAAGAACCAAGAAGACAAGAGGACGAAAACAGGAAGTAAAAACGCTCCTCAACCCTGAAAAAAACCACACAGCAAGACTAAAGATAGAAGTCAGCCCTAAGGCCTAAAAAAATTCGGAGAAGATAAGGAGAACTCTCCTCACGGGAAAGCAAAACCGCTTGGAACCAAAAAAAAGAAAACTACCGGGGCGGAAGAAAAGAATGAGGCGGTCCAGATTTGAAAAAATTCCATAGAGGTTAGGAAAAAGTCCTTAGGACTTTGCAACCCCTATTGGACCGCGGGAAAACGCAGCTTTTAACTAGCAAGGGGGATAAGAGGAAGTGTGAAATAGGGGAATCTCTCAAAGGAAGAGGAGAGAACTAAATGCAGTCTCTAAGAGAAACCTGCCCCTTTCGGTTCTGGTGGCTGCGGGAACATTAAGCTAGAGAGAGAGGGAGCGGCTACTGCTCAGTGCGTCTTCTATGGATATCCCAGAAAAACAGCCCCTCGCTCGCTTGCAAATAAAAAAACAACCGGTGGGGGGGTGTTTTCTGGAAACGCTAACCGAAGGAAAAAAAATGGAGGGTAATTAATTCGCGCTCAGAGACTACAAACGTTGCAAAAAACCCGGTTGCCTGTTGCATGGCGGCAAAGTAGAACGCGGATCGCGACATTAGAGGGCCTCGGAAAACTAAGTATAAGGCACTTGCGAAAAAAGGGCCGGGAGGAGAGAACATTGCAGTGGGCTCTGCAGGAACGAGCATTCCCCACACGCACGCACGGAAGACATTGTAGGGTCGGGGACTGTCAAAAAGTGGCTTCCCAAAAGAAAATGAAACTGGTGGGGGAAGATTTCCTACTGGTGGGAGCAGACCCAAGTTGAATGAGGCTGAACAACTCAACTTAAAGAGTCCGGGGGACTATTCAAGAGGGATTAGGTCGGACTCGAGAACCTCTTTTCCCTCAAGGGAAACGTCGTGACACGCTAAGGCTATCTACTGGGGACTACCGAAAACCTCTTTCAAAGGAAAGCCATAATTAAAAGAAAACGACGATAGGGGGTAAAAAGAGGGTTACTGTAACAGCCAGGTCCCCAAGCGGGGATAGACCGCGATTAGTAGAAAAAATAAAACTCTTTCAACAGGGAAAAAGAAAAGCAACCACGAGTTTAATGGGTTTTCCGGCGCAGATTTTAGCGCTCCTGAAAAGCCTTCATCCCTCAAGATAAGACTCAAGACCACACCCATGAGAGAGGACTTAGAAACTTAAAAAACTTGCTAAAACGCCCGTGGAAGGACAAAGAAAAGCGCTGAGACAACTCAATACTCGCCAAAATGTCCTCCGGACAGGAGGGGGAAGTGCTTTTTAAGAAGCGAAACCGGAACCACACTAAAAAAGGAAAAACCGAAGGAAAAAAAACTGAAAAAGAAGATCATAGCATATCAGACGAAGGGCAGAATAGAAGGTGCCCATCCCGCCCAAGCTGATTACTTGACGCACTTTTGGAATTCCAGGGAGTGTCCACAAATGCTAAAAAATAAGAGCAACGACCGCGTCGGTGTCCACCTAGCGGCACCAGACCCGCCAAGTGCATCTCCCCTACTACTCTACCAAGGGAATCGCGGTAAAAGGAACGGAGCGGAACAGGACAGGCAACCTGTTAAAAACCAGTCTTCACCGAATCTATTTGCTACAACGGCAAAGATGAACTAACATCTGCCGGGACGCGGAGGAAGGGCACCGAAGAAAAAGCGGGAAGACAAAGGGAGAAGAAGAAAACGAAGCAAGAGAAGGGTTCCCTTGGCAACCCTGCCAACACTTCTTTTCAGGTTGGGAAACATTTCGGCCCGGCCCAACCCCCCACACCGGGGGAAAAAAAAAACCGACCCAACCCCCCCCCGTGGGTGGACCAGGAAAAAAAGGGGGGGGGGGGGGGGGGGGGTGGGGGGGGTTGTTTGGGTTTTTTGGGGGGAAACCAACCCCCACAAAAAAACACATTTAACTAAACACCAAAAACCGGGAAAGTTGGGGGGGGGTTTTAACCAAAAAACCCCCCCCCCACCCCCGCCCAACAATGGGGGGACCCAGTTGGAAAAAAAAACAAATTTCTAACTTACCCCCGGGGTTTTTTTTTCACCGATAAGAATCTACAAAAAAGTTGCCGCGGGGAAAAATACATAAATAACAGGAGTACGTCAGAAAAGATCTCCTTGGGTCGTTCACGCGTTACGCTACACATTAGGGCGGGTAAGAAAACGGTTCAAAAAGGGGTTTTTTTTTGTGGGTTCCAAGTTGGACATGGATTCCCTTTCAGCGATTTGAGTCACGCCTCAAGGGAATTGATGGCCGAAGCCCCCGAGTCCAGGAAAGACAGGGAGAGCGTAAAGAGGAAAAAGGGGGGGTTTTCTAGACGAAGAAAACTCTGTCACTTCTGAACGG